>Ga0302278_10000899_pt1 | contig 37618 bp, 35 predicted proteins | sample III_Bog_N3_2_FD_194543 | JGI IMG/M metagenome (GOLD analysis project Ga0302278, IMG submission 194543) | Peat permafrost microbial communities from Stordalen Mire near Abisko, Sweden - III_Bog_N3_2 | ecosystem: Environmental > Terrestrial > Soil > Wetlands > Peat | place: Sweden: Abisko... | reverse complement strand
CTGGTCATTTTTTCGCGGTCGGCGGCGGTGAGGCCGAAACGCCACAGTCCAGCGACGCCAACGGCACCGACCACTGCACCTTCGCCCAGCAGCAAAAATGTATTGCTGCCGCTGGCCCACCACGGTTGCAGTCGCAACGCGGCGGCAAGTGCGACCATTGGCAGACAGCCAGTCCACGCGGGCAGCACGACGCGCCGGAAAAGTTGCCAGCGTGAAAGCTGCGCTTCTTTCGCGGCCCAGCCCCACAACACAAACCAGCCGAAGAAGACCGTCGGAATCACCGAGCCGAGCGCAACGCCGACCATGCTGTGCATCGCCAACGTGAGGCTGATGCTCAACGCCAGATTGCACAGCGCCTCGGCGACGCCTTGTTTCATCATGCGTCGCTCTTGGCCGGCCATAAGAAACATTCGTTTGAAAACCCAATGTGTCAGCACGAGCGAGTAATACCAGAACAAAAGCAGTTGCCCGACCCAGAGCATTTCGGCGGTGGGATTTTTCACGCCGGTGAGCAGGCGGATAAGTCCATCCATGTAGGCAAAGCACAAAACGTAAAGCGGCGTCGCGCCAAGAATGCTGAAGCGCATGCCGCCGATGAGCATTTGGCGGAGCGCGGCGGTATCGCCTTTTGCGTGCAGATGCGCGGCGGTGGGCGACAGCACGTCGGCAATCTGCTTGGTGAGCTGGCCGAACATGTCACCGATTTTGCTGCCGGCCTGATATGGCGTGACGGCGGCGACGCCGAGAATGGAACTGATGACCGGCTGATCGGCTTTGTTGCGAAGCACGTTACCGAGCATATTGAGATATGCAAAAATGCTGAACTTGCCGGTATGCAACAGCGCGTCTTTGGAAAACAGCGTCGGACTCAACCGCACACCGGGCATGTGGCGCAACGCCAGCCACGCCGCAATCACATAAGGCACGACGACACACGCGAGTGCCAAAATCACTAACGTGGCAAAGCCCAGTTTGAATTTGAAAACCACCACCACGCAGAAAAAATTTGCCACGGTGGTCGCCAGCGAAAGGTTGTTGGCGAGAACGAGCCGCTGCTGGCCCTGGAGAATTTCCGGAAACACGCCGAGCGGAAACGCCAGCCCGATGCCGGTCAGAAAAATGATCATCACGATGCGAAAGCTGTCGTGATTCGCTGCGCTAACTTTGAACAAATCCACCAATGGGCCGGAGCAGACGATGCCAATCGAGACCGCCGCCGCCGCCGCCAGACAATAAAAGCCAACGATGGAACTCAACACGCGGCTGAGTTGCTCCCAGTCTTTTTTTGCTGAAAGTTCCGCGACACGTTTTTGCGCGGCGTAGCCGAAACCGAAATCCATCAGAATGCCGTAACCAAAAATCGCCCACAGCAGCGACCAGAAGCCGAACTGCTCGGCGTTCAATCCCTGATACAGCAGCCGGAACGTCACCAACCCCAGCACCATGCGCGCGACGATGCGCACATAGCCGGAGATGGTGCTGTTGACGACGTTCTTTTTGACTTGTTCGTTGGTCATTTTCGTTTCGCGCAGTTTTCCTCCGCGCGTTGGTAAAGGGTTTCGAGTTGTTGACCGATTTCTGTCCAATCGTATTTCGACTTTGCTTCGCGCAAACCGTTCGCACCGATTTTATTTTTCAACTCCGGCTCGGTGGCAAAACGATTCAACTTCGCGGCCAAATCTGTCGCGGCGTCGCTGGAATTTGGATCAATGAAAAAACCGGTTTCACCATCCCGCACCAGTGCCTGCAATCCACCGACGCGGCTGGCGATGACCGGCTTACCAGAACTCCACGCTTCCAGCACGACGATGCCGAAAGGCTCGTGCATCGAGGGCAAAACAAAAACGTCGCACGCGTGAAACGCTTGAATCAATTCGGGATTGTCGTTGCGCATTCCGGCTAGAATCTTCACGCGGTCACCAAGATTGTTGGCCGCGATGAAGTCGCGCAGTTTCTTTGCGTAATCCGGCTGCGTCTCCGGGCCGATGAGAACAAGAAACGCCTCTGGTTGCTGCATGCGGAGTTTGGCGAACGCTTCGAGCGCTAGCATCTGGTTTTTCTGCGCGTCAATGCGGCTGATGTTCAGCGCGAGAAACGCGCCGGACGAAATTCCATGCTTCGTGCGGAACGCCGCGCCGTCGCCGGTCGCGAACTTCGCGCAGTCCACGCCGTTCGGCAGATACGCGATGCGGTCGTGCGAAAGCTGCTTCTTCGCCTTGTCCATTTCACTCTGGCCGACGCAAATCACGAAGTCCGCGTCGTCGAGCACGCGCCGCGATCCGAACAGCGCGCCAAACGGCTTGCCCCATTCGGTTTTATTTTCGATAGGCTTAAGCATTGTGCCGAGTTCGGCGGTCGGCACGTCGAACACGCCGCCGTGCAGCGAAACGATAAACGGCTTCTTCTGCCAGCGCGCGGCGGTGCGGACTTCGCCGCCAAGCCGTTTGAGGGCGTGGGCGTGAAACAGCCGGACATTCTCCCTGCGGCGCAACGCGTTGAACAACGAAAGTGAAAGCAGGTTGCCACCTTTCTTATCGAGCGCGACTATGTCGGCGGCGCTCAAACCGAAGAATGGATAGCAATACGGAAAGCGTTTCACCGGCACGCCGCCGATGGATTCGGTGTGCAATTTCGCCAGCGCCATCGAAGTGTAAATTTCCGGCGACCAGCCGGCACGCTGCTGCTGGCGCGAGATTTCGAGGATGACGGTTTCCGTGCCACCCCATTCTTCCGCGACGAAACGGCGCGGGACGTGGATGATTTTTTTGGCGGCGGAATTCATTTTAATCGGCGGCAGAATTTTTCGCCTTCGCGAGCAACGCGGTTTTTTTCATGATGCGACATATGTGCGGGATGTGCGTTACGTCGTCGGGAATTGCCGGCTGATTGGTGCAGAGCGTGGCGTAGCTTTGCGGGTCGGTCGGGTGATAACCGTGCATCGCGCGGATCGGCCGCTCGCCCATGTGGCTGGGCACAATGAGCACGCCTTCGCGCATGAGAAAAATCGTCTCGCCGAATTTCTGGTCGGGAAACAGCGCGCGGTAGCGGTGGAGTTCTTCGTCCGGCATGATGCGGCCTTCGGGCACGTTGCCAAGCGCCTCATGGATGAGCTGGCGTGCGTTGTCGTTGAAAAACCAGAAGCGCGCCATCGTGGAGTCATAGACGACGGCGTAATCTTTTTCCATTTTCACCGGCAACGCGTCAATCTTCGCCTTCAAATCCACGAGTTCGTCGCAGTTCGCCATGCCGTGATCGCTGAAAATGTAGAGGTGAACTTCGGCATAATGATTCTTCGCGGCGGCGAGAACTTTTTCAATCCAGTCTTCGTAAACGCGAAGTTTGGCCGGAACTTCCGGCGATTTATTTCCAACCATGTGCAACAAACCGTCAAGGCCGGCCCAATATTGAAACACAAAATCCACGCGCTCGGTTTCGATGGCGGCGATGAGGTCGTCACGATTTTGCTCCTCGGATTTTGTGGTGTCGGTGACGAAATACGGAATTTTGTTTTCGACAAGAAAATCAAAAATGTTCGGCCCGCGATTCATGCCCTTTGGCTGTAGCGGGCTTTTTTTCTCCGTGAAATCAAATAGGTGGATGAACTTGAACGGAATGTTGTATAGATCGAAGTAGCCGCGAAACTTGAGCTGCACCTTCACGAACTTCGTCAGGTAACGGCGGAAAATGCGGCGACTCGTCACTGCCGTCGGCAGCCAGCGCATCCAGCGGAGCGAACGGAACGGCGAGTTTTTCGGGTCATAGACGAAGTAGCACCAGTTGTAATGCTCATCCGGCCAGTGACCAGAAAGAATCGAAGGCACGCAGGTCGAGCTATAGCCGAAGACAGACTCCAGCTTCTTGCGGTTCGGCGCAAATTTTTTGCCGAACGGATCGTCGCACAGGATTTCCCAGCCCATCGCATCAATCATGATGAACAGCGGCAGAATCGGTTTCATAATTTGTTTCCCAATCGTTTGAGGATTTCCGGAAGAAATTGTTTTTTGCGCGAGACGCAGCCGGCCCAGACTTCGCCGCTCGCGCCCAGCAGGTGCGCGAGCGCGGCGGTTTTGGCGTCGAACAACACCAGGCTGTCGCCGCGAAAAATATCCGTGATGAGCAGCGCTCCGAAATCCCAGCCGCCGCGCTCGCGGCGTTCGCGCAAGGCGGTGGCAAACTGCTTCAGGTGCGCCGCATCCAGCCGCGTGCGGTCCACCGTTTCGATCTGCGCGACGGCAAATTTTGCGCCGCCGCCAGAAAATTCCTTCAGATCATTTTCCACCAGTTCCGCCACCGGGCGATCGAGCGTTTCGTCATTGCGGATCAACACCTCGTGGCCGAATATTTTCAAATCCACCTTCGCGCGGCGGGCCAGCGCGGCGGCCTGCTGGCGGTCAATTTCCGTGGTCGTCGGGGAAGTGAGCAACAGCGTGTCGGCGATGATGGCGCCAAGCAGCAGTTTTGCCTGCGCCGGCGATGAGCGTTTGCCGTTCTCCGTAAATTTGCACGCGATGATGGTGGCCGTGCTGCCGACCGGCCGGCAGTCCACGCGGATGGGCAGCGCGGTTTCGAGCGTGCCGACGCGGTGATGATCCACGATCTCGACGATGTCCACATCGGCGATCCCTTCGGGCGCTTGATGCTGCTCGAAATGATCCACCAGCACGACGCGACTGCGCGGGAAATTAATGACCTCGGTGCGTGACAAAACACCGAATAACGTGCCGTCGGGATTCATCACCGGCAAAGCAAATTGCGCCTGCCGCAGCGCAGCCTGCGCCTCGTGAATGGTCTGGTCGGGCGTGAGCTTGGGAAAATTTTCCGACTGCATCAGCCGCGCGGCCGGAATCGCCAGCGGCAGTTGCGTGGCGAGTGCCATGAGCGAGCCGCGATAGTGCAGCACGCCGAGGCCGGGACAGGCGCGCATCGCCTGTTTCCACGCGGCGGTTTTGGTCGGCGCGCAGGTGATGACGACCGCCGCGCCGGCGTCGCGGCAGCGGGCGAGGAGTTCCGGCTGGTCGCCGAGGAGCGCGAGCGATCCGGGCGTGACGCGGCTTAAGTCGAGCACGATATGTCCGTCCGCTTCGGTCTTCGGTTTCTGCCAGCGCTTGAGCTTGAGAAATTTTTCCAGGTCGGCGACGGAGAACAGCACACCGAGAAAATCCTCGGCGTTGGCGTGGTAAAAATAATTTGCCATCGGCATCCGGTCGCTCAGCAAACCAAGTAGTTTCATTTTTGCATCCACCACCGGCACGACGCCGATGCACCGGCGCATGATGAGTTCCAGTGCGTCGCCGAGCGCGGCGTCAGGGCCAACGGAAAAAACTTCGCGCCGCGCGACGTCGCGGACGCGGGCGTGCAAGTGGCTGACGATTTTGGGCAACGGTATTTTCGTTTCGGCGAACAGCCATTTCGTTTGACGAGACAGTTCACCCAGCGCAACACCTTCATAGGTTTCGCCAGAGGAAAGCGAGTTGAGCAGTGCCGCATAAACCACTGCCGACACGGCGGAATCGGTATCGGGTCGCTGGTGGCCCACAACCAATGTCGGACGAACAATTTGATCCGGGCGACTCATGACGCTTGCGGTGCCAATATCTTTTTTGCCTCAGCAACGAGCTGGCTGGGGCTGAACGGCTTGGTTAAGAACATCGCCGCCCCGGCCGTTTCTGCGCCAACCCGGGTCAGCGCATGACCTTTGGAGGAGAGCACGAAGACGGGAATATTTTTGGTGTCAGAGCTTCCTTTCAACTGACGCAGCGTGGCCAAGCCGTCGAGGCCGGGCATCATCATATCGAGAACGATGAGTTGCGGCTTGACTACCGCCACCGCCGCCAGCGCCTCTTTTCCATCGCGGCAACAGACGACCTCGAAGCCACCTTTTTTAAAGGTTAATTCCAACAGGCGTAACATATGAAGTTCATCATCGGCGATGAGGACTTTGGGTGGATTGGTTGAGTTCATGCGAGGTGGCGGATTAAAATCAAAGTGTGGTCATCCATCAGCGGCTGATGGTTGGAATAATCATCAAGACAACCGAGCAAAAATTCCTTGCCGGCGGGTGCGTCGCTCGTTTGTGTGATGGCTTGCGCGAACATCGCCAACAGTTTTTCTTCACCGAGCATATCGCCGTTCGCATTCCGCGTCTCGCTCAAGCCATCGGTATAGAGCAGCACCGCAGCACCTGACGGCAAATCTGTTTCCACTTGGGCATAGCGAGTCATCGGCTCAATGCCGAGCGGAAAACCGGATTCCTTCAACGTGGTGGCGGTGGCGGTTTTGCGTTGGCAGACCAACATCGGACAATGGCCGGCATTGGCGGAAACAATTTTCTGGCGGCGCGGATTGAGATAGGCGATTTGCGCCGTGATGAACATGTCCACGCGTGAAAGGTCCGGAAACAAAGTGCGATTGGCGGTGGCCAACAGGTCGCCCGGTTGATCGAACAGTTGCGGCATGGAGCGAATGGTGCTGCGCAGCACCGCCGCGAACAAGGCCGCCGGCACGCCTTTGCCCATGACGTCGGCGATGACCAAAAGCAAAGCGCCGTCGCCGGCGGGAATGATGTCGTAGAAATCGCCACCCACTTGCAACGCGCTTTGACACGCGGCCGCAACTTTAAACGGCGGACACGCGGGAATGGTTGAAGGCAGCAGCGAGCGTTGGATATCGGCGGCAATTTCCAATTCACGCCGGGTCACGCGTGCCACCGTGCGCTCATCAAGCAGCCGGGCGTTGACGATTTGAATCGCCAAAAAATCCACAAAGGTATGGAGCAAGCTCAACTGCGCGGCGGTGAAGGGCTTGTCCGCCCGCTGCCGGCCAAGGGTCGCGGTTCCGACCGGTTGATTGGCGACAAAAAATGCGTGGCAGATGCCATTGCCCGTTGGCATGACGGCCCGCAACGGATCGTGTTTGCCCAGCGGCTCTTCCGGTCCGAACCAGATATCCTCACAATTCCGCGCCGCCGCCGCTTCCACGGAAACGAGCGCGTCCGCCATATCAACGGCGTCCAACTGCGCTTTGTTTTCGCCCGGTAAAATGAGCAGCGTTTGCAATTTGTTTCCGTCGGTCGAAACCAAGCGCAAGACCGCGTAATCCGCCTCGGCAATCTGCATTAAATCTTTCAACAGCCGTTGCGAAAAATCTTTCAGGTCGGCGTGGGCACCCAGCTCGGAGCTGTAGCGGAAAAGTGCAACCAGGCTTTCGTAGCTGGACGACAGTTCAGCGGTCATGTCCGTCAACGCCATTTCGGCATCGGCCAAACGATTTTGCAACTGACAGACATCCGGCAGATTTGCCTTGGCGGGCGCGGTTCGCGCGCGGCGCAAAACCAAAATATTTTCACCCGCGAGCCGAAGATACGTCGAGTAGTCCGTCAGCGATTTGATGAGGAATAATCCGCGCCCATTTTCTGAATCAGCGTCCGGCAAATCCACTTCCTCCGGCCAGTCAAAACCAGCCGTGTGATCGGTGATGCGCGCCTCCACATCGCGCTCGCCCGCTGAAACTTCAATGCCGACCGGTAATTGGCGGGTATTCGCTTTGCTATATTTGACGGCATTATTGACCGCCTCAGCGAGCGCCAGTTCCCAGGCGCTCAAGTCCGCTTCCGGCAACCCCCTTTCCGCAAGCCAGGCGCGCACCTCAAGCACCGCTGCGCGCACGGCCGCAAATTCACAGGCGATTTCCAGCCGGAGCGAAGTCCGGAACTCGCGCCGCGTCGCGCTGACGGCTTCGGCGGTCACGGCGTCACCTCAAAAATTTCGTCGAGGTGCAGCAGCCGGAGCAATTGCCGCACGGCGGGTGAAGGCTGATGCAGTCGCACTTTGCCGTCATTGGCCGCCAATCTTTTATGAATGCCAACCAAAGTTCCCAGTCCGTCGCTATCAATGAACTGCACGGTCGTGCAATCCAATTCCACCAGCCGGCAGGCCGTCGGCAGCCGCCGCAAAACCTGCTGCTTGAACTCGGCACTGTTCGACGCGCTTAAACGATCCAGACCCGTTGCGAGCAAACTTTCATGGTCGGCGATAAAGTTCATCAGCCAACAATTTCAAAAACGCGATGCAGGCGGGTCAGTTCCAAAATTTGCTGGACGTTCGGTGCCGGCTTGAGCAATCGCACCGTGCCATTCCGGGCACGCAGCGTTTTGTGCAGCGAAATCAAGGTGCCCAAGCCGCTGCTGTCCAGAAACGTCATGGCCGAAAGATCGAGGTCGAGACACACTGTCGTCGGTGGCAGCGACGCGCGGATTTCATCACGCACCTGCGCGGCATTAGCCGCGACCAATTCCACCAGCCCGGTGACCACGGTGTTTTGGGAGTCTTTGTTGAGGAGTTTCATGTTGGATTGATGTTATGCCGATTCAATTTTTTTGGGAAGGACGCAAAATGATGCGCCGCAAAATTTCGCAGTCCAGCCGTCCGCTCGCACGCACCGCATAAAAACTCGAGTGGGCGCGCGCCTCGTCACTAAAATCCTCAGCGCCACTTAACGTGTCGGCCAATGAAAAAAGTCCGACCGGCGCGGCGAGCCAGAGCTGCTCGAATTCCGTTTCCAATTGCGCGGCCTGTGCGCGCGTCAACGGCCGGTTGCCAACCCAGGTGAAATCGCCCTGCACGATGCGCCAGAGCTGCGGCCAACGCCGCCATTTGCCGCGAAAGCCTTTCAGTTCCGAGTAATCCATTTCCCGCAGCGACTGCGTGCTCGCCACGGCCGTCGGCACCACACCGCGTTTTTTTATGAAAAGATTTTTCACGCCGCTATTTTTCAACCACGCAAAAATCAATACCGGACTCGTCACCACCGCCAGCAACAACGCCGCAAGTTTTCCGAACCACGGACTGCTGCACACAAAGCCATGTTCGCCCTGTAAGTCTCCCAGCAAAAAGGCGTCCACGATTTCGGTGAACGAGCCGTTCTGGTGATTTAACAAGCCATCCGCCCAGGCGAATGAATTTTGCACCTGCGTCAGCGCGCCGACGTAAGTGCGTGGGCCGATCCAGCTCGTCGCGATTTCCGAGTCGCTGTCCACCACCGCCGCATCTTCCACGAACGCATCCGGCCCGACGCGCGCGCCGCCGCGCACCCAGACCTTTTCACCCAACCAGCACGGCGCGGTGAGTTTCGCCGTCGTTTCCACCTTGCAGCGCAGACCGGCCCAGATGCCCGGCGCAATTTCGCGCACGCCGACGCGATGTTTATACGCCAGCGGCAACCACGATTTTAATACGTTGAAAAATCCGGCATAGTTTTCAAACAACGGCGCACCTGGCAATGCGGGCAGGTGGTCGGCCAAAATTATTTTCTCCGCCGGAAATTGTTTCTGCGCTTCGCCCACGGAAATTTCCGTCGGCTCCGCGCGCACTTCAATTTTCAAACCCCAGCGTTCGCCGCGACCGAGCGCGGCACGGACCTGATCCGGACGGTCGGACGCCAGCACGGTCACTTCTTTCACACCCTCGTCGGCCAGCGCCGTCAACCAGTGCGACAACACCGACGGCCCGAGCACCGGGACCAGAGCGAGCGGCGACTTTCGCGCAAGGAAGGTGACTTCCGCGCGGCGGTCGGGACAGATGACGACAGCTTTCATGCGCCTTTGCCGAAAAGAATTGCCGGAACCGTTTTCAACAGCAGCCACAGATCTTTCCAAAACGACTGGCTTTCGATGTAACGGACATCGAGGTTCACCTGCTCTTCAAAATCAATCGAGTTGCGGTCGCCGATTTCAAACAGTCCGCCTTCGCGTTCGCCGACCTGCCAGAGACAGGTGATGCCGGGCTTTACGTTGAACCGCCGGCGATGGCGCTGCTCGTAAAGTTCAACCTCACGTTGGATTGGCGGCCGCGGGCCGACGATGGACATCTCGCCTTTCAGCACGTTCAAAAACTGCGGCAACTCGTCGAGCGAGGTTTTGCGAATAATTTTTCCGATTTTGGTAATGCGCGGATCATCTTTCATCTTGAATGTGATGCCTTCCTTCTTTTCATTTTTAGCGAGCAGGTCCTTCAGCTTCGCTTCAGCGTCCACGCACATGGAACGATATTTCAACATCCCGAATTCGCGCCCGTGCAAACCGTAGCGTGTCTGCCGGAAAAAAATCGGCCCGCCGTCCAGCTTCACCGCGATGCCGATGAAAATAAAAACCGGCGCCAGCATGACCATCGCGATGAGGCTGATGACGATGTCGAAGGCGCGCTTGAGAAAATATGCGAAACCGGTGGTGAAATTCCACGCCGAGCGCTTCCACTTGACGTAGAAATTCAGCCGCGAGCGTCCCCACGGCGTCTGCGCCGTGAGTAGGCGTGCCGCCATCCGGTCACGAATTTCCGATTCGTTCATGATTTAAGTTTTCCCGATTGCTTCCGACTGGCAAAAACAAAGCAATTTACGCACCAAATCGTCAAATTGCGTCTCACTAACGGGTGAGACCACAATTTGTTGTGCCTGCGACCGCTGCGGCTCGACAAAACGCTCGTGCATCGGCTGGACGTGTTCCAAAAACTGACAACGCACTGACTCAAAACTGCGTCCGCGCTCGCGCACATCGCGTTCACTCCGCCGGCGAAAACGTTCTTCCGCGCCGCAATCCACGAAAATATTAAACGTAAATTTTTCGCGCAGCCAGGCGTGGTGCAAAAGCCACAGCCCATCCCAAACCACCAGCGGCGGCGTCAAGAAATCGCGCGCTGCCGATCTCCGAGTGTGCGTCGCAAAGTCGTAAACCGGCAAATCAATTATTTCACCGACGCGCATCGCGCCAATAACCACATGGAATTTTTCCCAGTCAATCGCCGCCGGATCGTCAAAATTTACCGTGTCTCGTTCCGCCAACGGCAGTGGCGACAGGTCACGGTAAAAATCGTCAAGGCTGATGCGCGCGGCGCGCGGCGCAAGCGCGGCGGCGAGTTTTTCCGCCAGCCAGGTTTTGCCCGACCCGCTGCCACCGACAACTGCAATGTGGACCGGCGCTTTCACTTTTTGATTTTTTCGGCGATGACGCGGGCGAACATTTTTTCCAGGTCGCCAATGTAAGTTTCAAAATCGAAGCGCTCGCTGACCAGCTTCAGCCCGGCCTCGCCGAGTTTTTTTGCCAGCGACTTATCGTTCAAAAGTTGGTCAATGCGCGCGGCGAACTTTGCGCGAGCCATCCACGGCACGAGAAAACCATTTTCGCCGTCAATCAGCCAGTCCTTGATGCCGCCGGCGTCAAACGCCACCACCGGCAACGCGTAGCGCATGACTTCGAGACCGATGGTGGCGATAGGTTCCGGCCAAAGCGAACTCAAAGCGACGACGCTGCATTCGCGGTAATATCCTTTCAATTCCTCCTGTGGAATAAAACCTTTGAACGTCACGCGGTCGGCGAGGCCGAGTTTCTTGGTCAGCTCTTCACAGAACGCTTTGTGATTTCCGTCGCCTAGAATCACGCACTCAAATTTTGTTTTCACCAGCGCCAGCGCTTCGAGCAACACGTCCACGCCTTTGCCGCGAATAATCTGGCCGGCATAAATGATAAGGTTTCGATCGCTGAAAGTGCTGCGCAAATTCGGGTCGCCCATGCGCGGCACAGGCGCATGAATCTCGATGCGCTTGACGTCGAAACCATTTTTCAAAAGTTCGTCGCGCATGTAAGTCGTGACGACGACCATGCGGTCGAACCGGCGGTTGAGCGCGATTTCCCTTTTCTTTTCCGAATAGCTGACCCATTTCAGCGGAAAGCCGCCACCGGAATTTTTTACCACCGACGCGAGGCACGGAAAAATGCAATACGGCGACGCGGCACGCGTGCAGATTTTGCGGGTGAAGAAATTATATTTGTAGCTCCGCATGCAATAAATGTCGTGGTCGTGAACCATGCGGAGCAGCGGCGTGCCACTTTCGACGAGTGTTTGAATGACCGATAAATCAGCCATTTTGTGAACATAAACGGCGTCCGGCAAAAAATCGGCGAGTGCTTTTTTGACGACGGTGGAGTTGTCACCTTCGCCCAGTGCGGCGCGAAATGGGAAAGTGGTTTGCCACGCCGGTTCATTTTTGCCGGTGCTCGGACCATGCAAGATGCCGATGGTGTGGCCGCGTTTGCCAAGTTCGGTGGCGGTGATGTGGGCATTGGCCTCCGCACCGGCGAGCGCGCCGAATCGTTCGTGAACGTATAGAATCTTCATGGTTTTGACTTCGGATTTGCTGCGGCATTTAGCCCTAGAACTTTTCCCAGATCGTCGAGCGTGAATGGCATGACCAACACCGCGTCCGCACCGACGCTTCGCCAGAGTTGACGATCTTCCTCGGAGCCCGTTGCCGACATGCCGATGATGCGGCAAAGTTTCTTTGCCGACGTGCCGGCTGCACCCAACAAGCCGCGCTCCAAAAGTAAAACATCGAAAGATTGTGATTCAATGTTTTTCACCAGTTCCGCCATCGAGCCACAGACTTGCGTCTGGCAACCCAATTTTTTTAGTGACAGCAAGGTGAGGCGGCGGTTGATATCATGGCTCATACCCAGCAATATGCGAAGGCCGGCGGGTGCAGTCAGAGGTTTGTTTTCGGTTGCGATGATTTGATTAACGACGGATAGATTTATTTCGAACCAGAAGGTGGAGCCTTTGCCGACCAGACTTTCGCAGCCGATATTGCCAGACATGAGTTCAACCAATCGTCGGCTAATCGCGAGACCGAGGCCGGTGCCGCCATGCCGCCGCGATGACGAGGAATCCTGCTGATGAAAGGGTTGAAACAGTTGAGGTTTCATGGCCTCGGGAATGCCCGGGCCGGTGTCGCTGATTTCAAAACCGAGACATACGGCATCATTGCCAACGGTCAGTCGGCGCACTCGAACCAGCACGGTTCCTGATTCTGTGAACTTAAACGCATTGCCCACGAGGTTGGCAAGGATTTGGCGCAACCGCGCGGCATCACCTTGCAGCAAGCTAGGAACAACTTCCTCAACATCACTTTTGATGGTGACGGGTTTAGCTGAATCGGTCTGCAAAGTTTCGTCGCTGACCGATTGAACGAGCGGGCGCAATTCAAACGCTTCTTGCTTGAGCGTTAATTTGCCAGCTTCGATTTTTGAAAAATCCAGGATGTCATTGATGATGGCCAAGAGCGAGTGACCACTCCGGCTGACCGTTTCCGCCAGTTCCCGTTGGCGCGCGTCCAAGCGGGTGCCGAGCAGCAACTCGCTCATACCGAGAATGCCATTGATGGGCGTGCGGATTTCGTGGCTCATGGTCGCAAGGAAATCACTTTTGGCGCGGTTTGCCGACTCGGCCGCACGCGTCAGCATGTGCTCCTCGGCGAGGCTGTCGTCGAGTTTCTGGTAAGCGATGAACAGGATGAGAAACAGGAAGATCACCAAGGCCATCGAAACCAGCGGGGTGGTGCGCTCGCGAGAAACCTGCCCTTGCCAGTCGCGGGCGCTAATATCGAACCCAAAGACCATGTGTGGTGCTCCCGGCCAAGTCGGGGTGATGGGCGCATAACCGGAAACCCATTCGCCCCAACGATCCCGATATGGCCCGTCGCATAATTCCACCTGATTGCTCAAGGCCAACCTCAATCCCTGACTGGCTTCAGTATAAACTTGGCCCGGTGGCGAGTAATCGGGCGAGTTGGTCGGCTCGGAATCACCGACAAACAGAACATTCGTGCCTTGCAAGCTGCAAATGTAAGCAAAACGACAATCCGGACTTGCATGCTGCAGCTCCATGAATTTTTTCTTGAGTTGCTGGTAAGCTGGCGAATTCAAGTCTGCATCAGAGGTGTTCAAATTCTTGAGCAGATTGACGTCAATGGCGGCCAGCGCGACCTGGCTCCGCGCCAGCAACGCCTTGCGCAAACCCTCTTTGCGTTCTTGTTCGTCCGATTGCAAGATGATCATGCCGCCCAGCGCCAGACAATTAAATAGGATTATCATCCACAGAACCTTGTCCTTGCGCGTTGGGGAAACTGCGTTTATCAACTGGCGTCTCGGAGAAATTTGCCAAAGAAAAAATACAAGAACCAACAGCCCGATGCTTTCACCAGTTATCAACCAAGCCGCCAGACTATCAAAAACAATCGAGTTAAACGGACTCGTGGTTGTAAATGTCTGCCAGATATGAAAAGCCGCCATCATAACCCCCACCACATTGAAGATATCCGATTTCAGCCGATGCCGATGGTGCCATTGCCCAATCCGCAGCACGACCAGCAGCAGCAGCCAAGTCAGTCCGCAATACAATTGCAAAAAATCCAATTGGTTGATGAGCAGTTGGGTCACGCGGTTAAGGTGTTTGCGTCGCCAGCCATGATTTCAAAGCAGTCTCGGAATCCTTTGCCGCCGGGCGCAAGGCCGCCAGCTTGGCTTGCACGGCTTCAGCCGATGATTGATCTGCCGCTGCCTCCAGTTCGCGCAAAAGCGCGGGCATCAATCCTAACCCCAGCGATGAAGCGATGCCTTGTATCGAATGCGCGAGGCGCGAAATCTCCGGCCACACTTCCGCCTCTGCGAGTTCCTGCATCCAACCAATCTGTCCGGGAAATTCGGCCAGAAAATCTTTCACGATGGCGCGAACACAATCATTGTCCAAATCTTGGCACAACCGATCCAGACGCGCGGCTTCAAACAACCCCGATCCCGCTATGGCGGAAATAGGCGCGTCAATTTCCGTCTGGGATGATCTTTTTAGGCTGCGAATCAAAACCTGTTCCAGTTGCCGCGCGGTGAATGGCTTGGCGATGTAATCATCCATGCCGGCCGCAAGGCAGCGTTCCCGTTCACCCGCCAGCGCATTCGCGGTCAACGCGATGATGAATGGCCGCTGAAATTCCGGCTTGGATTTTTCCAACTGATGCACGGCACGGGTGGTGTCATAACCGTCCAGTTCCGGCATATGACAGTCCATCAGGATGACATCGTAAGGTTTTCGTTCAACGCAGAGTAACGCTTCGCGGCCATTGACAGCGATGTCTGCGCGCAGGCCAAAACTTTCGAGCACGAGTTCGCAGAGCCGGCGGTTGGTGGGATGATCCTCCGCGAGTAAAATCCGAAGGTTGGTCAAGTCGGGTGGCGCAACCTTGGAGCCGGCCTCATAATTACCCCGTTTGCGCACCGCGCTGGTAATGCGGCCTTCGATCGCCTCGACCACGCTTTCGAAAAGCTGCGAAGCTTTAAGAGGCTTGAGAAAAACATTGTGAAAAACTTCAAGATTGGTTTCATCGCGCGCCACGGCGCTAATCTCGTTTGTCAAAAGGATGCGATGCAGACCTTGAGTCTGGGCCGCCAATTTTCTGCGGGCGGCCGTATTCGCTTCCGCCAACAATTCATCATCCACAATGACCAACTGTAGCCGTCGCGCAGCCGGGGTGCGTTCCGCCAACCGTGCCAATAGCGATTTGAAGTCTGATTCCAATTCCGGCTGGATGCCCCAACGCTGGAGATATTCCGAAAGCGATTCGGCTTCCAAGGCGTGCCGCGTGGCAATCAGCACGCGCGCCGTGGCGAGGTTGGGATGACTCACTTCGGCGGGCAGATTAGAGACGATGCCCAGCGGTATCTCTACCCAAAAAGTCGAGCCGGCTTTGGGCTGACTTTCGACGCCGAGCGTGCCGCCCATTTTTTCAACCAATCGCCGCGAAATCGCCAGCCCCAAACCGGTGCCTTCAAAACGGCGCGATGACGAGGAGTCCACCTGCACAAACGGATTGAATAGTTCTTTGATCTGTTCCCCGGTCAGGCCAATGCCCGTGTCACAAATTTCAAAACGCAAGCGCGTGCTTTCACCGGTTTCGCTGACGGTAGAAACGCGAAGGCTTACTTCACCGCGCTCGGTGAATTTGACGGCATTGCTTGCGAGATTTAGCAACACCTGTCGCAAGCGGGCGGGATCGCCCACCAAATGTTCCGGAATTTCATGATGAACAATGCCGGCCAAGGCAAGGCCTTTCCCCAACGCCCGGTGACAAACCAGTTCCAGCACCCCGTCCACCAGCGATCGCAGCACAAACGGTTCGGAAGAGAGAACCAGTTGGCCTGCCTCAATCTTTGAAAAGTCCAGGACGTCATTAATGATTTCAAGCATGGCCGAACCGCTTTGGGAAACGCCCTCGATGAGTTCCCGCTGGCGGGGATCGAGTTCGGTCTGTCGGAGCAAATCGGTCATGCCAATGACGCCGTTCATGGGGGTGCGAATTTCATGGCTCATAATTGCCAGAAAATTACTCTTGGCTCGATTGGCCACGCTCGCCTCGTCCGCCAGCATTGTCGCGCGATCGCGTTCCTGCTGGAGGGTTGCCCGGTATTGCTCCAAATCCTCAATCATGCTCAACATCACCCGCCGGCTTTGTTCGAGTTCCTGGGCGCGACGGGCGAGATCGTCGGAAGTCTGCCGGAGCTTTTCTTGGACCAGCTTTTGCGTCGAGATATCTGCGATGATGCCGATCAGTTCAGCGACCTGTCCGTCGGTCAAAAGCGGATGGATTGTCACCTGGCACACTAGGTCCAGGTGGGCAAAATTGATTTCAAATCGTTGCTCAACACCCTGCCATGCGCGCTCGAACAAGGTCAGCTTGACCGCATCAGGAATCAGCGCTTGAAGGCCAACCTGCTCAATCTGATCCCAGCGCAGGCCGAGCCGCTGTAGTAACCCGCCGCGGGCGAGCAACACTTTAAATTTGCCACCTTCTTTCCGGCAGCGAAAAATAATGTTCGGTTGCTGGTCGAGTGTTTGCTCGAAGAAATCACTGATGCGGCGGACCTGGCTTTCCGCCTCCCGGCGGAGCCGTTCATTCGCTTCGGTCAATTCCTGCGAGGCGACCTCCAGCGTGTGCGACAGAAATTGCTTGTTCTCCTCCAGCTCATCGTAGGTGCTGCTGACGGCCGCCAGCAACGCCTGCAACTGCGGGTCGTCCGGCGGACGCTCCGCGAAGTGCTTGCGCAACTGGCGCTGGAGGAGCGAATTCATCTCAAACTTTTTCGCCGATAATGGTGATGGTCATGGTCTGGTTGTGTAGTTCGCTGAAATCATTGCCGGCCGACGGACAGGCCTCGCCGTAGGAATAAAATCCAACGGTCTCCGTCTGCTCCGGCAGCGAACGAATGACCGCCTCCAGTTCTTCTTCAATCCGCTGGCCAAGCACCAGCCGGCGGCCGATACAGCTGACCATGATGGCGAGCGATGCGCCCCCGGCATTGGCCTTCAACGCCGCGTCACTGCCGGCGTTGGCCGCGCCATCCACCAACTGGTCGCCGGTAGCCTTCATCAACCGCGCATACCAACCCTCCGGCATATCACCGGCAAACGTGAGTGATTGTTTGGCCTCGTCCACCGCGAGAATCGTGCGCACCAAGCCCGCTTTCTCCGTGGTATCCTTGGTCAATTCCAGCGGAAACAACAGGCCGGTGGCAGGCAGTCCGGCGGCGCGTTCGCCGAGATAACGTTTGTAAAGCGCCAGCGCCGGTTGGCCGTCGAGTTCCAGCAAAGTGTTTCCCTGCGAACGGGTGATGCGCCGGCGCGGGCCAAATCCTTCCCAGCCGCCGCGCGAACCGTAGCCGATGACGATGCCCGGCCCGTAAAATCCGATTGCGACAATCTGATCACTTTTTACGTCACCACCGAGACCGACAAAGGTTTTCTGGAAACGGGAACCGTCACCTGCCAGTCCGCCGGTGATGGCGACGCCGGGCGACAGGATTTCACGGAAGCCCGAGACAAGCGCCGTGCCGTTGACGGAAAGACCCTCCGACAGGATGAGCACGTGACGGAGTTCCGGGGTGTTCAATTTTTCCGCCGCGCGCCGACCGACGACTGAGCTGTCAGCCTGGCCGGCGGTAGATTCGGCGACCGCGCGGACGCGCGTGGACTGGAATTCCACGAGCGCCGCGACGATGGAATCATCGAAAACGTGTCCGCCCAGGATTTCACCGGCGGTGCTGCAACCGCAAACGATGGCACCGGGAAATTTCGCGGCCAGCTCGCGCACCGCCGGCGCGCCGTCGGCCAACTGCGAAGTGGCGCCGAAATAGAGCACGAGTTGCGGTGATGTGACCGATCCAGCGGGCAAAGCCCAACCGGTTTCCTTGGTCCAGCGGCAGGTGGTGGTTTTCATTGGATTTGTTGTTCTGATTTGGTTTCGTTGACTGAAGGATAAACTGGTGGCCGTCCGTTGGCGGCGAGCATCTGGTTGATTTCGTGTTTTAATTCGAGCACGCGCTGTTCGCGATTCATCATGACACGGTTGAACAATTCCAGCTCGGATAGCGTGGCGCGGAGTTTTTCCTCGTCGCGTTTGCGTTCGGTCAAGTCCGACGCCACGCCAAGATGCCCGGTAATCTTACCGTGGGTGTCAAACAGCGTCGTGATCGAAAGGAGCACGGGAAAACGCGAGCCGTCCTTGCGGACATAAGTCCATTCGCGCTGGTCGGGTTGACCGAGTTCGGCTTTGGCAACGAAGGCCTCGAAGCCAGGTTTTACTTCGTGAGCCAGTTCGGCGGTGAGTTCCTGCGCCCGGGCGACGATTTCCTCCGCGATATGAAAAACTCCGGGTGATTGTTTGCCGACCATTTCCGAGGCTGAATACCCCAGCATCCGCTCGGCAGCGGGATTAAAGAGCTGGATGATGCCTTGCGTGTTGGTGGCGATGATGGCGTAACCCGCGCCCTCAAGCATGGCGCGTTGGAGGGTGCTGGTTTCTAACAGCAGCGATTCGGAATTTTTACGTTCGGTGATGTCGCTCTGAATCGCCATGAAGTTGAGGATTTCCCCGGCTTCATTGCGGATGGGTTGCACCTCGGTGGCCAGCCAGTATTTACGGCCGGTTTTCGAGTAATTGATGATTTGCGCCTTGAACCCTTCGCCCTTGGACAGCTGCTCATGCATGTATCGCACGGTGGCCGGATCAGTTTCCGTCCCCTGCAAAAGTAAGCCGGGCTTCTTGCCAATGGTCTCGTCAAGCGTGTAACCAGTGAGCCGGGTGAAACCCGCATTCACCCAGACCACCTTGCCGGTGGCGTCCGTCAGGACCACGGCATTGTCCGTGCGTTCTGCGATCAGCGCGAGTTTGCGAGTTTCCGCCTCATGTTGCTGCAGACGTTCGTTGGCCTGGCGCAATTCCGCGCGCTGGGCCGTCAGTTTCGCCGCCAGCTTCTTCGCATCTTCCAGCGCCATTTTGTTGGCCTGAAAAACTTGCAGCATGTCCGCCACCGGATCGTGAATGGCAAAATCTTCCAAGTTGAGACCCAGGGCGATAATTTCTGACGAATCGGTGAACCACGGCGAACCCAAGAACACCAACGTATTCTTCTCTAGCAACCGCATGAACTCGCCGCGCAAGAGTAGTTTCGTCGTGCGATGCTCCAGCAGGAAAAAGCGGCTCTGGTTGGCTTGCACCCAGTCCAGGGAAATTTCTCCCTGGGGTCGGATGGGATTGAAGATTTGATCCAGCGGCACGCCGGGTTGCACATCCGGACACAGCCGCCGCAAGGATGAGCCCGCCTGCAGGAATTTCAGATCCAACCCCAGCGCGAAATGGAATGGAAAGGCCACGGCGAATTGCTCCGGCGGCAGGCCGATCGGTTGAGGCGCAGGCTGATGGCTGGCATTCATCATGCGCGATTGGGATTCCAGGCCACCTCAAAAACATCGTGGTCCGCCCCCTGGTCCTTGACGGCAATCTGCCGCACCACCGCTGGCGTTTTAAAATTTTTCCCCAAGCCCTGCATCAACCCCACGACGAACGGTGCGAGGCCATTCCGATGTGAGTAATAATGCAGCTTCAGCGAGTGGTCGGTGATGTCGGTGCATTCAAAGTGTGGTGGTTGCAACTTGGGGAAGATCAAGGTGACCCGCGAATGGAAGTTCGGGAGGTTGCGCATGAACTTCGGCAGGGTTTTGCCGGACGCCTTCATCAATCCGCCATAACCTTCGGACGCCGTATGCAACACCCAGTGTTCAGCGAAGCCGATCAGAATTTGTTCCGTCGGCAAGTTGAGCACCTCGCTCGCCGCGCCGACAAGTTTATAGGTGATGTCGTCCGAGTAATTTTCGTTGCTCATGAAAACATCAATATCCACGCCCGCCTTGGCCTTGATCTGTTCCCACACAGATTCGCCATGATGCATGACGATCATGTCCTCAACTGCTTGATTTACCATTCCATACACAGTGATTAAAATGATTATGGCCGTTTGGATTCAAACTAGCCAATAGATTGTTATCTCGAACTGAAAAATTACAAAATGTGCAAAGAGCATGGCTGGCTTGCGGCTGTTGCGAATGCCTGGACGGGCGTTCGCAATTCGCGGGCAGGGCTTGAGGGGAAAAATCCGGCGCCCGAACCGACGGTTTCACGGGCATTGGCGAACGCGGATTCCGTCGCACCGCGCAAACCATTCTTGCCAGCGCACGCGGGATTTTGTTCAATCTGGCGTGCTCAATCAGCAGACTCTCAACCGTCCCGCCAGCTTTTCCGGCATCGGCCTGCACAGCGGCAACCGCGTCAACATGACGATCCTGCCCGCGCCCGCCAACAGCGGCGTGCGCTTCCGCCGCGTGGACCTTGACGGCAAGCCGGAAATCGAGGCACGCGTGGAAAATGTCTCCGAGACGAACCGCTCGACGACGCTGGCGAAGGGCAATGTCAAAGTCCACACGGTCGAACACGTCCTCGCCGCGCTCGCGGGCTACGGCGTGGACAATGCCATCGTGGAGTTGGACGCCAACGAACCGCCCATCGCCGACGGTAGCTCGCGCGAGTTTTGCAAAATTATTCTGGCAGCGGGCATCGCGCCGCAGGCGGAGAAGAAGGAATTTTTCACGCCGACGGAACCGATAGAAGTCCGCCATGGCGAAACGTCCATGACGCTTTTTCCCGACGAGAATTTCAAGGTTACCTGCACCAGCGCGGACAAACAGGGGCGGTTCACGCAATTTTATTCCACCGAAGTAAATCCGAAGTCGTGGGAAAAAGAATTGTCGCACGCGCGGACGTTTTGTTTTTACGAGGAAATTGAATTTCTGTTCAAGAACGGACTCATCAAGGGCGGCTCGCTGGAGAACGCCATTGTCATCCGCGATGACGCCGTGCTGACGACCGAGCCGCTGCGCTATCCCGAGGAATTTGTGCGACACAAGATGCTGGACATCGTGGGCGACCTGTCGTTATTGGGCAAAACGATTCGCGGCCATGTTATCGCGGTGCGACCCGGCCACGCGGGTAATGTCGAGCTGGTAAAAAAAATCGTCGAGCAGATCAATAAGCCGATCCGCGCGGCGCAGACGTTCTCGCCGCCGCCGGCAAAGGACGCGCCCGTGCCGCTGCCGTCCGCCGAAGGCGCGATGGACATCGAGGCGATCATGAAGATGCTGCCGCATCGCCCGCCGTTTTTGTTGGTTGACCGGATTTTGAAGATCGAGGGCAATACCATCGTCGGCGTGAAGAATGTGTCAATGGGCGAGGATTATTTTCGCGGCCATTTTCCGAATCATCCGATCATGCCGGGCGTGTTGCAGCTCGAGGCGATGGCGCAGGTCGCGGGCATTCTTTTGCTCAAGCGCATTGAGGCGGCGAACCAGCTCGCGTATTTCATGGCGGCGGAGGAAGTGAAGTGGCGCAAGCCGGTGCTGCCCGGCGACGTGCTGGTCATCGAGATTGAGCTGGTAAAAATTCGCGGCAAGATTGGCAAGGCCAAGGGCGTCTGCAAGGTGGATGGCGAGGTGGTCAGCGAGGCTAACGTGACGTTTATGCTCCGCGACGCCTGAAGAATTTACGATTTGCGATATGTGATTTGCAATTTCAAAAGCGGCGCGTAAATCGTCAATCGTAAATCTAAAATATATTCCCATGATTCATCCCACGGCCATCATCCATCCCGAGGCGCAAATCGGTTCTGGTTGTGAAATCGGCGCTTATTGCCTCATCGGCGAGCACGTCACGCTCGGCGAGGATTGCAAACTGCATTCGCACGTCGTGGTGGACGGACATACCATCCTCGGCGCGCGGAACGAAATCTTTCCCTTCGCCGTCATCGGGAAAAAAACCCAGGACTTGAAATACAAGGGCGGCGTCACGCATCTCCGAATCGGCGACGACAATGTTTTTCGCGAAGGCGTGACCATCCACTCCGCGACGGCGGACGGTCAAACCACGGTGGTCGGATCGCATAACCTTTTGTTGACCTATGTTCACATCGCGCACGACTGCCAGCTCGGTAATCACATCATCATGTCCGGTTTCGTCGGGCTGGCCGGCCATGTCGTCGTGGAAGATCACGCGACGCTCGGTGGCTACACGGCGGTGCACCAGTTCTGTCGCATCGGCACGCGCTGCATGACCGGCGGCTGCTCGCGCATTCCGCAGGACATCGCGCCCTACACGATTGTCGAGGGCAATCCCGCCGTCGCCCGCGCCATCAACAAAATAAATCTGGAACGCGCCGGCTTTTCCGACGAGGCGCAGGCCGCCTTGCGCAACGCCTATAAAATTATTTTCCGCGAAGACCTGTCCACCGCCAACGCGCTCGCCAAGGTTGAGGCGGAATTGCCGTCGCTCCCGGAAGTGAAACATCTCGTCCAGTTCATCCGCGCCAGCGAGCGCGGCATCTGCAAATAGTCAGCGCAGGTTCCATTCGTTTAACAGTCCTTTGGGAATCTCGGAGAGAAACCGCGACGGCGATTGATAAGTGTCCACGCCGGAAGCGCCAAAGCCGCCACGCATATTCGGATATGTCAGATAAAGCTCGTTCTTCGCCCGCGTGATGCTGACGTAAAATAGCCGGCGCTCCTCTTCCTCGCCGTCATTCGATTCCGTTGAGCGCGCGGACGGAAACAGCCCGTCGCACAGCATGATGACGAACACGACCTCAAACTCCAAGCCCTTCGCCTGATGAATCGTCGAGAGCTTTATTTTCTCCGAATCATCTTTCGGATCGTCCTCAGCCTCCACGTTGGTGAGCAACGCGAGCTGTGTGAGAAATTCCTCCACGCTGCCGAATTGAAACGCAAATTCCGCAAGTTGCTGGATCTCGTCCAGCCGCCGCTCGTAATTGTCGTAAGTCTCCTTGAGATAATCGTCGTAGCCGGCGTCCATCACGAGGCGCAGCATCTTGGCCGCGTTCCGGCGGGTGCTGTCGGCTTCGAGCTGGGAAATGGTGGCGACAAATTGCGTCCACGCCACGGCGGCCTTTTTCGGCACGGCCTTGGTGCAGGATTGCAGGCTGGTGGCGATTGGAGATTGGGCGTTGAATGTTGAATGTTGAGTGTTTCCCTGTGTTTTCAATCCCGCCTCCGCCATCTTCGCCGTGAAACTGTAAAACAGTTTTTCCGCGCCTTTACCGCCAATGCCGGGGATCAACTGCACCAGCCGCTTGAAGGAAACTTCATCGCGCGGATTGGCGATGAATTTTAAATACGCCGTCGCATCCTTGATATGCGCCTGCTCGAAGAAGCGCAGGCCGCTGGTGATGGAAAAGGGGATTTGCTGCCGCGTCAGCTCCAACTGCAATTCCAGCGCGTGAAAATGCGAGCGGTAGAGCACCGCGATGTTGTTCAAGCTCACGCCTTCCTCGCGCAGTTCCAAGGCGCGCTGCGCGATGAACGCCGCCTGCTGGCCGGCGTCGTGGCATTGCACAAGCGCGGGTTTCACGCCGGACTTGCGTGCGGGCGAGAGCTCCTTGGCAAACTGGTTCACGTTCGCAGCGATGGCGGCATTGGCGACGTTCAGGATTTCCGGTGTGCTGCGGTAGTTCGTTTCGATCTTGAACACCTTCGCGCCGGGATAGCGCTTCGGGAAGTCGAGGATGTTCGCGAAGTTCGCGCCGCGCCAGGCGTAGATGCTCTGCGCGTCGTCGCCGACCACGGTGACGTTGTGATGGCGCGCGGCGAGCAGGTCAATCAGGTCACCCTGCAGCTTGTTGGTGTCCTGATACTCGTCCACCAGGATGAACTGGAAGCGTCGCTGATAATGTTCGCGGATATCGGCGTGCTCCTGCAGCAGCTTCAGCCAGAGCGCCAGCAGGTCGTCGAAATCCATGCCATTCGTGGCGCGCTTGCGGGCGTGATAACGCTTCTGCTGGTCGGCGATTTCGGCGGCGAACTGGGAGAAATAGCTGAACTGTCCGTCCACCAGTTCCTCGACGGTCTTGTGCGTGTTGGCCGCGAGCGAAAAGATTTCGTTCAGCACGTCGGGCTTGGGAAAGTGCTTGTCCTTCTTGTCAATCTTCGCATCCGCCATGCACGCCTTGATCAAATCCTTCGCATCGTCGCGGTCGAGGATGGTGAAATCTTTCTGGTAGCCGAGCGTCTCGGCGTGCAGCCGCAAAATCCGCGCGCCGATGGAATGGAACGTCCCGCCCCAGAGCGCACGCAATTCGTGACCGAGCAGATCGCTGACCCGCCGCATCATTTCGCCGGCGGCCTTGTTGGTAAACGTGAGCAGCAAAATTCTTTCCGGCGGAATGCCCTGTTCGATGAGATACGCCACGCGATACGTCAGCGTGCGCGTTTTACCCGAACCCGCGCCGGCGATGACGAGCGCCGGACCGGGCAGGGCGGTGACGGCAGCCAACTGCTGCTCATTGAGTTCGCGCGGATAGTCAATGTTCAGCCGAATCTCCGGCGTGAACGGTTTTAAAACGTATTCGTGCGACATGAGCGCAAATTGAAAGGGCAAATGCCGTTGCGTGAAAGCAAAAAGGAGAAGAATTCAGACTGTCGGCTTGATGCGTTTATCTTTCCACGCCAGCAACAGCAGCAGCGCCAGGACGAGGCCGGTCACGCCGGTGCACAGCGGCGCGAGATAGCGGTCGAGCGGAATCGAGCCTTGGCGCGGCAGGCGGAGCTGGGCGGAGAAGATTTCGCCGTAGCCGCCGACGGAAGTTTGTGCGACGACCTGTCCGCCGCCGGTGACGGCTTGCGAAATGCCGGAGCTGGCCACGCGGAAAATCGGGATGCCGTATTCCGCCGCGCGCACGGGCGCGACGCCGGCATGCAGTTCATGCTGATGCCGGCCCCAGGATTCCACGTCCATCGTCGGGCAGATGATGAGCTGCGCGCCCTGCCGCACGAGTTCGTCGGTGACGCGCGTGTAGCTCAAGTCGTAGCAGATGCAGAAGCCGATCTTGCCCCACGGCGAATTCCAGACTGCCTGCTTGGGCGCGGGCAAACCGTCCTTGAAGAACTGGATGGGCACGCGCTTGACCTGCTGGAACACGATGTCGCCGTTCGTGCCGACGACGAAGGCGGTGTTGTAATAATTGTGATGCTCGTCATTCGGGATAAAATCTTTGCCGCCGATGACGAGATAGCGTGCATGGTCGCGGCACCAGTTCTTGAGCGAATCGGGCACGCCGCCGTCGAGCGTATATTCGCTCAGGACGAAAATGGGCGCGTTGGTGTTCTTGGCGAGGGCCTGGTTCAGGATTTGGGGAATGACACCTTCGGGCGGGAATTCCATCTGGACGCCGACGAATGTTATTGGCTTTGGCAATTTCCTTTTTGAATATGCAAGAGTTGGCAAAAACATGGCCGCCAAAATCCAAAGGAGAACAAAAATCAGAATTGCTTCCACCAAGGTGATTTTTTTGAGACATGAGAAAATTTTACCTCGATAGAAAAGAAAGGTGGTAATGATGCTAAAAACAAAGAATCCGGTTCCATACATTCCAAACAAGTAACTAAAAACGGTTGACAGATACCCCACATTCAGCCACGAGAACTTCAGGAAGTAGAGTTCGCTGCGGAAGTATTCGATGCCCGTCCAGATTATCGGAATCAGCCACGCGGTCTTGACCTTGCCCCAGCGCCGTGCGCAGCCGCAGACCATCGCCGCGAACAGCCCGACCCAAAATGCCAGCACCAGCCACAGCACCACCGAGATGACGCTGAAGATGTGCCAGAAGAAAAACAGTTGCGGCGCGTAGCAGAGCAAGCCCGTCATCAGCCCGAAATAAAACGCGCGGCGCACATTCGGCTGGGCGGTCAGTTTGACGAGTCCGTAGGCGTAACCAAAAATCAGCAGCCCGGCGGCGGGATGATGGATGGACGTGTAAGCCGCCTGAAAGCACGCCACGGCGATCGCGAGCCACAGGAAAGATTTCTTCCAGCCAAGCGGTTCCGCCGATGGGGTGGCGACGTGCATGACGAATTGAAACGCCAATCAATGAATAAGGAAAGCAGGAAAACAGGAATGTTCTTTTCCAATTCTTTTCCTGAATTCCTGCTTTCCTTATTGACGGTTTTGGAGAATAACTTCGCCATGCAAAAGAATAAAACCGTGCTGGCGTTCCTCGACGACGTTTATGAAGACCTCGAACTCTGGTATCCCAAGCTGCGGCTGGAAGAGGCTGGCTACGCGCTGAAATGCGCCGCGCCGGAAATCAAGACCTACGCCGGCAAGCACGGTTATCCTGCCGCGTCCGACTTGCTGCTGAAGGACGCGCGCAGCGAGGATTTTTGCGGGCTGCTCGTGCCCGGCGGCTTCATGCCGGACAAATTGCGTCGCGACCCGAAGGTGCTTTCCCTCACGCGCGAGTTCTTTGAACAGGGCAAACTCGTCGCCTTCATCTGCCACGGCGGCTGGATTCCGATTTCCGCCAAGATTCTCAAAGGCAAACGCGTCACCGGTTCGCTCGGCATCAAGGACGATCTGGAAAACGCCGGCGGCCTCTGGGTGAACGCGCCGGTCGTGGTGGACGACAACCTGATTTCCAGCCGCACGCCGAAAGATTGCGCGCCGTTCGGCGCGGCGATGGTGAAGTTTCTGGACGAAGCAAAATGAATAAGGAAAGCAGGAAAACAGGAAAAGACATTTGAAACAAAAACAGCTTCCCGCCTTTCTTATTCCTGCCTTCCTGCTTTCCTTATTAAAATTCCGATTATGAACAGACTGGCGCACGAAGAACTGACGGGGCGCATCATCGCTTGTGCCATTGAGGTTCACAAGACGCTGGGGCCGGGGTTTCTGGAATCCGTTTATGAGGCGGCAATGATGGTTGAGTTGAAACGCGCCGGGTTTAAAGTCGAATCGCAAATGCCGTTGCGAATCTTGTATCGTGAAATCCTGGTGGGTGAACACCGGCTCGATTTGTTGGTGGAAGACACAATCATCGTGGAGTTGAAAGCCATTTCAGCGCTGGAAGACATTCACTTTGCGATTGTCCGTTCGTATTTGAAAGCCGCCGGCCTGGAGCAGGGCCTACTGTTGAACTTCGCCACGATGCCATTGACCGTGAAGCGGGTGATTTGCCAGCCGCCTTCCTGATTTCCTGACGCGGCAAAATGAATAAGGAAGGCGGGAAAATAGGAAAGACCTTTGAAACAAAAACCGGTTCCCGCTTTTTTATTCCTGCTTTCCTGCTTTCCTTATTGAAATTTCCCTGCGTTGTTTCTAAATTTCCGCCATGGAAAGTTCGTCACCATCCCAGTTGGCCCAATACATCCCGATCCTGTTCCTGCTCGCCGCCGCCGTCGGCTTCGCGGGCGGGACGCTTTTGGTTTCCGTGCTGCTTGGCAAGTTCGCCAAGTCCAGCAAGGCCAAGGACGCCCCCTACGAATGCGGCAAAGATCCCATCGGCGAATCAGGCGGGCGCTTCTCGGTGAAGTTTTATCTCGTCGCGATGCTGTTCATCCTGTTCGACATCGAAGTGGTGTTCATGTATCCGTGGGCCGTGGTCTATCGCGATATGCTGGCGGAACACGCCACGCGCAATCTTGTCCTTGGCTCCATGATTTCGTTCCTCGGCATTTTGTTCGCCGGCTACATCTACGCGGTGAAGAAAAAAGCCTTCGATTGGAAGACGTGAAATTTGCGGTGGCGGCGCGGCAGCGCCGCCCTACCGGGCGAATATAATTACAGATACGGCGAGAACAATCGCGCGATGGCGTCGCGCAATTTCCCCGGCATCGTGCGCGCGTCCGCTTCGGCCATCGTTACTTCGTGCGCGGCGGCCAGCTTCTTGGCGATCAGCGCTTCCATCGCCTGCGCGAAGGCGCGGCTGTAGCACTCCACGTTCAGCTCAAAGTTCAGGCGCAGGCTGCGCGCGTCCCAGTTGGCCGAGCCGAGCAGCACCCAGTGGCCGTCCACCACCATCAGCTTGGAATGGTCGAACGGCGGCGGCGTGAGCCAAATGTGTCCGCCGCGCTCCAGCACCTGCCACCACAGCGAACGCGACGCCCAATGCACGGGCGGCAGGTTATTTTTTGCCGGCAGGATGATGTCCACCCGCACGCCGCGCAGCGCCGCGAGGTTGAGCGCGCTGATGAGCGCATGGTCCGGCAGGAAATACGGCGTGACAATCTTCACCGACACCTGCGCCTCGGCCAGCGCGGCGAGCAGCGTCCAGCGCGCGTTCTCAAAGTCCGCATCCGGCCCGTCGGGGATCACCCGCGCGATCACGTCGCCGGCTTCCGGCGTTTCCGGGAACCAGCGGTTGCCGTCGAGCGTTTCCTCCGTGGTGAACATCCAGTCGTTCGCGAACGCCTCCTGCAATTCCGTGACCACCGGGCCCGTCACGCGGAAATGCAAGTCTTGCACCGGGCTTTTCGGTTGGTCCGCGAGCACATTGCCGTGACGAATATTCATGCCGCCCGTGAAAGCGACCAACCCGTCCACGATGAGCGCCTTGCGGTGGTTGCGCAAATTGATGGTGGCCACGCGCCACGGCGTGAGAATGGAAGCCGGCAGGAACTTGGCGAACGGGATTTTTGCCGCGCGCAATTTGAAGGTGATGGGCGGCCACGAATACCGCGTGCCCGCGCCGTCCACCAGCACCCGCACCGCCACGCCGCGTTTCAGGGCGCGTTCCAGCGCGGCCACGAACTGCCCGCCGGTTGCGTCGTTGTCAAAGATGTAGGTGACGAGCGCAACGGATTTTCCGGCGGCGTCAATGGCGGCGAGCATCGCGGGGAAGGCCGCGTCGCCGTTCACCAGCGGCTCGATTTTATTTCCCGTCGTGAGCGGCTGGCCGGTGACGCGGCCGACCACGCGGGCGATGTGCTGGAGATGCTCCGCGCCGGCGGCTTCCATGTCGCCGAGATTTTCGGGAACCTCGCGGCTAAACGTCTTGTGGACGGCGAGCCTGACGGCGCGGCGGCGGATGCGGTTGACGCCCAGCGCGAGGTAGAGCAGGGCGCCCAGCGCAGGCAGCAGCCAGATGAAGCCGAGCCAGAGCATGGCCGATCGCGAATCGCGCTTGTTGAGCAGCGCGTGGACGGACGCGAGCACGGCGGCAATCAAATCAAAGGCCGCCGCGAGGTGCGGCCAGAAGCGCGCGAGATGATCCACCCAGTTCATGCGCCGGGGAGCGTAAATTTTCAATCGCCGGAAAGCAATGCCGTCGGTGGTGCCCCATCCGCCCGGGTCACCAGTTCATGCGGGATGACAGTCCGGCGGGGGCGTGGCAAATTTGACCCATGAGCACCGATGATAATCTGCCGCCGTCCGCCTCCCGGCTTGGCGACCCGCTGCCTGATCTGTCGGCCTGCCAGGTGTCACCCGTTGGCATCAGCAATTTGCAATATTGCCGAAAGCCCGATCCGGCGGGCTGCCATTACTTCGTGGCCTACGGCAACCAGACTTACTGCTTTTTCCCCCACCCGGAGAAATTCGGTCAGCCGACCGGGTGAAACCGGCTTCCCGGCGATCCAAGCCTTGGGGAGAACACCCCATGGCGGCCGGTGGCCGCCCGTGGCAAGCTGTCCGGCATGAGACTCTTCCTGTTTTTGGTTTGCCTCACCCTGCTGACGGCCACCGGCTGCATTTTCTGGGGCGGGCACGACGGCGGCCGGGGGCATGACGAACATTCCGGCGGCGTGGATCATGGCGAACATCCGGGCGACCACGATCACGGCGACACCCAGCAGCGCTGACCCGAACCACCGGTTTGCGCCAACGGGGCAAATTCATCCACCCCGGCGGCGGCGGGCGGCGACTCCGCCGGGAGACCTGCAAACGTTCCTCGGCGCGAGGTCGAAGCGGTTTTAATTGAGGTCAAGGCGGTTTTGATTGAAATCGAAGCCGCTTCGATTGAAGTAAAAGTCACTTTGATTGGAATCAAAACCGTTTCGATTGAGATCAAAACCGTTTCGATTGAGATCAAAACTGCTTTGATTGAGGTAAAAACCGCTCCGGCATCTGGAAAAACCACCTCTCCCGAAGCCAAAACCGCCCTGACCGCAGCCCTTGTGCCCCCATCTGGCAGCGTCTAACTACCGCCAAATGAGCCGATTATGTGGCCTGCTGCGTAAAGATTGCCTGAAAATGCGGCCAAAACGGAAAAAACATCCAAACTTCTCCCTTACACACTATAAACACCGTTGTTGGGCTGAGGGATGAAAGACCATTGGATTCTGGCGTTGTTCGATGTTTATCACAATTTCAACCCATCATCCGTGACCGCGCCGAGGGAGGCGCTCGTGACGTGGGCGGCGTATTTCGCCAGCACGCCGCGCGTGTAGCGGGGTGCGGGCTTCTTCCACGCCTTGCGGCGGGCGGCCAGTTCCTTCGCGGGAATGGCCAGCGTCAGTTCCCTTTTCTCGGCGTCAATGCGGATGGGGTCGCCGTTCTTCACCAGCGCAATCGTCCCGCCCACGTAAGCCTCCGGCGTGATGTGCCCCACAACGAAGCCGTGGCTGCCACCGCTAAAACGTCCGTCGGTGATGAGCGCCACGTCCTTGCCCAGGCCCTTGCCCATGATGGCGGAGGTGGGCGAAAGCATTTCGCGCATACCGGGCCCGCCTTTCGGCCCTTCGTAGCGGATGACGATGACGTGGCCTTTCTTGACCGTGCCGTTGAGAATGGCCTTCATCGCCTTCTCCTCGGATTCAAACACGATGGCCTTGCCCTCGAAGTGCAGGCCTTCCTTGCCGGAAATCTTCGCCACCGCGCCGTCGCTGGCGAGATTGCCACGCAGGATGACCAGATGGCTGTCCTTCTTGATGGGATTGTCGAAGCCGTGAATGATTGTCTGATAGGACGGATATGGCTTCACGCCGGCAAGCGTCTCGGCCATGGTCTCGCCGGTGACGGTGAGGCAATCGCCGTGGAGCAGTTTTTTGTCGAGCAGCATTTTCATCAGCGGCCGGATGCCGCCGATGGCGACGAGTTCGGACATCAAATGCTTTCCGCTCGGTTTCAAATCGGCGAGCACGGGCACGCGTTTGCCGATGCGGGTGAAGTCGTCAATGGCCAGCTTCACCTTGGCGGCGTGCGCGATGGCGAGCAGGTGCAGCACGGCATTCGTGGAACCGCCGAGCGCGATGACCACGGTGATGGCGTTTTCAAATGCTTTCTTCGTGAGGATGTCGAGCGGCTTGATGCCTTGCTGCAACATCTTTACCACGGCCGCACCGGCCGCGCGGCAGTCGGCCATCTTCGCGGGACTCACGGCATTCTGCGCGGAGCTGTTCGGCAAACTCATGCCGAGCGCTTCAATGGCGCTGGCCATGGTGTTGGCAGTATACATGCCGCCGCAGGAACCGGCACCGGGAATGGCGCATTGCTCGACGGCCTGAAATTCCTGATCCGTGATTTTTTTGTTCGCGTGCGCGCCGATGGCCTCGAACACGGAAACCACGTCGAGCTTGCGCTGCGCCGGATCGCCGGTGATGCAGCCGGGCAGTATCGTGCCGCCATAGACGAAGACTGCCGGACGGTTCATGCGCGCGATGGCGATGAGCGAACCGGGCATGTTCTTATCGCAGCCGCCGATGGCGACGTAGCCATCCATGCCGGCGCAGCCGACGACGGTTTCAATCGAGTCGGCGATTACTTCGCGCGAGACGAGCGAATACTTCATGCCTTCCGTGCCCATCGAGATGCCGTCGGAGATGGTGATGGTGTTGAAAATAATCGCCTTGCCGCCATTGGCGTTCACGCCCTTCTCCGATTCGAGCGCGAGCTTGTCGATGTGCATATTGCAGGGCGTGACGTCGCTCCATGTCGAGGCGACGCCGATGAGTGGCTTCTGAAAATCTTCGGTCTTGAAGCCGACGGGATAAAGCATGGCGCGGGCGGCGGCGCGTTCGTCACCGTCAAACAGGATGCTGGAAAAGGGGCGCGGATTGATTGCGGACTTGTTTTTTTTCATCGGGGCAAGATGTTGCCGGAAAAGGCGCGCGGCGGCAAGCGCAGGAGATTTTAGTCGCGCCCAGAAAGAACCCGTCGGGCATCCGTCGCCGACAGTTCACGCCACTGGCCGGCGGGCAGGTCGCCCAGCCAGAAACTGCCGATGCGCACACGCAGCAGCCGCAGGGTCGGATGGCCGATGGCCGCCGTCATCCGCCGCACCTGCCGGTTCTTGCCCTCGACGAGTTCCAGGCCAATCCAAGTGTCGGGAACGCTCTTGCGGAAACGGATGGGCGGAATGCGTGGAGGGATTTGCGGCGCGCCCCTCACCCCGTCCCTCTCCCCATCCGATGGGGAGAGGGTGGCCGATAGGCCGGGTGAGGGGATTTGAATTACCATCGGCTGCGGCTCCAGCAGCCAGGCGCGGCAGGGCAGCGTTTTGTGGCCTTGAATCAAAATTCCCTTCTCCAGTTTCTGCAAACTTTCCGGCGACGGAATTTTTTCCACCTGCGCCCAATACTCGCGCTCGTGCGCGTGGCGCGGGTGCAGGAGCTTTTCGTTCCAGTGCGCCTCGTCGCTCAACAGCAGCAGGCCTTCGGAATCCGCGTCCAGCCGGCCAATCGGATAAACATTCTTGGGAAAACCAAACTCCGCCAGCGCACGGTTCGGCGAGCCGTCGCCGGTGAACTGCGACAGCACGCCGTAAGGTTTATTAAACGCGACCAGCATCGGGGAAGTTTCAAGTTTCAGGTTTCAAGTTTCAAGTATTCAAAGCGCGGCGGCGCAAAAAATCTTTTCGTGTGTTTCGTGTGTTTCGTGGTTAAATCTTTGCCGTGATCCGCAACCTCATTTTCGACTGGTCGGGGACTTTGGTGGACGACCTGCCCGCCGTGCTGAAGGCGTCCAACTATGTCCTCACGCAGTCCGGCAAGACCGCGATGTCGCTGCCGCAGTTCCGCGCGGAGTTCACCCTGCCGTTCAAGAAATTCTACGACCGCCACACGCCCGACGTGCCGATGGACCAATTGGAAACGTGGTTCCACCATGAATTCCGGCAATCGCAGGCATCCGTCATCGAGGTGCCGCACGCGCGCGCGTTTCTGGAGTTCTGCCGCGCGCAAGGCCTCCGCACGTTCCTGCTGAGCACGGTGCACGGCGATTATTTTGCGGCGCAATGCCTGGTCACCGGCTTCGACAAGTTCCTCGACCGGGCCTACACCGACGTCTGGGACAAGCGCGAAAAAATCCACGAGCTGCTCCGCGAGAACAACCTGAAGCCTGACGAGACGCTCTTCATCGGCGACATGGAACACGACATCGAGACCGCGCGGCATGGCGGCGTTCATGCCTGCGCCGTGCTGACCGGCTACAACACGCTCGACCAATTGCGCGCCGCCCGACCCGACCTCATCGTGGAGCATCTCGGCGAACTCCAGCGCGGGCTGCTGAAAAACAATTTCCAGCTCGCGCCCGCCTCCGCCGGGGACAACACCGAGTCGCCGCTGGCGACCGTCGGCGGACTGATCTTCAACGCCCGGAACGAAGTGCTGATGATTCGCACGCACAAATGGTCCGGCAAATGGGGCATTCCCGGCGGCAAGATCAAGCGCGGCGAAACGTCGCTCGCCGCCTTGCGCCGCGAACTCAAGGAAGAGACCGGACTCAACCTCACGGACATCAAATTCATCCTCGTGCAGGACTGCATCAGCTCGAAGGAGTTTTACCGCGACGCGCATTTTGTGCTGCTGAACTACACCTGCCGCTGTGCCGCCAAAAATCCGCGCGTCGTGCTGAACGAGGAGGCGCGCGAATTCCAGTGGCTCAAGCTGGCCGCCGCGAAGAAGCTAAAGCTGAACCGGCCGACCAAGATCTTGCTCGACGCCGTTTCCAAATCCAAAATCGTAAATCGCAAATCGTAAATGTCACAAATTTCCATCGTTGACCTGGAAGTGTTTTACCGCGTCGGGGTGCCGGACGCGGAACGCGCGCAGCCGCAGCGCCTGCTGCTCACCGTGGTGCTGACCGCCGATTTCGCCGCCGCCGCGCAGAGCGATGCCCTTGCCGACACCCTTGATTATTATGCCGTCACGCAAAGGCTGCTGAAGTTTGGCGAGGGCCGCGAATGGCGGCTCATTGAGAAGCTCGCCGCCGACCTGGCCGACCGGCTGCTCGCCGAGTTCCCGCCGTCGGCCGTCACGGTGGAAGTGAAGAAGTTCATCATCCCGCAGGCGCGGCACGTGGCCGTCTCGCTGACGCGGACCAGGTAAGCCGGCGGCCGCGAGGACACAGACGTGATGCTGGCGATTACCGAGATCGAGGCCGAGGGTGAACCCGCTGCTGACCGCAGCGGACGAAGTGGGCACGACGGAGGGAGTAGGACTGGTTTTAGTTATGTTAGTTTTCATAGGCAGACTATAGCACCAACGCATCATTGCGTCGGCAGTCTGCCTTCTCATCTAATCTGGTTAGGCGGCATATCGTCAACTCTGCTTGTCATATTTTTTTTCTGCCAATGTTTTTCACCATCGTGTAGATGAGACCAACAACCAAAAGAGCAATCGCATAGGTCTTACCAGCGTAATAGACAAAAAGACAGAATGGTTGCTCTGTTGAAAACATCCATGATCGCATTGGTTCGCCTAACGGCGGAGGGTGTAAGCCAGCATTTTGAAGGCGGCTTCGGCCAGCAGTTGGCTTGGTTTGCGTGAGGTCAGGGTCGAGCCCATCGTGCGTTTCAGCCCGCTGAAAAAGGATTCCACCGCCCAGCGTGAACCATAACCTTTCCGTTCCAGATACTTTTTACTCATCTGACTCCGCCAAAATCCACCGCGGGTTCCATCCGCCCGTTGTCGGGCCGGTTTGATTACGCTTTCTGCGCCCCAGTCCAGCCGGCACTGGTCATGCACCCATTCGGCATCATAACCCGCATCCGCATACAACGTCGCCGGGCGGTAGCGTCGCTTTACTGGCCTTAGTCATCAACTCCTTGGCCTGGCTCTTGTCATTGCCCGGCCCCCCAGCCCAACACCAGACTCAACCGCAGCAAACTCTCGCACAGCAATGTCTTCGCAAATTGGGACGCGCCCGCCGCCCGCCCGATGGTGCGGATCATGGCGTCGGCAATCGCCAGCACCTGACTCCGCGCGCTGAACTTCTGGAGCGTGGTGTAATGCGGCAGCTTGTCCTGCATTCCCAACGCTGCCCGCAAAACGCATCAAAGGCCGCAAACGCCATCTGTTGGTGGATACTTTGGGGCTGGTGCTTGGCGTGGCCGTGACCCCGGCCAGCACCACCGAACGCGCGGGGGCGCAACTGCTGTTGGGCCGCGTGCTGGGCTGGTTTACTTGGCTCCGCATCCTGTGGGTGGACGGCGGTTACACCGGCGCAACCTTTGCCCACTGGGTCAAGACCCTTCGCCCCAAGCTGGCGGTCACAGTCATCAAACGCTCTGACGATACCACCGGCTTCAAGGTCTTGCCCCGCCGCTGGGTGGTGGAGCGCACCTTCGGCTGGTTGATGCACCAGCGCCGCTTGGTGCGCGATTACGAAACCACCGAAACCATCTGCGTCTCTCAGGTATCATTCGGCCGGTGCTTGCCTTGGAACATTTTTTGAATAATACGGAGCGTCTGCTTCGACGTGCTTCAACCGGTCCGCCGGGGTGGCCCATTCCGAGATTTGCCACCGGTGACGCCATTTCTGCTCCAGCTGTTTCCATGTGATACGGACGGGCTCCGCCGTTTCAAAAAGCTCGTCATGCAGTTTGGTTTTTTTCATTCTTAGCCTTGGTTTCAAAGCTGACGCGTTTGGCCTGCAGCTTGGTGGGGCGCTCGCCAGATGTCCGTAAACATTGCCAATTAAAAATTCCGCCGTCCTTATGCCCGGCCCATTTCGCGATGGTCATGAAATCGATGCCAGACATGACGCAGTAGGAGACGAAGTGGTGCCGCAAATCGTGAAACCCGATCCGCCTCAACTGGGCATGGCGGCGGGCTAGTTCCAACGATTCGCGGAAGCTCATTGCGTGCACATCCCTGCGGCCGCGCTGCGGCGACGGAAACAGCCACTGCGAATCCGGCGCTCGCCGCGCCTTCATCTCCAGTAGAAGTTTTTTGAGGGCGGGCGTGAAATCCACATCGCGCGGTTTTTTGCTTTTAGGCGGCTGATCCTGGCCGTCTGGGCCACCCGCCTGCCGTTTGATCGTTAGTTTTTCCCCAACAAAATCCACGTCCGCCCAGCGCAGGGCCAGCGCCTCGTTGCGCCTGGCTCCACTATACGCCATAAGCCGGACATAATCGCAGAATTCCACCCCGTTTTTGGTGACCGGCGTTCCGTCCGCATTTTTAGCCAGGGCGGCAGCGCAGAGCGCTTCCAATTCATCGGTTGTCAAAAGCTCGCGTTTGGGCGCGACCGTTTTGAGTTTTTTGTTAAGCCCGGGCGGGAGGGGAAGTTCCTTGATGAGTTCATCCTCGTCACGGGCCTGCTTCAGGACGTTGCGCAGAATGATGATGTCGAGATGGGCCGTGCGTTTATCCACGCCGGTGGCGAGGCGGCGGTTCAGGAAGCTGGCGACCATGCCTGGACGGAGCTTGTCGAGCCGGATGCCGCCGAAATGATTTTTCCATTTTTTGAGGACGGCCGCTTCCTTGGCTATCGTGCCGGCTTTCTTTATCTTAGCAGCTTTGATCAGTGCGAGATAGTTGTCGGCGTAATCGGAAAAGATGGAGGTCCGGCCCAGGACTGGCATATTGTCATCGGCGCGCTGGGTGTGCAGTCGAGCCAGTCCGGCGAGAGCCTGCGGCACGGTTTCCACCGCGTTGCCTTCGGGGTTGAGCAGTGGCACCCATTTGAGCTTTCGGTGCCATTTTCGGTTTCGACGCTCAACCGCGCGTAAAACCGGCCGTTGCGTATCCACAGACCGCGAATCGCCTGCTTGCGCCCGTCGTGGGCTTTTGCAAAACTGCCCGCATGACGAGCACGTTTGGCCTGACCTTGACCCGTTCGCTGGCTTGCGCTGGCTTGCATAGCGCAACAGTGTCACAATTAGTGTCACAAGTCAAGTTTGCCCGAATACAAAAATCAAAATCATATTGAAAACATTAGGTTGCCGGTGTGGCGAAATGGCAGACGCACAGGACTTAAAATCCTGGGACTATAAAAAGTCGTGCGGGTTCGAGTCCCGCCACCGGCACCAACCCGATAATTGTCAATGAATACGGCTATAATAACAACATTAAGTCCGGCGTGTTGATCTGTGCATAACGGTATTGCATAACGTGCACGCTGGTATTTTGGGGTGTCATTCGTATCTAACGGTGTTTTTATTTTTGAATTTTGCCCTTCACGTCTCTGCTCGGACTAGCGCTGATGAGGTTAATTAATGAGTGGAATGGGACGTCTATCTCCCTTTGCCAAGCCGTTGCGATTACTCCTTCCTGATCTGCGCGATAGCCCCTCCTATGAGGGTAATTGAGTCAAGCGCGGTTTGAGATTTTTTTATTGAGCGGGGCGAGGCCGCGCGGAGCGCAGCGGATGCGGAGCGCCGTCGCGCGCGGCAGCGGGAGGGCTTTTTGCCGCC
>Ga0302278_10000898_pt1 | contig 37639 bp, 32 predicted proteins | sample III_Bog_N3_2_FD_194543 | JGI IMG/M metagenome (GOLD analysis project Ga0302278, IMG submission 194543) | Peat permafrost microbial communities from Stordalen Mire near Abisko, Sweden - III_Bog_N3_2 | ecosystem: Environmental > Terrestrial > Soil > Wetlands > Peat | place: Sweden: Abisko... | reverse complement strand
TTTCGAAGGACGAGGTTAGTTAGGCGATGAAAAGCGTATTCGGATACGGGCTGATTCTGCTGGCTGCTACGACGCTTCCGACTTCGACGCCGAGCGCGCTGGCGTGGGGCGGCGGTTCAGAGGTTGAGGTAGGCACCGGTGACGCGCTCTTCTTCTTTGGCTCCGGCCCAACGACAGTGCGCGGTGCGCAGGGCTATCTGGGCGTGGATATGCGGGACGTCCCCGCAGACCAGGTTGTCGCGCTGAAGCTGAAGGAGGCGCGCGGCGCAGAAATCATTCTGGTAGACCACGACGCGCCGGCCGGCAAAGCGGGCCTCCGCGAACACGATGTGGTGCTGCAGATGAACGGCCAGGCCATCAATGGCGAAGACCAGATTCGCAAGATGCTGCACGAACTTGCGCCGGGAAAGGCGATCACCCTGGTTGTCAGCCGCGACGGCCAGCAAATCACCGTGACCACGCAGATGGCCAACCGCGAAGAAGTCGAGCGCCAGGCGTGGGAGCAGCACCTGACCGTCCCCGAACCGCAGGCTCCGCCTTCCGATACTGCCGGCAGCGACTTTTCACCCACCTCGCCCGGCCCCTCCATGCGCGGCAACAGCTTCATCGGCGGCATGCTGATGAACCCGTCGTACACCGGCGCCATGCTGGAGCAGATGAGCACACAGCTAGCCGACTATTTTGGCGTGTCCAGCGGTGTGGGCTTGCTGGTGCGCAGCGTCCAACCAGATTCTCCCGCCGCGTTAGCTGGAATGCGTGCAGGGGACGTAGTGTTGCAGGCCGACGCCAGGCCGGTAGCCAACACCAACGACTGGGCGAAGGCCATAAAGAACAGCCAGGGGCATCCGCTGACGATCATTGTGATGCGCGACAAGAAGCAACAGACCCTGACGCTGACTCCAGACAGCAAGAAGCGCTCCGGAGTCGATCAGCCTGTTCCTGATTCGAACCCCGTCGCGCTCGCTCGCCTCGGTCTTTCCTTCCGTCCGCGATCCTGACCTTCGCAGGCCCTACGCAGCTTTGAGCCCGTCGCGCTGGTTGCGGATGTAGTCGTGCGCCATCAGAATGTGCTCCTCCTGGGTGGTAAGCAAATGCCGGATGGGGGTGGGCAGATCCCGGTCAAGCGCATCCTTATAAGCGCTCTTGGCCTCGTCTTCGCCCTGTTCGGCAGTTTCCAGCAAGGTATGGTCGCCGCCGCCAAGCTTCGCCTTCAGCCCTGCCCATGCGCGATACAGCGCGCCCGACACAGTTCCAGACTCGTGAACATCGGCGATGCCGTGGCGATGGAGCACGTTTTCAAGCTCGCCGCGGAAATTGGCGCGACGCAGTGATTCAGCCAGAAAGTAGCGTCGCAGGGACGGGTCTGTGAGGTGCTCCCCGATCTCGGCCATCCCCTTCTGACCATCTTCAAGGACGTTGATGACTGACTTCAAAGCGCTCTCGAGCTCATAGTTTCTTGGTGTGCCAATTGCCATAGAATTTGTCCTCTCCGTAACTTTAATATCCGGGCTTCGGTCGGCTGGTGCGGGGTCTGCCGGCTGTTCGCGATTCTCCTGCGCCGGCCGCAAGCGGGAGAAATCGCGAAAATCCCGCTCCCCCGCCAGCCATCGTTGCCATAGGGCCCATGTGTTCGTCGCCGTCCAGGGCTGATTTCCCGGGCGGTACTGCTGAGGTGGTTGGATGCCTTCCAAGGCCATGGGTTTGCATCCTGAGTCCTCCTCTGGGACTCTTCTCTTTTCGCCGTTCGCCTCTGGGATAATCGCAATAGCTCTGGCGGTTCCGGCCTTCGATTCCCCGTACGTTGTCGCGACGGGTGCGAACCGGTTTCGCGTTCCCCATGAAACCACTCAGGCTGGTCTCGACTCCAACCCGCAACCGGCGCCTCAACGAGATTCTCGGGCTCGCCGTGATCGGCTGCGCCCTGCTGCTTTTCCTGGCGCTGGCTACCTACACGCCCACCGACCCTTCAGCCGATACAGTCGGCGCGCGATCCGGCGCGGGCCTGGGTGCGCGCTTGGGAGCACAACTGCTGGGGCCTGCCCACAACTGGATCGGCATGGTAGGCGCATGGCTGGCGGACGCCATCCTGCAGACCATCGGCATCGCAGCGTTTCTGCTGCCCATCCTTCTGGGCCGCATCGGATTCTGCTGGGTGCGCCAGCGTCCCGCCGGCTCGGCCATGGCCCGCCTCCTCGGCCTGGGAATGTGGATGACCTTCGCACCCGCAGCCATCGGACTGCTTCCGCGCACCTTTTTTTGGCGGAATGCACTGCCCATCGAGGGCGTCACCGGACGCCTGCTGGCCGACTCGATGGTGCATTACCTGAACCTGCCCGGCGCGACCATCGTACTTGCCCTGCTGGTGGCAATGTCGCTGTATCTGGCCACCACGTTTACGTTCCACACTGCAGGCGAGTGGGTCGAAACCCATTTCTCCATCGTGCGGCAGATGCACGAGCGCATTCAGGATTGGCGCATCCGGCGCGCAGTCGCCAGGGCGGAGAAGCAAGGCCTTGACCAGCAGGAACGCCCGCTGGACCCCGCCGCTGGGCTGTTTGCCAGCAAGCGCGAGCAGAGCCTCGAACAGGCAGCCGCTGACCTGGAACGCGAACGCGCCACGGAGTCCGCTGAGCCGACCACGCTGCTGAGCAGCCTCTTCGGCTGGTGGGGACGCAAGCGCCGCAAGCCTGCGGCCGCCGAACCCGAACCCGCCCCCGAACGCTCCGACGCACCCGCCTCCGTGTGGCAATCCATGCCACGCACGCATGTGGACGCTCCCCCCGCGACACCGCTGAGCACCGCCGCAGCCGCCGCCGCACCGTTCGCCGAAGCTCTTGCCGCAGCCGCCGCGCCGATTCGCGACGCAAGCCAGCCCGGACGATTGGATCTTCCGGAATTGCCCCCCGCACGAGTCCCGCAGACGCGCGCACCCGAGACTCCAGCCCCGCGGCCAATCGCAGTTCCGACTCTCACCCCCGCGCCGGCACAGCCGCAGGCCATCTCTTTCGGCAAGCGCGCCGATGCCGACATCAAGCCCGTCACCATTACCCCAAAGTCCATCCGCGGTTATAAATTGCCGCCGTCTTCGCTGCTGTACCGCTCGGACGAAGTCGCCATCGTACGCGAGCAGGAACTGCGCGACGAAGCCCGCACCCTGGTGCAAAAATGCGCCGAGTTCGGCGTCGACGGCCAGGTTACCCAGATCAATCCTGGGCCCGTCGTCACTACGTTCGAGTTCCGGCCGGACGCAGGCGTGAAGTATTCGCGCGTCACGGGCCTGGCGGATGATCTCTGCCTCGCCATGGCCGCCGAGTCGATCCTGATCGAGCGCATGGCCGGCAAGTCCACCGTCGGCATCCAGGTCCCCAACCACGGTCGCGAAACCATCTGGCTGCGCGATGTAGTCGAATCCGAGTCCTTCGCGCAGACCAAGTCCAAACTCGCCATCGCACTCGGCAAGGACATCAACGGCCGCATCGTCACCGCCGACTTGGCAGCCATGCCGCACGTACTCATCGCCGGCTCGACCGGCTCCGGCAAATCCGTCGCCATCAATGCGATGATCATGAGCGTCCTGTTCAAGTCCACGCCAGAGCAGGTGCGCATGATCCTGGTCGATCCCAAGCGCGTCGAGCTGGGCATGTACGAAGGCATCCCGCACCTGTTCACGCCCATCATCACCGAGGCCAAACTCGCCGCCAACGCCCTCCGCAACGCCGTCCGCGAGATGGAGCGCCGCCTCAAGCTGCTCGCCGCCAACCATGTCCGCAACATCGATCAGTTCAACAAGCTCTTCGACAACGGCTCGCAATACCTCTTCGACGACCCTGACCAGGAGCCGCTCCCCTACATAATCATCATCATTGACGAACTCGCCGACCTGATGATGCTCGACCGCGCCAACGTGGAAGAATCGATCACCCGCCTCGCGCAGATGGCCCGTGCGGTCGGCATCCACCTCGTGCTCGCCACGCAGCGCCCGTCGGTCGACGTGATCACAGGACTCATCAAGGCCAACATCCCTACGCGCATCAGCTTCCGCCTGGCTACCAAGGTGGACTCGCGCACCATCATCGATTCGAACGGCGCGGAAAGCCTGCTGGGAAAAGGCGACATGCTGTATCTCCCGCCGGGAACCAGCCGCGTCCATCGGCTGCACGCTCCATTTGTCACCGAGAAGGAAATCTCCGCCGTCACCGAGTTTTGGAAAGCGCAGGGCGAGGCCGAATATGTCCACGGTTTCCTGGAAGGCCCCAAGGACGACGCCGGCAAAGATGCGGATGGCAACGGCGAATCCAGCCAGGAAGACGACGATCTCTTCGACGACGCAGTCCGCCTGGTCTTCGAGTTCGGCAAGGCCAGCACCTCACTCCTCCAGCGCCGCCTCCGCATCGGTTACGGCCGCGCCGCCCACCTCATCGACATGATGGAGCGCGACGGCCTGGTCGGCCCCGCCGACGGCTCCAAGCCCCGCGAAATCCTCAAATCCCCCGAATACTACAAAGAAGTAGACGCCGCCCTACGGTAGGTTCTTTCCCTTTCCCTTTCCCTTTCCCTTGCCCTTTCCCTTTCCCTTGCCCTTGCCCTCTTGGTTGTCATTCCCGAAGGGAATCTGCTTCTTCCTTTGTCGTTGCCTGTCCTTCGCCGTTGCCGGTCCTTCGCCGTTGCCGGTTCTTGCCGTCATTCCGGCGAAGCCAGAATCGCTTCCTCACCACGTCGTCATTCTGGCGGAGCCAGAATCTCCGTATTGGCTTTTGCTATTGCCTTTGCTTCTAAGATAGGTCCGGGCTTCAGCCCGGACATCCAATCCCGTCTCATCAGCCCCGCGCGCGCCCACCCCATCCCGCCGAAACCTCTACCCACCACCCGCGCGCAATCTCCTCACGCGCCCAGGCCCTTACCCGCGCCGGGCGGCCCAGGTCTAATCGAAACCACAGAAGCGGGTACCCCATAACCCGCTTCTGAGATGTGGGCCTGCCGTTTCAAGCTCCACCATAACCCACTGATATATATGCTGTTATCGCGACTCAAACAAAATTATGCGAAAAATCCAGCAAATTCGCACTGTCAAGCCCCCAAATGACCTAACTCGCTGACCTGTAAAGAAATAGAGATGGCAGATGAGTTATGGTCAACCTGCTACCATTAAAGAAGGAATCAAGACTGAAAGACATGGCGCCGCGCCTTCCCTTTTGCTCTTGAGAGGCACAGTCGCTGATGGGGATCAAAGGTGTGGTAAATCGTATACACCCTCCCGTAACCTCCATATATTGCAACAAACCAGGTGTGGTCAATCAGACACACTAATCTGCAACCCGTTTGTTTCTTAGACTTTGTCAATTCTACCACCGGGGAAGGGTACATCCGTTCACGTTGGCCGCCCAACATTCCGCGACGACTTGATCGCCACCACGCCCAGCGCGCAGATTGCGGCGATCAAGGCAATCCACAGCACCTGAGGGTGGCGCTCAGTGAACGGTAGCGGCGCCTCTGGTCTGGGCGTGAACTGCGGATTCGGTTGTTCCGGTCCGAGAGTCGCAACCACGGGTTTGTCGGCAACGACGAAGAGCCGCTCGTAGTCGTACACCGGGCCGGCCAACGTGGAATCGCCGTAGTAGAGGGCCAGGCCGGCGTTGTTAGCGGCTGCACCGGCATCGAAACAGAGTTCGCGTTGGCGCATCTCGAGCCGCATTTCTTTGATCGGGAGCGGCTGGTCATCCCCATTCTCGATGGCCACTTCCACCTTGGCAGGCCGCTGCAGATTGGCGCCAAGAACGGCCGGGAAGCCAAGTTCCTCCGTACGAATCTCGTGGCCGGCCTCGTTTGCGTAAACACGCAGAATGTTCCCGGTCACTGTCTCCGGTAGGGGCGCGCGATCGTCGTTGTCGACGCCTCCCTCGGTCGCGCTCGTCCGGGCCGCACCCTTCGGCAGTGGCTCCGCGGTCGCCGTCACCTTCACGTCGCGGCTGAAGTTGGCTTTGAACCCTGGCGCGAGGACGAACTCGATCCGTTCGACGGGAACGCGAGCCGGAATCTCGAAGGTGGAGCGGCTCTCGCGGCCTTCTGTTTCCACAGATGTAGTCGCGGCCACCGTCGTGTAGAGGACCTGGGACTCGCGGCTGGGCGGGACCTGCGCGCCCTGCACCATCGCGGGAAGAGCCGCCGGCCCCAAACCCGGCGCACTTCCGGGCGCGGGCGAAATCGAAAGGGCCACATGCAGATAGTGAAAGGTCGACTCCTCCAGCGGCAGAGTGGTGTCGCGCGAGAGGCGCTGCGAGGTGAGGTCGAAGAGCGTGAACGAACCGAGGGCCGTGGACTTGCCTTTGCCGCCCAGAGCGTCCATGCCCGTGACCGTGGCGGTTGCGAGAAAGTTCGTGGTATTCGGGTCGATCTCGAGCGTCACGTCGGAATACGCGCGCTCCGGCATCTCCAGGTCGAAAACAATTCTGCCGCCCTCGGTGCCGAGATTGAGCAAGCGCGCTGGCTGCGTCTCCTCGGTCACCGCTTCGCTCATGGTGATTGCGTAGGGCACTTCATGCATCCCGGCAGCCGCATTGCTGGGAAAGATTCGCAGGTCGATGAGCGCGGGCTCGGCGTGCGGAAACACCTGCGCGTCGAGCACCGCACACGCCTGCCCCGTGCCCGGAGGAACGTTGAGCGCACGCAGATAGCGCAGGTGGCTAGGCTGTGCCGCAGGCGGCTCGTTGGTTGCGGCGGCCTGCCAGAGGAGAAGTGCCATCACCATTGCAGCCTTCATTTGGAGGCCTCGGAGTTCACCGTCGGCTCCGGCTCGGATTTGCGAAGATTCAGCCAATCCTTCTGGTACGCGAAGCTGATCGCCAACAGCACTCCGCCAAGGCCGAGGAAGCTGACGACGCGGTAGCCCTGGCTGAGGCTGCGCATGTCGTAGAGGAATGTCTTGAAGATGGTGAAGACCAACAGCAGCAGCGCCTGCCAGCGCAGGAAGCCGCTGCGCTTCCAGAAGCCTATCGCCAGCAGCGCCGCGCCATAGAGCATCAGGAAGGTGGAGATGGCCAGAGCCTGTTGCAGCCCCACATCCGCGATCCCTTCACTTGGAGCGGGACTAAACGCGGCGGCAACTTCGCGCACGCCGGTGAGCACGGCGACGAGGTTGAAAGCGATAGTGGAGAGTGCGGCGCAGTTCGTCCAGAACTCCTCGCCCGCGCGTTGCCTAGCCATTTTCAGCGATACCCATACGACTCCGGCGAAGATCGCCAGCGCCAGCAACGCCATGTCAAAGTCGGTAGTGGCGAACGCCGGATGCGCCCAGCCGCCGTTCCAGGACGCACCTACCTCGCGCAGCGTCAGCAGTCCGGCCGTCATCACTATCAGCAGGAATGCTCCCATTGAAATTCTGCCCCAGGCTTCCGCACGGGTTGCATCGCTGCCTTGGCTCGATCCAGCACGCAACGCCAGCCACGCTGCGGCGGCGAAGGCGGCAACAGCCGTCAGCGCGGTACCCGTTCCTTTGTTCCACAGTGGCAGCGCCGCCACGTCCACCACATCCAGCAAGTGGAAGCACACTCCGCAGAACCCCAGCGCGAGCGACGCAGCGCCCAGCCCGCGGAGGATGCGTGAAGTGTAGGCTTGCGCTTGTTCGTCGCCGAGCCGTCCGGCCACCCAAAGGAGTGCGAGGCCTTCCACCAGCCAGCTTGCGGTAATCCACGCGCCGCTCGCCTTCAGCGGGATGGCGATGGTGAGAAAGACCACCGCTAGCGAAAGGTGGATGGCCGAAGCCACGGGCGTCTGTGGCAGGCGCGTCAGGCCTAGATACGCCGCGGCGAGTACCAGCATCAGCCACGGGAGCCACGCATGATGCCCCGAGTCCTGCAGTACGGAATAGAACGCCAAGCCCGCGAACGCCGCATTCGCCAGGGGCAGAAGAATCTGCCCAAACACGGCGTCCCTGCTGCGTGCCGTTGCGTCCTTATCGAGCGCCGTCCGCCCAATGGAGACCGCGGCAAAGGTGGCAGCAAATAGAGCGGTGAATATCGCCGTGACGCCCAGTTCGTCCGCCGCAAAGTACTGCGCGTACCAGCCAATGAAGTAGACCATGGTCAGCGGAAAGGAACCGATCAGCAGCCGCGGCCAACTGCGCAGCCGCACCAGGGCGACGGCCGCGATGTCGATGGCCAGCAGGTAGGTGAAGAGAAATATCTCGTGGTTGCCGCCTGTTGACAGCAGCATGGGCGTCGCGAATCCTCCGGCGAGCGCGTACACGGCGAGCAGTTCGGAGTCCTGAACCCAGGCCATGTAGGCGTTCCAAGCGGTCACGAGGATCATCAATCCCAGCGCGGCGTCCGCTGGCAACAGGTCGTACAGGCGGAACGCCGCCCACAGCGACAGATAGAGCACGCCGCTGCCTACGGCCTTCAGCGAGTACGAGAACGTCGCGAAACCCTTGCGCCGGAACCTCTCCGACCACAACACCAGCGCGGCTCCTGCAATGAGGCCCAAAATTACCCTGCCCGCCGGACCGATAAACCCGCGATCGACGGCGAGCTTCATCCCGTAGGCCGTCCCGATAAGGAGGGTGACGATGGCGATGCGGTTGAAGACTTGCGAGCCGAGCCGACTCTCGAGCGAGTCGCGGGGCTCCGGGACGGGTGCGTATGCAGGGCGGGAGGCCCACGCCTCAGAGGTGAGCCGCTGTGCGGGGGCCGGGGCTGCGACAGGTTCCGAGCGTAAAGGAATCGGTGGTGGCGGAGACCACGCCGTGGGAGCAGCCTGTGGAGCAGCGGAGTGGGAAACCCCGGCAATCTGGCGTTGCAGTGCGGCTAGCTCACGCTCGAGACGGGCAACCCGCTCCTCAATGACCGTCAACTGGGGGCGGCGATCGTTCGTATCTGCGCTGCCCGGCGTTCCCGGTTCGTCCCCGTTTGCCATGGGCACCACTTTAGAGCATCTTACGGTCCGGCACATCAGAAGATTCGAACGAATGTCGGATTGAGGGCGATGGACGGCGAACAACGTGACCCCGGCGCGCGTCTAATGGAGGGACGAGCGCCGCGCCGTGCGTGCGAACTAGTCAGGCGGATGGCGCTCGGATACTTTGCTTGATACTCTTTCGGGGCTACTATGACGCCACAATCCAAGCCAACGCGCGTGCTGGTCATCGACGACGACTCGATGAGCCGGGAACTGTTGAGCGTCTTGCTGGAGGCGGAAGGCTATGCAGTGGACGCTGCGGATTCTGGAGAGGCGGCACTGGCGCTGCTCGACCGGGGCGCTCCAGCGCCAGACCTGGTTCTCGCGGACGTGCAGATGCCGGGCACGACTGGCGCGCAGCTGGCAGGTAAACTCCGGCGCACGTGCGGCCGATCCACGCTGCTGCTGGCGATAAGCGGAAGCCAGCCGCCAGAGAAGAGCGTCTCCGGGTACGACGGATTCCTGCTAAAGCCCTTCAAAATGGAGGAGATTGCAGCGGCTCTGGCGGCGCGCGGCCGGCAAGAGGCGAAAGCAAAAATTCCCACCAAACGAGAGCAGCCGGTTGTCGTTCGTGGTTCGGGTGGCGCCTCAGTGCCACGGCCGAAACTGGAAGGGATACATACGCCTGTGGCCGGTGCGGCATCCAAGAGTGGTATGACTAGCCCGGTTCAAGATGCACCGCCGGCGGAACCTGTTACCGGCCCTGCGGTGCTCAACGAGAAGATATTCCGGCAACTCTCCGCCTCCATCCCCGCGCAGCAATTGCAGGAAATGTACGCAATGTGCCTGAATGATGCGCGTGTGCGGGTTGCAAACCTGCGCCGTCTGGCGAACGCACAGGATGGGGCGAAGTTCGTTCGCGAAGCCCATTCCCTGAAAGGTGGATGCGGGATGCTGGGCGCAACCGAACTGCATTCGATGGCGTCAGCGCTGGAACAGAACGGCCTGGAAGCGGCGGCACCAGCTGGGCAGGAGGTTAACTCTCTAGATGAGTTGGCCGCTGCATGCGACCGGCTTGAGCGTATGCTGGGGTCACGTGTTTGAGTGTCATAGACATCCCTGGCCGAGTTGCGCGAGGTTAGCCTGAATGAGTCAGCAAGCCCACAAGAAATCTTCTTCCCCTGCTGTCGGCGCGGCGCCTATTCGCATCGTCGTCGCCGATGATCATCCGGTAGTGCGCTTTGGCGTACGAAACATGCTTCTGAACGAGCCTGGCTTTGAAGTGGTCGGCGAAGCTGAGGACGGCGACGACGCCATTACCCAGACACTCGAACTAGAGCCCGACATCCTTCTGCTGGACGTGGCTATGCCCCGCCTGCCTGGCCTGGAGGCCATGCGCGCGATCATGACCAAGTCGCCGCGGGTGAAGATTGTGCTGCTGACCAGCACAATTACGTCGCAGCAGATTATTGAAGCGCTGCAAATCGGTGCTCGCGGCATTGTGTTGAAGGACTCGGTAGTTGGCGACCTGGGCAGCGCGCTGCGTGCCGTGCTGGGCGGCGACTACTGGATCGGCGGCGAGCGCGTTGCCAACCTGCTGAAGGCGCTGCAGGAGTTGCAGGCACAGGCGGCCGCAGTGCCCGAACGCAAGACCTACGGACTGACGCCCCGCGAACTCGAAGTCGTCACCTGCATCGTGGAAGGCTGCAGCAACCGCGACATCGCCAAGCAGTTTACGATCAGCGAGGAGACCGTGAAGCGCCATCTGTCGAACGTCTTCGACAAGACGGGCGTGTCGACACGGCTCGAACTGGCGCTGTTCTCGATCGCACATAAGCTGGTCGAACTCTGAGCGAAATTCTTTAATTTAATACTGTCCTGCTGGACGGGCGCCCTGCGCGGGCCGCGGTCACTTCGTGACTTGTATTGGGCTTCGCGTTGGTGCTCCCGATGGTCGCAAGCAAAATTCCGTGCCGACCAACGGGAGGACCGCGCGAAGCTCGGCATAAATCACGAAGTGACCGCGCCCGCGCAGGGCGCCCGTCCGGCAGGACAGTGTCTTCTTATCTCGTAAGATGGAAGACATGAAGGACCACTCCCCCTACGATCTCCTCGTTATCGGCGCCGGGCCGACTGGGATGGCGTGCGCTATCGAGGCGCAGCGTGCCGGCTTTTCTGCGGTGCTGGTGGACAAGGGCTGCCTGTGCAACTCGCTGTTCCACTACCCCGCGCATATGACGTTTTTCACTACGCCCGAGCTACTGGAGATCGGCGATATGCCGTTTTCCAGCCCTAATCAGAAGCCCACGCGCAGTGAGGCGCTCGAGTACTACCGCAAGGTCGCCGAGCATTACAACCTGGACGTCCGGCAATACGAGACCGTAGACAGCGTGACCGGTCTAGATGGCAACTTTGCCGTGCATACCGTGGACCGCTTCGCCCGCCAACTCACCCACCGCGCGCGCAAGTTGGTGATTGCGACCGGGTATTACGACCTTCCGAATTACCTCGGCATTCCGGGCGAAGACCTCAGCAAGGTGAAGCACTACTACCATGAGCCTCATCCCTACTATGGGTTGGATGTGCTGGTGATTGGCGGAAAGAACTCGGCAGCCATTGCTGCGCTGGATCTGTGGCGGCACGGCGCGCGCGTGACCCTGGTGCACCGCGGCGCGGAGATGCATCGCCATGTGAAGTACTGGATTCTGCCGGACATCAACAACCGCGTCAAGAATGGGGAGATCGCTGCGCACTTTTCTTCGACGGTCGCCAACATCACCGAAGACGAGGTCACGCTGGCGACGCCCTCAGGGCCGCTTACGCTGTCGAACCACTTCGTGTTCGCGCTGACCGGCTACCACCCGGACTTCGGGTTCATTGAGCGCCTGGGAGTGAAGCTGGACGAGGCGAACGACCGCTGCCCGGTGTGCGACCCTGCGACTTTGGAGTCGAATGTGCCGGGGATTTATCTGGGCGGAGTCATCGTTGCGGGCGAGCGGACGAATGAGATTTTCATCGAGAACGGGCGCTTCCACGGCAAGCTGATTGCCGAAGACTTGAAGCGCAAACTCAGTTGCTAGTTGTTGCTTCTTAGTTTCTAGTCAGAAGCAAATGGAAAGCGCCCCTCGGTCAGCGATGGGCGCTTTTCAACTAACAACTCGCTTCTCTACTTCTTCTGCGTCGAGAACGCGAAGACCGTCTCCGAGTGCATGGTTTCGCCGGGCTTCAGCAGCGTGCTGGGGAACGCAGGCTGGTTGGGCGAATCGGGATAGTGCTGCGTCTCCAGGCACAGGCCAGTGTTCTTTGAGTAGGCGACGCCGGAGTGGCCCTTGTACGAGCCGTCGAGGAAGTTGCCAGAGTAGAACTGAACGCCGGGTTGGGTGGTGGTCACGGTCAGCACGCGGCCACTCTTGGGATCGTAGACCTTGGCAGCCAACTTCATGGTGCCGTCGGGGCCCTTGAGGACCCAGTTGTGATCGTAGCCGCCCGCAATTTTCAACTGCTCATTCGGCTCGTTGATGCGAAGGCCGATCACCGTCGGCTTGCGGAAATCAAAGGGCGTCCCGGCGACCGTCTGAACCCCGCCTACAGGAATCAGGCCAGCATCGACCGGGGTGTAGCCGTCAGCGTTGATCTCCAGCACTTCGTTGAGGATGGTTCCCGAGCCTTCGCCGGAGAGGTTGAAGTAGGAATGATTGGTAATATTCGTCACGGTCGGCTTGTCGGTTGTGGCCGAGTAGTTGATGTGCACGGCCGCCCCCACCAGCGTGTAGCGCACATGCACGGTCAACGTGCCGGGAAAGCCCATGTCGCCGTCCTTCGAGACCAGCGACATTTCGACGCCGTCAGGAATCTCCTTGCCAGTCCACAACTGGTCGTCGAAGCCGTGCGGGCCGCCGTGCAGCGCGTTGCCGTTGTTGTTCTGCGGAACCTGATAGCTGTGGCCGTCGATGGTAAACTTGCCGCCGCGAATGCGGTTACCGTAGCGCCCGACGATAGCGCCGAAGTAGGTCTTGGCCGTGCCCTCGGCTACGTATCCTTCGACCGAGTTGTAGCCCAGCACCACATCGGCCACCGCGCCGATACGGTCCTTCGTCTTCAGCGACACGATGCGTGCTCCATAGGTGGTAACACTCACCTCAAGTTCAGCATTCTTCAGCGTATACACGTCCGCAGCCCTGCCGTCCGACAGTTTGCCGAAACCAGCCTTCGCGACGGAAACCGCCGCCACTGCACCCTGCATTCCCAACGTCGTCATCGTCATCATGGATAGCACCATTAACTCCGCAAATCTCATCGTCATTATTCCCCAGTCATTGAACGCCTGCAGCTTGTACGCAGGCCCGGTATTCGGCCCATTGCAGGCTTCAATACTCCGAATCCGCGTGTGCAAACCCATCGACACTATACGTGAAAGCCGACCGGGCTCGCCAAGGCCGGGTGCTCGCGGAACGGCAAAACCAGCGTAATATGGTGCGGCTGAAACTTTTCTTCCGAGGTTTACTGATTCCGTGACCACATACTCGCGCCCTACGATTTTGCCCAGGCTGTTTGTTCTGCTCGCCCTCACCGCAGCCACCGCAGTTTCACACGCCGCACCAAAGCCCCCTGACCACTGGGTGGGCACTTGGGCGACCGCGCCCATGGCCGCCAACAATGGGCTCGCGCCAGCCAGAGTCGTTGCGCCTCCCGCAGTCGCGCCGCCCGCAAACTCAGCGGCGCCGGTGCCGCTTTCTACGCAGACGCCCGCTCCCAGCGCCCCACCTGTGCCAGCTCCCGCGCCGCCCTCCGCTAACCGACCGCCTCGCCCACCTGTCTATGGCACGGCGGACACTACCCTGCGCGAGATCGTACACATCTCCATCGGCGGGCCCGCGGTCCGCGTCGTATTTACCAACGAGTTCGGCACTGAGCCGCTCACCATCGGCGCGGCCCACATCGGCGTCAGCCAGGGAGGCAGCACCGTCAATCTGGTCTCCGCGGCGGGCCTTACGTTCAGCGGACGGACCGCAGTTACCATCCCGCCCGGCGCGCTGATGGTCAGCGATCCGGCGGAGGTCAAGGTGCCGGCGGGGTCCGACCTCGCCATCAGCCTGTTCCTGCCGACGCAGAGCATTCCTCAACTCTCCCAGCACGGCGGAGCCGACCAGACCAGCTACACCGCCCCCGGCAATGTAGTCGGAGCCAAGACGCTCGACAATCCGACTGAGATTCGGTCGTGGCCGTTCGTGAAGGGCGTTGACGTGAAGGTCCCAGCCCAGGGCGCGGCCGTCGTTGCATTCGGCGACAGCATCACCGACGGAGCGTTTGCCGCGCTGAACCAGAACGCGCGCTGGCCGGATGAACTGGCTCGCCGCCTGCTCGCCAACCCGAAGACGGCCGACATCGGCGTGCTGAACGAGGGCATCGGCGGCAACCGCATCCTGCATGACAACACCGGGCCGAGTGCGTTGGCCCGCTTCGACCGTGACGTGATCGCGCAGGCCGGCGTGAAGTACGTCATCATCCTGGAAGCCATCAATGACATCGGACACGCCTATGACACGCACCGCGTTTACGATGTCGTCTCCGCCGACGACCTGATCGCCGGATACGCGCAGATGGCGGAGCGCGCGCATATGCACGGTATCAAAGTCTATATGGCCACGCTGACACCGTATACGGGCGCAGGGTACATGTCGCCCGCGGGCGAAGAAGTTCGCGTGGCCCTGAACAAGTGGATTCGTACCACCAGCCAGATCGACGGCTACATCGACTTCGAGAAAGCCACTGCTGACCCGGCCCACCCCGACACCTTCCTGCCCGCGTACGACCACGGCGACCACCTGCACCCCAGCGATCCCGGGTACAAGGCTATGGGAGATGCGATCGATTTAAGCCTGTTTACGAAGTAGCGGTTTTAGTTCTGTGTGGTCAGTTCTCAGTTGTCAGAAGAAAGCGATCCAGAATGGCGCAGTCGTTTCGGGATTTGAAGGTTTGGCAGAAGGCTATCGGCCTATCTGTATCGGTGTATGAGTTTACCGGCGAGTTCCCAAGGCCGGAGTTGTACGGTTTGTCGTCACAGATGCGGCGTGCGTCGGTTTCCGTGGCGAGCAACATTGCCGAAGGCTCGGCGCGCGGCACACAACGGGACTTTCGCCAGTTTGTGAGGCTTGCCCGCGGCAGTAACTGCGAACTGCAGACTCAGATCGTCATCGCGCGTCAACTTGGATTTGGCGATCAGGGCAAGGGCGAAAAGCTGGAAGCGCTGTCTCAGGAAATAGGGAAAATGCTGAGCGGACTGAGCAAATACCTAACCGAAGAGATCAGATTGAGCCTGGTCAAATCAGCTTCCAGGTAACTGAGAACTGACATCTGACAACTGATAACTTCTCTCCCACGGCTGAAGCACTTTCACCGAAGCCATGCCAGCCGCAGTTGCGGACTGGATGCCCATTGCTGTGTCCTCGAACACCAGGCAATCTTCCGGAGCCACTCCCAGCCTCTGCGCGGCCACTAGAAACGGCTCCGCATCGGGCTTCGGCTTCGTGTAATCCTCCGAGCACACCAGCGTGTCGAACTTGTCCAGAAGCCCCAGTGTCGTCAGCGAGTTCGTCACGGATTGGCGATTCCCGCCTGACACCACGGCAAATGGAATCCTGCCGTAGCTAAGCTGGATCTGCTCCAGCACCTCGGGTACGGCCTGAAGCTGCGGTAGAAGCTCGTAGTAGAGCAGTTCCTTGCGGTGCGCTACCTCTTCAGCATTCATCGCAATTCCCTGCTGCGCTCCCAACGTCTCGACAATCTGCACGGTCGGCATCCCACCCCACGAGTAGAAGAGGTCTTCGGGAAACTCGCATCCATACTCACCCAGCGCCTTCTTCCACGCCACGTAGTGCAGTGGCATGGAGTCCGCGATGGTTCCGTCGCAGTCGAACAGATAGGCCTTGAACGGCCCTTCCGGCAATTTCAGTTTCATCTCACTCATCTCTACCAGACCCGGCATACTTTCTCCTTCACCATCGGCTGTCCCACCTTGCACGAAAACGCCTTCTGGAACTCCGGCATGTTGACGACCACCCCGTTTACCCGCGCATATCCCGGCGAATGTGGATTGGTCGCCGCGCTCAGGCGCAAATTCTCCGGCCGCTGGTTCTCGCATGCCCACTGAGCCATGCCGATAAAGTACCGCTGGTCCGGCGTAAAGCCGTCGCGGCTGCTCAGCGTCATTCCCTCCGTCTGCTTCTTCCACGCGATGTAGGCCAGCAGCGTACCGCCCAGGTCTGCCACGTCCTCGCCGCTGGTCAGCTTCGAGTTGATGTGAATGTCGTCGACCACCACATACCCCGCGTACTGGTCGCGAACGCAGCTGATCCGGTCCTCAAATCCCTTCGCATCCGCTGCTGTCCACCAGTCGCGCAGATTGCCTGCTGCATCGAATTGCCGTCCCTCATCGTCGAACGCGTGGGTCAACTCATGCCCAATCGTCGAACCCGTATTACCGTAGTTCGGCGCATCGTCCAGCTTGACGTCGTACAGCGGAGGCTGCAGCACGCCTGCCGGGAAGTTGATGTCATTCATCTGCGGGTCGAAGTACGCGTTCACTGTCGGCGGAGTCATGCCCCACTCATTGCGGTCGACAGGTTTGCCCAGCTTGTGCCACTCGCGAGCATCCTCGAACTGGCTCGACCGCAACAGGTCCCCGAAATAATCGTCCGGCTTGATGGTCAGCGCCGAGTAGTCCCGCCACGTCTCCGGATATCCGATCTTGTTGCGGATCGCATGCAACTTGCGCTGTGCCTCCTGCTTCGTCTCCGGGCTCATCCAGTCGAGTGCCGCGATCTCCTGCCCCATCGCTGTCTCGATCTGCTCCGTCATCTTCTGGGTCTCGGCCTTCATGCTGGCGGAAAAGGTACGCCGCACAAACTCCTGTCCCAAGGCCTCGCCCAGGAAACGGTCGACCTGTCGCGTGCACGTCTTCCAGCGCGGGGGCATGCTGGGAACTCCGCGCAGCGTCGTCGAGAAGAAGTCGAACTGCGCTTGCTGGAACGGCATCGACAGCGACGGTGCCTCAGCCGTAGCCAGGTGAAAGCGGAGATAGGCCCGCAGCGTATCCAGCGGCTCCGTGGTTAGCTCCGCGTCCACCGCCTTCATAAACTCCGGCTGCGACACATTCAACGACGTCACCCCTGGCGCGCCCTGCATAGCCAGGTACGCCGGCCAGTCGATCGCCGGATCGAGCCCGTGCAGCTCCGTCAGCGTCATCTTGTGATACACCTTGTGCGGATCGCGCCGGTCCACCCGGCTCAGCGACGCCTTCGCCAGCGCAGTCTCGATCCGCATCACCGCGTCCGCATCGGCCTTCGCCTGGGCCTCCGGCTCACCCACCATCACCATCAGTTTCACGATGTAGGCGACGTACTTCTGTTGGATCTCCACGCTCTTCGCGTCCGTCTTCAGGTAGTAGTCGCGGTCTGGAAGGCCCAGCCCGCCGGCGCCAACCGCCGCAATCACGGTGTTCGAATCGACAGCATCCTGCTCGGTGCCCGATCCGAAAAAATACGTGCCCGGGAACTCATGATGGAGGCCCGCAATCGCTGCAATCAGCTTCGGCCTCGTGTTCAGCGCGTCTAACCGCGCCAGCCCGGCCTTCAGCGGATCGAAGCCCCGGCGGTCGATGGCTGCCGTATCCATGCACGCAGCGAAGTAATCGCCAATCTTCTGCTCCCCCGGCGCGCGGTCCTTCGCGACTGCGAGATCGCGCAGGATCCCCCACAGAAACTGCTGGTTCTCGTTCGCCAGCTTGCCGTAGACGCTCCGCGACGCCTGGTCGGCGGGTATGGGATTGTTCTTCTGCCAGCCTCCGCAGGAGAACTTGTAGAAGTCCTCACATGGATTGGCGCTGCGGTCCAGATCGCTCAGATCGAGCGACGGCGAATAGGGCAATGCGTCCAGCGGCACCTGCACAGTAGCGGCCGCACTCGTTCCAGCCTGTCCCATCGCCGGGATCGTGCCGGCCATCGCAGTCGCAAGCAGAGCGGCTGCCCCTACCGAAAATCGGAAGCCCATACCTCACCTCGGCTGCGAATTGATCTCTCCCTGGTGCGCTATCAACCCAAATACGAAAACGGCAGGAGCCACAGCCCCTGCCGCCCGTCATCTACAGGAAGACTTACTTCAGCTCGATCCCGGCGAAGAAATACCCAATCTCAAACGCAGCAGTCTCCTCGGCGTCCGATCCGTGGATCGCATTCTCGCCTATCGACGCGGCGAACTGCTTGCGGATGGTGCCCTCCTCGGCCTGCGCGGGATTGGTCGCACCCATCAGCTTGCGCAGGTCGGCAATCGCGTTGTCCTTCTCGAGCACCATAGGGAAGATCGGGCCAGAGCTCATGAAGGTAGTCAACTCCGGAAAGAACGGGCGTGCCGCGTGAACGTAGTAGAAGCCTTCGGCCTGGGCCTTCGAGATCGACATACGCTTGATGCTAACGATCTTGAAGCCGGCCTTCTGAATCTCGGCGAGGATTGCGCCGGTATGTCCCTTGCGGACCGCGTCTGGCTTGACGATGCTGAATGTGCGCTGTGACAAAATAACTCTCCTGGGCGCGAAAGGCGCGCTGTCTTTAGTGTAAAGGAAGCGGCTAGCGGTTAGCTCGCTTCTCCCGTCCAAGGCTAAAGCGATGCGGAAAATGACATGGATCTGGTTTGTCGGGTGTGCCGCCTGGTTTGCGGATGGCGTGTTCTGGCTGCACCTGCGCGCCGTGCCCCACGCCGAGCTTGCGTTCATGCTCTCGCTGCTGTTTCTGGCAGCCGGTCTGTTCTACCGCTGGCAGGCAAAGTAAAAGCGTGGCGCCCAGACCGGCACGCCACGCCTTTGCCTTCTTCTGATCACTGACAACTGATCCCTGACAACTGTCTTTACGCCTTGCCCAGCAGCACCGCCATCGCCGAGCCCATCTCCGCAGGTGACTTCACCACATGAATCCCCGCCGCCTCCATGGCCGCCATCTTGCTCGCAGCCGTGCCTTCGCCGCCAGAGATGATCGCGCCCGCATGGCCCATGCGACGTCCCGGAGGAGCTGTCTGACCCGCAATAAACCCAACCACCGGCTTCTTCACGTGGGCTTTGATAAATTCCGCCGCTTTCTCCTCGGCCGTTCCACCAATCTCGCCGATCATGATGATCGCCTCGGTATCCGGATCGTCGTTCAACAGCGTCAGCGCGTCGATATGCGTGGTCCCGATAATCGGGTCGCCGCCAATCCCGATCGCCGTCGACTGGCCAATACCGCGCACCGTCAACTGGTAGACCGCCTCATACGTCAGCGTGCCCGATTTCGACACGATCCCCACCGAGCCTTCCTTGTGAATCCGACCAGGCATAATGCCGACCTTGGCTTTGCCCGGCGAAATCACGCCCGGACAGTTCGGCCCAATCAGCCGCGACTTCGATCGCCGCACAATCTCCCAAACCTTCACCATATCCAGCGTCGGAATGCCTTCCGTAATGCAGACGATCAGCGGAATCTCAGAGGCCGCGGCCTCCAGAATCCCGTCCGCCGCAAAGGGTGGCGGCACGAAGATCATGGTCACATTCGCGCCTGTCTCCTTTACCGCTTCCTCGACCGTGTTGAACACCGGCCAACCCTCATGCGTCGTCCCGCCCTTGCCCGGCGTCACGCCGCCAACCACCTTCGTCCCATATTCCTCGCAGGCCTTCGCGTGGAACGAACCCTCACGCCCGGTAATGCCCTGCACAATCAAACGCGTATTTTTATCGACGAGTACTGACATTACTTGCCACCTTTCGCGGCAGCGACAGCAAGGTCAGCAGCCTCTTTCATCGTTGCTCCAACCTCAAACTTCAGGCCGGATTCCTTGAGGATTTTGCGCCCCTCCTCGACATTGGTGCCTTCGAGACGAAGGATGATCGGCAGCGTCACATTCAACTTCTTCGCTGCGGCCACAACCGCCGTCGCCAACACATCCACCCGGAGGATCCCACCAAAGATATTGATGAAGATCGCCTTCACATTCGGGTCGCTCAGCAAAATCCCAAACGCATTCTCGATCTGCTCCTGATTTGCCCCGCCGCCCACATCCAAAAAGTTCGCTGCCGAGCCACCCGCATACTGGATGATGTCCATCGTCGCCATCGCCAGCCCCGCGCCGTTCACCATGCAGGCGATCGAGCCGTCCAGCTTGATGTAGTTCAGGTTGAACTTCGAGGCCTCGACTTCGAGCGGGTCTTCCTCAGCTAGATCGCGCAGTTCCTTCAGATCCTTGTGCCGGAACATCGCGTTGTCGTCGAAGTTGATCTTGCAGTCCAGCGCCATCAGCCCGCCGTCCTTCGTCGTGATGAAGGGATTGATCTCCATCAGCGTCGAATCGGTCTCGACGAACGCCTTGTACAGGCCCATCATGAACGCCACCGCAGCATTGATCTGCTTCGGATTCAGGCCCAGTTTGAACGCCAACTGCCGCGCCTGGTAAGCCTGCAAGCCCAGCGCCGGCTCGATGTACTCCTTGTAGATCAGCTCGGGAGTATCGTGCGCAACCTGCTCAATCTCCATCCCGCCCGACTGCGACGCCATGAATACGATCTTCGCGCTCGTACGGTCGAGGACCAGACCAAGGTAGAGTTCGCGCTCAATCGCCGAACCGGCCTCAATCAGCAACCGCTGCACCTTCTGTCCGGCCGGCCCAGTCTGATGGGTGACAAGTTGCATGCCGAGAATCGCCTTCGCAGCGGCGTCCGCGGTCTCGATCGTCTTCGTCACCTTGACCCCGCCACCCTTGCCGCGGCCGCCAGCGTGGATCTGGGCCTTAACCACAACGGCCACGTTTCCTTTGCCGAACAAGGTCTTTGCGGCCTTGTCTGCTTCTTCCAGCGTGGTGGCCATCTCGCCGTCGGGCACGGGCACGCCGTACTTCCGCAGAATGTCTTTTGCCTGATACTCGTGAATCTTCATGGGTGATTTTCTCGGGCGCGGAAAATATCGATAAACGCGCGCACACTCGATACTAGCGGATGGCCCCACAGCTGAACAATCGAAGGAGCCGATAACCGCCCAAATTTGCGATGATCGGTGAACCTTCGTGACGGCCGTCACATCTGTTCCCCGCACGCACTCTCCAGAGCAGCCGCAATGTCGCCCCATTCGGCCGCCGCCGCCCCTTCCGGCCGCATCCAACTCCACAACAGAGAACGGAGGATGTATGCGAGAGAAAGCTTTGACCTTACCTGAGATTGGGATAATTGCCGGCACACGGGTCGCGTTTGGCGTCGGACTGGGCCTGCTGCTGGCGGAAAAACTGAGAGGTGACACCCGCAAAGGCGCGGGTTGCGCGCTTCTGCTGGTCGGCGCGCTGTCGACCATCCCCATCGTGCTGGGGATTCTGGCCAAGCCCCAGGTCAGAGAAGCTCCGGAGCCTCAATGACCTGGTTTCCTCCTCGCTCTCACCGCCGTTCCAACGTCGCCGGGCACGGGTAAGTCCTTGCGCCGCAGCTTTGGGTGGAGCGCGCATTCACAATCTCGACCACCACGCGCTGGTCTCGCCGGGCCACTTCAAACACCCCAATCTGCGCGGTCCCGTCGCTATCCGCGTAACGGATCGTAACCAGGTATCTCGTCTCGGGGTGCGCCACCAGGGAGACGGCGATCCACGGAAGCAGCCCCAGACGATGCACCGTCTCTTCACTGGGCTCAATGCCGTAGATCTTCGCGTACTCGATCCCAATCTGCCCGGCGGTTCCATTGGCCTGCTTGTATAGGAACCGCAAAGTCGTGGGCGACGTGGTGTCGAATGACCCGATTGTGTTCCTTGCCACAGTGGCCGTTCCGTTGATGTATGCCGCTTTCCCAAGCTCAATTGCGTGCGCTGGAGCCGCCAGCAGGCATAGTGCAAGCCCCAACAACACCCGTCCGGCAGCCATCGCCCAGGTCATCAGTTCCTTCTTGATTTGCATCGCTCCCCTCCTCGCGCCATTGCGCCAATAAGGTAAGCGTATCCACCGCAAGGGGGCCGAAAGTGCCACCTGAGGACACTTTCGCAAGTGTCCTAGCGTAATGCGTCGGAAATACGGGTGCCTAAGGGGTGCCCGGGGCCATGGCTTTTGGGAGTAGCAACAGGCTTCAGAGGATATCAACAAATTAGGAACCATCATTCGCGCTATAAACCGCTATCCGCGCCACAAACCGTCATTCTGACTCGCAGAGTCAGGATCTCCGTCGTTGCTGCTCGGACTAGTAGCAGACTTCGGCCCTCCCCGGCTACTTCACTTGCACGATATTGGCAGGACCGTAGAGCGGTGGTGCTCAGTTCTCGCTCGGCCGCTCGCAACGGTCAACCACGGTCATTTCGGTCGGCACTTTTCTGTATTCGATCTTGAATCCGACCGCCAGTAAGGCCTCGTGAATGCGGTCACCCCAGCTTTCCCCGGGCTCCGTAGAGGGGTTGAGCGTGAAATCAAAGGCGCCTTCGAGCCCAGTCTGGTCGACTACACGCGATTGCCAGACATTTGAGAGATAGTTGGTGAAGGCGGACATCGGCACCGCGGTAAAGGTGAGCACATCACGAGCGAAGTAGGGTACCGAGTAGGTTTCTCCGGCGGCGGCGAGTCTCACCCCGGCGGGTATCTTCGGCGCGAGCAGCACCATCGCAGGAATGTCGCGGGTTTCGCGGTGCACGGAGAGGTTGAAGCGCTCGGCGAGAAGGGCCATTAGAGCGTCGTGCTGTTCTTTGGGAGGGACCGGAATGGCGGCTTTGGCGTGGATGTCATAGCGGTCGGTCGTCATCCAGGCAGGCCCGCCCACAACGCGGTGGAGTTGCCAGCCGTTGAGCATGTCGAGGATATCGCCCAGGGTCGAGTCCTTGGCGTCGAAGCCGTCGGCGACGAAGACCGCCCGGGCGCTTTGAGGACTGGCTCCGGGACGGCTTGGGTGAATGGAAGCCACTTCGTAGCGGGTCTGTGCGGCGCCGGCTGGTGAGAGCAACGCCGGCACGAGGGCGATGATTGCAAGGAAGCGGGGAATCATCAGCATGACGTTTGGCTCCTTTCGCGGCGAGAGCGGACCCCAAAGTGTTCCAAGTAAATGGAACCGTCGCGAGTCTCTCCTGTTGCTTGTCAGTCGCTTGTTGCTCCGGATCGCGGCTACCCGTATTAGGCCATCCCACCCAGGCTTCTTCTTCTCTGGAGACCGCGATTCAGTCTACGCCCGTTCCAGTTTTATTAGCGAATTTCCTCAGCAAAACCGCATTGTCAAGCCCCCAGAACCGCCATAAATCTCCAAACCCCAACATCCATGCGCCTTTCGCGCAATAAAATAGATGGCAGATGAGTTATGGTCAACCTGATAAACTGGAAGTAGTAAGTCAAAGAACAAAGGCTGCCGTGAACCCGGCAGCCCTTTGCATTTGAGCCGCGAAACCCACTACCCGCCACCTAACCCATTATAATAGAAGATCTTAGCCGTAACCCATTTGAATGGAAGATCTTGCAGCAATCAGCATCCGCAAGTCTTTTATTATGAAGATTATGCCTATATAAGGGGGGAGGGGGGGGTACGCCGGCTCGATCCGCGCTGGCATCCACCAACGCATCGCCCTGCTAGGCTTAACTGTCGCGTCGAGATTAGCACCTTGACGACAACTGACAACCTGCAACCTGCAATTGAGAACTGCTTCCATGCCGCAGCCCTACCTCAAACGCATCCTCGAAGACCGCGCCAGCCTCACTCGCGAGGAAGCGCGCGAGCTGATGCAGCAAGTCCTGGCAGGCCACTTCACCGACCTCGAGCTGGCGGCGCTGCTCGGAGCGATCACCGCCCGCGGCGAGTCGCCCGGCGAACTCGCCGGCTTTGTCGACGCAATGCGCGCCGCCGCCACGCCGGTGCCACTGAACAAACAGGAACGCAGCCTATTGGTCGACACCTGCGGCACGGGCGGCGATTCCAGCGGCACCTTCAACATCTCCACCGCTGCCGCCCTGGTCGCTGCGGCCGCCGAAAACATTGCTGGCGCACAGCACCTGGTGGCCAAGCACGGTAACCGCGCCGTCACATCGGAGTGTGGCTCGGCTGACGTCCTGGAAGCGCTCGGCATCCCCGTTTCGCTCTCTCCTGCCGATGCGGCAGACGCGATCCGCTCCCATCGCTTCGCCTTCCTCCATGCGCCGGCGCTGCACCCCGCGATGAAGGCCGTCATGCCCGTGCGCCGCGCCCTCGGCGTCCGTACGGTGTTCAACGTCCTGGGGCCGCTGACCAATCCTGCCGCCGCGCGCGCGCAGGTGATGGGCGTCTATGCCGCGCATCTCGTCCCCATCGTCGCGGAAGCCATGCGCCTGCTGGGCGTGCGCCACGCCTTCGTCGTCCATGGCAGCACGGGACCGCAAGCAACAAAAGGGCTGGACGAAATCTCTATTTCGGGCCCCACACAACTCGCCGAAGTCTATGGCGATGCGATTACCTTCGACACGCTCACCCCGGAGCAGGTTGGCCTGCGGACCGCTCCCATCGAAGCGCTGCGCGGAGGGGATGCCGCCGCCAACGCCGCCATTCTCCGCGCCATCTTCGCGGGGGAAACGGGCCCTCGGCGCGACGTCGTATTGCTAAACGCGGCTGCTGTCCTGATCACTGCCGGCGCCATTCCCGCCTCGCCGAACCTGCGCTACGAGGTTTTCCGCGCAGCCATCGACCTCGCCGCCCGCACCATCGACTCCGGCGCCGTTACCGAGTTGGTTGCTGCTCTCAGCAGCTAACACGTCTCGCTGAACTTCCTTCAACCGCATAGCGTACAATCTTTTGCGAACCAGCCCATTTTGCAAGGAGCACGTATGTCCGCCTATCCCAATCAGCAGCCCGGCCCTTACCTCGACCCTTCTATGGTCACTACCGCGCTTGAACTTCCCGGCTACAAGATCGTCCGCAGCCTTGGCGTCGTGCGCGGGATCATTGTCCGCTCGCGCAATGTTTTCGCCACTCTGGGCGCCGGTCTGCAGACCCTTGTCGGCGGCAACATCTCCCTCTATTCGGATCTCTGCGAAAAGACCCGCCAGGACGCCTTCGCGATGATGATGGAGCATGCCGCCCAGCACGGTGCCAACGCCGTTATCATGGCCCGCTACGACGCCAACGAGCTGATGCAGGGCGTCACCGAAGTGCTCGCATACGGCACCGCGGTCATCGTGGAGAAGGCTTAGACATGGCCCGCGTCACCGGCATTGGCGGCATCTTTCTCCGGGCGCGCGACCCCAAGGGGCTGGCAGCGTGGTACGGCCAACACCTCGGCGTTCAGATCACCGACTGGGGCGGCGCAAACTTCCTCTGGTCCGACGAAGTCCCACCCACCACGGGTAGCACCGCCTGGTCCCTCTTCCCCGCCGACACCAAGCACTTTGGCCCTGGCCCGCAGACCGCGATGGTCAACTACCGCGTCGACGACCTCGACGCTCTGCTCGCCCAACTGGCCGCCGCGGGCGTCACTATCGACCCGCACCGCGAGGAGGATGTCTCCTTCGGCCGCTTCGCCTGGATCACCGACCCCGAGGGCAACCGCGTCGAACTCTGGCAACCGCTGGTTGTGCCCGACTCCCCGCCAGCTTAGAAGGCGCCATTAGCCTTTCTCAGCCAGCGCGGACCGCATCGCGTTGGCGTCATTCCACGCTAGCCGCAGCCCGCTCGATACCGGTCCGGAACCCAGCGTCCGCACGATGCCGAGCAAGGCCGACACAAACGCCGGCGCGCTGCCCTTGTTCCACAGTTCAGCCAGCGTCCGCAATTTGCCTTCAGCGTCCGGATGGTAGACCCGCTCATCCCAGCGCCGTGAGCCCTCGGGAAACTCTGGATAGTTACGAATCGCCGCCAGCGTCGAATTCAGTATCCGGTGCTTCCACGGTTCGGCATACTGCGGCATAAACAGCACATGGCTCTGCCGCTCGCGCCGTACCTCGTGCACGAACGCCGTAAAGCTGGTCGCCCGCGTGAGGTTGATGTTCGCGTTTGGCTCAATACCATGGCGGTCGCCGCCGCTGATCAGGATCTGGTTCCATCTGGCCGCCAACGCGGTGACTTCGCGGTTCTCGTCCCAGTGGCGCAGGCCGTTCAGTTCAATCGCATGGACGTGCTGGCCGTTCACCGCGAGGAAGTCGTTGACCAGGAAGAGATGCTTCTCCTTGCCGATGCGGTAGAGGTCCCACAGCGGGTGATTGAAGACGATCAACACGCCGGGCAGCTCGTCCAACTCTGCGAGCATGTCGGTCAGCATCTTCGGCGGACGCTCGACTACCGGGATCGCCGTGAAGGCCTCCATGCGCCGCATCCAGTCCGCGCCGGTCGCGCTGGGCAGGTTGTGGATGCCGAGATGGAACGCGGTTGGCGTGTTTGCGGGGCCGCACGGCACCGTCCACTCCAGCGACACCGGAATCTGCCGGGCGGACGAGAGAGAACGCAGAAGCATGGGCGCCCGGATGTCGTCGTGGTCCGTAATCGATACCATCGCCGGCAGTTGCAGCGTCTCCTCGATCTGCCCGCGCTCCAGGTCGAAGGCCAGCTTCGGCGTCAGCGGCGGTGTCCAGTAGCTGCGGGCGTAGTCGGGCCGGATGCCCGTGGTCCTCAGACAGCGCTGCTCGGCCCAACGCATCAGGGGCTGCAGAACGCCCCATTCGGTGGAGAGCTCGGCGATGAAGTCCAACGTCTCCCTGGACTGGTTGGTATGACTGTGCAAGGACACCCCGGCCGTGAAACCGGCAGCAGCTTTCGGTTCGCGCCACAGGTACGAAACGGTCTGGCTCATAGGGTTGCCTCCGGCTTGTGCAAGTTTCTGCACTTCCAGTCTCAGGGAGCCATGTAACGGCAATATGACTGCACCAAGAATTGTGCGCGAAGCGGAATCAACTCGTGTACCTGCTTATGGGCCGATCGATTGTGGGTCCCCGGGACGGCGCGCACGCCTTTTTTGCCTTCCGCTTTTGCTTTATTCACGCATGACTCTGCTGAAAGGTTTAGATTTATACATCCCGTTAGCCGGAGTCCCGGTTTCCAGGGCATCCGGTTTTCAGGGGAATGGGCCATTTGGACACATAGGCCAGTCGGCAAATCCGGGGCCAACGCACCAAGACCCAGAGCGCCCTCCAGTGCTGATTCCGAACTGCACGCGGCGACGGACGGCAGAGCATCGTCCTGCGCAACCGGCCGGCGGTTTGACAGCCACCGCCGGGAGAAGTACGTTTATGCAACAGCCAGCCCGTTCAACCCCCTCAGGGAGACATTGCCATGCAACGCAGAGACTTCATCAAGTCCCTCACCCTCGCGGGTGTCGCAGCCAGCCTGGGAGCCGACGCGCAGCCGCCCGCACGCTCAGGCCTCAAGCGTCCCGAATCTCCCGACATGCCCTATCGCGAGCTGGGCCGCACCGGCGAGCGCGTGTCCGCGATTGGCCTGGGCGGCGCCCACATCGGCTTCGGCGAAGAGGATGCAAGCATCGCCCTGATGCGCCGCGCCGCCGACTCCGGCATGACCTTCTTCGACAATTCATGGGACTACGGCGACGGCCGCTCCGAAGAGCGTATGGGCAAGGCACTCAGGGACGGCTACCGCCAAAAGGTCTTCCTCATGACCAAGACCGACAGCCACTCCGCCGCCGGTTGGAACAAGCAGCTCGAAACCTCGCTCACCCGTCTGCAGACCGACTACCTCGACCTGGTCCAGATCCACGAAGTGGTCCGCATGACCGATCCCGAAGCCGTCTTCGCGCCTGGCGGAGCGATGGAAGCCGCCATTGCCGCCAAGAAGGCCGGTAAGGTCCGCTACATCGGCTTCACCGGCCACAAGGACCCCTCCATCCACCTGCACATGATCGAAACCGCTGAAAAGCACGGCTTCCACTTCGACACCGCACAGATGCCGATCAACATCATGGATGCTCACTTCCGCTCGTTCCAACACCAAGTCGTCCCGGTCTGCAATCAGAAGGGCATCGGCGTGCTTGCGATGAAGACCTTCGCCTTTGGAGCGATCATCAAGGCGAATGTCGCCGATCCCATCGACATGCTCCACTACTCAATGACCCTGCCTGTCTCGGTGGTCATCACCGGCATGGACACCATGCCCCGGCTGGATCAGGCGCTCACCGCAGCCAGGACTTTCAAGCCGATGACGCAGGAACAGATTGCCACGCTGCTGGCCAAGAGCAAGGATCTCGCTGCGGACGGCCATCTGGAACAATTCAAAGTAAGCCCCAGCTTCGACGGCACCACCCGCAACCCCGATTACCTAGTCTAGCTGTGGCTTGGGAATTGCTTGATGCGGAGGGCTGCCCCTATCGGGTCTTGGCGATGTCAGGGCCCAGGAGCGACTGGGCATCTGGCGCCGGGGTTTCGGGAATCCCCTCAGCTGGCGGTAAGTGATCGTGCTCCCACACAGCCTGGCGCTGCATGTCTTCGATCAGCCCGGCTTTCAGGAACTCGAAGGCCTCCTGCGGCGTGTCAGCGAACTGGAAGAGTTCGAGGTCCTTGCGCGAGATGGCGCCCTTGTCGGCCAAGACGTCGAGATTGATCACACTCTTCCAGTAGCTCGATCCGTAGATGAGAACGGTGATCTTCTTGGCCAGTTTCTGGGTTTGCGCCAAAGTCAGCAGTTCGAACATCTCGTCCAGCGTGCCGAAGCCGCCGGGGAAGACGACCAGCGCCTTGGCCAGATACGCAAACCAGAACTTGCGCATGAAGAAGTAGTGGAACTCGAAGTTCAGGTCGGGCGTGATGTAGGGGTTCGGCTGCTGCTCGAATGGCAGCTTGATGTTCAGGCCGATGGTTTTCGCGCCCGCCTCGTAGGCGCCGCGATTTGCCGCCTCCATGATGCCGGGGCCACCGCCGGACGTGATGACATAGCGATGGCGACGGCCAGGCAGCGTCATGGCCCAGCGCGAGAGCATTCCCGCCAGCGTGCGCGCGTCCTCGTAGTATTGCGCCATCTCCACGGCCGCTGCGGCCAGCTTCATCTGTTGCGCAGAAGCCTCGCCGCGCTCCACCTCGCCCTTGCGCGCCGGCTGCTCGTCGGCGGGCGCAGGTTTGCAGGAGCCCGTGTTTTCCAGCAGTTCCAGTTCGTGGCTGGCGACATCGAGGGCGCGGAAGCGGGCCGAGCCGAAGAACACTACTGTGTCCTGGACCCGTTCCCGGCGAAAGCGCGTCATCGGCTCCTGGTACTCTGCGAGCATGCGGAACACGCGGCCATCGGGCGAACTGAGAAAGTCCTGATTCTGGTAGGCAAGCTGGGCGGATTCAAGCGGTTCGGGACTTTTTCGCGGCATTCTGTCTTCTTCTTTTCCTGCTGTGCCGAGCGTCTTCGCCGTCTCCTGCACAGCCAGCTTTCTTAGGGACGGTGGTCGCGGTAGTGTACCGCTTCGGAGACGCCAATCCATACATCGAGCAGGCCAAGGCCGGAGATCAGTCCGCGCACCGCGCCCGTATGCAGCACCGCAGCCAGCGCCGGGTGGGACTGGATGAAGAGATTGTGGTCCCACACCCGCGTCCACCAGGGCAAAATCATCACCAGTACGCCCAGGTAAACGCAGAACAAGACCAGCACAAACAGCGAAAGCCGCTGCAGCCAGATGGGCGCGACGGCACCTGCCGCTGCTTCCGGAGTTCCCTGCGCTGCCGGAGCGACCACAGGCGGCGGACTCGGCGTGGCGTCCAGTGGTTCGGAAGAAATGTGTGACTCGATCGGCATCGGCCTCCCACCTTGACAGTAGCAGAGCCAGTTGCCGGATTCTACTGCGTTGTTCCTGCAACGACACGGCGTTACGGACGCTGCACCGATGGTTGCTGGCCTTGCTGCTTAGTCTGCTTCGGGCGCGCGAATAACTTATCGAGATCAAGCCCCAGCTTGGGCTGCGACTTCGTCCCGCTGATCTTGATTGGAACCTCCAGCCCCGCACCATCCTTCTTCAGCAAGTGATCGAGCGGCATCGCGAGGATACTCTTCCATCCAGTCAGCATCTGCGATGCCGTAGCCTTGGTCCGCACCGTGCCGGCAAAGTCAAAGGTATCGCCGTCAAGCCCGTACTTCCCAGCCAGATCCACCTGGGCCCCGGGTATCTGGTAGTTCAGTTTGGGCACGTCCAGCATGGCGTTCGCCAGCGCAAAGCTACCGCTCATCTGGGAAACTACGCGCGCCGCATCTGCCGCGTTCGCCTGCCCGGGATTGCCGCTGGCCCGCTGGCTCAACTTGTCCACCGTCTGCTGCCACTGCGGATTGCTGAATGTCGCGCCGCGGATATTGAAGGTGCCCTGGACGCGAATCTTCTTGGTCACGCTGACGTGGCCAGGCGGAATGGTTAGCCGCGCTCGCAGAGTCAGCGCCCCCTGCATTAACGGAGGGCTATTCTTTGCGCCGAGCCGCAGCACGTCCTCTATGCGTGCCTGGTTGCTTGCCACGGAGATGTCGATAAAGTGTCCCGACTCATTCGCTACGCCGCTCGGCATGTTGCTCGCACGCATTACCGTACCGTCCACCTGGAGCACCGTATGCAGCAACGTCGCGCGCACCGAGTTCAGTTTGGTATCGCCGGTCGTCCCATCCACGGTCGCGTCGAACTCCGTCCGCAGGTCCACGGGATGCTCGCTCACATCCAGCGCGAAGTTCGGTGTTTCGGTGGTACCCACCACGCCGATCTCGCCCAGAGTGCCGCTGTACCGGCCGGTTGACGAGAGCGTTCCGGCGATCCCCTTGATCGTCGCCAGGTCTGCGTTGGTGAACGAGTAACTGCCATCCAACGGAGTGTCTCGTGGGTCGGCGCCTGCCCACGGCCCGAATTGCCCGGTCGAGTGAATATTGCCCTCGGGCTTCGGATTCACCAACGACGCCTCGAAGGGGAACGGCCTTCCTGGGCCAACATCGTGCAACGTGAGATCGTGGATGTCGAAAATCAGCGGTGCCTTACCCGGCTTGTTGGTCTCGATGGTGAGCGTCAGGTTGCGGCACACAATCTTGTCCATCACAATGCTCAGCTTCAGCTTCCCGAGCGATTTCCCGCCCGGCGCCAGCGATCCTCGATCCTGCTTTGGCGGGATGTTCAGCCGCATTCCATCCACTCTGACGGTGTTCACACGCATGACCGGTTCGAACAACCCCCTCAGCCCGGTGCGAAACTCGAAGCTCTCGACGGAAAGGATCGGTTGTGCTCCGGCGGGATTCTGCTCCGTGAGCGGAAAGATCCGCAGCCCGCTGCCGGAAACCTCCAGCCCCTGTAGCAGCGAGATGTGCAGCGCGTCCAGTTCTACCAACGCGCCGAAGCGCTGCTCCAGGCTCGCAATCACACGTCGCCTCAGAATCGGTTCTGCGTTGTGGAGGACGTAGGACACGACCGCCGCTCCTGCGATCAGCAGTACCAGAGCGGCTCCGCTTGTCCACACCAGCCAGCGGGGAAATCGACGCTTGCTCCTGCGCGACGGGGTCGGATGACTCGCGTCGGCTGGTGCGCTGCACTGCTCTTTTAGGCCGTATTGAATCACGCGCTTGTCCTCGCCTCTCCTTTGGACGCTTCTTTTTACCAGATTGAGATGCGAAGTTGGCCCGAATTGAACTCTTTACGTTGGAAAGATTGAACCCGTATCGATACCACAGAAACCCAGTGATGACCGTCACAGCCCGCCTCTACGCGAGGGATTAGCGTCGATATTGTGACCAAAAGAGGAGCTTTTTATGTCGAGATTCGGTACATTCGCCTTACTTGCGGGGTTAGCTTCGATAGCCCTGTCAGGACCAGCCCAGCAACCCACACCCAAAGTGAACAATGTCCCCATCCAGCAGACCCCGATCGATTCCGGTCAGAAGATGTTTACCGCCTACTGCGCCGTTTGCCACGGCACCGACGGAACAGGCAACGGTCCGGCGGCGCAGGCACTGAAGATTCCCCCTGCGAATCTCACCACTCTGAGCCAGAGGAACAAGGGAGTATTTCCGTCGCAGCATGTGGTCTCCGTACTCCAGTTTGGCGTGCAGAATCCGGCCCACGGCACGGCAGTGATGCCGATCTGGGGAGACCTGATGCTGACCCTGCACTCCTCCAACCAGGACGCCGCCACGCTGGTGAATCAGCGGATCTTCAATCTGACAGAATATTTGAAGAAGATCCAGAAGTAGGTGCGTTCTTAAGGACCACAGACCTTGTCCTTGCCTGACGGGCGCGCTACGCGGGCCGCGGTCACTTCGTGACTTGCATTGGGCTTCGCGTGGGCGCTCCCGAGCACTTCGTGCGGTTCCGGGCTTCGCGTTGGTGCTCCCGAAGGTCGCAAACGGAATTCCGTGCCAATCAACGGGAGGGCCGCGCGAAGCAGTAAAAGGGCGTGTGAACGCCGCGGCAATGAGAAAATAGAAGTCGATGCTCCAACTCTCCGCCGCCGGTAAGCGATTCGGCCAAAAACTCCTCTTTGAAGACGTCAACTGGCTGATCACGCCGGACGAGCGCACTGGTCTGGTCGGCGGCAACGGCACCGGCAAGTCCACCATCCTGAAGATTCTTGCCGGCCTTGAAACCGTTGACTACGGCCAGCTCACCTGCGTGAAAGGCATGACCCTCGGCTATCTGCCGCAGGACGGCTTGGCGCTGCGCGGCAAGACCGTGTTCGCCGAATGCCTGTCTGTGTTCGACGACCTGCATGCGCTGGAGCGCGAGGCCGAGGAGATCACGCACACGCTATCGACGGCCGACCCCAAGTCGCGCGAATACATCGCGGCGGCTGATCGCTACTCCGACATCGCCGATCAGCTCCACGTCCACGACATCTACACCCTCGACTCGCAGGTCGGCGCGGTTCTTAGCGGGCTCGGCTTCAGCAAGGAAGACTGGGAGCGCAAGACGGAGGAGTTCTCGGGCGGCTGGCAGATGCGCATCGCGCTGGCCAAACTGCTGCTGCAGAAGCCGTCCCTGCTGCTGCTGGACGAGCCTACGAACCATCTGGATCTGGAAAGCCGCAACTGGCTCGAGAACTATCTGCACGATTATCCGAACGCCTACATCCTGATCTCGCACGACCGCTACTTTCTGGATGTCACCGTCAACAAGACGGTCGAGATCTGGAACAAGCACATGCATGTCTACCACGGGAACTACGAGAAATATGTCCAGCAGAAAGAGGAGCGCCGGGCGACACTGATGGCCGCATACAAGAATCAGCGCGACCGCATCGAGGCGCTGGAGTCGTTCATCAACCGCTTTCGCTATCAGGCGACCAAGGCCAAGCAGGTGCAGTCGCGGATCAAAGAGCTGGAGAAGATTGAGCGGATCGAGGTGCCGGAGGAAGAGTCGACCATCCACTTCACCATTCCGCAGCCGCCGGCAAGCGGACGCACGGTAATCGAGGTGTCGCACCTGTCGAAGGATTATCCGATGCCCGACGTTGATGGAAAGCCGGGCGGTGTGAAGCACGTGCTCGAAGACGTCAGCTTCCAGATCGAACGCGGCGACCGCATCGCGTTGGTGGGCGCGAATGGAGCCGGCAAGTCGACTCTGATCCGCATGCTCTCCGGCCTGGAGCCGCCCACCTCGGGCGAGATCCGCCTCGGCCACAACGTGCTTGCCGACTACTTCGCGCAAGATCAGTACAAGGTGCTCGACCCCGACGCGCAAATGCTCGACGACATTTGCGGCATCGCGCCCAAGGTCCCGGTCGTCGAGCTCCGTTCCCTCCTCGGCTGCTTTATGTTCTCTGGCGACGATGTCTACAAGAGGCTCGGTGTGCTCTCCGGCGGCGAACGCAACCGCTACGCGATGGCGAAGATGCTGGTGTCGCCGGCGAATATGCTGCTGCTGGACGAGCCAACAAACCACCTCGACCTGCGCGCGAAAGATGTGCTGCTGGAGGCCATCGCAAACTTTACCGGCACGGTGCTATTCGTCTCGCACGACCGCTACTTCATCGATGGACTCGCTACCCGGGTCTTCGAGGCGGAAGACCGACACGTCCACATCTATCCGGGCAACTACGAGGACTACCTTTGGCGCAAGCAGGGAGGTCCTGAGCGGGTCGCCGTCTCGCTCGCCTCTGGCCTGAAACCAATTCCCCCGAGTGCAGCCTTGGTGAATGAACATAGTGAACACAGCGAGGCAGAGGACTCCCATCTCGCCGAGGCCGCCGGCAGCGAAGCGGCAGAACCACCGAAAACTCCCGTCAAGCGGCTTAACCCGATCAAGCTGAAGCAGCTTGAAGACCGGGTGACGCTAATCGAAGGCGAACTCTCGGCGATTGACTCGCGCGTCGCCGAAGCCGAGGAACACCTCGGCCACTACACATCCGCGGAAGACTCCCAGCGCACCGCTTCCGAACTGGAAGAGCTTCGCAGCCTGCGCACCGCTCTGCTGGCTGAGTGGGAAGAGCTGGCTAATACTCTCGAAGAACAGTCCACGGCCGTCTAGACTAGTCAGCGGCCTTCGCGGAGGCGCGCGGCAAGCCGCTCGGGCAGGCGCGCCATCAGGATTCGACCCTGGGCGCGGCGCAGATCGTAAGGTACGCGGTGGTAGACGATCTCGCGGGCCTCGCTATCGTAGATGGCAAATGCCGCGCGCCAGTCGTAATCGCGCGGCTGGCCTACCGAGCCGGGATTGATCAGGTTGCGCGTGCCCTGCGGAATCGGCATGGTCCAGCTGTCCGCACTATTGCGGCTGCGGTAGCTCGGACGCAGCTCGTGCCAGTCGTGCTCCTTCTGCGAGAAACCGCCCTGGACGTGGGTGTGCCCGACGAACGTGATCGCCGTGGTCATCTGTTGCAGCGGCGCCCAGGCGTCGCGCATAGTCATGATGTACTGGTCTTCGTTCAGCGGCGAGCCGTGGGCCAGCGTCACCAGGGGCTCATCGGGGGTCTGCTGTTCCGGCTGCAGCGGCCCCTGTGGAAGCTCCCGCAGCCACACCAGGTTGTCCGGAGTCAACATCTCCAGCGTCCATTTCGCCGCTGCGCGCGCCGTAGGATTAAAGGCGAGCGACGAGCTTAGCCCGGAGCAGACGCGGTCGTGGTTGCCCCGCACCGTCAGCGTGGCCAGTGGCCGGATCCGGTTGAGCACCTCGTTCGGGCTGCCTCCGTATCCCACCATGTCGCCCAGATTCCACAGCACATCCCAGTCACCGGCCGCGGCAAGGACCGCGTTCAGGGCCTCCAGGTTGGAGTGGATGTCGGAAAGGACGAGGGCACGCATGGCAATTTCCCGGGAACAGACGCACAAAATTCCAGTTTATCGTACGACCATCGGATGCCGGCTTCTACGCCTCCGTCGCGAGTGCAGCCAGCGGCTGCGTACGGTCGGTTGTCATGGTTGGCGCAGATGCCAGCAGCCGCCGTGTATAGGGATGCCGCGGATTGCGGAAGATGTCGAGGGTGGCAGCGCGCTCCACAATACGTCCCTGCTGCATGACCGCAATCGCGTCGCCAGGCTGGTCGCACGCCTGCGCGACTACGGCGAGATCGTGCGAGATGAAGAGCATCGACAGGCCGTGCGCGCGCCGCAACTCCTTCAGCAGTGCCAAGATCTTCGCCTGCACGGTTACGTCGAGCGCGGTGGTCGGCTCGTCCGCGATCAGCAGGCGAGGCCGGTTCACAATGGCCATGGCGATGAGGATGCGCTGGCGTTGGCCGCCGGAGAACTGGTGCGGATAGTCGCGCGCGCGGCGTCCCGGGTCGGGCAGCGCAACCTCGTGCATTGCGTCGAGCACCAGCCGGTCGACCGCCTTGGAACTCAATCCCGGCTGGTGCGCCCGGACGGCTTCGGCGATCTGCGACCCAACCCGCATCACCGGGTTCAGCGCGGTCATGGGTTCCTGGAAGATCATGGCGATGTCGCTGCCGCGCCGGAGCCGCATCTGGCGCTCGGGCAACGCCAGCAGGTCGGTCGGGGTATCCTTGCGCGTGTCGCCGGGCGCTGCAAGCAGTATCCTCCCGGAGACGCTGGCCGAGTCTGGAAGCAGCCGCAGCAGAGCCAGGGCCGTCGCCGACTTGCCCGATCCCGACTCACCCACCAGGCCAAGCGTCTCACCGGCGTCAATCTCGAAGGAAATGTCGTGGACAGCCTCACGGCCTTCAAAACAGATCGAGAGGTCCCGTACCCGCAGGATTGGCGCTGGGCCGACCGCGTTCGCTGGCTGTGTGCTCACGCCGTCAATGGTAGCCGAGCGCGGGCCAATCCGTTCGCGGTACTCTTTGGATGAGACGAGGAACCCCTTGGCGACGTCTAAGCAGAGCATGAACTCGGATCGGATCGAACGTGGTTTGCGAATGCTGGCCGGCGTGCTGGGTGCGCTGGCGATTGCCGCGCCACTATGCACACCCCTGAGCGCCCAGACCCACAAGGTCGCGCAACCACAGAACGTCGTTCGCGCCGTGGGTGTTTACGAGTGGACGGGGGACATGGCCAAGCCTACCGCCAGCCGCCTAATCCCGGTGTCGCTCTTCATCGATGGCAAACTTGACGACGCGGGCGTCTATCAGGCGCAACCGGTTCCATTTGCGCTACTTACCGGTAATGTCTACGAACTGCAAAAGGCAGGGACTCCACTGGGAACGCTGAACCTGGAGTTTTCACGGCACTTCATTGCACCTGAGACGGCAACCACAACCTACGACGATGGCTGGTTTGGGTATGGACGATTCGCTCCGCCGGCTCTGCCGAAGAAGTCGACTCTGAAAGGCACGGCGGTTGCCATCAGCCTGAATGGGCTGGATGAAGACGACTCCGCGCCGCACTTTTCCTCGCGGTCGGCGAAGCCTGGAACCGGAGGAGCGGCGACGCCCACGCCGGGAGCCGCATCCGCGTCGACCGAGGCTCCTGCGGACGATCCCGACCGGCCTACGCTGCATCATTCTCCCGGTGCGTCCGACCCGGCCGCCTCGTCCGGCAGTCCCGGCAACGCTCCCGCCGATGACGCCGACCGGCCCACCTTGCGCCGCCGCTCACCCGCGCAGGCGAAGGATGCAAAGGACCAGGGCAGCGTCTCGCTGGCGGGAGGCTCACTGAACGATGACCCCAACCGGCCCACGCTGCACCGGGGCAGGCCTGAAGGCTCGCTGACGGACACGGACATTCCCAAGCTCTCCGGGCTACCGGGCGACCAGGACCTGCACCAGATGATTGCGGTATCGGATGCGGCAGATCGTTCGCCGCACGATTTCTCGCGGACGTGGGAGGGTGACGACGAGCGCCAGGCAATCCTGGCCAAGATGCAGACTGCCGCTCGCGCGCTGCTGACGACGTATGAATCTGCCAATGCGCCAGCGCCCACTCCACCTCCGCAGCCGCCGGCGCGCCTGCCCAGCAGCAAACTCCGGCGCGGCGCGGCCAAGGAGACGCCTCCGCCGCCACCCGAGGTTTTGCTGGATGAGCAGTTGGCGGGCTATACGCTGAGCTATGGTGGCGCGGCGACCTTTATCTACCACGCGCATACGGACGGCCTTGGGCCAACGCTGCGATTTGTCACGCTTGTCGGGCAGGTCAACATGCAGGGCGAACCGGAGATTGCACTAAAAAACGTCACCGACGCCACACATCTTGACCGCACCCCGCGCATGCGGTTGGTGGACGTGGTCGACGCCGAGGCGTCCAACCGCGCCAGCCTGTTGTTCGAACTGCGCGCGCAGAACTCACGGCAGTTCGCGCTCTATCGCGTAATAGGCGGGCAAGCCACGCAAACGTTCATCACCGGATCGACCCAATAGGAACTTGAGAACCTTGTCCTGCCGGGCGGGCCCACTGCGCGTGGAGCGGGCGTTCGCACGCCCTTTTTCCTGCTT
>Ga0302278_10000897_pt1 | contig 37660 bp, 30 predicted proteins | sample III_Bog_N3_2_FD_194543 | JGI IMG/M metagenome (GOLD analysis project Ga0302278, IMG submission 194543) | Peat permafrost microbial communities from Stordalen Mire near Abisko, Sweden - III_Bog_N3_2 | ecosystem: Environmental > Terrestrial > Soil > Wetlands > Peat | place: Sweden: Abisko... | reverse complement strand
GTAAGCGGCTGGAACTGCGGCTGCTTCAGTAGTTCCGTCAGTCGCTGTCCGCGGCTGAGCTGCTTCTGGGTGAGCGGGTCGAGATCGGAGCCGAACTGTGCGAACGCCGCCAGTTCGCGATACTGCGCCAGGTCGAGCTTCAGAGTGGAACCCACCTGCTTCACAGCCTTGATGGCCGCCGAGAATCCGACGCGCGAAACCGAGAGGCCCACGTTCACCGCAGGCCGCACGCCCGAGTTGAACAAATCAGTTTCCAAAAAGATCTGTCCGTCGGTAATCGAAATCACGTTGGTGGGAATGTAGGCCGAAACGTCGCCGGCCTGCGTCTCAATCACCGGAAGAGCTGTAAGCGAGCCGCCGCCTCTTTCCTTACTCATCTTCGACGAGCGCTCGAGTAGGCGCGAGTGGAGATAGAACACGTCGCCCGGATACGCTTCGCGGCCTGGAGGACGGCGCAGCAGCAGCGAAATTTCGCGGTACGCCATGGCGTGTTTTGAAAGATCGTCGTACATCACCAGCGCGTGCTTGCCGCTGTCGCGGAAATATTCGCCCATGGCGGTTGCCGCGTAAGGCGCGAGATAAAGCATTGGCGCCGGTTCCGATGCCGATGCGGCCACAATGATGGTGTGGCCCATGGCGCCGGCTTCAGTCAGCGTCTGCACAACCTGCGCGATCGACGAGCGCTTCTGTCCAATGGCGCAGTAAATGCAGATCAGGTCGTTCTTGGCGTTGTTGATGATGGTGTCGAGCAGAACGGCAGTCTTGCCGGTCTGACGGTCGCCGATAATCAGCTCGCGCTGGCCGCGGCCAATCGGAATCATGGCGTCGATGGCCTTGAGACCCGTCGCCATGGGCTCGCGCACCGGCTGCCGGTCGATGATGCCCGGCGCCAGGCGCTCAACGGGCAGCGTTTCGGTTGAAGCGATGGGGCCCTTATCGTCAATAGGCACGCCCAGGGCGTTCACCACGCGGCCAATCAGGCCCGTACCAACCGGGACAGAAAGAATCTTGCCCGTGCGCTTAACCTCGTTGCCTTCACTGAGCTCGGTGTAATCGCCCAGGATGACGGCGCCCACTGAATCCTCTTCGAGTGAAAGCGCCAGTCCCGCAATACCGTGCGGGAAGCTGAGCAACTCGCCGGCCATCACCTTATCCAGGCCGTGGAGCCGCGCGATGCCGTCGCCGAGTGAGGTAATGGTGCCGACCTCGTCGACCTGCACCTTCGAGTCGTAGTTCGCAATCTGCTCCCGCAGGAGCTCTGTAATTTCGTCTGCCTTGATTTGCGCCATTATGCAAGTTCCTTGCAGTTTTCAGTTCTCAGTTTTCAGTTCTCAGTTTCCGACCAGCTATGCGGAATCGGCACCAAAAACAATCTCTTTACTGACCACCAAAAACTAACTAATGAAATCTGTTTTGTTTCGTCAACTACTGACAATTGAAATCTGACAACCGTGAACTGCCGGCCTCAGCCGGCCGTAAGCACTTCCTTCAATCTCTCCAGGCGTCCGCGGACGCTGCCGTCGTACACCGTTGAACCAATGCGCACTACCGCGCCGCCAATCATCTTGGGGTCAAGCTTGAAACTCGCATCGACCTTTGCGCCGGCCAGTTTCGCTACTTCGGCCACCAGTTCTTCGCGCTCATCGTCGCTCAGCTCGCGCGCGGTCGAAATCTCTACAGACTTAATGCCCAGTTGCTCCTGCAGCAGCTGCCGATACGTGGCCGCAACTTCGGCCACATGCCCGATGCGGTCGTTGTCGATCAGCACCGCAATCAGGTTGCGCAGCTCCTTCTGGAGCTTCAGCTTCGCATTCAGCTTGTCGAGAATGGCAACTTTCTGCACCGAAGGAATCGCCGGATTTTCAAAGAATGTGCGCAGCTCTTCGCTGCCATCCCAGGTGGCTAGAAAATCATTGAACTGGCGGTCAATGGCAGCCGTGTCAAGTTTCGCTGCGGTCACCACCTGCAGAAACGCCGTGGCATAGCGGGGAGCAAAAGCGGGCATCTAGTTGTTTCCTCCCTTGCCGGCGTTGTTTGTTGAAACCTGGCTTATGAACTCGCCGATCAGGGCGCGATCGGTCTCCGGAGTCAGAACCAGCTGCTTCTCGGCACGGGCAATGGCTAGTTCGGCGGCAAATGTACGCAGCCCGCGGCGAGCCTGCGCAGCGGCGGCGGCAATTTCCTGCTCGGCCGCGGCCACCACGCGCGCGCTTTCTTCTGCAAGCGACGCCTTGATGCGCTTCTCGTCCTCGACAATATCCTGCTCAACCTGGGTGCGGAATTTGGCAATCTCTTCCCCGAGCCCGGCCAGCTTGGCCTCAACCGCGCTCAGGCGCGACTTGGCATCTTCAGTAGCCTCGCGCGCGGTGCGCAGATTCTGGCTCAGAGTTTCCTTGCGGTTGCGAAGAATTTTGGGCATCACCTTACCCAGCGGAATCACGATGGCGAAGAAGATGATGGCGAAATTAAGCCCCAGGAAGATATTCGCCGAGGTGTTTACGTCGAGGCCGAACAGGTGGCCGATTTTGGCCACGATCGGCGCGTGAGTAAACGAATCGAGCTCTTTCTGCTCATCGCTGACCGCGGATTCTTTTTGCTCGCCGGCGGCGGCGGAAGGTTGTTCCTGTTGGGCCGCGGAAGGTGCAGAGTCCTGCGCCAGGACCGGATCGGATGCGGGATTTTGCGCGAGCAGCCGATGCGGGGTGGCAACCATCAACAGCGCGGTCAAAACAAACAATGGCAAGAGAGACGAACGAGTGCGGAGTAACCGAGTGAAATTCTTCACCTGGACCCTCCGGCGGTTGCAGGCAGAATAGCGCGAACGGCCTGGTTGGCGAGATCGATCACTGAAGCCTCAATGGTTGTGCGGGCAGCCGCGGCTTCGGCGTCAATCGCAGAGCGGGCTTCGCCTACGCGGCCTGAGGCTGCTTTGCGGGCCGTCTCCAGGGCTGCTTCACGCTCGGCATTCCACTGGCGGATGCGTTGCTCGCGGATCTTGTAGACATCGGCGCGGGCCAACCGCAGCTTTTCAGCATAGTCGGCGGTGCGTGCCTCGGCCAGCTCGATCGCTTTGCGAGCTTCCTCAATGGCTCCCTCGGTAAGCGCGTGGCGCTTTTTGAGGGTTTCAGTCAGCGGCCCCTGGACCAGAATTTGATAGGCCAAGACCAGCACGATAAACAGCGCAGCCGTCGGTATGGCTCCGACCAGAAGACTCCCGAGTTGTATGAGAATGTCGTGCATGGTTTTGGGGGATTCGCTCCGGTTTTCAAGTGAAGAAAATCAAATGGGTGAACACCTTTTTGTATCAGGCGCCAACCCCCTAGGTCAACGCGGGCAAGGGCGTTTGTACCGCGACCTGTGACTGCTGTCACGAACCGGGAAAATTTACCTAAATAGAGCTTGCTTTTGCCCAAAACGGGCCTACACTGTACATACCACCTAGACCCGGTCCAGGGTCCAGCGGGCAGCCGGCTCATGGAAGACCTTCCACTCCCGAGCCGGACGCCCGCTTCTTACTTTTTGGGCCATCTCGCGCCCAAGAATTAGCTTTCAGTTTTTTCCGCGCAATTGCGAAATTCAAGCACAGGCCTGCTTACGCCTGTTGAGCCAGCTGATAATGACCAACCTGAGAGCTGAAAGCCGAAAGCCGAAAGCCAAGAGCTGAGAGCTGAAAGCTGAGAGCTAAATGCTGAGAGCTAAATGCTGAAAGCTGCTTTTACCGCTTCACCGCCTCCGGTGTCAGCAATCCCCGCGCCCGCAGCCAGTTATTAAGCAGCACCGGCCACTGGTCGAGTGACGGGTCACCCTTGCCCAGGCCGGAACCGTGCTCGCCATGGGCAAAAACATGCAGCTCCGATTCGACACCAGCCTTTACCAGCGCGTCGTAGTAGCGCAGCGACTGCTCCACCGGCACGGTCTGATCATCGAAGGTGTGGTAAATGAAAGTTGGCGGCGTGTCTTTGGTGACGTGCAGGTCGGGCGAATAATTCTGTGTCAGCTGAGTGCATTGGTCCATTAGTTTGTATTGTTTGCAGTAGTTCAGGTGATCCATGTCAGGCCCGATAGCGCCAAGCCAGGGGTAACCCAGCACCACATAGTCAGGCCTGCTCGAGACGCGTGAGATGGCATCTTGGGAGTCAGCATCGCCGGGGACGGGCTCGGTCGAGGCCAGAGCTGCCAGGTGGCCTCCGGCAGAGAATCCAATGACGACGATGCGATTTGGCGCAATGTGGTAGTCGGCGGCGCGGGCGCGGACGGTCTGGATGGCGCGGCGCGCGTCAAATAGCGGGACCGGCATGATGTATCCGTGCGAAGTGAGCCGGTAACTGACAATGAACGCAGTAAAGCCGCGGACGGTAAACCAGTCGGCGACCTCGCGGCCCTCGAGATCGGCGGCGAGCATGCCATAACCCCCACCGGGAAAGATGACGATGGCCGAGCCATTCCCGGCGCCCTGCCGCGGAGCAAAGACAGTGATCGCGGGAATGTCGAAGCAGGACGTTCCAGTGGCCTGCGGCGCTGGTCCTGGCCACAGGCGGACGGTCTGAATGCCGAGGAATTCGTTGTTGGTGCCGGGTACGGCGCAGGAAGTGGTTTGGGCCGCGGCAGCTGCGGACACGAGTGCGGCGAACAAAAGCAAGGCAAGGTTTTTCATCGGGATCTCCGGAGGAGAGTTCGGGAGAATTATAGCTAGAGACACCGAACAGAGGTCAGTGGTCAGTGAAACAGTGCTTTTCGTAAGAGCCTTTTTCAGGCTGGCAGCGCAGGTTAGTTTTTCTCTGATCTCTGATCTCTGCTTTGGGCCGTGTCAAGCCCCCACCGGCGGCAGCAAAACACCCGCAGTGCGTGGCATTCAGTAGTCTGCCGCCGCTAGCTTTCTGCCACGGGGCTGGCCTTGCCGGCGCTCCTCATCAAGAACAGGTAGCGGACCGCAAGCACGATCAGTGCGGCCTGCATGGCGATGATGATGAAACCGGCAATCCGATTCCCGCTGTTGAGCATTGACCCGGAAACGGCCGTGAGCGCGGCCGCAAAGGCGCCCGAAACTATGGCGTGTTTGCGGTACTTCTGAAAGTCGCTGGAAGTATTCATACGCAAACATATATCCCGACTTAAAGCCGCTGACAACAGATTTCTTGAGATTTTCAGGGTCGTTTACCAGCTGTGTAACACGATGATTACTGACATAACCGCAACTCGGGCTTCGCCGACCGTCCGTCGTCCACGGCCTCTTACAGCCAAACCGCCCGATGCCCCGGGCACGGATTTTCCGCCTGACTCACCAGCGTCTCCGCCAAATCCAGCCCATACCGGCCAAAGTAAAACGCCGCGCCGTGCACCCGTTCCTGCATGATGCCGCCGGGCGCAACGGCCTGGATAATGGTTTCAGCGTGACGGGTGAGCGACGCCTCGCGCTGCAGCTCAAAGTTGGCGGCCAGATTGCGCAGGCGGTTCATCTGGTAGCGCATTTTGCTGGCGGCGGTGCCGGCAGAGCGGCCCAGCCCTTCGTCCTGCGCGCGCATCCACTCCAGCAGCGTAGTCAGCTCGGCATCAAGCGCATTTCCTGCCGAGGCCAGCTTCTTCTTGGTCTCAATCGGCATGGCCCGAGCGGCCAGCCGTTTGGCCAGCGAAGCGGCGTCTTCGTGGAAGAGCCGGTCAACGCTCAGCTCATGGCGGCGCAGCAGCTCGCCCACCGCAGGTTCAATCAACGTGCCGCTGAAGCGCGCGAGCGGCGGCGTCTGGAAACCGAGAATGCGCTCAAACAGCACAGCCGACTGCGCAAGGTAAGCAATCTCGGCCGGCCCGCCCACCTGCGCCGAGCTGCCAAAAATAAAGTCCTGAAACAGCGGCCGCAGAAGCGCCGAGGGCGATATACGCTCGGGCTCAGCATCCAGGATTCCCACCAGCTCGTCAGTCGACAACGAATGGCGGCCAGCCTGCCACAGGCCATTGGGTTCGTTCACATTGGGCGCAACCCGCTTCAGGGCCATCCGAGCGCCGGTCTGCTCGTCGATCAGAAACAGCAGGCTCGATTGCGGCGTGACTGCAACCTGCGCGTGATACCCCGCGGCCTCAAGAGCCTTGTTGCGCTCAATGAGCGCGGCGTGCAGCTCGTCGGCCAGTTCAATCCCGGCGCGCAACACCGGCGACCCCATGCGATGGAACTCGCGGCCCGCGGCGTCAACTACCAGAAGCCCCTGCGCTGCGAAAATTTTGGCGTAGAAATCGGCAAAGGCCTGGGCAAAGGTGCGGCCAGGCTTGTATGCGGCGGCCAGGGCTTCCATCGCGTCTGAAAAGCCAATCAGCTCCCACGCGCGATCGATGAGCGAAGTAACAGAATCGTCGATAACCACGTTGCCCACCGGCACAGGTGTTGAAGGCGCCGACGAGTAAACCAGCTTTTCAAGCGAACGGCGCGCCGGAAAAGTGACGTGATTAATCTCGGCAAAGTCGTGGTCCTCGGTTGCCAGCCAGAAAATAGCGGCGTGAGGATGGCCTGCGGCCGTGGCTGTACGCGCCCGTGCCAGAGCGGTAGCAGCTTTGAAGGGCGTAAACAGCGGCCCGCCAAAGAGCGTTACCTGCTGGCCGGTCAGCACCGTGCCGGCGCCTTTCGTCAATGCTTCAAGAGCGGGCGCGGCGGATGGCGAAGGATTCTGTGCCGCCAGCAGCGAAACCAGTTCCGGCCAGTGAGCGGGCGTCGGCGGGCGATGTGCAAACCAGTTTTCGTCAGACGGAATAAAGTCAGTGGCGGCCGAGGCGCAGAAATCCGCATAGAGCCGGCTGATGCCGAGCGTCACCGTAACGGGGAAACAGTCTGCGTTGCTCACTTGCTTGCTTGCCTGCCCTCGGGAAAGATGGTTCGACCAGTGGATCGCTTTAGCGCTCTGTTTAGGATGCCATGCCGGGCCATGCCGATGCAGAAGTGTGTGCCGATGTTCACCGAAATCCCGCGCCGTAGGCGCAGCGCAGTTTAGCCCAGCGTTTCAACGCTGGGTGGCTCGCCAATCAAATCTCCAGTCCCGTAGGGACGATGCCTGCCAATCAAATCCGAAGTGCGCCGCCGTCGGATTTCGTATACTCATTCTGCGTTCAGCAATATTGCGAGGTCATGATGGCAAAGAAAGAAAAGGCAAAGGCAGCAAAGGTCAAGCCAAAGAAGAAGGCAAAAAAGAGCGCGGCGCCCGCCCATGCGGAGCGCGCTACTGTGCTCAGTTCCGAGGTTGTTTACGCCGGACCGCTCTTCCGAGTGGTGCACGACAAGATCGTGGAGCCAGACGGCTTCAAGACCGAGCGCGACGTCATCCGCCACAACGGCAGCGTGGTGATACTGGCCCTCGATAACTCGAAGAACAAGAAGAATCCGTTGATCGTGATGGAACGGCAGTACCGTCACGCGGCCAACCAGTTCCTCTGGGAGCTGCCGGCGGGCAAAATCGAAGCGGGCGAAGATCCGCTCGAGGCCGCCAAGCGCGAACTGGCCGAAGAAACCGGATACCGCGCAACAAAATGGAAGCCGCTGGTGGAGTATTACGCGAGCCCGGGTTTCCTGGGAGAGGCATTTAAGGTCTTTGTGGCCGAGGGGCTCGAGGCTGGCGACACCGCGCCCGACGAGGACGAGAGAATTGAGCTGAGACTGGTCAAGCTGTCTGAATTGCTTGAAATGATTGAAAAAGGAGCGATACACGACGGCAAAACCCTGTCCAGCGTGTTGCTCTATGATCGGCTCAAACGCAAGAAGGGCAAAAAATAAATCCACAGGCAGCCAAAAGATAGGCCCGCCAGGTCCACTGCGGGGCCAGCGTGATGGGTTCGCCATAATCTAAAGTTGGTTACCACTTATGTGATTGAAGTTAATCAGTTTGCTTTACCCCGTATCACTTTGTGGAATTTGTTTTGTTTTCCGTAATCAACCTTTCTCGAATTTTCGGCGTCTTAGCAGGTATCGGTGCGAAACTCCCCCCTCGGTCCCCCCTCGGTCGGAAAGAATCCCCGATAAATTCGCATTAGGAAGGCAGGAATTTGTGGCTCAGTACAAAGGTAAAGTGAAGTGGTTTAACAACGCCAAGGGCTACGGATTCATCGGACGCGAAGACGGGCCAGATGTATTCGTTCACTACTCTGCAATTCAACTGGACGGATACAAGACGCTGAAGGAAGGCGATGAAGTCGAGTTCGATATCGTAGAGGGCCAGAAGGGTCCCCAGGCGGACGGGGTCGTTCGCTTCAAGGATAATGCTGCCCATAGCGCAGCCTAGGCTGCGCTGACCTTTGGACGTTTTCGCAATGCCGCCTCCCGGCGGTGACATGCTTACCTGTGCCCGAAAGCCAGTCCCTTATCACAATAAAAATAAATCCGAATTATGCTCAGCCGGAATTGCAGTTAATTTCCTCGTTCCGCGCTACATTCAAAACAGCGAAACCCAATCGATATGGATTGCCATGCCAAAAACTAGGGGCACGTCGCCCGTAACTCCTTATTTATGTTGATTCTAATCAGCATCTCCTTTTTTTTCAATGGGTTGCGGCGAGTAATCGAAGGTACGGGCGACTCAAAACAAACCACTTAACTTCATTTTGTAAGGGGGGTGCACCCTAGGGGCGTGCGGAAAGTGCCGGGTGTCCCGGTTCGTCGTCCGCCGCGGCGGAGGGACCGGGGATAGCATGCGCATTACTGGCGTCCCTAGCAGCAGATGATCCATACTGCGGCTGGAGGCTTTCCCTATGGGTGAACCAGTCGCACCCGAACCAGTCGCACCTGGACGCACATCGAGCCTGGTAGACAACCGAGTCATCGCCCGCCTGCTGAACGAGACCGCCGACCTGATGGAGATCGACGGCGCCGACAGCTTCAGGATCCGCAGCTATCGCCGTGCCGCCGAAGCCACTGAACAAACCACCGTCGACCTGGTCGATGCCGCAAAGGAAACCGCGCGGCTGCTTGAGATTCCCGGCATCGGCAAAAGCATGGCCGCGCACATCCAGCGGATTGCGGAAACCGGCAGTCTGGCGCAGCGCGATGAGCTCCTGACGAAGTACGGCGTCGGGATTCTTGACCTCCTGAAGCTGCCCGGCATGGGCCCCAAAACAATCGCGCTCTTCTGGGATGCGGCGCAGATCGGTTCCATCGACCAGCTTGCAGAAGCCATTGAAGCAGGACGCCTGGCTGATCTGCCGCGCATGGGTGTTAAGCAGCTTGAGAAGCTGCGCAAGGGCATTGAGGACTACCGCCGGTCTGCGGGCCGCTTCCGCATCGACGTAGCCAATGAAGAGGCGCAGAAAATCGCGGCCTACCTGATGAAGTTTTCCGGTTTCGATCGCGTTACTCCCGCCGGCTCGCTCAGGCGCGGGCGCGAAACTGCCGGCGACCTCGACCTGCTGGTCACGGGGCCTGCCTGCGCGCCTGAACAGACCTCAGCGGCCGTCGAGTATGTGGCGGCGTATCCCGGCATCGCGAGCATGATCGCCAAAGGCGAAAACAAGGTGAGCTTCAACCTGGAGCAGGGGTTGCAGGTGGATGTGCGGCTGTTGCCGACGGCGAGCTACGGCGCGGCGCTGCAGTACTTCACGGGGTCGAAGGGCCATAACGTCACGCTGCGGCAGCGCGCGCTCAAGATGGGCTATACGCTCAGCGAGTGGGCGCTGGCGCGGCTCGACGACGGCACCTCAGTGGCCGCGGCGACCGAAGAAGAAATCTACGCAAAGCTTGGCATGGACTGGATGCCCGCGGAGATGCGCGAAAACCTGGGCGAGGTGGAGATTGCGGCGCGGCACGAGCTGCCCAAAGTAGTGGGGAAATCCGACATTCGCGGCGACGTGCACATGCACACCACCGCGAGCGATGGAAGAAACTCGATTCGCGAGATGGCCGAAGCGGCAATCGCGGCAGGATATGAATACATCGCCATCACCGACCACAGCAAAAACCTGGCCATGACCAACGGTCTCGATGAAAAGCGGGCCCTCGAGCACATCGCCCGGATTCGTGAAGTGGACAAGGAGTTCGAAGGCCGCATCCGCGTCTTCACAGGCATCGAGGTCGACATTCTTGCCGACGGAGCGCTCGATCTCGCCGACGAAGTTCTGGCGCAGATGGAGATTGTGATTGCCAGCGTCCACACGCGCTTTGAGCAGAGCCGCGAAGAGATGACCCAGCGGGTGCTGAAGGCAATCGAGAATCCATACGTGCGCATTCTTGGGCACCCCACCGGCAGGTTGTTATTGCGCCGCGAACCGTTTTCCATCGATATTGCGGCCGTTTTAAAACGCGCGGCCGAATTGGGTGTGGGGATGGAGCACAACGCCGCTCCGGAGCGACTCGACCTCAACGATCGCGACCTGCGCCTGGCAAAAGAAATGGGATGCGCCATCGTCATTTCGTCTGACTCGCACGACGCACGCAACCTGGGAAAGATGGATTACGGCGTGAAGCAGTTGCGGCGGGCGTGGCTTACCCGGGACAACGTGTTGAATACGCGCGATGCGGAGGGATTTCTGGCGGGCTTGAGGGCCAGGCCGTAGCCTGCTCCAGCACGCATATCTCATCGGTCGACCCAGCGGTCAACCCCCCTGCCACTTCGCCGAGTTGAATCTCAAGCGTTTAGCACCAATTGTTTTTGCAGTTAATTACGGGCTCCTGGCGCAGAATTCTAAATAGGAAAAGGATTGGCTCAGGATCATGAAGAACAGCAACATCTCGGTCGCCGGCCCGGCAATCAACCGGGGCCAGTCCTCGCCTCAACTTGCATCCCGCCCGAAATTATCTCCAAAAGCACGCAGAAACTGTGCATCCGCGAGTCGCTCCCATAGAATCAACAGCTTGGCGAAAGAAAACCGCACAGATTCCATACAGAAACCGCACAGATCCCGCACAGAATCTGCACAGATTCACGCAGAAACTGTGCTCCTGATCCCATAAGAAATGCGCTCTAGCCGCACCACGCCGCGCCAGCCTAATCGAAGAAGTCCCGATCCTCTTCCGCGAGGCGAGCCTTGGCAGCCTTGACGTTGAACGTGATCCCAAGACCCGGTTTATCCCAGACTTCGATCAGGCCGTTCTTCACAACCGGATCGGGCAAACCATCCACGATGTCATACCACCACTCCGGCTCGCCCTTTGCATATTCGAAAGCGATATAGTTCTGCGGCATGGTAGCGCCCATTTGCACTTGCGCCGCGACCCCAAAGAGCCCGTCGAAAATTCCGTGCGGGGCCATCAGGATGCCGTGGAGATTGGCGTATTCGGCGATCCACTTCAATTCGGCAATGCCCCCTACATCCTCCGGGTCCGGTCCCAGCACGTTCACCGCCTGGGTCTCGATCAGGTCTTTGAAGTTCTCGCGCAGATAGATCTCTTCGCCGGTATGAATCGGCGTGGAAGTGCTGTCAGTGAGCTCTTTGAATAACTGGGCGTTCGGGTACGGTGTGTAGTCGCCGGTAAGCGTGTCTTCAAGCCATGCAAGCTTCAGCGGTTCCACCGCTCGTGCAAACCGGATAGCGTCTTTGACGACCCAGCCCGGTCCGCAGTCGAACGCCAGTCCAACATCATCGCCAAGGGCCTTTCTGGCGGCTTCAGCACAGGCAATGCAGTTGTCGATGCCACGTGCCGTCATTGGCCCGCGATCCATATAAGGCGCCCCCGGAGCTTTCCAATGCTCGCCGTACCAGCTATCGGGAATTGCCGTCATCATGCCGCCATTGTGGAAACCGATCGGCATTTTGATGAGGGTGTAGCCCTCTTTGGCTTCCTTCATTTTGGCCGCGAGATCTGCGTAATCCTGCACGGTGCGGGGCATGGTGCTGCCCGCGTTATTTTCTGAGTTTCCGTAGGGACGGACGTGGTCACGGACTTTGCCCCCCAGCAGCTTATAGACCGGCACTCCGGCAGCCTGTCCGGCAATGTCCCACAGCGCGATTTCGATCGCGCTCACCGCCGCACCCCAAGGTTTAAAAGCCCCCATCCGCCGAATCCTCAGCATGATGCTCTCGACATTCGTGGGGTCTTGACCAATGAGATATCTTTTGTAAAACAGCACCATCGGCTTTAGATACGGCTTGGCCGACTCCGCCTGACCATAGCCGGAAATTCCCTGATCCGTGACAATTCGAACAGTGGGATTGCGGCCGATAATGGCGCATTTCAGGTCGGTGATCTTGATTGGAGTGCTGCCCGCATGCTTTTCAGCGGTTCCCGTGGCAGTGCCGCCCGCCTGACCGGCAAACGCCGTTGCCGCTGCTGCCCCCCAAAGCGATCCCACAAATCCTCTTCGCGTCCACTTCACCATGAGTTCTTCTCCCGGAAAATTTTGATCGAATCGCTTCGCTACAGCAATTAATTGCGTGCGAATCCGTCCATCATTATCACCTCTCGGCGCCGGGATTGATTTGGAGAACGGAGTTTTGTGGGGAGGTGCGGTGCGGTTTTATGTGCGGTTGTTCACAGAAATCTAACTCTGAGGGCGGTTGCTCGTAGCCTGTCCTATGCGGTTGGCGGTAAGATAAGTCGGATCGTGGGCCGGCACAAGGACGGTTAAAGGACGACTTGAGAAGGGGCAGACGCGATGAGCTTACTGCAGCAGGATTCGACCGAACTGGACGACGCCGCGAAGGGCGAGGAATACACCAAGGGCACCACCAACCTGGGAAAAGCCGCAATCATCTCAACCATCGCGCTTTCGATTGCAGCCTTTGTCTACGTCTACACCGGGGAAAAACCGCCCATGGCCACCGGCGAGGTTCTCAACATGTGGGCTCACCCCGTCCACACTGACACTTCGGGGTTTGACGCCAACGGCGCACCCATGGCCAAAGAGAGTTTCGACCAGATGTTTGTCTTCTCCCAGGTCAGGCTGCACAACCAGAGCAAGTCTCCATTGTTCCTGATCAATGTGCTTACCGACTTCACCGGGCAAGACGGCAACATCACGTCAAACTTCGCCGCCAACAAGGGCGACTACGAGCGGTTCTTTGTGGCCTACCCAGACACTCAAATTCCGCATGGGCCGCCGCTGTCACCGCTCGATACTGTCATCCAGCCCGGGCAAACGGTAGAGGGAACGGTGGTGTCGGCTTACAAAATGACCAAGCAGGAGTGGGACGCACGCAAAGGGCTCAACCTGACCTTCAGCTTCAGGTACCAGCCCTCGCTAAAACTCACGCCCAAAGTGCCGGTTATTGACCGTTAGGCGGCGCAGTCGGCGGAATCGGTGCGGTCTTGGGCGTTGTAAGATAACCCGTTATCTGATTCTTTGAGGTGATGGCGTTCACTACCACTTCAAAGAGCAGCGGATCTTTACCGCTATAGAACTGCAGCGGCTCGTCCAGACCGCGATCTTTCTTCTGCACGGCCTTGTCGTCGGAGTAGACCACCAGCGTATACGTGTTCTTCTTGGTGTCTACCTTCTTCAACTCCAGGCTGACAGTCCCAACCGGTTTCTTTTGACCCTTCGCCAGGCTGAACTCGTAAAAGTTGCGGTCGCCCCTGTGCTCAAGCGTAACCAGCTCGTCGTGATTGCGGGCAATCACACTGTTGGTGCTGCTCAGATCGCCGCGAATCGACTGAAGCTGGCCGACCGCAGTGGCCAGATCGCTCTGCGTATGGGTCAGGTCGGTCTTTACTCCGCCCACGTCAGTCTTCACGTTTGAAACATCGCTGGCCACGGCTGTGACCTGCTGCGATGTCTGCTGCTGCGCGGCTTGCAGGCGCTGGTTGTCTGCCTGCTCGCGTTGCATTATGGCAGAAGCACGCGCGTCAAGCTGCTTTTGCGTAAGCCCCAATGACTTGCCCAACTCGTCAGTAGCCACGCGAAGGCGAGCGTCGGTTTCGCGAAGCTCGGCGGCCAGCTTTACGTTTTCCTGCTTGGCATCCGCCAGTTCCTGCTGCTGCGTAGTCATGCGGCCACCCAGGGTATAGCACCAGATAAGGCCGCCAAGTCCAGCCAAAAGTGAAACTGCCAGAACAGCCAGAAACGCTCCCGAATATGTTCGGGGAGGATTTTCTACTTCGCTCATTGATTGCCTTTCGTTCCCTTGCGGCGCGTACTGCCGGCCGCTCCCGGGATGTGTGCGTCAACATTGCAATTAGACGCCGTTCTAAAAAAAACTATCTGCCCCTATGCGGGACTTCCCTCAAATACTAGCGGAGGACGGATTAGGCTCCAAAACCGGCAATCGTTCCGGAACCTGCGTTATGTGTGCCTCCGGGGAAGATACAGAATACCGGACACACCCTTTAAAGCGTAAGTGTCCGGCACCGCTTGGGTATGAAAGTGGCGTCTAAGTAATGATATAGCCGGCTGCGGAACCGTCCCGAAAAACCAAAGCGAATCCCACTCTCCGTGACAAGCAGCGAACCGCTCGTTTATAAACATCTTTACTGCGATTTTCGTTCCATACCGGTTCTCCCGCAGTTTTCAGGATCGTGCAGCCGGGTTTCGACCTGGCCAGGCACTCGCCTTTTAGGAAAAGTTTTGATTGAGGCGAGCCGGTAAATCTCCAATTCGCCCGAATCCAGCGAAACTGAATTCACTGGGATCACGCAGACCGGGCGGCATGCGAGCCGCATCTGTCAATTCATGTGGCGCAGATCACATCATGTGGTGCAGATCACAGATTGAGCTGGCCCGCCAACGGAAACTTACGATACGTCATTCTGCAGGAAAAGGGAGAACCGAAGGTTATGTCGACAGTTGTTGCTGGAAGGGGCCTGGAGGGGATTGTCGCTGCCAACTCAGGAATTTGCTGGATTGATGGAGAGGCGGGGGTACTTTCTTACCGGGGAATTGACATCCACGAACTGGCCGAGCACTCGACCTTCGAAGAGACCACGTTTCTGCTCTGGAACGGATACCTGCCCAATGAGCTGGCGCTGCGCGAGTTCAGCGCGCAACTCACCCTGGCCCGCGCGCTCGACCAGCGCATCATCGACATGCTGCGCAGCTTTCCCACTTCAGCCACGCCCATGGAAATACTGCGAACTGCGGTGTCGGCGTTGAGTTTTTATGACGCCGACGAGAAAGACAATACCCACGACGCCAATGTGCGCAAGGCCTATAACCTGACCGCGCAAATTGCCATGATCGTTGCCATTTACGATCGAATTCGCAAGGGAAAAGAAATTGTTCCCCCTGATCGCTCTCTCAGCCACGCCGGCAACTTCTTGTGGATGCTGAATGGCGAAAAGCCTTCGGCTACCGCAACCAAAACCCTCGACCTTGCCCTTGTCCTCCACGCGGATCACGAACTCAACGCCTCCACCTTCGCCGCCCGCGTCATCGCTGCGACACTCTCTGACATTCACTCCGCCATCACGGGCGCCATCGGCGCGCTCAAGGGCCCCCTGCACGGCGGCGCCAACGAGGGTGTCATGCGCCTGCTGCTCAAAATCGACAAGGAAGGCGCCGATCCGGTGGAGTACGTGAAGAACATGCTGGCGGCCAAGCAGAAAATCTCTGGCTTCGGGCATCGTGTCTACAAGACTGAAGACCCGCGCGCCACGCACCTGCGCAAAATGAGCGAGCAGCTCGGCAATGACTCCGGCCAGCCCAAGTGGTACGAAATGTCGCGTGCCATCGAGCTCTACATCAACAAAGACAAGCGGCTGAACGCCAACGTCGATTTCTATTCCGCTTCGACATACGCCACGCTGGGCATCGACATCGATCTCTATACGCCCATCTTTGCCGTAAGCCGCGTCGCCGGCTGGGCCGCGCACGTCATCGAGCAGCTTGACGACAACCGCCTCATCCGCCCGCGCGCCGAGTACATCGGCCCTGCATATCCGTCGCCGTGGATTCCAATTGTTGATCGGCCGTAAGCGGAGCCTTTCGTACTAAGTTCGAGCGATATCGCCCCGCAACCACCCATGCGTCCAACGGTACAGCCCATGCGTCCAATAGGGTATTGAGGCCAGGGGAGCCTCTTACATGAAGACACGCGCTGTTCCGCTTGTATGCGCAGTTTTGTTCCTTTCGGGTTGCTTCCGCTCCGGCCAGCTTTATCCAGTGCAAGGTCCGCTGGCAGCCCAGGTCCCTCCTCCCATCTACGCCGCCAAAATGACCGGCGCTTTCAACTCAGGCAACATCACTGTTACCCTCGCCAACGGCGAGGTGTGCAAGGGAACATGGGGCCTGGTAAGCCGCAAGCCGGGTGCGGCAACGGCAACTGCCGTGGCTGCGCCGAGTGTCGATTGGCCGAAAGTCTGGGACGCCGTATACGGCAGCGGCTACTATACCGCCAACGTGCTGGGAACTCCACTGCATGTGCGCAGCACGCTCACCGGCTCCAAAGGCACCACGCTCGATGTAGAAATGTATCGCCGCGATGTTCCCGAGCAGTTAACCGAGATCCACGGCGTAGCCCAGGATAATCGGGGAGATATTTACAAGATCGTTATCTAGGGCTCTTCTCAGCAGGCTCAGAACGGATTTGTCCTGGGGTCTCTTGCAGGAAGCACGAAACCTTTACGGCCCAACTTGCACAAATTTCAGGATTTTGCACTTTTTTTCATGCCGTAAAGCCCATTCGTCCTGCCATAATCCTCTGAAAGCCATGAGCTTGTCGATTTCCAGGCCAGTGCCTTATTCCCCTTAGCGCCTGTAACGAATCGCCACACTCCCCACCCCAATTTCCGAGGTTCGCATGAAGATCAATCGAATCATTCTCACCGGGGCCCTCACTCTACTCGGCATTTTCGCGGCAGTTCAACCCGCGGCCCTGCAGGCACAAACCGATTACGACATTTACCAAAATGCCTTTCAGGTTACTGTGCCAATTAACGTCACCAACTTCAATTTCACACCGGTAACCATTCCGACTGGGAAACGGCTGGTGATCCAGAACGTGAGCATGTCAGGGGCAGCTCAGACCAATGGCGCCGACGTCCAACCGATCATTATCTTTGCGACGACACTTGGCACAGAGACCTCGAACAACCGCTTCTTTGCCCCCTTGGAGGACCCTCAGGTTCCGGGACAATACTATGCAGACTTTGAGACAACGATGTACGCCGACACGCTCTCAGTTTCGCCGGCGTTCTCAGGCTATACCCCAACTTTTATGGCTTTCAATGTGGTGATTACCGGGTTTCTGGTCAGCATGCCCGATCCGCCGCCGGCTGCGGCTATCGGACGAGGAGGTAACGCCACGCCGTTTACACATGACTTGCTGCGTTGAGCCCCGGGGCTTCAAACGCGAGGGTTATTTTCCCGGCCGCGCCTTCCACATCAGGTAAAGTCCCCACGCCGAAAGCGTGCACCCGTCGCGAATGGTGCCATCGAGCATCATCTGCTCGAACTCCTCAATCGTGAATGAGCGCGGAATTAGATCGTGTTCCTCCGCATCGCGTTCGCCAGGCGCCGGTGTCAGCCCGGTGGCAAGGTAGATGTGCTGCTTCTGCCTCGTGAAACCATACGCGATCCAGAGCATGCCAAGGCACGTCATTTCGGCGGCATCCATGCCGATCTCTTCGCGTAGCTCGCCCTGCGCCAGTTCCTCGGGGCTATCGATCTCCATCTCCCAACCGCCCTGGGGTAGCTCCAGCGCGCGCTCGCCAATCGAGTAGCGGAACTGCTCCACCAGCCAGACGCGTCCGTTGTCGATGGGAATGATCACGGCCGCGTCGTCTTTCTCAACCAGCCCGTAGATGCCAGGAGCGCCGTTCGAGCGCAGTATCTGGTCTTCGCGCACACGCATCCAGTGGTTGCGATAAACCTCGCGCGAGCTGACCTTCGTGATGGAGGGGACTACGGGGTCTTCGGGGGAATTCATCAATTTCTCCAGTTGTACTATTCGTGGCATTCTGACCGGCTCACTGTGGCGCTCCGCGACAGAATGAACTCTATAGGATACCGGTGGGAACGAGAAAGCACGATGAATGATAGATCAGGGATAAGTGCGATCGCCCGTTGGGTAAACCTTGGCAATCACAATTGACGCGTGCGAAACCTTCTCATGCGGCCGATGAGCGATGCCGGTCCGCTAACCGAAAGCTTCACCAGGTTCCCCTCGTACTCGCGCGAGTGCACAATCATGCCGGCATCGATGGCGGCCAGCGCAGCACCCTCTTGCTGCGGAACGCGCAGCTCAGCTTCAATAATGGGGTCGGACTTCAGCGCCTCATCGATTGCGAGCAACAGTGCCCCCGAGCCTTCGCCCGTAAGCGCGGAAAGTGCTACTTCGCCTTCACCCTTTGGGCTCGAATTGTTGCGTGCGATCAGTGCTTCACGCTCGGCCGCGTCGAGCCGGTCGATCTTGTTCAGGACCTCGATGCGCGGCTTGGCCAGCACCTCGAGCTCGCCCAGCACCTTCTCCACCTGGGCCTTCTGCTCTTCGCCGTAGGTTGAAGAAGCGTCGCGAATGTGCAGCAGCACCTCGGCCTGGCCAACCTCTTCAAGCGTGGCGCGAAAACTGGTGACAAGCGTGTGGGGCAGGTTGCGTATAAACCCGACCGTGTCACTGAGCAGCACCTTGCGGCGGCTGGGTAGCTCAATGGCGCGCAGCTTGGGATCGAGCGTGGCGAACATGCGCGACGATGAAAGCACGTGCGCGCCGGTGAGCGTGTTAAACAGTGTGCTCTTGCCGGCATTGGTGTAGCCCACCAGCGCGACCGTGGGCACAGGTACAGCCTCGCGCCTTTGCCGCTGCTGTTTACGTACCGTTCGCACCGATTCAAGATCGAGCTTCACCTGGTCGATTCGCCGCTGAATCTTTCGCCGGTCGGTTTCGAGCTGGGTTTCACCCGGTCCGCGTGTGCCAATGCCGCCGCCCAATTGCGACATCGATTTGCCGCGTCCGGCCAGTCGCGGCAGCATGTATTGCAGCTGCGCGAGCTCAACCTGCAACTGCCCCTCGCGGGTGCGGGCGTGGCGGGCAAATATGTCGAGGATCAGTTGGGTGCGGTCTAAGACGCGGCAGGGCAGGAGCCGCTCCAAATTGCGAAGCTGGGTGGGTGAAAGATCGTGGTCGAATAGCACCAGGTCGGCTTCAACCGATGCGGCGATGCCCGCAATCTCTTCCACTTTGCCTGAGCCAATCAGCGTTGCCGGGTCGGGATGCGGCCGTCGCTGCAACACTTCAGCGGCGACCGAGCCGCCGGCGCTCATCACCAGCTCCCGGAATTCGGCAAGCGACTCTTCGGCGTCGAGACCCGCTCCCGGGGCGATGGGCCCGCGCGACGCTGATTTTATACGCGGAGTTGCGGAGGGTTTCTGCGGAAGGTCTGCATCGTCGTCGAAAGCGTTTTCAGGGTCATTTCCAGGCCCGGGCGCAGGAAGTCGATTGCCGGCCGCGGCTGTTCTGCCGCGGCCGAATTCCACGCTGACCAGAACCGCTCGCTCAAGCCTGCCGCCGGCCGAGCTACGGCCGTGCCCGACCGCATGTGATTGGGGGTTCCTGCGGCCAGTACTATAGGAGGCCGCAACTGAACTTGCGGCATTGCCTGAATATTGATCCCCGCCTGGCAATTGCGGCTGCTCCCCTCGCTTAATGCTGTTCCGCAGCCTGGGGTCCAGTCGGAGCTGGAACCGCCGTCGGTCCAAGGCCAGTTGCGCCCACTGCGGCGGGGCGATGCTCTGTGTGCATCACGCTACGGTTACTCACCACCGTAGAGATTGCGTGCTTGAAGATAAGTTGTTCCTGGCTGTTGTTCTCTAAGAGCACGGAATACTTATCGAAGGACCTTATTTTGCCGGTCAGCTTCACGCCGCTGACCAGGTATATGGTGATAGGGGTTTTGTCCTTACGCACCGTGTTCAGAAATGTATCCTGAATGTTTTGTGCCGGCTTGTTCTCCATGTGCCGATCTCCTGCTTTCCTGAAGGTTTTGACTTCAAAGATTGTCTTTCGTGAAAATACAAATCCGCGAGGATGGCGCCGGAACTCCCGGAGCCATCAGCCCCCGCAATGTGACAACAATATAAGGGTTTGCGAACCATTTCAACTCCGCGGGCATAATAAAAGACGGTTCCCCTGCCGAATCCTCTCCTTCCGTTTGTGATATTTACCTTTATTTGGTTGCTTGCCGTGGCTGCAGACTGCGGGCTGAAGTGCGCTCTGCCACGCTCCCGCGGGCAATTCGATTGTTAAAATGGGTGCGTGCAACCTGTCGCCAGCCCCGCCCATTCCGCTCCCACCGCCAAGTCCCAGCCCGTACCCACTCCCGTTCCCATGCTTGACCTCAAGCGGCAATACGACCCCCTGCACCAGGAGCTGATGGCGGCGATTGAGGAAGTGCTGAAGACCCAGCAGTTTACATTGGGCAGCTCGGTGGCCTCGTTTGAACAGGGTGGCGCAACGCAACTGGGCGTGGCGCACGGCGTCGGCTGCGCATCAGGCACTGACGCACTCTGGCTCGCCTTGGCCGCCGCCGAAATCGGCCCTGGCAATGCGGTCATTACCACTCCATTCAGCTTCTTTGCCTCGGTGAGTGCAGTCCTTCGTGTGGGCGCGAAGGCCCTGCTCGCCGATATTGATCCCGTCACGTTTAACCTTGATGCTGCCGAAGTGGAAAAGGTCCTGGACTCCGAGGCAGGTGCCGGGGTCAAGGCGATTCTGCCCGTGCATCTCTACGGTCAGTGCTGCAGCTGGGATTCTTTTTCTCGTCTTGGACAGGAGCGCGGGCTGGTCCTGATTGAAGACGCCGCGCAGGCCTGGGGAGCGGAGTGGAAGCGCACAAAGGCAGGCGGGCTGGGCGATATTGCCGCCTTCAGCTTTTATGCCACCAAGAATCTGAGCGCGGCAGGCGAAGCCGGCATGGTCACGACCAACTCCTACGCGCTGGCCGAGCGGGCAAAGATGCTGCGTTCGCACGGAATGCGCCGCCGCTACTACCACGACGAGATCGGCTGGAACGCGCGCATGGACGGCTTCCAGGGCGCGGTCCTCGGTGTGAAGCTGAAATACATCGAGGGCTGGAACGAGGCGCGGCGCGCGGTTGCTGCCTGCTACCACCAACTCTTCGCCAGCGCCGGGCTAGCCGAGAGCGGGCCGTATCCTGCGCATGGCGTGGTCTTGCCCCGCGAAGTTGAGGGCGCAAAACATATCTGGCACCAGTACGTCATACGAACGTCAAAACGAGACGAGCTGCGCGAGTTTCTCGCCGCCCGCAAAATCGGGTCCGAAATTTACTACCCCGTGCCCCTGCACATGCAACATGCGCTCAAGAAGCTTGGCTACAAAGAAGGCGATTTCCCCGAGGCCGAGCGGGCTGCCAACGAGGTGCTGGCACTACCTATGTTTGCCGAACTGCGCGCTGACGAGCAGGAGACTGTGGTGGCGGCGATTGCGGAGTTTCTGAGCTAGGCTTTATTTTTGGCCACAATTTGAAGGGCGGCGCGGTGAAACTGTGAACGCAGTGCGGCCAAACGATTGATTCGATTGGACCGCGTTTCACAGTTTCACGGTTTTGGGAGACTTTTTTGGGATTTCAGCGGCGAACTTTGGCGGCTGCGGAAACGCCGATGATCTTCGGGTTGCAAGTCACAATCCATATATCTAAGATTGTGCGCCGGAGGGCTTTAATTATTCGCAATTAAAACGTGGCTTAAGGCTTTTGATTTCAATGTCAGCTTGGCGGCGGCGCTTTACATCTTTTTGGCTGAGGTGGCCTCTTCAGCGACGATTGCCGGCGATCGCAACGCCGTGGCAATTAACGCCGCCACCAGAAACGCCCCCGAAGTAATCGACAACGCCGCGCTGATTCCCATGGACTCTGAAAAGCGGCCGATGAGGTAAGGCCCCGCCGCACTCGCGATACGGCCGATGTTATACACAAACCCCATAGCGCTGGCGCGCAGCGTGGTAGGGAAGAGCTCGCTCGATATGACGCTGAATCCTGAGAAGTATCCGGTGCCGAAGAAGCCGACCATCGGGCCGATAACCAGCAGCGCATACGGATTGCTGACGAATGCAAACAGCGGCACCAGCAGCGCCGCGGTTACGAGATACCCAATGTAAGTTCGCTTGTGACCGAAGCGGTCGGCAATATATCCAAAGGAAACGTACCCAAGAAACGTGCCGATCTGCATCACGATCGTCCAGGCTGAAGTTGCCACGATGCCGAGTCCACGGCCGCCCTGCGCTTTAGGCATCGATAAAAAGCGCGGCGCCCAGGTGAACAGTCCCCACCACGCAAACAGCGCAGCGGCGTTCATGGTTGCGCACACCAGGGTACTTCGTCCGAGCTCGCCTCGAAACAGATTCCCGATGGCCACCTTATCCGCGCGCGCCACACGCCACTCCGTTGGCTCGTGGAGGCGGCTCTGCACCCACAGCGCAACCAGCGCAGGCAGCACGCCGGCAAAGAAAACGGCGCGCCAGCCGAAGCGCGGCATCACTACGGCCACCAACCCTGCGCCGAGCGCATAGCCGATTGCCCACGAACTCTGCACCAGCGCGAGCGCCTTTCCGCGATGCCGTGCGGGCCACGTCTCAGCTACGAGTGCCGCTCCCGAAGCCCATTCGCCGCCCATCCCCAGCCCGAGAAAAATGCGGCACACCATCAGCTCAACCGCCGTATGAGTGAATCCGCAAAGCGCCGTTGCAACCGAGTAGCCGAGCACGCTGAGCGAGAGCGCCCGCACCCGGCCAAAGCGGTCTGCGAACCATCCAAAGGCAAGGCCGCCCGCAGCCGCAGCCAGCAAAGTGGCCGACATCATGGCCCCGCTTTGCGCGGTCGTGAGGTTCAGTTCGTGCTGCACCTGCCCCAGCACCAGCGCATAAATCATCACGTCCATGCTGTCGAGCATCCAGCCCAGGCTCGCCGCAACAAGCGCACGGCGCTGCTCGGGCGATGATTCAGCCAGCCAACCTGTGATGGCATTCGGCAATCGGGGGCCTCTCAAAAGGGTACGCGTGCGCAGTAGTTAAGATTGAAGTTTACGGCGGCCCGCGGAGTTGGCGAAGATTTTCAACAGGAAAGCAGGAGTTTTCTTGCGCATCGCGATCGATACCGGCGGCACGTTTACTGACTGCGTTTGTCTGTCGGGTGGTGAGTTGCGCGTCGTGAAGGTGTTTTCGACGCCGGCCGATCCCTCGCAGGCGGTCATGGAGGGCGTGCAGCAACTTGCCGGCGACGAGCACGCTGAGGTACGCCACGGAACAACAGTCGGCACCAACACCATGCTCGAGCGCAAAGGTGCGCGCGTGGCATTCATAACGACTGTTGGATTTGAAGACACAATCGCAATTGGCCGTCAAACGCGCGCGAAGCTCTACGACTGGTTCGCACCCGTTCCGGTGCCTCTCGTCCCGCGCGAACTGCGCTTCGGCGTCGCCGAGCGTGTGAGCGCCGAAGGTGAACTCCTGCGCGAGCCCACTGACGAAGAATTGGACGCATTGGTTCAAGCTGTGCGAGCAAGCGGTGCTGAAGCCGTAGCGATTTCGCTTTTGTTTTCGTTCGCCAACCCGCGAACCGAAAAGCGCGTTGAACAAGCGCTGCGAACAATTGGTGTGCCTGTCTCGGCCTCGCATCGCATCCTCCCCGAGTTTCGCGAATACGAGCGCGCATCCACAACCGTGGTGAATGCATATCTTGCGCCGTGCATGGGTTCTTATCTTTCGGCCCTGGAACGAGGTGTCGCCGTGCGAAAAAACGGCGGTCGTGTTGACGTGATGCAATCCTCAGGCGGAATTGTGCCCGCGCATCTCGCAGCGCGTGAGCCCGTGCGCACAGTGCTTTCAGGCCCAGCAGGCGGAGTAGTGGGCGCATGCCGCATGGCGGCGCTGGCCGGCTTCGAAAGCATCATCGGCTTTGATATGGGCGGCACTTCGACCGACGTCTTTCTCGCTCGCAATGCACGTGACGGCGCCGAGCGCACCCGCGAAAGTGTAGTGGCCGGTGTGCCCATCGGCGTGCCGATGCTCGACATTCATACCGCCGGCGCGGGAGGCGGTTCCATCGCTCGTTTTGACGCAGGCGGAATGCTTCGCGTCGGTCCCGAATCTGCCGCGGCCGATCCCGGCCCTGTCTGCCTTGGCCGTGGCACCCAGCCGACTGTCACCGACGCAAATCTGCTCCTCGGCCGTCTCGATGCGCAGAGCTTTCTCGGCGGAGGCATGAAGCTCGATCGTGAGCGCACCGAGCAAATTCTGAACCAGGAAAAAGGCGCGCTAGCCACCGCCGAAGAATTTGCGGCAGGCATCGTGCGCGTAATCGAAACGCAAATGGAGAAGGCCATTCGCGTCATCTCCGTCGAGCGCGGCCACGATCCGCGCGACTTTACGCTCGTGGCCTTCGGCGGCGGAGGTCCGCTGCACGCATGTTCGCTGGCACGCGCGTTGCGCATTCCGCGAGTGCTAGTCGTCGCCATGCCAGGAGCGCTCTCGGCCCTGGGAATTCTGCTCGCCGATACGGTCCGCGATTATTCGCGAACGGTCATGTTGCCGGGCGACGAGATCGGCAACCTCGCAGCCATCTTTGCCGAGCTTGAGCGCGAAGGCGCAGCGGAGTTTGCGGTCGAAGGTCTTGAGGGCGAAGCGCAGCACAGTCTCGATCTGCGCTACAGGCGCCAGGGATACGAATTGAATGTGTCGTTCGATTCCAATGAACCCGCGAAGTCGCTTGCGGATTTCCACGCTCTGCACCGGCAGCGGTACGGGTTTGCCGATGAAGCCCGGCCCGTGGAAATTGTGAACCTGCGCCTGCGCATTACGTCAGCCGGCGAGCCGTATCAGCCCGTCAAGCGCGAGTTAATTCCAGGCGATGGCGCGGCCGCGTACTACGCCGAGCCCGAAGTGTGGTTCGAGGGCGGATGGAAACAGGCACGCTTCTACAAACGCCAGCAGCTTCGTCCCGGCGAAACCATCACCGGCCCCGCAATGATCACCGAGTACACCTCGGCGACGTTGGTGCCACCGGGCGCAACAGCGCACATCGATGCATTCGCCAACATCTTCATCGACGTGGGCGAAGAGGTGAACCTATGAGCGCGAATACGCCAGACCCGGTAGACCTCTCAATCTTTCATTGCGCCGCGCACTCCATTGCCGAGGAGATGGGCGCGGTGTTGAAGCGAACCGCGCTCTCGCCAAACATCAAAGAGCGTCGCGATTATTCATGTGCCATTTTCGACACTCAGGCGCGTGTGATCGCCATGGGCGACCACATGCCGGTGCATTTAGGCTCCATGCCCATGAGCGTGCAGGCAGCGATTGCGACCATCGAGTTTGCGCCCGGCGACGTGGCGATTCTCAACGATCCATACGCAGGCGGCACGCACCTGCCCGATATCACCATGGTGCTGCCGGTGTTTGTTACGGGAGACGCGAAGCCCGCGTTTTACGTGGCCAATCGCGCCCATCACGCCGATGTGGGTGGACGCTTTGCAGGGTCAATGGGACCGGCAACAAGCATAGATGAAGAGGGCATCCGCATTGCGCCTTCGCTGATTGTGCGTGGCGGAGAGGTTAATGGGGAACTGCTTAATACGATTCTCGCGAGTGTGCGCACTCCCGAAGAGCGGCGTGGCGATCTCGACGCGCAGATCGGCGCATGCCGCGCGGGTGAGCAGCGCATGTTGCAACTGGTTGCGAAGTACGGCATGACCCAACTCAATCTGCTGGTCGAAGCACTGCTCGATTATGCCGAGCGGCTGGTGCGCGCGGAGTTGCGCTCGCTACCCGCAGGCGAATTCACCGCCGAAGACTTTATGGATTCAGACGGCGTGACCGACGAGCCACTCAAGATTGCCGTCCGCCTTCGCACCGATCCCAATGCGGGCGCGCTTGAGGTTGATTTTGCGGGAACGTCGCCGCAGGTGGCGGGCAGCGTGAATGCGGTGCGGGCCATTACGCTGTCGGCGTGCTTTTACGTGTTGCGCTGCCTGTTGGGTGAGGACGCGCCCGCGGCTGAAGGCATTCTCCGTCCGCTCACTCTCCACACGCCGAAAGGCTCGATTGTCGACGCCATACCTCCGGCTGCGGTTGCGGGCGCGAACGTTGAAACCTCGCAGCGCATTGTGGATGTGCTGATGCGCGCGTTGGCCAAGGCCGCGCCTGAGCGTGTTCCCGCAGCCAGCGCGGGCACCATGAGCAACCTGGCAATCGGCGGCCTCGACGCTCGCACTGGCGAAGCGTACACCTACTACGAAACGGCGGCGGGTGGCATGGGCGCGCGGCCGGGGCTCGATGGAATCAGCGGGGTGCAGACCCACATGACCAACTCGCTCAACACGCCGATTGAGGCGCTCGAGTACGCATATCCGTTTCGCGCGCGGCGCTATGCGTATCGTTACGGCTCGGGCGGCGAAGGCAAGTTCCGCGGCGGCGATGGGTTGATTCGCGAGATTGAACTGCTCGCCGATGCCGAGATGACTCTGCTGGCCGAGCGCAGGCGCTTCAGGACCTACGGATTAGCAGGCGGCGAAGATGGCGCGGCTGGCCGCGCGCTTGTAACGCGAAAAGTGACGGGCGAGACAGAAGAGCTGCCGGGCAAATGCAGCCGGAAACTCAACAAGGGCGATGTGCTGCGCATCGAAACGCCCGGTGGGGGCGGTTGGGGTGAACGCGATTGAGGTTGGTGGTATCCCACCCATTTCGCAAAGTGCGCGAAATGGATGGGGCACCCTCGTTCCCTGTCCAATTTGCGCCCTGACGGGTGACATGGCAATTCCAAAATGAATCTCAAGGGGTAACCCCGGCGTAGCCCCGGATCGTTCATAATGAATGCAATAAATAGAGCCGACCACGGCGCCGTCGCTTTTTATTCGCAACACACTATAGCTTTCTGTCCCACTTACTTCCTGCCTTGGAATCAATTCAATCGTTAGAGCAGGAATGCCATGTATCTTTGGACTGAATTTGAAGGCGCAACTATCGACAGCGCCTTTGCCCTCACAAAACTGCTGCAGACCGAAGGGCGCAGCGCATTCTTTTCCACTTTCAACGCGAGTGGCGAACCTGTATTGATTCGCATAATCGAATGCCACTTTGACGAGGACGAGATCCTCGCGCGTTGGCGCGGCGTTCAGGCGCTGGGCAATCCCAACTTCCTTCGCATCGACCGCTTCGGCCGTTTCCTTGTTGAGGGCAACGACAACATCACCGCGGTTTATGTGGCGTTTGAGCGTATCGACGCCAACCTCGGCGAAGTGCTTGAACAAGGACGCCTCTCCACCGCCGACGCCACCAAGATCGGTCTCAGCGTCTCTTCGGCCCTTGACACTCTGCATGCCAATGGGTTCGTCCACGAGCACATCGAGGCGCGAAACATCTACGCGGTGGGTGACAACGTGAAGCTGCGCAGCGACTGCATTCGCGAAAGCCCAGAAGGCGAAGCTGGCGATGAGGCGCGCCGACGCGATGTCCGCTCTCTCGCGGTCTTACTTATGCAGGTCCTGCTCGGCGCTCCCGCTGGTTCGTCGGCGCAGTTTCAGCCTTCTCTGCCGGCGCCGTTCGATGATATTGCTCGCAACGGCATGAACGGCGCCTGGGGACTTGCTGAGATCAAGGCAGCCCTTGGCTGGCGCCATCTTCCTAATGCCACCCCGCAGAAAACTTCCCCGCCTGATCCCCTTCTCACGAAAGTAGCGTCCTCGGTAACGCGAGCCGCCTCAGTGAGCCTTTCGGCTACCAACGGCCACATATCCGCAGGGGAATTTTCGCCCCATCACAATGCCAAACCCGACCAGCCCGCGAAACCGGAACCGCTACCGGAGCTATCTGAATCACCCACTTTCAACTCCGCAACCCACGCCTACTTTCCGCGCCAGAAGCCTGCGCCTATGGAACTGCCGGTGATCTTCGGCGTCTCGGAGCATGACTTCCGCAGTTGGGCGACCGCTGTAGCCGCCTTTCTCGGTGTCGTCCTCATTGGCTGGGTCTTCCTGCATTATTGGTTCGGCCATGGTGCCGGCGCTGCCGCGCATCCGGTTCCCGCGCCGCCCGCAGCAACCAGCACGCACAGTGTAGCCACATCGCCGGCCGCGAGACCATCCGTGGTCTCGCGCGCGCCGAATGCCGCTTCCCAATCAAAGGTCGAGTGGCGGGTCGTGGCTTTCACCTACAATCGCCAGGATCAGGCGCAGCAGAAAGTATTGTCACTGGCGCAAAAGCTTCCCACTTTTTCGCCCGCAGTCTTCTCGCCAAATGGAAGAACGCCATGGCTGGTCACCATCGGTGGCGCTCTTGATCGCGATGCGGCATATGCGCTGGCACGCAAGGCGCGCAGTCTCGGCCTGCCTCGCGATACGTATGTACAGGACTACAAAGTGCGCTGATTTTCGTGTGGATGCGGTTGAGGCAAACGCCGAGTCAGCTGGTTTGGTGCGAGTGGGAACCCGTACTGCCTCCCCTCCCCCCTACCCGAATCGAGTTAAGTGTTCTGTTTTCAACGGCATGTACCTTTGATCGTTGACCGTAACCCATTGAAAACTAAGAAGTTGCTGATTAAAATCAACATAATAAAGGAGTTGTGCGCGGACTTCTGGGGGGTTGGGTGCGGCACTCCAATCGTTTATCTTTCTCCGCTTTAAATGTAGCGCTGAAGGAGGAAATTGCACGCAAAAGCCAGCGAAGATTAGAGACCATCGCCAACAGATTCTCCAGGAGGTAACGAATCAGCGCTAACTCCGCAACCCGCTACTTCGCCTGCACCAGCGGCAGGCCGGCAATGTTCAGCCGCACGCGATAAATGCTGCTTGAAGCGGCGATGTAGAGGGTTTTGCGATCGGCGCCGCCGAAGGTCAGGTTGCCCACGCGCTCAGGTATAAGTAGCGTTGCGATTGGCTTGCCGTCAGGCGAAAAGACCCACACGCCGCCGGGACCAGCGCTGTAGACATTGCCATCGACGTCGACCTTCATTCCATCGGGTCCGCCGGGGCGTGGGTCGTTGCTGGCGTCGTAAAACAGCTTGGGATCCTTGATGCCGCCGTCGGGATTGACGGTATAGCGCATCCAGATTTTCTTCGGCTCGGAGTTGTTCACGTAAAGGTATTTCTCTCCGGGCGAGAAGGCGATGCCGTTGGGCCGGGGCAGATCGCTGATGAGCAGTTGGAGTGATGAATTGTCTGCCGGTGCGCCCGCCTTGTGCGCGAGCGCATTGGGAATGCGATAGACGCCATTGACGGTGAGCTGCTTGAGCGGGTCGTGGTCGCCCTGCGTGGGCAGGCCGTATGGCGGATCGGTGAAGTAGAGCGAGCCGTCAGATCGGTAAACAAGATCGTTGGGACTGCTCAGGCGCTTGCCCTCGTAGGAATCGACGAGTACCGTTGCCGGCTTTGTCAGATCGAATGAATCAAAGCGCAGTACGTCGCGCTGGGCATGGCCGGCGACAGTGAGCCGGCCCTTCATGTCGAGCGTCATTCCGTTCGTACCGGGCTCGCGGCCGCCGTAAGGCGTCGATCCTTTGTAGCCGCTCGGCTGCAGCCAGATGCTTGTGCCTTTGCTTGGCGTGAACTTGCGGATGCTGTTCGACGGGATCTCAGCAAAGTAGAGACTGTCTCCAACCCAGACAGGACCTTCAACCCACGTGAAGCCGGTGGCCACGCGGTCCAGCATCGCGCCGGCCGGGATGATGCGGTCAGCGACGGCATCGAGATGATCGAACTGGAGCGGCGTTGATGTGATATCGCTGGTCTGCGCTGCGGCGGCACTGTGTCTTGGATAGAAGGCGATGACGCACGAAATGGCGATAACGGAGGTTGCGATCAATCGAAAGCGAAGATGATTCGTCATGGGAGTTTTCCTGGTGGGCGAAGATACCGGCGCAATCATCTTTGTTGTTGCGGCGATTGAGTGTCAAGGGCGGTGTGGATCGTGGTTCGTCGCTTCTCACCCTTTCCGCGATGAGACCGCGTGCTGATTGTGCGGTGGACTCTTTCGCCCGCTTCGCGGGCTTACGCCGGAATGTGTTGGGGTGTTCCCCGGGCTTACGCCCGGGGCTATCATCTGTCGCCCGCGTACGCGGGCTTGAAGGGTTCCGAAATTTTTTTACCGGTTCCAGCTGCGGAACCCCTGTAGTCGCGATGCTTTGGGAGTTACTTTGAGGCAGCTTCTGGCGCGGTCGCTTTGGGGAGCTTTGCATATTCCGCGTGAGCCTGCTTGAGGATTGGCACATCCTGATCGGCATCTTTCCACGCTGCGAAGAAGTGCTCGTATTCAGCACGGCTTTCTGGAATCTTGTTTTCGCGCGAGTATGCGCGCGCGCTTCCCAGGTGAGCCAGGGAATAAAGCGGCGAATTCGGATCGACGCCCTGGTTGGAGAGAATTTTGCGGTACTCGGTAACCGCCATATCAGGGCGATTGGCTGCCATCCAAGCTTCAGCTCGTTCGCTGGGCACGGTGTAGTTGGCCATCTCAAAGGGGACAGCGGGCTCGAGTGCGGCGATGGCATCGAGTGCATTGTTCCGAGCCAGCGCGATTCGGGCGCGCACAAGGGGCAGATCCCTGTTGGCCATAAGCGTGCCGGGATTGCTGTCGGGACCGTGAGCCGCGATGAACTTGTCGGCCACGGTGAGATCGCCGAGTTGGGCCTCGACGATGGCCAGGTCAGGTGAATCCTTGGCAGTGTTGCGGGTGATTGCCAGCGTGGTGCGCGCTGCCGCAGGCAGGCCAAAGTTCATTTCAACCGCGGCCTGGTAAACGAGTATGTCGCTGGCCGCCTCTTCAAGGTTCTCGCGCTCGGCCGCCTCCCACGAATTGTGGAAGAGCTGTTCGGCGAGGTGGCGTTTGCCGGCGCCCCAGGCGGCTACGCCTTGAAGAAAGGGAAAATACCAGCCGTACCATCCGCTGTTATGCGCCGCGGCCCAGTGCGTCTCCTGCGCAAGGGCATTGGAGTCGTGGCTCAAAGAGGCAATCTCGAACAGTGTGGCGTGCAGGCCCGACGAGTCGATCTTGCGTTGAACTGCCTGTTGGCCCACGGCCTTTGCCTCGTCGAATCGATTGGCGCGCGTAAGTGCGCGGGCCAGGACGCTCGAGTTGATGGCGCGACCGGGCTCGAGCTTAATGGCCTGCTGACCGGCGGCGATGGCCGGTCCGTATTGGCCGATCTGCGTGTAGTCGTTGGCCAGGTCGATCCACGGCACCCAGTCGTTGGGGTAGCTTTCAGTCCACTGGCGATAAGTGTTGATGCCGTGCTCCATGTCCTGCTGGCCCTCGGAGTAGTAGTGGGCCTCGAGGATCAGCTTCTCCTTGGCGCTCACCTGGCCGCTCAGATCGAAGGCCTTTTTGTAGAACTGCGAAGCAAGATATGGCTCGCTGAGGTTGTAGTACTCGTTGGCCATGGCGCCATAGGCCATTGCGAAGTTTGGGTCGAGTTCAACGGCGCGCTGGTAGAAGGGGATGGTTTCGGTTTCGCTTTTGCCTTGCGCGTCCATTGACTGGCCGATGGAGTAGGAACGCAGCGCATCGAGCGATGCCGTGGTGGCCTGCATGATGGGTACCTGGTAGTTCTCAATGGAGCGCGGCGTTTCGCCCAGTCCGCGGCGTACTTTGTCGGCCACTGTGTCGAGAGCGGCGAGGACTTTTTCCTTGGCCCCGGCTTCAGCTTTCGCGCCGGCAATCTGGCTGCCGGTGCTGCAATCGGTGGCTTCTACTGTGAGCAGGAATTCGCGGCCCAGGGGCAGGATGGAACCGGTGAGCATAACCTGCCGGTTTGAACGCTCGCAGATTTCGCGGGCCACCTCGGGCGTAATCGGAGAACCCTTGTCCCGGCCCATGAGTTGGAGCGAGTTGGCTGCTTCATGCTCGCCCATCACGTCGATGTACGGCGACTGCTCGAGATCGATCTCGAGTGCCTGTTTGAGGGTGTGATCGAATGTAGCGTCACCGGTGGAGTTCTGGAAGTCGGCGACAATGACTTTGCGGAGCTGCGGGGGGTGGGTGAGGTGCTTCCACGTCGCGTAGCCCCAATATCCAGTCAGTCCCGCGGCCGACAGCACAACCACCGCCGCCGTGATCTTGACCCAGAGCGGAACGCCGTAAACCGCAAGGCGAAGAACCGATGGGGACTCGTCGGAGGGCTGAGCTTCGACGGCTCCCGCTGAGGTGGAGATGTCGGTGGCTGGAGGCTTTTGAGGCGTGTCGCCCGAAGCTACTTCAGCGGTGAACTGGTAGCCCCGCCCGGGGATAGTGACGATGAATCCCGAACGGTCGCCGAGCGCCTTGCGCAGAAGCGAAATGTGCTGGGTGAGGTTGTTTTCTTCAACGAATGACTCGGGCCAGGCGGTTTTGAGCAGTTCGTCCTTTGATACGACGCGGCCCGGATTCTCGACCAGGTATGACAACACCTCAAAGGTTTTGGGCAGCAGCGATACCTGCAGCCCGTTGCGCAGCAGGGTGCGCCGGGACCGGCTCAATTCGAATTCATCGAATCTGTAGGAGTCGTTGAGAACTGGGGGCATCGTGCGCCTTCGTTTATCAAGAAAGTATAGGGCCCGGTTTCAGGACTAAGCCGTCCTGAGGAATGTTTCAGTCGGCAGGAGATAGTGTCCGCAAAATGATGGAGTTGTAAGGTCCCGTGCTGCCTCTGAAACTATTGACTGTACCATCAATGATGGACCGGAGTTCACCTTAAGCGCAAGGGAGACCCGGTTTGGGCATCAGGCATTGGTGCGGGAGAGCGCGGCAGGCACTTTGGCGCTCGAAAAACCCGGCTGATGCGCATACAATGCTGATTGGCCATGGGAAAGAACAAAGACAAGTCGTTTGAGGTTGCGTGCCCCGATTGCGGGGCAATTCTGAAAATAGATGCGCAGACGGGATTGTTGGTGAGCCACGTTTCTGCGCCGCGCAAGCGAATGTTTGAGGACCTGGAAACCGCGGCCAAGGCGATGCGCGAGCGGGACGAGCGCGCGGAATCGATCTTCCGCCAGAGCGTGGACGCGGAGAAGAACAAGGCCGATTTACTGGAAAAGAAATTTGCCGATGCTGTGCGCAAAGCCAAGGACGCACCCGATGTGAAGCCGTTGCGCGAGTTCGATCTGGACTAAGAATGGCCGGGGCGGTCGACTCGGGCCGGTTTACTTCGCTTCGGCGCGATGAAAGCGATAATGTGGCGCCGTTAGTAGATGGCACCATCCAACCAGATGAGTAATACTCTATTAACCGTTCAAGATTCACCATTCAAGATTGACCGTACTAGGCGCGCTTTTTCAATGCGCGTTTTGGGAACGGAAGGAGACGCGATGGCGGTTGTTCAGTTCTCAGAATCGGTAAATGATCCCGAACTGGTTCCATTGACCGGCGACAGCTCAGGCGGAGCGAACGATGATTGGTTACTGTACGCCGCGGCGGGAACACTGGTGGCTAGCGGGGTACTGTTGGTTACCGGTAACCGCAAAGCTGGGCTCGCGGTGGCCGCCACCGGAGCTGCGCTGGCCATGCTTGACCAGCAGGAGACCGTGAAGGCCGTCTGGGATGCGCTGCCCGAGTACCTGGGGGAAATTCAGGGCCTTCTAGCGCGCATCGAGGGCACGGTTGAAGAGATTTCGGCGCAGGGCGCCAGGCTGCGTTCGGCGCTTGGCAAATAGGCTCAGGTAAACGATTAAGACCGGGCCTAAAGGCCCCTGCTCCTTCCGATCACTCCAGCCCTAATTGTTTGCGCCCTTCCTCGCTAATGCGATGCGGGGTCCACTTCGGCTCCCAAACCAGGTTCAATTCCACCTTTGATATGTCCTGAATGCCGGCGAGGCGGTTGTGTACCTGCTCGAGGATGAGTCCGCTGGCGGGGCAGTGCGGAGTCGTGAGCGACAAGGTGACTTTGACCCATTGGCGCGGCCACGCTGGCGTCGAGTCAGGATCAGGACCAGTTTCGATCTCGTAGATCAATCCCAGGTCGACGAGGTTCAGCTTGACCTCGGGATCGAAGCAGTCGCGAAGCGCGGTTAGGATTTGGTCTTCTGTCAACAAAACAGCTCTCAGCTCTCAGCTTTCAGCCTTTAGCTTAATCTGTGGCAGAGCGATGAATGTTATTTAGCAGAAATGCCGGGGAGATCGCAAAAGATTGCTTTGCCATTCCGGCTCGCAGCAGCATGCGCTAGCTAAAAGCTGACAGCTGATAGCTGAAAGCTGCTTTTCAGTTCTGCCGTTCCACCAGGTAGCGCGCTACGGATTTGAGCCCTTCGGCGCGGTCGCCGTAGGGTTCCAAGGCGGCGAAGGCTTCGTCGATGAGCTGGGCCGCGTCGCGGCGGCTCTTGTCGAGGCCGTAGACAGCGGGCCAGGTGGCTTTTTCGGTGGCCTGGTCTTTGCCCGCGGTTTTGCCCAGCTGCGCTGAGTCGACGGTCATGTCGAGCACATCATCGACGATTTGAAACGCGAGTCCGGCCTTGCGGCCGAAGCGGTCGAGGCGGGCAACATCGTCGTCATTGGCGCCGGCAAAAACTCCGCCGGCAACTACACTCACACGAATGAGTGCGCCGGTCTTGGCGCGGTGAATGGCTTCAACCAGCTCGGGCGTGGGCTTGAGATGTTCACTCTCGATGTCGAGCACCTGGCCGCCGATCATGCCTTCGACGGTTCCGACGGCGTTGGCGACGAGGCCGATGATTTTGACGGTTGCGGCGGCGGGTGAGTCGAGGCCGGCCAGAACTTCGAAGGCGCGGGTCTGCAGCGCGTCGCCGGCGAGGATGGCAATGGCTTCGCCGAAGACCACGTGGCAAGTGGGCTTGCCGCGGCGCAGGTCGTCGTTGTCGAGAGCGGGCAGGTCGTCGTGGATGAGCGAGTAGGTGTGCAGCATTTCGAGGGCTGCGCCGAGTTTTTCAATTCCGCGCGGCAACGTGCCAGCGATGGTTACGCCAGCCTGATAGGCGAGCAGCGGGCGCAGGCGCTTGCCGCCCGCAAAGGTGGAGTGGCGCATGGCGCCATGGATGGAGGCGGGGACGGTGTCGGCGCTCGGGAGGAGAGCTTCAAGCGCACGATCGGTGAGATCAACGCCCTGCTGCCGCAAAGATTGTACGTCGACTGTCATCTTTGTTTAATTTTAGACGAATGCGGGGTGGGGTCAGTGTGGGCGGGCACAGGCACTGATTTGGGGGTGGAATATCCCGAGGGTCAGGAGACCCTCCGCACAGCCGGTCTGGAGACCGTTGCTACAATCGCGCTGGAGCGCGGCGCTACTGGTGGCGGCGTTCGTACCATGCAAGGAGGATGGTGAGTAGCAAAGCAATGGTGGTGACCCAGCGGGCGAGGACGACGCCGGAGCTGCCGAGCCAATTTGGAACCTCGGCAGTCCAGTCAATCGTGAGGTTGATGGGGCCGCGCTCCACGCGAACGGCGATGAGGCCGTCTGGTCGGGTGTGGGGCGCGGGTATGAGATCGCCCTCGATGAGTTGTCCATTGAGATGAACCTGCCACCGGGGGAACGCAAGCAGACGCAGCACAAGGTATCCCGATTGAGGTGCGGAGCCAAAGAGGCGGAGGTGTTCGGGATTGAGCGATGACGGTCCGGAAGAACTGCCGGCAAAAGCAAAGGCCGCAATGCACGATTTCTGATCGGGAGCCCAGATGGGGTTGGCGCTGTCGTCATCGGGATCGGGCTGGCCAAGCGCGGCGTCGGGGTCGGAGACCAGGCAGGCGTCGGGCAGGCCGCGGGTGATGGTGGTGATGTCGGAGTTGGGCGGCGAGTACTCAAACATGCCTTCAAAACCCGCGCCCTGGTGATATGACGCGAGCATGCCGGGGACCGCGTCTTCGGGATAACAGGCCTGGAAATAATCGTGATTGGCGTAGACGAGGGCGGTAATAAAGCCCAGAGCGCAGGCTGCGCAAACCGCGATGCGGGCGCGGCGCGCGGCGGGCCAGATGGCGGCGACGAAGAAGATGGCCATGGGTGCTTCAACGGCCTCAAGCCAGCGCCACGGGTACTGGATGAAGGGCAGTTCAGGCAGGGCGTGCCAGACGGAACGCGAGATAGTGAAAGATAGAAACCCAACAGCGATGGGGATAGCGGCGAGCGGAATCCACCAGCGGAAAGAGTTGGTGGGTGAGGGCAATGTGCCGCGTCGCCGGGCGATGACGAGGGCGAAGATCGCCACAACAAGCATTGACACGTCGATCCACGAGGCCTGGCGATTGATGGTGTCGTGCAGTGCTAGCGCGGGATTGGCGTTGTGAATGAAAAGCCAGTTGTTTTCGAAGTTGTAGCCGGGGTCTTGGGTGGCCTGGCGCACGTCAACCCAGTTGCGCTCGAGCGCGGCGGGGAGCCAATAGAAGGCGGCGAGGCCGAGGCCCAGGGCTCCGCCGACGGCTGCGCGCAGGATGGGCGCCCAGCTTTTGTTGGCGATGGCTGCGGCGAGGGCTAGTGAGGCGAGCAGATATGCGGCCATTACTCCGAGAGGAAGATTGGAAAGCCATGCGCCGGCGAGGGCTAGGGCTAAGGGAATTGTGGAACCGTTGAAGGCTGAGCGGAGAACTCCCGACGAGGGCTGATCCACACGCAGCGCGAAGAGCATTAGCAGCGGGAGCCAGAAGCCGCCGGCGAATTCGGGGAATGCGGTGCGCTCGTAGCCGGTAAAGAGCGCGTAGCCCGAGAAAATGGCTACGCAGCCGGCTAGTGTGGATTGCGCGTCAGATAGTGCGAGGCGAGCGAGGGCGCGGGTGGCGAGGCCGGTGGCGGCGAAGGTTAGAAAGGTTAGCGCAATGGGAACAACGGTCCACGGCAGGATTGCGCCGAGGGCTGCGCCGATTATCCATGTGAAGGGCGGGTAGTAGACGAAGCGCGGCTCGCCTGCGCCGTAGTTGGGACTGGGCGCCCAATGCGGGTAAACGACGCCGTGCCGCCAGGCGTTGAGGCAGTCGAACCATGAGACGAGATGGACGTCGAAGTCGTGGCCGCAGGACGCGCCGCGAAGGAGTTCGGGAACGACGGCGATGAAGGCGGCGAGGAGGATGATGAACGGGCCGGTGAGGCGCTTGAGATTCTCCCTCCCGGGTCCCCAAATGCGAGGGACCCGGGGCACCCCGACTTGTTTATCTTCATCGTCCATTTCAGCCGTTTATGCTTTCCATCTGTTCCCTGTTCCCTGTTCCCTAGTCCCTGCTTTTACGGCTCCAGCCGCAGCGTGTGAGTGGTTTGCGCGGCGACCGCGCCGGAAGTGAATGGGAGCGTGAAGGTGAATCCGTTGTACCAGTCGCTCCACTGGTCACGGAAGTAGGGGCTCAGCGGATTTCCGCTTTCGCCGAGCACAATGTTCTCGGTTGAGCCGTCGATTTTGCTCCAGTCCATGGTGAAGCGCTGGGATGGGGCAACGCCGGAGCCAATCTGCTTTACGGTGTCGACATCGCCGCCGATGGGCTGCGGGCCGGTGCCGGCTTTGCTGCCAATGAAGGGAAGAAAGCGCGCGAGGGGGTGCTCGATGTCGATCTTGTGCCAGCTTCCGTAGGTCCAGGCGCCCACGTTGCCGGGTGCGTGGCCGTCAGCGAGTGCTTTGCGCACCGCCGCGGTCAGCAGCGCATCCCAACTTTTGTAATTCGACGGCAGCCACTCCGGTTTGGCGTGCATCACGATCTCTTCAAGCGCAAAGTCGCGCTCGCCCCAGTGATAGTCGTTTATGGTTTTGCCAAGCTTTGGTTCGAGGATCATCGACCAGATTTCTTCGCGCGTGCGGGTCACGACTGAGGCAGCGGCTGAGTCGGGAGTCAGGCGGCCATCCCAGGTGCGCATCTGGTCCGCGGCCTGGCGCATGCGCGCATCGATGTTGCCTTCCGGTGTGTGGTCGATAGCGTAGGCGAAGCG
>Ga0302278_10000896_pt1 | contig 37718 bp, 32 predicted proteins | sample III_Bog_N3_2_FD_194543 | JGI IMG/M metagenome (GOLD analysis project Ga0302278, IMG submission 194543) | Peat permafrost microbial communities from Stordalen Mire near Abisko, Sweden - III_Bog_N3_2 | ecosystem: Environmental > Terrestrial > Soil > Wetlands > Peat | place: Sweden: Abisko... | reverse complement strand
CTCCAGCAGGTTGGCAGGGTCATTCTCAGGCAGTTCGCCTGGGACGTTCACGGACTGGCCGAAACGATTCGAATCTTTCTGGCTCACCACAACCTCGTTCTTGTCATTGTAGGAGAATCGCCGGCTAGCGGATACTGAATCTTACCAAGGCTTCGAAATCGGTGGGCACGCCGTTGCAGAGAGCGGGACGATAGCGCCAGAAGCGCACGGCGTGCAAAACGATCTGATCTTCATTCGCTCCACCGCTGTCGAGAACAAAGGCGCTGTGGACGTGCCCGTCGATTCCGACGATGAAACTGACCCGAACGTGCATTTCATCATTCTGGACCTCATTCTGAACATCGAGGAGCGGGTCGGGAGTCAGTAAGGCCTCGGGAGGCCGAACGTCGCCGCATTTGGGTAGATCCAGAGGTGAAGAAACTGGCGAGAACTCGGAGATATGAGCGGGCACGCGGTGTAGAGATTTTTCGCGTTGCGCGAGCGGAATCTGCGGGGCTGCCGGGATGGAATCAGTCGGTATCGAACACCAGGCAAGAAGGCTGCCAGCGGCCAGCGACAGGAGCACAATCGCCTTCCCGGAATGCGCTACGAACCCATGGCTCGGCCAGACGCGGTTCATCCGGAGAGATGAGCGCAATCTGGCTTCCAGCGTTCATGGGTTTCAAGATACTTGATTTCAGCGGGTTAGCGACGGCTCGGTAGCGCCTATCCGACGCCAGATGCAAACACTTGCAAACCAAGCCGAAAGGAAAGTTCTAAAGCCGACGCGTGCCCGGCGGACGTTGGTGTCAGATCCAATCGGGCGGTGTCGGTTTCTAAGCAGCGTCGGCTTCTTACTGCAGTCTGTTCTGGGTGAACTTATATGCAATATCAGCTTTGTCGGCACTGAAGTAGATGTTGGCCGCCTGGGACGCAGTACTGTAATTATCGACAACGATTCCGGTTGTCCCGCCATCGATAGTCGCAGTGCCAAGAGTGCCGGGATTCGCATCGGTGATCTCAACCACACAGCCATCCGGAAAACCGCCGCCTGTTGTACAGTCTTGCGTGAGGCCGAAGAAAAAGTAGTCGGTTCCAGAGGGCCCGACGCTCGGATTGAAGAATTCTGTCCAACCGGTACAACGCGCAGAGGTAGAAGTCAGCAACTGCTGCGAGAAAACCGGCGCTGAAGCCAGCATCGTCCGTCCCGCAAAGCCAAAGGCATATTGCCACGGGGTCGCGTCGGCGGAACCCGTGCCGCAAACTCGGACTACGCCCGTCGACGGGTCGTTATAATAGTCATTGTTGAACGCTGGCTGGTATAGATGGATCCCCGGGGTACCTGCCGAGGCCGCACCAATGCGGGCTTTCGCCAACATCGTCAGCGTCTCCGTATCTGCTTCCACCAATACCCCCGAGCTTCCATCATCAGCATCGACGACAAAGGTCGTGCCGTTTGTTAAGTCGACAATCGGTGGCGCCACGATCCCGTCGGTGGGCCCAACTCCGACCACCAACGTAGCTACGACTAGCCCTGTAGCCGTGTCTATCTGATATAGGCTCCCGTTGGCGCTACCGACCATGAGCAAACCAAGTCCCGAATCCAGCACGGGCGGCGTCAACTGAAGGTTAGTGCTCACCGTCACTGGCCAATTCCCCCCCGCAAGCGTCGGCGTGCCATGAAACACACCAGTAATTTTGTAAACCTGGCCGTTATCATTGCCCACGTACACGGTGTCATTGGAATAGTCGATCCAAGGCGCTGACGTCGTATCATCCTTCAAGGTCGAGAATGTCAAAGAGGTCATCTGCGCCGCGGTTGGCGTCACTGAGGTCGTGAGGTTGCCTTGGCCCGCAGTCCACGTCAATACATGAAAGATCGCCTCTGTGCTAGGCACGCTTTCGACGAAGGCGATTTTCGTTCCGTCCAGGGAAAGGATCGGGGAGGTATTAATTCGCCCTGTGCCAGAGGCGGCCGTCGTAATGTTGTAATCAAACAACACGTTGGGAGCTGTACCGGTACAAAGCCCATCTCCGGTGCTATCGACGTAAAGATTATTGAAGGCGACCAGGTTGCCGTTCGCCGAAACACCGGCATTATTCAGCCCAAACACGACATAGTCATTCGTGCAATCCGGAGGTGCCCCGGGATCGAAGGAGAACTTGGCAGGGTACATATTGGACGAAATGCGCCCTCCGAGAGCGGGCACATTCCAGTCCCGATGGGGATGGGATTTCTTCTGTGAGAGCGGGGTTTCGCTCGTCAATCCTTGCGCGAGACCGCGAACTCCATCCGCCGGGGCGCTCGACCAGCGCTGGATGGTCTGCTGCAAGATCCGGGGCTCACGCTGGATCAATTCGGGGTGCTTTGCCAGACCGTCGCGAGTGAAGATCACACTACCGGAAGACCAGTCTTGTGGCGCCGCGCGATGCTCGGAGCGTGTCTCTTTCTCCTGCGCCCGCAAATCGCAGGTCCCAATCCCTATGACCGTCGCGGCCACCAACGCCACACTCCATAACACAACCACACCACGCGCCTGCCTGGGCTTCACACTCACCTCCGCTTGAATTCCGGTTGCCGCCATTGTAATCGCCTTTCTCCCTCTACCGGAATAGCTGATTTTAGACTCGGGCACTGGGTTCGGGAAGAACTTCCGAAGCACGTCCGTCACTGCGGTAACGGGGGTGAACAAAACGATTTGTTGGACCGGACTCAGCGGATCGGGAGATATTTAGGCGGATCCTCCGGAAGACTACCACCGATAACATAGATGATAAACGAGTGCAGAACCGGTCGGGCAGTTATCCTCGGGTCATGTTGGTCACTTCACTATTGTCACTCATGCTTGTCATTCTCTTTGTCACTTTTAAAGCTGCATATTCATTCTGAGTTCGTGCGAAACCCACAGACCAGAGCGTAGATCGAACCGGAATCACTTAGGGTGTAATTGATAAATCAATCGATAAAAATTGTGCACAAATTCGCGAGTTAGTAATACAATTACGGCCTGTACTTACCCGAGGGGGGTAATTGATGACCAATATTGCAAAGGCTATAGTCCGGCTCCGCGAGGAACGTCGGGATGCGCAAAATCATGTCCAGAAGCTTGGGGAAGCGATTGCAGTTCTTGAAAAGCTGACCCGAGGCGCGGGCGCAACCACAGCCAACGGCTCCATAAGTCGAGTCAAACGGGTTCTCTCAGCAGCAGGACGCCGGAGAATTTCTCTTGCCCAGAAAGCACGTTGGGCCAAGATACGCCAAAATAAGAAAGCCGCCTAAAACCGCGCGGGCCAAAGGATTCGCGAGTTCCCCGCTCGTGGACTGAAGCCCGCCGGATCTTAACCTCGCCCCGCCCGCATTCCTCTAAGTGGTAGTAAGCACAGTCTTTCGCCCCCGTACTTATCTAATCTAAGCCTCGATGACTGCCTATGAGTGCCCTCCGCCGAGTTCACGCACGATGCTACCGACAAAGGCCTTGGCATCTCCAAAGAGCATGAGCGTGTTATCGAGATAGTAGAGGGGATTATCAATACCGGCGAATCCCGGATTCATGCTGCGCTTGATAACCATAACGGTGTGGGCCTTATCCACGTCAAGAATCGGCATGCCATAGATAGGACTTGAAGCATCGGAGCGCGCCGCTGGATTTGTAACATCGTTGGCGCCAATTACAAGGGCAACGTCAGTCTGCGGAAAGTCGCCATTGATCTCTTCCATTTCTATCAGGCGATCGTAAGGAATATCGGCTTCCGCGAGCAGCACGTTCATGTGGCCGGGCATGCGACCGGCAACGGGGTGAATTGCGAATCGTACGTCGACGCCGCGCTTGGTTAAAGCATCGTAAAGTTCACGGACTTTATGCTGTGCCTGTGCAACCGCCATTCCGTACCCGGGAACAACAATCACTCGATTCGCCGCCGATAAGATCGCGGCTGCTTCTTCGGGCGTGGCGCTGCGGACTGGGCGAGCTTCTTCGCCCGCGGCGGCGGAAATTTGCACCTGGCCAAAGGCCCCGAATAACACGTTAGTAAAAGAGCGGTTCATGGCCTTGGACATGATGATGGACAGGATAAGGCCCGAAGATCCGTCAAGCGCACCGGCGATGATGAGCAGTTTGCTGTTAAGGACGAAGCCCATAGCCGCTGCAGATAGCCCGGCGTATCCGTTCAATAAAGAGATGACAGTGGGCATGTCCGCGCCGCCAATCGGGATAATGAGTAACACTCCGAAGGCGAGCGCGATGAGGATCATGAAAGGAAATAAGGACCGCGACTCGGGATGCAAAACCAGAGTTATCGCGATAGCCAAGGCTCCTAGCAAAAGCAGAAAGTTGACGAAATTTTGTCCTTTGTAAGTCAGCGGGCGTTGCGGAAGAACCTCCTGGAGTTTGCCGGCGGCCATAAGGCTTCCGGTGACTGTCAGGCCTCCGAGAATGACTTCGAGAGAAAGCACCGCCATCATGAAGCGCGAGATATTCGGGCTACGCAGGTAAAATTCCGCCGACCCGACCAAGGTCACGCAGAGTGCACCGAAGGCATGACTGAGGGCGGTTCGCTGCGGGACGGCGGTCATGGCCACTCGTCCGAGCGGGACACCGATGATGGTGCCCAGGACGAGGGCGGTGGCGATCAAGCGGTAGTCCATACCGTGATTCAGCAGCGTGCCACCGATGGCCAGCACCATTCCCGCCTCGCCAGCCCAGATGCCATGACGGGCGGTGGTGGGCGAACTCATCCACTTCAACGACAGGATGAAAAGAACGCTCGCAATGAGATATAAGAGCTCGATGACGACTTGGATCGATCCGCCCTCGGGTGTCATTATTTGGCCGCCGATTTCGCCGCCGGATTCTGGGGACGGCTCGATTTGAACATCTTCAACATTCGATCGGTGATCACGAAACCGCCGACGATGTTACTCGTGGCAGCAACGACGGCGATGAATCCGAAGACGGTGGAGAGGTGGCTCTTATGTTCGCCCACGAGCACGATGGCGCCAACGACCGCGATGGCGTCCAAGGCATTGGTCAGCGACATAAGCGGAGTGTGCAGAAGGGGCGAGACCCGCCGGATTACTTCGAATCCGATGAAACCGGCGAGCACGAAAATAAAAAGTGCATTGATTAAGGTGGAACTGCTATTCATCTTTCCTCCGTCTCTTCTGCAAATCAGCTCTGTTTAACCAGCGCGGGCAAAGCCAGAAACTCGCGTACTCGGGCTTGTACGATCTCTCCACCACGGGTGAGCAGTGTTTCCCGAACAATTTCGTCTTCGAGATTCAGGTTCAACTTTTGATCTTTGATCAGGTGCGTCAGGAAGGCGGTGATATTCCGCGCATACATCATGCTGGCGTGATAGGGCACTCCGGCCGCTAGATTGATCGCACCGATGATGGTGACGCCATGCTTTACCACCGTTTTGCCGGCTTCGCTGATCTCGCAATTGCCACCGCGTTCGGCGGCGAGATCGACGATCACGGAGCCTGTAGCCATTCCCTTTACCATTTCTTCGGTCACAAGGACGGGAGACTTCTTTCCGGGAATGACGGCGGCGGTAATGACGACATCGCTTTCCTGCACAACTTTTCCCAGCAATTCGCGCTGGCGGCGATAGAAATCTTCATCCTGAGCACGCGCGTATCCACGAGCGTCCTGCGCGTCTTTGGCTTCGATGGGAAGTTCCACGAAACGGCCGCCGAGACTCTGCACTTGCTCTTTTGCAGCAGGACGCAAATCGTACGCGGATATTACGGCACCCAGGCGGCGGGCGGTGGCGATGGCTTGCAATCCCGCAACGCCGCACCCGATCACGAAAACGCGGGCTGGGGTGATTGTTCCGGCGGCGGTGGTGAGCATGGGAAAAATCCGGGGATGGGTATCGGCGGCCAGGAGCACGGCTTTGTATCCGCATGCGGTTCCCATGGATGACAAGGCATCCATGCTTTGTGCGCGGGTCGTGCGAGGCATCAGTTCAATGGAAAAAGCGGTGACCCCGGTCTTCGCCACTTCTTCGACGACTTCTTTTGCGCCGAAGGGGCGCAGAAATCCGACAAGAATCTGGTCGCGGCGGAAATACTGAACTTCCTGTTTTCCTGTGATGTCGTTGGAGCCGTAGCACAGGATTTGCACGACAATATCCGCTGCGGAAAACACGGCCGCACGGTCGGCGACGATCTTCGCGCCTTTTTCAAGATAGAGCGCGTCGGGATAGCCGGCATCGACTCCCGCGCCGGACTGGATGTGGACTTCGAACCCGGCTTTGGTGAGCGTTGGAAGAACGGCCGGCACGATTGCGACGCGCCGGTCTCCCGGATAGATTTCTTTGGGAACGCCTATGATCACAAGGTCCTGCCTGTCTGGCGATTCTGTGCATCGCGAATAAGAAACATAGGTTTTGGGTAGCTTGCGGTAATAGCACTTCTTGCGGCCATTTCTGAGGAACCGAGGATTCTATTCGAGGGGATGGCCTCGCGCAATGGTCCAGATCACAGGGAGCCTGTGTCGGATGTCACTCTCTTCGCCGCAGCGGCTAAAGCCGCATAGCTAGCGGACTCGAACAGCATCGCTGAAGCCGTGCCCTGTCAAGGCGATACTTAGTTGCCTTAGACCTGAAACTCCTGCGCAAGGCTGAGTTGCAAAGCGCTGCCATCGTAAGAGGCCGCGACATCGGCGCAGTTGCGTACGATCCAGTCGGCGCCGGCTGCCTCCAGACTGCCCCGAGTCATAGTGGTTAGGAGCGCAATGACGCGGGCTCCAGCCGCTTTGCCGGCACGCACTCCCGCCGGGGCATCTTCGATGACAATGCATTCCGAGGCAGGAAAGCCCAGCTTTGCGGCGGCTTTCAGGAAGGGCTCGGGATCGGGCTTGCCGATGGTCACGTCGCTCGAAGTGACGATCGTTTGAGGAACAGGCAAACCGGCCGCATGCAGGCGAACTTCGGCTAACGCCCGAGTACAGGAGGTGGCAATCGTCCAGCGATCGGGAGGCAGGCTCTGCAAGAGTTCGCCCGCGCCCGGCAGCAGAACCAGGCCGTCGACATCGGCGATTTCGCGGCGTTCGACTTCGCGGTCTTCGAGGGCCACGTCCGAGTTCGGGAGAAGTTCGCGGATGGTCGCGCGACTCGGACGTCCGTGCGCCAGCTGCACAACTTTTTCCGGATCAAAGCCATGTTCGACGGCCCAGCCATGCCAGACGCGAGCGACGGCAGGAGTGGAGTCGATCAGAACACCGTCCAAGTCAAACAGCAGAGCACTGCAGCGAGTATCGGTCATCTCCTCTAATTTACATGGTTGAGAAGGGCAGACCGGGTTTCTGTTATGTCTCACACTTCTTACGGAGTATTGGCCAGAGTCGGCAGGATGGCTGTATCCACGGTCGTTGGATCATCCCGCAACTTCAGGTACAAGGTCTTTCCCTTCAGCGGTGGAATCAGCAAGCTGGTTTCGGCAAAACCGTCGGGAACGGTAACGGCGTTGGTGAAATCGGGATCAGAACTGACTTCATCGATGAGGAACAACTTGTCGCCGCTTAGGGTGCATTGCCGTTCGCGCGACGACGCGCAGCGTACGCCTTTCAAGGCGGGGACGCGCACGAGGTTGATGAGAGGCTGCCAGTCCCCTTCTACTCCGTCGGCCGCGACCGGGCGAAATTTCAGCGGCCCGAATGCGGAAGGACCCAGAAGTTTCATTGGATCAAGCACGGCGAAAACCGTTTTCGAATCCTGCAGAGTCAGATTGCCATCTTTGAAGCTAAGCAGGACGCGGAAGGAATCATCGGCGGTTGCGACCTCAACTTTTTCCGTCGCGGGGAATGCTTCAGGCACCTGCGTCTTGAGAAAGAAGTTGAGGCGAGCCTCCTGTGGCAGTTCGTCGGCGTCGCCCAGACGCACGATCGCGGGAGGCGCGGCATCGTCGTATTGCACGCTCTTGCTGATGACGCTCAGACTCGGGCGGCGGTTCTCAACAATCGACTTCAGGTCCAGGATCCGCCCGTCTTTCAACGTGACGTGCAAGAGAATGGCCTCATCCGGATGCAAGAGCGCGCTGGCCGCCGGGTCTTCCGAAACGAGCGTAAGTTCATCCTGCTGGTTGGCGCGAGAGAGTTGCTTGGGCTTGAAAACCAAAGCGCCGGCTTCGAGTTCCATCACCTGATCGAGCCGCGTTCCCCTGAGCACGCCGTTTGAATCTCCGGCATGAATCGCGAAACCATCTAATCGGCCAGCCTCGGCGTAGGTGTGGAGGCGAACCTCGTCCGACTCGTGCAGGCCGAACTTCTTCACGGTCATGGTTAACGATCCGGCAGGTTCATTCTGCAGCGGAACGTGCACTTCGAGTTCATCTGACTTGGTTATCTTCCATTGGGTCTCGAGGGGCTTACCTTGTTCGTCGCGAAGCGATACTTCGCTGACACAGCAGGCCTCCGGACTTTGCAAATGAAGCGTGTCTTCCCTGCCGATGATGAGCGCACTTGCATCTTTCGATGCGACAATCCATTGCGCAGGACGCGAAGTGCGCAGGCGAAACCGTGGACCATCAAACGAGTGGAATCCCCATTCGCCGCGTAAGATTCCGGATACTTCTTCGCCATCGACGGCGCTGGCCGGCATGGCCTCCGTTTTCACGAGAAAACCACCACTGGCTGCGTCGGGCACGGCAGGAAGATCGATCTCTGCGCCAACTTTGGGTTCGAGATGGAGGACAAAGTTGTGTCCCAGTTCAGTCGCAAAAGCAAGCGGCGCGTCGTCAACTGGCAGCAAAAGTTCGGGCTTGCCGGCACAGAACACCTGCGTTGGATTCATCGCCCGTAAGGTGGGCAGGGGCGCGGCTTTAATCGCAGGCAGGGCAATCACCAATACGGACTTGGGATTCCGAAACGAAGGAGGGTTATTCAAACGGAGGTTCAGTTGATCTTGTTTGGGAAGCGCCAGCGCTGGTATGTACTGGTATTGCGCGGTATGTGTGCTACTCAAAATCTTGGCTACATCCATCACCGCGCCGATGTAAGGACTGTAATATCCGCCGCGGGCGGTGGGCGTTGAACTGATCTGGGAGAGCAGGTCGCTGGACGTTCCTGAGGTCAAGGTTGCCACCATCGTCTGGCTGCGAGCGTCGTCCAATACCAACTGATCTGTATTTTGCGTTAGACACGGCACTTGCTGAGCAGTGGGCTTGTCGAAGCACTGCTGATCGAGACGGATGTTCAAACTGTGTGCCAACAGTGTGGTATGCGCTTTGAGTTGCTCTGGATCGGCGGAAGCATTCTCCCGAACCACTTCGAGATATTTCTCCAATCGCGCGCGATCGAGGCTGGCTTGCTCCAGATCCTGCGCGGCTCGCACAAATGCACCCGGCTTTCCGCGCACAGCACTGCGGAGGGTGTTGAATGCGCCGCCTGTTTCGGGAGCAAGAAGGATGAGCGCTTCCTCGGCGCCTTCCGGCACAACCACGTAGGTGCCTTCCTGGTGGATCGGTCTGCTCCAGGATTCAACGGCGGTAAACCATGAATCCGGCGGCGGATTCGTTGCGCCGCGCAAAAAAGCTACGACCATGAGGTAATGCACGGACTGATCGTCAGGCAAATCGGGATGGACCCAGAGGCGGTCTCCAGCTTGCAGGCTGGGAACTTCGGAAATGGGGAGCGTCTTGCCGTCCCGTTGCACTCTGACTTCGACTTTTGGTCCGATCAGATCGAAGGCAGCGGTATCGGCCGCCGCGGCGAGCGTAAGGAGGTGCGAAATTCCTAATATAAAGAACGCAATCGTGAAGCGGCTGATTCCCGAATGTCGACGCACTTTATAGGCAGGCCAGGCAGAGTGCACTGAAGCCGAAAACACAGCATTTCCTGGGCAACTGGCAACTGGCTGTTTCATGACTTGTACTTCCATTTTATATGTCCGAGGGCGCTCCTGCTGGCTTACAAACGGAAGTGGGCGTATTTAGGGAGACTTACGGTGTTCTGTCTGTGCCAAGTGACCGATAGAACGCAGCATTCCGGCAAAAATCCACCTGTGAGCCGGATATAGCGCATACCAATAAAAAAGTCCGGCTAGTCCCGCAGGATCGAAAATCGCAGTCTGGCGGATAGTCGATTCTTGAGAATCCGGCCGCGATGCGACGGGCTCGACGTCAAATTGGAGCCACGCACGTCCTGGCACCTTCATCTCGGCGGCGAGCCTGAGGCAACGGTCCGGTTCAAAGGCTTCGACTCGCCAGAAATCGAGCGCGTCACCCACGGCCAGAGTCTCAGAATTGCGGCGGCCGCGACGCATTCCGACGCCGCCCGCCAACAGATCAAAAAATCCCCGAAGCCTCCAAAGCAGGCCAGCGAAGTACCAACCATTCGTCCCGCCAATCCGGCGTATGGGAGCAAAAGCGGCGGCCGGTGAAGCCGCGACACGGAGAGTGCGAGAGTCGACGAGGCGCGTACCCAATCGCACACCGCCCCAGGTTTGAGCTTTCCCTCCCGACGAAAGGGCGTCGGACCAACGCGTCGCAGCGAACTCGAGATCCTCGTTGTGCATGGCCCTTGCAATCGCATCCTTGAGACCACGAGGGCGAATGTCAAAGACAGCGAGCGCCGACCGGTTTCGTACCAGTGTCGGGTTACGCAAACTATCGATGAGTTTGCGGCCGATGCGCGCATAAATTGGAGTGACCAAGCCCAACCATAAGCTGGAGAGACGCGGCGTCAAAACGGGTACAGAGATCGTCCATCGGCGAAGGCCGCACTGTCGCGCGTACTCCTTCATGATTTCGCCGTAACTCACTTGATCGGCGCCTCCGATCTCGAATACGCTCGCTTCGCCGACGGGTAAATCGAGGGCCTGCAAGAGATAAGCAACTACATCTTCGACTGCAATGGGTTGAGCCTTCACCGCAACCCAGCGAGGACAAATCATTAGCGGAAGACGTTGCACGAGAGCACGAATCATTTCATAGGAGAGGCTCCCCGAACCGATCACGATCGAGGCCCGGAACTCGATTGTAGGAATTCCAGAAGAACGCAGAATGTCAGCCACTTCCTGACGACTGCGTAAATGGGCCGACAACGATTGCCCTTCGGCACCGAGGCCACCCAAATAGATAATGCGGTCCACGCCGGCCTCGCGGGCCGCAGCCGCGAAATTGTTGGCTGCTTGACGGTCCTCGTCTTCGAACTTGCCTGAGGAGCCCATGGAGTGAACTAAGTAATAGGCTGTGTGCACCCCCGCCATAACCGGCGGAAGTGAGGCTCGATCAAGGCAATCACCCTTCACAACTTCGGTGGCGAGAGCGACCCGGGACTGAAGAAATTCGGGATTTCTGGCCAGACAACGAACCTGCCGGCCGGACTTTTCGAGGCCCTTGAGAAGGCGCCCTCCGATGTAACCTGTGGCTCCAGTGAGCAGGACCAGCACGGTTCCATCTCCTTGACCTCAGAGTTTGGATGGACTCGGGCGGAAGTTCCGAAGCCAACTCTGTGCAAGTAATTGAATATATTGGTGAGCGCGGCAGGAATCGAACCTGCGACCCATGCATTAAAAGTGCATTGCTCTACCGACTGAGCTACGCGCTCTCACCCGTTTCAATCTAACATATTTTGTCGGCAAACCTTGGTCACGACGCCTTTCTGAGAGCTGTGCCGCGAATCCGTATCTCGTGCATTAGCTGGACTCGGCGTGGGTGTTTAGCGGCCGCGGCGGACGTGACGGCCGCGCTGCGAAAGCGATACACTCTGCTCTCATGGGTCCTGCTTTTTTCTCGACACGGACGGTGTTTCTCGTGAGCGCAATTCTTTTGGGCGCGCTCCTGTCGCCGCGCTCGTGTCCTGCGAAAAAGAAAGAGTTGCCAACTGTACGCTGGACAGCCGGTGCTCCGGGATGCACTTTTGAACGCGGCGAAGACGGGCGATATCGCTGGACGATGAACGGGAACGATCTCTCTATTTCCGTGCTCGTCGATTCGCAAGAGTTGACGAGGAGCAGGCGCCGCTTCTATCAACTGTTTACCGCGTTCGTCAGTGTCACCTACAGCGGTAAGACGAAATTCGAATATCCGGCGGACATACGCATCGACTTTGTTCGACATCACGACGTGGTTGAGACGTACATGGATCCGGCGGAACTCTCCGCCAAACTGCAGAACGACCTCGACACCTATGTCTTTGAGGGCGAACGGAAGATCAAGAAAGATCCGAGCGTTACCGAAGAAAAAATGGCGCACATGCGCGAGTACGAAAAAGAGGCTTCTGAATTTATCGAGTTCGTCAGCACCCAAGGTCTGGCGCCGAATACCGTGTTCTTAAGCCCAGGCAACCCCGAGTCTCACGGCTGGGTGTTCTTCCAAACCAGCAATAAGTGGATTGGACCGTGGAAGGACCGGGAAGATTTTATCCTTAGCGTCTGGATGAAGGATAGGGTGTGGCAATTCCCTTTCTCTCTGCCTCCGACGGAAGGCGACCTGATTCTGCGCAAGCCGGAAGATTGAGGCGCGGCATGGCTTTCCCACGGGACTGTGTTACAGTTTCGTGCTCATGGGCTCTGCGAAGGCGAGTCATCGCGAGCAACGACAGCGAGGAACGACAGCCAGCAACGACAGCCAGCAACTATGGAAAATGACCCCGAGAAAGCGCTGGAAGGCAAGAGTAGTCCGGCAGCTTTTTACTGCGCGGTGTGCGCCGTAGAGGTTCCAGACCCGCTGATCTGCGGCGATTGTTCCGCCGTTATCTGCCGGCGCTGCGGTACGTCGCTTGAATCTTCCGACGAATTGGGGATGGGATGAGGAAGGGCCCCACACCACAATGAATTCCTCCGCCGGTTCTGTTGCAGAGGTGACCGAAGTATCCAGTCGCAAACCGAGCCTCGTCCGCGGATTGAGCCTGCTCGATTCGGTTCTGTTGCTGGTCAGCGGCATTATCGGATCCTCGATTTTTCTTACCGCAAAAGATATTGCCGGACCGCTGCCGAATCCCATCCTGTTTTTTCTGGTGTGGATTCTCGGCGGCGTGATTTCGCTGTGCGCATGCGTGGCGTTTGCTGAACTGGGCTCGATGTTCCCCGACTCGGGCGGCCAATACATTTATCTTCGCGAGGCCTACGGCGATCTCGTCGCGTTTTTATATGGCTGGATGCTGTTCGCGGTGGCGAACGGCGGCACCATCGCGGCACTCTCGGTCGCATCCGCGGCCTACATGGGAAACATCGTTCCATGGATGTCGCAAGGGCACGTGATGGCGAATATTAATCTGCCCTATCCCGCGCTGGCGCATGGGAGGATCGTAGAGGGCATCTTCACCATCGTTTTCACACGCGCGCACGCGGTCGGGTTACTCCTGATCGCCATTCTGACCTACGTCAATGTTTTTGGACTGCGTTGGGGTGCACTCATTCAGAATGTTTCAACCTGGACAAAATTCATCGCAATGGCGGTTTTTGTGGTTCTCGGATTTGCGATTGGGAGGGGCCACTGGTCGAACTTTACCGCGCACTCGGCGGGCGGATTAAGTCTTGGTTTGACTCCGGGAGGATTGATCTCCGCTTTGGGAGTCGGGCTGATCGCGGTGTTCTGGGCCTACGACGGATGGGTCTATATCACGTGGGTAGCGGGGGAAGTAAAAGATCCGCGACGCAATGTGCCTTTGGCTATGGTTTTGGGAGTACTCGTGGTGGGCGCGATTTATCTGGCGATGAACATGACGTACGTGTATGCGCTGCCGCTGAGTGAAATTTCGAAACACGAGACCATCGTTCATGACGCTGCAGTTGTTCTGTTCTCGCCGGGAGCGGCTGGCTGGCTTTCGGCGATGATTGCGATTTCGTGTTTCAGTGCGGCGGCCGCCTGCACTCTTTCCGGTTCGCGTGTGTATCTTGCCATGGCGCAGGATGGCGTATTCTTCCGGCGCATGGCGGTGATTCATCCCAAGTGGCGCACGCCCGCGTTTAGCCTGATCGGACAAGGCGTATGGGCCGCCGTTCTCACGGTCAGCGGACGCTACGACCAGCTTTATACTTACGTCATTTTCGGCATGGTGCTGTCGTATACGTTGACGGTGATCGGACTGTTTGTCTTGCGCTGGAAACGTCCAGATGTGCCGAGACCTTATCGCTGCACAGGGTATCCGTGGTTACCCGCGATCTATGTAATCGTGGGAGTGGCCTGGACATTAAACACCATTATCGAGCGGCCGACAGAAGCTTTCTGGGGCGCTGCGATTGTATTGTTGGGCGTGCCGGGATTTCTCTACTGGAAGCGGAGCAACTCTTCCCATGTTTCGGCTTCGGACTAATTGCATGATCCAGCGCTATAACGAAGATGTGCGACGGGCGATTTTCTTTGCACGATATGAGGCGAGCCAATTTGGTTCCCAATCCATCTCGCGAATACTCTTGCTCCGTCCTTGGCTCTCTGATAATTTTTAGCGCTCATCTGTCGCTCGGTGAAGCGACATTCTCGCGTGAGTAACTCAGGGTCCGAAAACCGACCGCCTAACGAATCCCGCGTTCTGGGCGGGACCAGCGTTTCCATCGCCGAGTCCGTCGATCCCAACCGCCCCAAGCGGGTGCTGGGGTTTCGCGATTTGCTGTTGTTTTACGTCGTCACGGGCGTCAGTCTGCGATGGATTGCCACGGCCGCCGCTGCCGGCCCCAGTTCGATTGTCATTTGGATTGGCGCATGGCTGGCGTTCTACACGCCATTGGCGCTGTCCGTCATCGAGCTTTCGTCCCGCTATCCGAATGAGGGTGGGCTGTACGTCTGGTCGAAACGCGCATTCGGCGATTTCTCGGGATTCATGGCGGCTTGGACCTATTGGACCTCGAACCTGCCCTACTTCCCGGCTGTACTGTACTTCGCGGCCAGCAACATTCTTTTTATGCGGCAAGCGCAGTGGTCCCATCTTTCAGCAAATCCCAATTTCTACATCGTCTTCGCTTTGGTTACGCTCGCCGCCGCGACGTTACTGAACGTTGTCGGACTGGATGTTGGTAAATGGCTGAGTAACATCGGCGCGCTGGCGATGTGGATTCCGGTGCTGATCGTCGTGGGCATGGGCTTGCTCGCGTATCACCGCTTTGGATCGGCGACCTCATTCTCGCTGCATACTATGACGCCCAGCGTTCGCCTGAACGACATCATCTTCTGGTCCGTGTTAACGTTCGCTTTTGGAGGATGCGAAACCGCATCCTTTATGGGCGAGGAAATCAAGAATGCGCGGCGCACGATTCCTCTCGCCCTGTTTACAGCGGGAGTCACGGTCGCCTTCTGCTATATCCTCGGAACAGTTTGCGTGTTGCTGGCGCTGCCGTCGTCGGAAGTCAGCGGGTTGCAAGGGTTGGTGCAGGCGATCGCTAAGACCGCCGACCGCGTCGGACTGCCAGGCATTCTTCCGGTGGCCGCGCTTCTGATCGCGCTCAGCAACATAGGGGCTTCCGGAGCCTACCTTGCCGCAGTTGCGCGTCTGCCGTTTGTCGCCGGCATCGACCACTACTTGCCTCCAGCCTTTGGAAGATTGCATCGCAGATGGGGGACGCCATGGGTTGCGTTGGTGACCCAGGCGGTCATCGGGGCGATTTTCATTTTTCTAGGGCAGGCAGGCACGTCGGTAAAAGGAGCGTACGACGTTCTTGTCAGCATGGGAGTGATCACCTATTTCATCCCTTACCTGTATTTGTTTGCGGCCATGTTCAAACTGCAGAGCGAGGCAGCCGGGACGGAAGTGATTCGCGTACCCGGCGGCAAACCGGCGGCCTACACTTTGTCGGTTCTGGGATTTACGACGACCTTGTTTACCATCGCTCTCTCCGTCCTTCCGCCGCCAGACGAGCCTAATAAGCCGCTTGCCGTTTTCAAAATCATCGGTGGCTGTGGAGGGCTCGTAATGATCGGGGCGTGGTTGTTTTGGGCGGGAAAGCGCGCCCGGCGGACTTCGGAGAGATAGAGCGACTCCTCTAACGAGTTGTCACTTTGGCGGGCTGTGCCGCTAACGCAGCTTGAACTTTGCTGTGCTTGCGGCCGTAAGTGAAGTAAACAACCAGACCGATCACCAGCCAGATAATCAGTCGCGCCCAGTTGACCCATCCGAGTTTGTACATCATGTAGCCATTAAAAATGATGCCCATGACGGGGACAAACGGCACCCACGGGGTACGGAATGGACGATGCTGTCCGGGATTCGTATGGCGCAACGCCATCACGGCGATACAAACGATCACGAAGGCGAGCAGAGTGCCGATGTTTACCATTTTCCCGATATCGTCAATTGGCGTGAGACTGCCAACGATGGCGGCAAGCAGTCCGACGAGCATGGTGTTCTTCCAAGGAGTGCGAAAGCGCTCGTGAATGTCGGCAAAGAATTTCTTGGGTAGCAGGCCATCATTCGCCATCGAGTACAGAACTCGGGTTTGGCCGAGCAGCATGACTAACATGACGCTGGTAAGACCTGCCAGGGCTCCCAGAGTAATGATGTGCGAGGCTCCGGTGAGGCCGCGATCCAGAAATGCGCGAGCGATCGGGGCTTCAATGTTGACTTCGCGCCACGGCACCATACCGGTCAGAACGGCTGCCACGGCGATATATAACGCAGTACAGATAAGGAGTGAAGCGATAATCCCGATGGGAAGATCGCGCTGCGGATTCTTGGCTTCTTGCGCGGTTGTTGAAACGGCGTCGAATCCAATGTAGGCGAAGAAAATATATGCGGCGCCAGCTCCTATGCCGGAGAATCCAAAGGGCGCGAAACTGTGCCAGTCGGTTCCCCAGTTGGCGGCGCTGACGTAGTGCCAGCCGAGGCCGATGACAAAGATGACAACCGCAACCTTGATGGTGACGATCGTAGCGTTAAAGCGAGCGCTCTCTTTGATGCCGATTACCAGGATCGCGGTGATGACCAGAGCGATGATGAAAGCTGGGAGGTTCACTCCGATTTCGTATCCGAAAAGATGGGGAGCGTTCAGCAGATCGTGAGCGCGTTGCAGTAACTCCGGAGACTGTGCGGCCAAAATCGCACTCTTGCTCTGGAGAAAAGCCTGGGTGCCCGCAACAAGCGACGGATTAGCCGTCTGCGCCATTTGGCGGGCGATGATGTCTTCGGCGGTATGCAGGCCCGTCCAATGATCATAGGCGAGCCACAGCGGCATTTTGATATGGAAGATGTTTAACAGCTCAATGAAGTGGTTCGACCATCCGGAGGAAACGGTGCTGGCGCCCATTGCATATTCGAGAGTCAGATCCCAGCCGATAATCCAGGCAAAAATTTCGCCTAAGGTTGCGTAGGCGTAGGTATAGGCGCTGCCAGCCAAAGGAATCATGGCAGCAAACTCGGCGTAGCAAAGCGCGGCAAAGGCGCATCCCAAGCCGGAGAGCACGAACGACAGCATGAGGCCTGGGCCAGCGTAGTGCGCGCCTAGTCCGGAGAGGACGAAGATTCCAGCCCCGATTACGGCGCCGACGCCGAGGGCCGTTAACTGAAATACACCCAATGTGCGCTTTAAGCTGTGCGAGCCTGTCTCTTGCGCCTCATCGAGCAGGAGTGCAAGCGGCTTTTTCGCAAACAGGTCAGTCATGAGATCCGTCTCTCCTAATTAATTCGAACCTTCCGCATCGGTCTAGTTTCTGACTCAAGTTGCCGTCTGCGTGCGCGGACGCCAAATGTAGTACACGGGAATGCCCAAGAGCACGATAAACAGTCCCGGCCAAGTGTATTGCGGCTTGTAGCGTAACAGCACTACGTCGATAAACAAAGCCATCACAATGTAAATGGCGGGCAACACGGGGTATCCAACGGCCTTGTACGGGCGTTCGGCTTCGGGATGGGTGCGCCGCAAAACGAAAAGTCCGAAGATGGTGAGCACGTAAAACACGAGCACCGCAAAAATAATGTAGTCGAGAAGCTGGCCGTAACTGCCGGAGATGCAGAGGACGCAGGTCCAAACCATTTGGACCATCAGGGAAACGGCCGGAGTTTTATAGGCAGGATGGAGTTTGGCGACGCTGCGGAAGAAGAGGCCGTCTTTGGCCATGGCGTAGTACACGCGTGCGCCGGAGAGAATCAGTCCATTGCAACAACCGAAGCCGGAGATCATGATGGCGACGGCCATGAGCGCTCCTCCGGCCGATGTGAACATCTGGGTCATAACTGCGGTGGCTACGCGATCTTCACTCGCGTATTGGATTCCGCGCTCCAGGAGCGTCGTTCCGCCTGGGCTGCCCCAGAGCGGGAGCGCGCTGAGATAGATAAAGTTGCAGCCGATGTAGAGCGCGATGACGACACCGGTGCCGAGTGCCAGAGAAAGTGGAAGGTTGCGGCTGGGGTTCTTGACTTCTCCAGCGGTGAAGGTGACGTTGTTCCACGCGTCGGCGGAGAAGAGCGACCCTACCTGGGCTATCGCCAACACGGTGAGGGTCGAGACGAGAACACCAGCGCCGACGTCATGCAAGGCACCGAGCCCGGAATTGTGCCAGAAGTTCGCTCCGAAGTTCGCGGCGACAGCCTTCGCATTGCGGCCGAGGAAAATTCCGAAGAGGACCAAGCCGAGTAGCGCGGACACTTTCGCAGTAGTGAAAATATTTTGGATGATGGCGCCGGTTTTTACGCCGAAGATGTTGATGATCGAAAGCGCGATTACCACGAGGATCGCGACAAAATTCTGCGTGTTCAGGCCGACGTCCATCCCACCCAGCATCATGGGGCCGACGGAAAACTTCGGGACCTTCCAGAGGTGGAGGATCCAGTGACTGGAAGAAATTGCCGGCCAGAAGATTCCGAGGAACTTGCCGAAAGCCACGCCCACGGCGGCGATCGTGCCGGTTTGAATGACTAGAAATAGAGTCCAACCGTAGAGAAATCCCCAGAGCGGCCCGAGCGATTCGCGGAGATAAACATACTGGCCGCCGGCGCGCGGCATCATCGCGGCCAGTTCGCCATAGGTGAGAGCGCCTACGATCGTTAGAAATCCGGTGATGAGCCACGCTCCGATGAGCAGGGCCGGCGAGCTGACCTCGCGGGAAATCTCCGCGGACACAATAAAGATGCCCGACCCGATCATCGAGCCCATCACCAGCATGGTGGCGCTGGTCAGACCCAGACCTTTAACTAATTCTTTGTCCTGATGGGTATGGCGCTCCCAATCGCTGAGCGACGCGGCGGGGGCTGGGGGTGGGGCGTCGGTGCTCACGAACCTCCTCGGGTGATCGCGATGCAAGAGTTTCGAATCATGAGTTGCGTTGCTTAACTCATGACTTTGTAGTGCGTAAGTTTCACGTCATCACGAGCGCTGGATCTCCGTTCCCGGCACACATTTTCGGGCGCGTAAGGGTCCCCTTGCTACGCTCGGGATGACAAATTTAAAGAATTACCAACTTTGTCAAAAAGAATTACCACTCTGTTAAAGAATTACACTTTACCCCAGAACTCTTAAGAATTCCTCTGATGATTTGCGAGGATCTCGTAACAAGTCGGATATCACGGCCACGGAGTCGGCTCCGGCGTCGATGACGGAACGGGCGTTTTCGCGGGTGATGCCGCCGATTGCGACCAGTGGCTTGCGGGTCAGTTCCCTTGCCCGGCGCAGTCCTTCGAGGCCTACAATAGGATCGGGATTGGCTTTGCTGCTGGTCGCAAACACAGGGCCAATGGCGAGGTAGTCAGCAGAAGTTTTGTCGGCTTCGCCAAGTTGCTCGGGATTGTGGGTGGAGACTCCGAGCCAGCGATTTGGCCCAATTATCCTCCGGACCGAGTCGGCGGACAGATCATCCTGCCCAACATGCACGCCATCAAAATCGGCGGCCAAGCAGAGATCGGCGCGGTCGTTCATGATGAGCTTGACTCGGCCGCCGACGCGCCGCTTGAGTTCGCGGGCGTGGTCGAGCATCTGGCGGGCGTTGCGTGATTTGTTGCGGTATTGCATCAGCGTGCAGCCGACGGAAGCGAGTTCCTCGGCGGCGGCAAACATGGCGTTGTCGTCGGGGAAACAGTCAGCGTCCAGGATTGGGTATAGGCGAGGAACCAGCATCCCAAGCACCCACTTACTTCCCCTTCGCCAGAAATCTCTCGATAAATCCGGTATCGAAATTGCCAGCTCGGAAATCTGGATCGGCCAGAATGCGTCGGTGGAGGGGAATTGTCGTATAAATTCCTTCCACGATAAACATTCCCAGCGCGCGGCTCATGCGCGAAATGGCTTCGCTGCGATCTTTCCCGCGCACCACCAGCTTAGCAATCAGCGAATCATAATAAGGAGGAATCGTGCCTTCGGCGTACGCCGCCGTATCGATGCGCACGCCCGTGCCTCCCGGAGGATTGAAGGTCGTGATCTTTCCCGCCGAGGGGGTGAACTTTTCCGGATGCTCGGCATTGATGCGGCATTCGATGGCGTGTCCGCGATGCACGATCGGGCCTTGCAATACGTCGCTCAGTTTTTCGCCGGCCGCAATCATGATCTGGCTCTTGACCAGGTCGACGTCCGTAACCATTTCCGTGACGGGATGTTCGACTTGAATGCGGGTGTTCATCTCGATGAAATAGAGGCGCTGCTGCTGGTCCATCAGAAATTCGATGGTGCCGGCATTGTGATAGCCGACTTGGCTGAGTGTCTTGGCGATTACGTCCCCGATTTCCTTGCGAAGTTCAGGCGTAACACGCACGGATGGCGATTCTTCGAGGAGTTTCTGATGGCGGCGTTGAATGGAGCATTCGCGCTCTCCGAGGCTGATGACGTTGCCGTGCTCGTCGCCTAAGACCTGAAACTCGATATGCCGCGGATTCTCGACGTAGCGCTCGAGGTAGAGGTCTCCATTCCCAAAGGCGGCTGCGGCTTCCGATTGCGCCTGGCGGTAAAGGACGGGCAGTTCCTCTTCTTTGCGGACGATTCGCATGCCACGTCCGCCACCTCCAGCCGTGGCTTTCAGAATCACCGGAAATTCGACTTTGCGCGCCCACTCTAAGGCTTCTTCCTGGGAGGCGACGACGCCATCCGAACCCGGAAGAATCGGCACGCCGTGCTGTTTCATGGCAGCTCGCGCCTTCTCTTTCTCGCCCATCAGCCGTATGACATCGGGAGTCGGACCGATGAATTTGATGTGGCAGGCTTCGCAGACGGCCGCAAAATTCGCGTTTTCGGAGAGCAGGCCGTATCCGGGATGAATCGCGTCGACGTTGGCGATTTCCGCCGCGCTGATTACGGCGGGAATATTCAGGTAGCTCAGCGCCAGTTGCGGCGGGCCAATGCAAATCGCCTCATCGGCAAAACGGACATGGAGCGAGTTACGGTCCGCCTCGCTGTAGATGGCGACCGAGCGAATACCGAGCTCCTTGCACGCGCATATCACGCGCAGTGCGATCTCTCCGCGATTCGCTACCAGAATTTTCTTGAACATGGTTTGCCTGGAATGATGCTGCCTGGAGTGGCGCCCAACATCATTATGCCGGACGGACGGCGAACAATTCCTGACCGTACTCGATAGGTTGGCCGTTCGCGATCAGTTTCTTGACCAGGACTCCCGCCACGTCGCATTCGATTTCGTTCATTAACTTCATGGCTTCCACGATGCAGAGAACCTGGCCCACTTTCAGCGGATCGCCGACATTCACAAATGGCGGAGAACCGGGCGAGGGCGACTCGTAAAATGTGCCGACGATTGGCGACTTCACAATATGCAGTTCTTCTTCAGGTTCGGCGGATTCCGACCTAGCCGCCAGGTCGACTCGAGTTGTTCCGGCAGTCGAGGGCGGAACAGTGGCAACCGGCGCGGGTTGAACCGCCAGGTAGCGCGAGTCCGGCAGAACCAGGGGCGGCGGATCGGCGGCGCGTTTAATCTTGACCTTGACGTCGCCGCGCTCTAACTCAAACTCGGCTATATCTTTTTCGATTAAGAACTCAATGAGTTCTTTCAGCTCTTTTTGATTCATGTATTAGGGCAGCCGCACCTTATTTTCGACATCGGGATCCGAGTCGCCTCACAGGATGCCATTCCTAGATGACACCGCTAGATTACGACCAGATCTTTATCGCCGGGAGTCAGCACTTCGCATCCCGACGACGTAACCACAACTACATCTTCGATCCGCACACCCCACTTCCCGGGAATGTAGGCTCCGGGTTCGATGGTCACGACCATTCCGGGCTCGAGTTTCTGGTCCTGCCGGACCGCAAGCCTGGGAGCTTCGTGAATCTCCAATCCTAAACCATGCCCGGTCGAGTGAGTAAAGAAGCGGTCTAGTTTATGCTTCCTTAGCACACGGCGCGCTGCACCGTCGACCTCGGCGCAAGTCACTCCGGGACGAACCTTGGCGATGGCCTCCAACTGCGCTTCCAACACGGAATTGTACAGATATCGCGCCCCTTTCGAAGGTTGCCCGACCTGCACAGTTCGAGTGCGATCCGAACAATAACCGGCGAGTATAACACCAAAATCGCAGACTACGAATCCGCTACGGGGAATGCGCGCCTCCGACGCTCGGCCATGGATGATTGCGGACCGCTCCCCGGAGGCGACGATGGTGGGAAACGACATTCCCTCTGCTCCTGCGCGGCGTGCTGCGTACTCCATGGCCGCGGCTACTTCGATCTCTTTTATGCCGGGTCGAATTGTTTTACATGCGGTATCGAAAAGTGTAGCGCCGAGTTTGACGGCTTGCCGAATAAAGGCCATCTCGGCAGCATCTTTCACCATGCGAGCACGCTCGATGAGCGGAGGTGCGAAGCTAAGCCGCACTTTTCCTTTCAGCAGACTTGCAAGTTGCTTGTAGGCGGCGGCAGAAACTGATTCTGCCTCGATGCCGAGAAAGACCGAGGAGGTCCCGTGCTGTGCGGTAATCCATCCAGCGGCTGTTCGCGAAGGAGGATTCGGACCGATCACAATCTTGACGCGGGGAGCTTCCTCACGCGCCTGCGTGCGGTAGCGGCTATCGGTAAAGAGTATGGGTTTCGTCCCAGATTTCGTAGCAGCGATCAGGAGAACGCCGGAACTTCCGGTGAAGCCGGACAGGTAACGAATATTTGGAGGATGAGTAACAAGTAAGAAATCGAGATCGTTCTCTTTAAGTTCGAGCCGCAGACGGCGCAGGCGAGCAGCGAGATCCATGACGGGAGTGTAGCAAGACGGGAGGGTCTAAAGACGAAACCGCCGGTCTCTCGGCAGGTTCTCCGAGAAGGCCGGCGGCTCTTGGTTCTTGTGTTGTACTTCGCGCTAGGTCTGAATGATGCGCGGAGTAATGAAGAAGATCAGCTCTGTATCAGAACTGGTGATTGAGCGGTGCTTGAACAGGTTGCCGAGGTAGGGGATGTCTCCGAGCAAAGGCACCTGCGATACACTTAGCGAATTCTGAGTTTGAATTACGCCGCCGATGACTACGGTGCCGCCATCGGTGACCAACACTTGCGTGGTCGCCTGCTGCGTAATGAGGGCTGGGTTGTCGCCGTTGCTTGAACTTGCACGGCTATAGTCGGGGAGCGTGTTTTCCACATCCACGTTGAGGAAGATCGTCCCTTCTGATGTGATCTGCGGAGTTACAGTCAGCCGCAGGAAAGCACTCACAAAAGTCGTAGTCGGAGGGCCGCCTAACTGAGCCTGGGTAACGATCGGGATTTGCGTACCCTGTTTCACGACCGCCTGAATATTGTTCTGGGTGACCACGCGAGGACGGGAAAGAACCTTCAGCAAGCCGCGCGATTCAGCCGCAGTCAGGATAAGGTCGATCTGCATGTTGTTAGTTGCGTTCAGGAACTGCAGGCCGCTGGTCGGTCCGGTGGCGCCCAAGTTTGAAAACAGCGGAACGCTGGTGCCGGTCGCAGGCGTGCCAGTTACAGGGTAAAGAGGTTGAACCTGTCCTCCAACAAGGATCGGTGATTGCCCAACGGCTCCTACACCACCAAGAGCGGTAGTTCCGTTGCCCCAGCCAAGGCCGAGTTGCACGCCGATATCGCGAGCAAAGCTGCGTGTGGCAGCGACGACTCGAGCTTCGATTTCAACTTCCTGGGTCTTGCGGTCCATCTGCTGGATGATGCGGTCAACCTGCGGCAGAACCGCTGGAATGTCGCTGACGATGATCGAGTTGGTACGTTCATCGGCAACGATGTCGCCGCGCTGGCTCAGGAACTTCTTGAGCGGCAGCAGGAGATCCTTGGCATGAGCGTAGCTGAGGAAGCGCGTGATGCTGACCTTATCGACTGCCAGTGCTTCGGCATCGATCTGAGCGCGGCGATTCTCTGCTTCTTTGCGAAGAGTGTCGACGGTTGCGATGCGGAGAACGTTGCCGTCCAGTTGACGGGACAGATCGTTATTCTTGAGAACGATGTCGAGCGCCTGGTCCCACGGCACATCGTCGAGGACGATGGTCAGGGTGCCATGAATTTGCGGATCGAGGACAACGTTCAGTCCGCTAATCTCGTGGATGAGCCGGAAGAAATCTTTCAGGTCCACATCCTTGAGGTTGACGGAAATCGGTTCGCCCGTGTATTTGGCGCCATTGGCAGCCGGCTTCTGCTCCATCTGAACCTTTTGTTCAGCGGCCAGGTTGACGGCAGGCGTAATGGTCGGAGCGCTGCTGCCGGACTGGCCCATGCTGGCATTGGCCGTGGTTGCAACGAGTTCTGCAGCGGTTTTGTCGGCGAAGCGGCTCGCGGCCTGGTCCGCCTTCGCGGCTGGAGCAGTGGCTTTGTCGTCTTTTACCGAGAAGGTCGGTTCGACAAGAGCGACATCGACCGCCTTGGGAACATTCGGTACTGCAGGCGCAGCCGGCAAAACAATCGGCGCCGGAATGGACGCGGCCGGAGCCGACGCGAGCGTCAGCTGCGGCGCGACACTCGTGCCTGTGTTAGCGAACGTGCTGGAGCTAGCGGCCACAGGCTTTACGACCGGAGCCGTTGCGCGACGAGCCACGACAGTGTCGTGAATCGTAAGCACGTAGGTGCCATCGGCAGCAGCGGTCAATTCATGCTGTCCGCTTGAGCCGCTGGCCAGATCGATGACCACGCGGGTGCTCGGCGGTACCAACCCATCCATGCCGACGCGGACGTCTTTCACACCGTCACTGCCAACATTGATGCGGCTCTGAGCCGTGGCCATCACGGTGTTGGGAAAGTCGACGACGATGCGCGCGGGAGAATCGAGCGTCGTCAGTTTCGGAGCCAGTGGGCCCTTCGCCTTGAACTCAACTCGTAGTCCGTCCTGGCGGTGTGCGACCTCGAGCTTCTGCAGTGCAGCGCTCGCGGCCACCCCCTTGCCCGTCATGTCAGCCGCAACTGCGGTCGTTATGATCACGAACGCTGTCAGCGGAACCAAGATGCCCAGCAGTTGCTTTCGCATTTCCCTATCTCCCCATGCGAGGCCGTTTCGCCTCCATGTGCTTCTCAAAGTCTGGCTTCTAATATCTGTCTACGTCTAAATCAATCCCAACGTTTTAGTGCAGTCCGCCTAAACGGCCGGAGTCGTAATCTTCTTCACCACTTCCCGCGTGAAAGACTTGCCTAACCGATCTTGTAACGTCTCCTGGAACACGATCGAGTCGCCCGTGATCTTCACCACATAGCCGTTAAACACGGGATCGTTTTCCCGCAAAAAGTAGGCTTTGTTTAAACCGTTGCTGACGACTGCAATGAAACCGTTCTCGGAATGCACGACACCCCGCAGATTGATGGCTCCAATCTCGAGGCACTTCTTTCCCGTACTGCAACCCGAACCACCGGCGCGGCTTACGACGGGACTAATAAAAGGGTCGCGGCGCCCGTTCGCAGCGTACTTGCCGTCGGGAACAACCGGCTGCTCAGTTGTCGTCTCGCCTCCCGCCACTTCGCCCGTACTTGCTGGCGCGATGTCGGCGCCGCCGGGTGCGGGAGTTTTGACGTTAGGATTGACCGACACACCGGAAACGACTACAACCCCTCCAGCGTGCCGCCGCGGGCCAACATGCTTCGCGGGAGCCGGTTTCTTGACGGAGAAGGCGGAAACCGCGACCGGGGGCGCGGACTTCTGCGCGGACGGGGTTGGCGAAAGATGGATGGCATTCGCTCTCGTGGGCGCGGACTCGTTGACGCCGAGCGCCTCATTTGAAGCGGCCGCGCTGTGGTTGCTGACCGCGTTCATGGTTCCGCGCGTATTCTGGATCACGCTGGGACTCTGTGCCAGGGCCAAGCCCGAGGCCAGTACAGAAACCAGAATGGTCGTCGTAATCGTGATGGCTGGCTTCGTGTTCATCCTGTCCCTCCTACTTCTTCGCCGGCGGCGCCGGAGTGCTGGCCGGACCTGCCGGGTCGAGATCATGACTGAAATATGTAGTCGTCAAACATGTGGCCACCACGGTCTCGTTGGCCGCATATTGATAGTTGTGCTTCGCCTTCGCGGCACTGGGGATGCGCGTCGAGGCCACCATCAGGTTCGCGACGTTCACGATGCGCTCAACCTTTCCCAGGCGGTCGAAAAAGCCCAGCATCGAGTAATAGGGACCGTCGAATTCGATCTCGAACGGCACCTCGGTGTAGAACTCTTTGTTGACATACGGCTTGGCGGTATAGCGGCGGACTTCGACGCCGGCCTTACGCGCCTCGCCGCTCACCATGCGCATGAAGTTGTCCACTTCTTTTTCGTCGGGCACAATGCGCCGCTCGATTTCAAGCTGCTGTTTGAGGCTGGTGAGCTGGCGCTCGATATCGGCCAGTTTCGGCCGGTAGGCTTCGAGTTCCGCATTCTCCCGCAGCTTCGCCTGCAGTTTGACCCGCGCCGCGTCGTTCTGATCGCGCTGCGTTTTGTAGACCGTGTAGTAAAGGCCGCCCGTGGCCACGACGGCCACCAGGATCAGAATGCCGAGCAACTTCACACCTGTTAGTTCGCTAAGATTCATAGTCGGTTCCGCCTTTACGACTTCGCCTTTTCGCAGGTCAAAGTGAACTGAAATGCCTGCATATCTTTAACGCCTTCGTCCTGAAAACTTTCTTTAATTTCGATGTTGCGGAAGAACCCAGTCTTTTGCAGGTTGGAAATCAAATTTGCCACCGCATCGCTGCTCAGCGCTGTGCCATCGATGGCAACGCTCGCGCCCTGGTCCTGCATGCTGTTCAACCAGACCGCCTCGGTGCCATTCACGGTGTCGCCAATCATCGACAGCAGATTGACCGGTCCCGTCTGGTTGGAGCGCAGCTGATCGATGACATCGACGCGGCGCTTGTAAGCATCCGCTTGCTTCTGGCGCTCCAAATACCGGACCTTGATGTCGGCCAGCTCGCGATTCTTTTGCTCCGCAACGCGGGTCTGCACGTCGATCGATTTCTTCTCGCGATCGATCTGGTACCAGTAGCCGTAATTGAGGGCCCCTGCGACCAGCAGCACCGCCGCGATCTGAACCACGGGGCCGCCCAGATTGCCGAGTTCGAAACTCGGCATGGTCATGGCGGGACCCTTTTTCCCTTTTGGTTTCGCGCCGCCCAGCAGATTTATTCGGATCATAGCTTTTCAAAGCTCCTCAGGGCCAAGCCTACGGCCACTGCCAACTGGCCAGCGTTCTGTTCGACCAGCTCCGCCCCAGCACCATCCGCTGGAGCCAGCACTTTCTGAAATGGATTAAATAATTCGACCGGCATGGAAAATTCCTGGCGGAGCGCTTCGACCAATCCCGGCACCTTGGCCGAGCCGCCAGCCAGATAAATCTTCTCGATGTGCTCGCCCGCAGCGCTGGCGCGGAAGAAATCGAATGTCTTTTGAATTTCAAGAACGATGATTTCCGTCACCTGCTGTAAGATCGGCGTCTTGGCGTCGTCTTGTACGGTTCCAACCTTGCGTCCCAGTTTGAGCGACTCGGCATCATCGAAACTGAGATCCAGTTCCTTTTGCAGCGAGTCGGTGTACTGATGGCCGCCCACGGAAACGTCGCGCGGGAAAAGCGGGGTCGTGCCCTTGACGATGTTGATGTTCATCACGCTCGCACCCAGATTGAGCAGGGCAACGACCTGCGTCGGAGCGGGCTCGTAATTGAACTCGTAGCAATTCTGGAGAGCCAACGCATCGATATCCACAATAGCCGGAGTTTTGCCGGCCATCGAGAGTACGTTGGTGTAGTTCAGAATCTTGTCTTTCTTCACCGCCACCAGCAGAACGTCCATGGTCGGGCTGGTCGCGTCGTCGGAGAGAATCTGATAGTCGAGGTTGACGTCGGCGAGATCGAAGGGGATGTGCTGTGCCGCTTCTTTCTGAATGGTCTCGGCGAGTTCCTGATCGCTCATCGAGGGCAGCGAGATTTTTTTTACGATGACGGAGTGCCCGCTGACAGCGGTCGCCACCGACTTTGATTTAATCAAAGTGTCGGTAAAGAGTTTGGCGATCGCGGCCGAAACCGTGCCCGAATCGACGATCATGGAATCGACGACAATGTCCGGAGCGATGGGCTCCAGGCCAAGATGCGCCACTTCGATTCCTGCGCGTGTCTTTCTGAGTTCGACGGCCTTGATGCTCGAAGAGCCCACATCCAGACCTACTATCGTTTTCGATCCCATTCCAAACATGTGCCCGCCTTTTTCTACGAGGTTCGGTTACAGAGTTCCGGCGGCTTTCACAGCCGCTTTGATTTTCTTTTTGCCGCGCGGTTCCATTTCCATTGACTGCTCTTCCATCCACTGATCGAGCTTTGATTTCTTGAAGCGCCAGCGATTGCCCAACTTGAAGGCCGGAATTTTTTGTTCATTGACGTACTTGTAAAGCGTGTCCGGACTCACTCCCAGATACTGGGAGGCTTGACGAATATTCATCACTTCTCGTGAGTCGGCCATAAACATTTCCCTGCGTGTTCGTGTTTATTTTGGTGTGCTGAGCATATCTCAACCGGAAGCTAGGGCCAGCAAGCGGCAATTTCGCGGTTTTGCTGGGTTTTATGGGTTTTTTCTGGAAATGCGAGAAATGGAAGTTGCACGGCGAGCCTATATGTTGTGGTCGAGATGCAGCTTAATACTTCAGGTGGTATTCGAGGGAGGAGGTGGGCACCAGTCACCCTGTTTCGAGTAACTAAGGTACTAGAGACGGTACGGAAGTACTTGGACGGGCGCGCAAATGGCTGAAAACAAGGCCACGCATCCTCGTGGAGTAATCAACAGTCGATGCGCTTTTCGCTTGCGTCGCCTCAACTCGCTCGAGGAATCGCAGCTGAATTCGAGACTTTCGGGATCGCTTGCAGTCGAGAGAATTCCGGGAAGAACATCCCCTATTTAAAGCGAAAGGCCCCCCTGCTGGTTGACTGGCGATGGCGCGGGATAAGACTTGAGACTACTTCGAGCGAATTGTGGCGGCTTTGAGCGGGCTCTGTAGTTCTAAGCGTAATCGATAGGATTCTCTTCGAGCCATCGCTCGTCGCGGACTCGGCCGATGCTCTTGCGAACTTCAGAAATAACACTCGAGGCAAGACCGCGATTCCGCAATGCAATGCTTAAGCCCAGACCGACTGCGCCGCCGACCATGCTGAATAGAATCATGCCTGCTGCGGACTTTTCGCGGGTTCGAAGATAGCCGCCTACGGCACCGATATACGCTCCCGCGGCAGCCCCGCCCGCAACCCTTCTGGATGGCTCTCCGAAGACAGAAATCAGATGTTTCTGGCGGAAGAACTCTCTTCCTCCGGCGCGCGCTCCAGCCAGTCCCGAAGATAGAAGCTTCCGGCGATAGTCACAACCAGATCGAAACCACTCGCGGAATCTCATAAGCTTTTCCGTTCCGCAAAGAAACTTCGGTGAGTGTCTTTGTGTCCGTAGTAAGTCCCCTAGAAGGTAAATCGGCGATCACGCGAATAGCAGTGATTCGCGTCACTCGTGCCTCTTACCTAAGAAGGGTGTGAAGAGGTGTTTATTGGCAAAGCCGGATGTTATAGCGGGCGTCCTCAGCGGCCTAACACAACTTGTGTAGGGGGGTTCTCACGGCGCCGAAGCCATGCTCTTTCAAAGCAACCCGTGAACCGACGTAATTAGAGTCGTCCTAAGGAACACTTACTGAGTTTCCCCCACCACCGTTATCTTCGACTCGGTGTGGAATTTTTTGTAGTCGCGAAACGTTTGTTCTACGTCTTCGTCATAGCTCTTGAAGAGCGCGAGTCGAGCGTCAAGATGAAATTGCACATGTTTCGGCAACCAGACTTCATCGTTGACCTGGGTTAACTCGACGACGATCCGCGTGCCTTTGTGAATTCTCGCGAGCACCAATCCGAAGGAAAGGGTATCGATCGCTGTGATATCCAGTTTCACCCATTGATCGTCGTACTTGTCGATCCAGACGCGACCCTTGAACTTGCTCAGCATCTTGGCCTCGCGGCTCTTGGCCTCGTAGCCAGGACGCGGCTCCCCCTCGAGCACCCAGGCGTCCCGGCCGTTGATCGCTTCGGAACCGATCAAGCGAAAGTTGAATGCGTCGGCAACTTCGAGCACGAACTTGCGGTCTTCCTGCCGTGACTTTTCTTCTTTTTCAAGGCGCTTTCGGCGATCGTCTTCCGACTCGTTCTTACGTTTATCGATAATCTTTTGGATTTTCTCGTCTTCTTTCCTGGTCTCGTCAGCGGGAAGAGGCTTGTCATCTTTCTCCGTCAGGCGTTCGACATCCTCGCCGTAAATCTGAAGAACTTCCAAGGTGCGCGACTCCACTTTCTGCACCGCTCCACGGCTATCGAGGTGGTGTCGCTCTTCGCGTTCCACATAAGTGTAGTTCCGTTGCAGCTTATCGTTTTCGAGGTCTTTGTCCTCGGCGCGGCGCAACAGTTCTCGAATCTGCTCGGGAGGGACAACGCCGGTGGAATCCGGCTTCAGTTCGATCGGCGGCGCGGCCATCGAAACGGTAGAGACGGCGGATGGGTTCGCGGAAGAGGAGGGCGATAGAGAATCTTGAGCGAAAAGGCATCCTGCCAGTGCAACAGTCGCGACCATGATTCCAGCGGGAAAGCCCATGATTGACATACGAATCACCAACACGAGTGGTTCCCAAAAGTTCTTTCCGAGGGGCTGTAATTCTGCTCGGTCTATATCTTTTTCTCAGCGCGCTCCAAACATCCCGCGCGAAAGGAGCGTCCGTCCAAGCGATGCAAACGCTTCGCCTGCGCAGGAGTGATCAGCGGATAATGCGAGATCGTCAACAAATATTCGGCCACAAACCAGACGGGATCCTCCGAAGTCATCCAGTGCAGACGATCGAAACGGCTCATATTTACGGGACGGGAGAAGGTTCGGAGGGTGCGTTCCCCGCGAAGATTGAAGTAAGTATCGAAATAACTGAGCGCTAATTCGCGCAGGGAACGGTACACGGGTTCACGATAGCGGCAGCCGGTGTAATTCGATTTCGCGAGGGCACCCCAATGTCCATCAACGCGGTAGACGGCAATCACGTGATCGGTATCGTGTTCGGCCTCGAGATCAAGAATGAGGGGAGGATATCCCAGAACGCGAAGCGCGGCGGCGGCAAAGAGCGCGCCTTCGTAGCAATGGGAAGTGTTTTCACGCAGCACTCGCCGCGGAGACCAAGCGCTGTCCGCGAGATGGTACGGCATGGCGTCGAGGGACCGCTGCACTCCGTACGGAGTCTTCAAGGCACGCAACTTGCGAAGTTCAGCTCGGGTGAGACCCCAGGGTTCGGCGTGACTATTTATCGGCACGGTGCTTTGAACGTAGCAGAACCTCGCCAATCCTTGGAAGAACTAAGTGGGGTCGCGGCTTCGATGGGTGCACTGAATTGTCGGATTGCCGCTAAGTGAGCTGGGAAACGGCTTACTTTTTTGTATCGGCTTCAAGTTTGCGGATAGCGGCCATCGTAGCCTGAGAGGGATCTTTGCGATTGCTGCTCTTTGGCCGTCTTTTGGTTTTGCTGGTGTAATGCGTTTGAGCCATGTTGATCTCCTGAATACCGGCGGTTCGGGACGCCTGCCCTATTTCGAAGAGATCGAGTCCCCTCGCACTTGATGATCATAATACAAGCGAGACGATTTAAAGGAACGGAAGCGCGCCACCAAGCAGACGGCGTGATCGCATGTCACGGAGGAACGAGAGGTCACGCCGACCTCATTTCATGTCGCGGTTGCTCGTCTCGTCAGCGGTCTCCGCACCCAGTGCGTTGGCCTTTTGCCAGCCAGGACCTGGGTCGTATTTTTTCATAGCTTTCGCGGCGGCTTCGGTCGTCTTGCCCAGATCTTTTTCGTATACGACGCCGTCCGCGCCGACGATGAACGTCATCACTCCTGAAGACCGGTACTCAGCGGGAAAGGCGACGAAGGCGAAACCTTGCGTCATTTTGCCGTCCGTTATGTAGCCCTTCGCGCCGCCCGGCGCACCCTTGCCCTGCGCCGTCAGAATGTGGAAATAGTAACCGCGGTAAGGCATCGGCGCGGCATCGCGGTTGTTTGCATTCCCGTCGACAACGGCTGCAGCGACCAGTGGTCCGATCGGGCTCTGCGGTTCGCCGTCTGCTGCCTTCCAGTAGAGGCCATCGTGCTGGCCTTGAGCGCTGAAAATCTTCGCCGCGTATTCATCGTGCTGCATCGCGCGGTAATCTTTTTCAGCTGCCGCCAACTCCTGGCAAACCCGAATGGTGGACATCTCATTTCGTCCAATGCGGCGGTATAAAATTTCTCTCTTTCCCGCTTCGGTGTCGAAATACCAGGAACTCCCTTTATTCACGAGCGGGATCGGAGTGGGCCAATTATGTGCCCCAATGTAGAGGACGGTCGTGCCGTCCGGTTCTTTGACCAGGCGATGCATTTCTTCATACCGCTTCACGAAATTCGCGCGACCGTCCGAATCCTCCGCCTCATCTCCCGACGAGATGATTACTTTGCCCGCAGGCCCGAGAATTTCAAGCAGGGCTTTCTCGTCGTTTGCCTTGGTCGCCGTCAGTAGAGCGGTGCTGGCCGCCTCAGCCGAGGAAAAGGTTTTCTGGCCACGCTCTTGCGCAGCAGAAATGCCAGAAAAACTAGCCGCAAACAGAATCGCGACCGCCGTCACCGAAAGTACACCGACTCTTCCAAATCGATCGATCTTCTCATCCACATCTACGTGAATCTGCCGCATAAACCGCACTCCAAAGTTTGAATTTTCGAAGAACCAATTTTCAAGAACGGCATTTCTGCCGCGAGACGCCGTTTCTGCTGCCGCAAAGCGACCGGGCGGAACGAAGACGCAACTCTGGTTCGACTAATGACGGCCACCGCCTCCGTGTCCACCACCCCCACGTGGAGCGCTCGCGTGTCCTCCACCGAAGCTGCCCAGCCCGCGGGACGAATAGGTTCTGGTTTCTCCGCCGTGATCGTAGCCGCTAAACGCACCCGAGCGGACGCCACTCTCGCCGCGTGGTTGAGCGTATCCTCGGGCTGCCTGTCGATCTCCTTCGAACGGTCGAGCAGTTCCACCGGGATGATTGAAGACTCCTCCGCGTCCTACTTCGCCGCGGCCACCGCCTCCGCGATAGAAATTGCCGCGGTTGTAGAAGGTTCGGCTGCCCGAGAAATATCGGCCGTGGTTATAAAGAGCGTAATGATTGTGCCAATCGAATCCCCAATGGCCCCATCCCCAGCCGAAGCCGCCAAACCAGCCGACTCCGAAACCGAGTCCGAATGAGAGATAAGGTCCGCCAAACCAGATGCCCGGATAGGGATACCATCCCGGCCATGCAACAACGGGATAGCCGTAAACAAGCCAAGGGTCATAGGCCGGAACGTAGACGATGTTGGGATCTGCGGGTTGAATTTCAACGTCAGGTCCCTGGTCGGCGACCGTCTGCTGTGGTGTTGTCTTAAGATTGCCAGCGGCCTCAGCCTTGTGGCGCATAACCTGCACCGCGTCCATCACATCCTGTTGCTGGTTGTAGTAGGCGTCGCCGAGTGAAGAGGTCCAGGAAAGATTTTTGTCCATGTTTCCTAGCACCGAGGGGAATGCTGCCAGCGCCTTTACGCTCGGATCCCAAGGCTGCTGATCGACTGCTTTGCCCAAGTCATCGCCCTTCAGGTCGGGATGGGCCTGCACCCAGCGGTCGGCTTCCACTACTTCTTCAGGAAAAGTCGATGCGGCGAGGATCTGCGCGACGAGCGAGTCGGGATACAACGCGATCGGCGCCACCAAGCGTTGTAATTGTTCTGGCGTCTGTTGCGCATACGGAGGCGCCTGCCCGTTCTGTGCGGGGGGCTGATTCGCTGCATCCTGATTATCTGGTGCCTGGCTATTTTGATCGGACGCCGCTTGCGCGTCCTGAGCCGAAAGGCTCATCGGAATGGTCGCGAACAAAAGCGCGACTGATAAAAGGAAGGCGAGAGTCTGCTTTCCGCATTGCAGAATTGCCGAGTTCCCCATATCCCTTAAACTGGTCATTTGCTGGAACCTCCTTTGAATCGTCATTAGCTTGAGGCCTCCACTTACTAGAGATGCGGGATGTCCGCGATGGGTGCAGAGCTTTACGATTCTAGACAATCACGGGGTCGGTCGCAAAGAGTTCGCCGAGCTCGCGAGGGCTATCCACTAGCACGTCCGGTGGGACCTCCCGCAAAGTATGGGGGGCAAAACCATAAGTTACGCCACAGGTCCACATGCCTGCGTTCCGTCCGGTCAAAACGTCGACTGAGGAATCCCCAATCATCAGGGCCTCGTGTTCCGAGACTCCGCTCTCCTGCAGGATGGTTTGCGCGCCCTGAGGATCAGGCTTCTTTGTGGGAAAACTGTTGCCGCCATAGATACGGATAAAAAATTCGCCAAGTCCCAAAGCACAAACAATATCCCTTGAAGGATTGACTGGCTTGTTCGTAAGCACAGCCATGAGACGGGAAACCTGGTTCAACGGGCTCGCGTCATGTAGAGGCGCGAGTCGCGCCAGCACTTCGGGTATGCCCGCATACAGGGTGGTGTGATCCAATTTGTGGACGCGATAGTATCCCAGGAAATACTCCAATGCTTCCTGTAGCAAGGTTGGGTCGGGGTTATCACCAAGCACGCGACGCACCAGAACGGGAGCGCCGTCGCCAACATAGCTGGCAATCACCCGGCCATCCAGTTCGGGGCGCCCAATATGGCGCAACGTTGCGTTCACCGAATGAATCAAATCAAGGCGCGAATCAATGAGCGTTCCGTCGAGGTCAAAGATGAGTAGACGGATTCGCTGGGGATCGAAGCGTCGTAGATAACGAACCATGTGTGTTCAGAATATATCTTCAAGAATATAACGACAGAATATAACGGGGGACAGGGATTGGTCACAGGACTCGTTTCGTATTTTCCTCGAACCTCGGATCCTTGAATCTCGGATCCTCAGGTCCCAGATTCTCACCTTCAGATGCTGGACCAAAGACCCGACACCTTGATTTACAATGAACCGGGCTCAAACGGAGTGGGGTGAATTAAAGCGGCATGGCGACGACCAAAGTCGATCCTAAGCTAACCGAAAACGGCGTTGCGAAAAGGGCCAAATCCTACCAGGGGCTGACAACCCAGCAACTGGTGGATGCCTATCGCATCATGTTCACTTCGCGGCGAGTCGATGATCGCGAGATTCTGCTCAAGCGGCAGCAAAAGATTTTCTTTCAAATCTCGGGTGCCGGACACGAAGCCATCGGAGTCGCGGCCGCCTTCGCGTTGAAACCAAGCTACGACTGGTTCTATCCCTACTACCGCGATCGCGCTCTTTGCCTCGGATTAGGAGCGACGCCCTACGAAATGCTGCTGCAGGGTGTGGGCGCTGCGGACGATCCGAGTTCGGGCGGCCGGCAGATGCCTTCCCATTGGGGCTATCAGCGGCTCAATATCGTTACCCAGTCGTCTCCGACAGGGACGCAGATACTACAGGCAGTCGGTTGCGCGGAGGCGGGGCGCTATTTTTCAAGCCATCCGAAATCTGCTCAAAAAGTCGATGGCGACTACCGGCAATTTAAGGACGTACAATTTCACGGTGATGAAATTACTTACGTCTCGCTGGGCGATGGAACGACCAGCGAGGGCGAATTCTGGGAGGCGCTGAATACAGCCTCGAATCGCCGGTTGCCCGTGATTTTTTGCGTGCAGGATAACGAGTACGCGATTTCCGTCCCCGTTGAAGTACAGACTGCGGGAGGCAACATTTCGCGCCTTGTCTCTGGCTTCCCCAACTTCCACTTTGAAGAGGTTGACGGTACTGATCCGGTCGTCGCCTATGCCGCACTGAAACGGGCTGCCGATCATTGCCGCGGAGGCCATGGGCCAGCTTTTGTTCACGCGCATGTCATCCGGCCGTATTCCCACTCGCTTTCCGATGACGAACGTCTTTATCGGCCCGATTCTGAGCGCCAGGCCGATGCCGCTCGCGATCCGGTACACCGGCTACAGATGTTCTTGTTGCGCGAGGGCATTCTCGACGAAAACGGGATCAACAAAATCGAGAAGGAAATCGAAGAACAGCTGCAAATCGCTACCGACCGCGCCCTGGATGCCGCGCCACCGCAACCGGACACCATTTATCACTACATCTACTCCCATGATCTGGATCCCACTTCGGCGGCGTTTGAGACGCGACCTGTAATCGGCCCTGCCGAGACTGCGGCGGATGGCAAGCGATCTGCCGCCCCGAGCAAAACGATGGCCGACCTCATCAACACCACGCTCCGCGACGAAATGCGGCGCGACGAGCGCATCGTGATTTTCGGTGAAGATGTTGCCGACTGCAGCCGCGAAGAATATCTGAAGCAAAAACTGGTCAAAGGAAAGGGCGGAGTTTTCAAGTTAACCGCCGGCCTGCAAGGCCAGTTCGGCTCGGATCGCGTTTTCAATTCGCCAATTGCCGAGGCGAATATTGTTGGACGCGCGACCGGCATGGCCACACGTGGATTAAAGCCGGTCGTCGAAATTCAATTCTTCGACTACATCTGGCCCGCGATGATGCAACTGCGCGACGAATTGCCCGTTATCCGCTGGCGTTCGAACAATGCGTTCACAGCGCCGCTGGTGATTCGCGTGGCCATTGGCGGATATCTCACCGGCGGGGCCATTTATCACTCCCAATGTGGCGAGAGCATGTTCACGCATATACCTGGATTGCGCGTAGTGTTTCCCTCGAACGCCCTGGATGCCGCGGGATTGTTGCGAACGGCCATCCGTTGTGACGACCCGGTATTATTTCTCGAACATAAGCGGCTGTACCGAGAAACCTATGGGCGCGCACCGTATCCTGGTCCCGACTACATGGTGCCGTTTGGGAAGGCCAAAGTTGTACAGGCGGGAACTGACCTCAGCGTAATCACCTATGGAGCGGTGGTTCCGCGGGCGCTGCAAGCCGCGCAAAAGCTAGAGCGCGAGCATCGCGTCAGTGTGGAATTAATTGACCTGCGTTGTTTGAATCCCTTCGACTGGGATGCGATTGCCGCATCCGTCAAGAAAACCAATCGTGTGTTGATCGCATACGAAGATTCGCTGAGTTGGGGATATGGCGCCGAAATCGCGGCTCGCATTGCGGACCAACTCTTCCATCACCTCGACGCTCCAGTGAAACGGGTCGCAGCAACCGACACGTTCGTCGCCTATCAGCCTCTTCTGGAAGATGCAATCCTGCCCCAGGCGAGCGATCTTTTCCGGGCAATGAAAGAACTCGCCGAATTTTGAGCTTTCCAAGAGATCCGAAGATCCAAAAGAGGTTAGAAAGCTGGAGTATCTACCAGATAGGACCCGCGCCTTAGACCCTTTTCTGTTTCGAACTTCTCCTCCGAATCTGGTATCTCTGCACGATTGACCGCAGCCATTTACCCAACTTAGTAACCCACACTACAGTTTCGACGGGATTGGGCTGCACTCCGTTCTTCCCTATGATCGTTTGC
>Ga0302278_10000893_pt1 | contig 37811 bp, 28 predicted proteins | sample III_Bog_N3_2_FD_194543 | JGI IMG/M metagenome (GOLD analysis project Ga0302278, IMG submission 194543) | Peat permafrost microbial communities from Stordalen Mire near Abisko, Sweden - III_Bog_N3_2 | ecosystem: Environmental > Terrestrial > Soil > Wetlands > Peat | place: Sweden: Abisko... | reverse complement strand
GCCTAGGGGATCGACTCCCATGTTCATTGACAAAAACCTGTCATCCTGAGCAGCCCGACTCGCCGCTTGCAAGTTACGTCCCAGGGATGAACGCAGGCCGATTGCGCCAATACTGTTCCGTGCCCCGTTCTTGCGACTTTTTTCTGTCGCAAGGGCGGGAAACCACGAACCTCAATCGGCCTTGTTCATAGGGAGCGAAGCGTTCTTCAGCGGAGTCGAAGGACCCGCTTCTTCGGCGCTCTCCTTCGCCCTCAACCGCTGCTTCAGAGCAATCGCTCGTATGGTAAATAAACAGGCTCCCAAACGTAATCGCGAAGCTGTTGATTGAGGCTTGCTCCGTCGGCGAGTCCGGCAACTCCATCGGCGATGGCCTGGCGGCCAACCGCCTCCGCGACAATCATGCCCACCCTTCGCGATTCGGCGATGGGCGGTAGCAGGCGGCCGTTCTTGTCTTCGCGCGCCGGGGAAAGTGCGGCAAGCGCCTTGGCCGCGGCCATGATCATGGCGTCGGTAACGCGGCGGGCGCGGGAGACGAGAATGCCCAGCGCGAGTCCGGGAAAGATATACGAGTTGTTGGTCTGCGCGATGGGAATGAGCTTGCCATTGACCTCGACAGGCGCGAAAGGGCTGCCGGTGCCTACGATCGCGCGGCCATCGGTCCAATGCAGCAGGTCTACGGGCGTAGCCTCGGCACAGGAGGTAGGGTTCGACAACGGAAAGATAATCGGACGCTCGGTGTGGCTGGCCATGGCGCGGATTATTTCTTCGCTAAATGCGCCGGCCTGCGCGGAAGTGCCCACCAGGGCCGTGACACCCGCGTTGCGCACTACGTCGAGCAGAGAAACATCCTCGCCGCCGGTGAGTTGCCAGCCTGCAAGATCGGTTCTTGGGCGCACCCAGGGCTCCTGCGTGTCGCGAATTCCTCTTCCGCCTTCAACCAGCAGTCCATAGCGATTGAAAGCGTAGATGCGGCTCCGCGCCTGCGCTTCGCTCAAGCCCTCTTCCTGCATGGCGGAGAGCAGGAGGTCAGCGATGCCGACCCCTGCGCCCCCTGAACCGAAGAGCGCAACGATCTGGTCCTTAAGCGGTACGCCGGTAGCGTTGACGGCGGCCAGCAGCGTTGCCGTGGTGACGGCGGCTGTGCCCTGAATGTCGTCGTTGAACGTGCAGAGGCGGTCGCGGTAACGGTCGAGCAAAATGGCCGCGTTGGTGCCAGCGAAATCTTCCCACTGCAAAAGAATGTGTGGCCAGCGGCGTTCGACGACAGAGACAAAAGCCTCAACGAAGTCGTCGTATTCCTGCCCGCGCACACGGCGATGCTGCCAGCCTATGTAAATGGGATCGCTGAGCAGGGCTTCGTTGTCGGTTCCCACGTCGAGCAGCACCGGGAGGCAGTGCTCGGGCGGAATGCCGGCGAGCGCGGTGTAGAGCGCCATTTTACCGATGGGAATGCCCATGCCGCCCGCGCCCTGATCGCCCAGGCCGAGGATGCGCTCGCCGTCGCTGACTACGATGCAGCGAATGTCGTCGTAGCGTGCGTTGGAGAGAATCTGCTCGATGCGGTCGCGGTTCGGATAGCTGATGAACAGGCCGCGCGGCTTGCGCCAGATTTCGCTGAAGCGCTGGCAGCCTTCTCCGACGGCAGGCGTATAAACAATGGGCAGCAGCTCTTCAACGTACTCGGCAATGAGCGAGTAGAAGAGAGTCTCGTTGTTGTCCTGAAGGTCGCGCATGTTGCTGTACTTGCCGAATGCCGTATCGCGGCTGGCGAGCACCCTCATGCGCCGCTCGCGCTGATCTTCAAGCGTGCCGATATGGGGTGGCAACAAACCGCGGAGACCGAAGGCGTCGCGCTCTTCATCTGTGAAGGCTGTGCCTTTGTTGAGCCTCGGATTGAGCAGCAGATCGAATCCATGCAGTCGGGTCCGAAGGAATTTCTGGGCTTGTTGCGGCGCTGGGGATTGCGTGCTCACTTGTGACCTCTCGTTGATCGGGACGTTCGCCGTATTTGAATACCCTATGAGACCTCTGACTAAGTCGGAGGTTCACTGTTTTGAAAGGGCACGACCTTAGTCGTGCCACCTGGGACCACCAATTTGCTGGGCTTCAGCCCCTGAGGGAAATATCTCCGAACCCCACTTATTCAGACATTCCCTATGGCTCCTCGATGATAGCCAAATCCCATGGCGCCAGGGTTAATTCCGCAGATTTCGCCACGGCTTTTCCGTCGAGAAGACTCGTTCCGGGAGCGTAAGAGTAAGTGAGTTTCACTTCGGCGCCGGAGTAATTGAAATAATAATGGAGGCGCTTGCCGAGGCGATTGACGCCATGATCCACATGAACGGCGGCGGGCAATTGCTGGTCGGCGTTGGTGAGGCCGGCTTTGGCGAGCGCGCCCTTGAGGACCGCGGCCTGCAGCTTGTCCGAAAGAAAAGTTCCTTCGTAGAGCAGCCACCCCGTGCCGAGTTCGTTCTCCGTAATAGCCGGCCATTTTCCGAAGAAGGGATGATCGTAATAAGCGATGGCCTTGGCGTGTTCCGGCATTAAAAGCTCAGCCCAAGAGGAAACCTTGTTGTCTGCGCCGGCGTGGAATGGATCGTCTTTCAATGCGAGCGGGTGTTCGAGGCTGGAAAACTCTTGATAGCTGATTCCGGCCGCCTCGCGCAGCGGACCAGGGGCGCGTACCCAGCGGACGGCGGAGTTCTCGTTGGCGAATCCGCTCTTGAAAGTCACGACAACATGGCCACCGTTTTTCACGTAGTCCGAGATGCGCCGCAGCAATGCGTCGTCGGAGATATAAAGCGCGGGGACGATGAGCAGCTTGTATTGCGAAAAGTCCTGGGTCTCCGGAAATACAAAATCCGCGCCCACATTCAGGTCGTAGAGAGCTTTGTGCATCTGCTGCACGAGTGAAGCGTACCCATCCGGCTCTCCCGTCCAACTCCTCGCCGGCACACCGCCGCCGTAGGGCATGAAGCCGATCGCATTCGCCGAGTCGCGGCTCCAGAGAATGGCGACCTGGTTATGAATCTGCAGGCCGACCAGTTGCGGGCCAATCTTTTCCAGTTCATGCGCAGTCCGGCTGACTTCGGCATACTCGCGGTTGGGCTCAAGGTCGTGCGAGAGAACGCCCTTCCAGTAGGTCTCCTGATTGCCGTGGATCGACGCCCAATGCCAGTACTCGACCATGTTTGCGCCGTTGGCCAGGTAGGTGTAAACATCTTCGCGCATCTGGCCGTCGTAGGGCGGATATTGGCCGCTGGAGCTCCAGCCAATCGTCTGCCCGTTGGTTTCGGTGACCAGAAAATTGCTGTGTTTCAGAGAGCGGGAGAAGTCGCTCTGAATCGCCTGGAATGAGCCATCGTAATGGTCCTGTGTGCCGTGATAAATATTGTCGGCCACGATGTCGAGCGAGCCGGCGACGGCCTCTTCATTCACATCGCGCTTCATCATGCCACCGTAGTCGGTGGTGATGAACTGGCGGGGCCCAGCGCACTCGCGCACCAACGTGGCCTGCCAATGAAGGAAGTCGGTAACGCGCATCTGGCTCCAGCGCGTCCACTCCAGCTTGTAGCCGGTGGAGATGGTCCCGTCGCGCCTGGGCAGGTCTTCCCAGGTGTGCAGGTTTTCGCCCCAGTAGTTGAGGAACCAGGCTCTGCTCAGAGCTTCCGGGGTGACAAACTTCTTTTCCAGATAATGCTGGAATCCAATGAAGACGTCGGGATTGGCTGCGTCGTAGCTGCCGGTTTCGTTGTCGAGTTGCCAGCCTATGACGGTTGGGTTGTCTTTGTAGTGTGCCACGATGTGGCGGATGAGGCGCTCGGCGTAAAAACGGTAAGCGGGCGAGTCGGTGTCCATGTTCTGGCGGATGCCGTACGTGCTCTGGACAGGCTGGCCGCCAAACATGCCGCCGGGGATGCGATCGGCGAAAATCTCCGGGTGCTGGTGGGCCATCCATGCGGGAAGGGAGTAGGTGGGAGTGCCGAGGATGACTTTGATGCCGGCCTTGCCCATGGCATCAACCACGCGGTCCATCCAGGCGTATTCGAATTGGCCATCCTCGGGCTCCCATAGGCTCCAGGTAGACTCGCCCATGCGGACGACGTTGAGGCCGGCGGCTTTCATGAGGGCTACGTCCTTGGCCAGACGCGCGACATGGTCCGCGTCATCGCCAGGCATGTATTCGTTGTAGTAGGCAGCACCATAGAGCACGGTGGGAAAGCTGAGGTCTGGGCCGTTGGGAACAGGCTGAGGGGTTTGTGCGAATGCTGGCGTGAAGACAATCAAAATTGCAGTTGCGATCAACGCAAGAAAGCGTTTGCTCAGATGGCGCATAAAAAGTCCCCTCTTCGATTGAAAAGCAAGTTTATATCAGCAGAACCGATGCTGGGCGATCAGGCTTCCCATGGATTCAGGAGACTGACTCCGGTAGGCTCGAAATGGCGGACATTCCGGGTGACCACCGTCATTCCATGCACCAAGGCAGTTGCCGCAATGAGGGAGTCGCGATATTCGAGTGGGTTCGGAATCATCAAGGTAGCGCACCGCTGCGCGATGGCGATGTCGATGCCGATAATGCGACCATCAAAGCTGGGCATGACCCTGTTACGCACCCATAAGCGAATGCCTTCAGCCTGTTCCGGGTCGCGCCGTTTGAGCATATGGAAGCCGCGTTCCAATTCAAGAATTGAGATCACTGACAAGTGAAGGTTACGAGGTGCAACACTCTTGACCCAATTCTTGACATAGCTGTCCATTTTCAGGCTCGAGAGCTTCGTTCGCGAGTCCTTGCGCATCTCAGAGATCACGTTGGTGTCGAGGAGGTACATCATGAAAAATCGGCATGTTTAATAAACTCGTCGCCCAGACGCGGCGGTTCGAAATCGATATCTCCCACCCCAGGCATCGCAAGCATATCCAGGATGTTCTCGCCCTTCTTAGTGATCTTCTGGTATTCATCAATCGACAGCAGCACAAGTGCCGGCCGGCCGCGGTCGGTGATGAACACCGGCCCATTCCGTACAGCCTTCTTGGCGCGGCCTCGGTGCTGATTGAATTCACGGCTGGAGAAGGTTGTTATGGGCATGGGCGCCTCCATGTAGCAACGTTACTACATTCTAGCATGAAGGCACTTTCACTCGAATGTCAGCAACACCATCTCGGGGCTGGTGCCTACGCGCATGGGAGGGCCCCAGGTTCCGGCGCCGTAAGACGTAAGCACCTGCAACGCGCCAAACGAGTGCAGGCCATGGGTGAACTTGCCGAATACCCGCCGCGTGAACCATGTAAACGGAAATAACTGGCCGCCATGGGTATGCCCGGAAAGCTGCAGGCTGATGCCGGCTTCCTCGACAATGGGCAGGCGGTTGGGCACGTGGTTGAGCAGAATGCTGGCGCTGGCGCGGTCCAGTTTCAACGCTTCAAGCGTGGCGCGCAAGCGCATGGGAAACGTGGTGTCGTGATTGGGCACGCCCACGATTTGAAGGCCGTCGGCGATGACCTTTTCATTGTTCAGGACGCGGATGCCCGCGCTGGCGAGGGCGGCGAAGAAACGTGGGGCATCGCCGAATTCGTCGTGGTTGCCCGTGGAGAAGTACATGCCGAACGGCGGAGAAAGCTGCTTGAACGGCGCGGCCAAAGGATCGGGGGCAACCACGCTCCCATCGAAGAAATCGCCGGGAAGGAAGACCACGTCCGGATGCAGGCTGGCGGCAAGGGCGGCGATGCGGCGGCTGAAGCGGAGTCCATTGACGTGGCCGAGGTGAAGGTCGCTGATCACGAGTGCGGTGCGGCCGCGCCATGACGGAGGCCGAGTCGGCAGGTAGATCGAGATCCGGCGAATGCGTACCCGCCGTGCATTGAGCAGCCCATAGACGCCAACGGCGACCGCCAGCCCCAGAAAGAACCAGCCCAGCAGCGGCCGTTGCCTTGCCGGATCTCCATCCAGCCTGCACAGTTCCAGCGCCCACCACCCCAGCCAGGTGAGACACGCCCCGAGGAAGAGGTAATTCAGAAATCCAAGCCAGAACGCGGCAACCTTGTAGATTGCCGTCACCACCACGCTGGATAAATAAAAGCTGAGCAATGCGGCGACAACAAAACTGCAGCCCAGCAGCAACAGCGCCGCCCGCAGCGCCAAGCCGGCGGCCAAGCCTGGTTGGCCACAGAAAGCAATCCAGGTTTGATAGATGAACCAATGAGCCAGCAAAAGAATGAATTGGATGAAGGCAATTCCCAGGACAGGCCAGGCTTTCAAACGCGAGTCTCCTCTCTTTAATTCTTGCACGCGATGGGAATAGAACGCTGTCATGGGTGAAGCGGTGCACGCATGAAAGAATAAGCATTGATGGCTTCTCACCAGGACAACGCGCTCGGTCTCTATGTTTCGATTCCCTTTTGCCGCTCGAAGTGTACCTATTGCAACTTCGCCTCAGGGGTGTATCCGGCCAGCGAACATGCCCGGTATGTGGACCGGGTGATTCAGGGCATGTCGGCCGCCGGGAAATGGGCTGAGAAAATGGGCCTGGAACTTCCGCGCACCGTGGACACCGTTTACCTCGGTGGAGGAACTCCGAGCCTGCTGGCGCCGGAGTTGCTTGAGCGGTTGTTTGCAGCGGTCCGGGCCAACTTCGACCTGGAGCCGGACGCGGAGATCACAGTGGAAAGTGCGCCGGGGCAGATTGCGGACGACACGCTTGGAGCTTTTCAGACAGTTGGCGTGAACCGCGTGAGCCTGGGCGTGCAATCGTTCGTCGATCGCGAGGCTCAGATCAGCGGGCGGCTGCATTCGCGCGCGATTGTCGAACAGGACCTTGGGCGGCTGCGCAGCGCCGGCATTGCCAACCTCAACGTCGACTTGATTACGGGACTCGCCGGCCAAACGCAGGCTTCCTGGGAGGAATCGCTGACCGTCTTGCTGGACGCGGGTGTTCCCCATGCCAGCGTTTACATGCTTGAAGTGGACGAAGACTCGCGATTGGGCCGCGAGATGCTTTCCGGCGGGGCGCGCTATTATGCGGGCCTGGTTCCGACAGACGATGCGATGGCTCAGATGTATACGCGGGCGATCGAGAGGCTGGGCGATGCGGGTATCGAGCAGTATGAAATATCGAACTTCGGCCGGCCGGGGTTCAAGTCGCGTCACAACATGCGCTACTGGCAGCGGCGGCCGTACCTCGGGCTCGGGCTGGATGCGTCATCGATGCTGCGTGCGACCCGATCCGTGGACAATGCAGAATCTCCCTACGTCCTGCGATCGACAACCACGAGCGATTTGGAAGAATTCCTTGCCGGGCCGCAACCCGTCGAGACAGGATGGCTTTCTCCGGCGCGGCAGCACGAAGAAGCATGGTTCCTGGGGCTGCGGCTCAATGCGGGCGTAGAGGTGGCCGCGCTGGAGCTTGAGTTTGGACGGGAAATGGTGACGCGCGCGATGGACGTAGTTGAACGATTCGGCGAGGATGGGTTGCTGACGTCGGATGGCAAAGCCGTTCGGCTTACGCCGCGGGGGCGGATGATCTCGAACGATGTCTTCCAGGAGTTTTTGGGGCTGGATGCGGGCGAAGTTGAAGGCGGTTCCCCACTTCTGACGAACGGGGTCCCAATCGAGATCTGAGGTTCCTCATCATCTCCAAAGAAAACAAAAAGCAGATCCTTCGACTCCGCTGAAGTACGCTTCGCTCAGGATGACAGGTCTGTTTCTGATATCAACATCATTGGAGACGGGCCACTAGAGCTTCTCCGCCACGCTCTTGGCTTGCGTGAAGAGGAAGAGGTAGTCCGGGCCGCCAGCCTTCGAATCGGTGCCGCTCATATTGAAACCGCCGAATGGGTGCGCGCCCACCATCGCTCCGGTGCATTTGCGGTTTAGATACAGATTGCCCACGTGGAACTCCCGTGTAGCGTTGTCCAGTCTTTCGCGGTCGGTCGTATAGATTGCGCCGGTCAGGCCGTACTCCGTGTTATTGGCTACGGCGAGTCCCTCTTCGTAGCTATTGACCTTGATGAGCGCGAGGATGGGGCCAAAAATCTCTTCTTGCGCGAGCACCGCGTCCGGGGCGATGTCCGCAAACACGGTGGGCTCCAGGAAGTACCCTCCGTCCGCAGTCTCCGGGGCATTCCCGCCGGCGATCAGGCGCCCTTCCCGCTTGCCGATCTCGACGTACGCGAGCATGGAGTCGAGAGCGGCCTTGTTGATGACCGGGCCGAGGTTGTGGTTGGCTGCCGGATCTCCGAGCGTCAGCTTGGCTACCTTTTCCCGCACGCGCTCGACAAAAACGTCGTAGAGCGGTGCTTCAATGATGGCGCGCGAGCAGGCGGAACACTTCTGGCCGCTGAATCCAAAGGCGGAAGCGACAACGCCTTCGACGGCGGCGTCGAGATCGGCATCGGCGCAGACAAGGATTGAGTCCTTGCCGCCCATTTCAAGAATTGTCCGCTTGATCCAGATCTGGCCGGGCTTGGGGCGTGCGGCGCGCTCGTGAATGTCCAGACCGACGGCCTTTGAGCCGGTGAAGGCGATGAAGCGGGTCTTCGGGTGCTCGACGATGGCGTTGCCAAAAGTGGCTCCGGAGCCGGGACAGAAGTTAACCACGCCGGGGGGCATTCCGACTTCTTCCAACACTTCAACGAACTTGGCGGCAATGGTCGGCGAGTCGCTGGAGGGCTTCAGGATGACCGTGTTGCCGGCGACGATGGAGGCGGCGGTCATGCCGGCCATGATGGCAAAAGGGAAGTTCCACGGCGGAATTACCGCGCCTACGCCAAGGGGGATGTAGAGGAGTTGGTTGCGCTCGCCGGGGTACTGGATGGGGGTGGTGGCGGCTGCCAGGCGCAGGGCCTCGCGCGCGTAAAACTCAAGAAAATCGATGGTCTCGCCTACGTCCGCATCGGCTTCAGCCCAGTTCTTGCCCACTTCATAAGTAAGCCAGGCGCAGAACTCGAAGTGCCGGCTGCGAATGACTGCTGCCGCGTTAAGGAGGAGGGAAACGCGCTGGTCTACGGAGGTCCGGCTCCAGGTTTCGAATGCGGTGAGGGCTGCGGTCATGGCCTGTTCGCTGTGCTCGGCACCGGCTTTCTGGTGGACGCCGACGACCTGCGAAGGGCGCGCCGGATTGAGGGAGCGGATCTTGCCTTCGGTGCGCAGGCGGCGGCCGCCGACGATCAGGTCGTATTCGCGGCCGAGTTGGCTGGCGACGCGATCGAGCGCGAACTGCATATCGCGGATATTTTCCGGAGTTTTGAAGTCGACAAACGGCTCATTGGCAAAGCCGCCCTGGGGTGTGCGGGGCTCAATGCGGGTGGTGAGAGATGCGGTAGCCATAACAGATCCAGTGTATTCGGAAAGCCATCGGGTTAGCGAGTCGGCTGGCCAATTTGCCGTGACGCATCCTGCACCGGCGGGGTCCTTGTAAGCCTCAAATAAATACTTGTCATTTTGCAGATCATTGACCCCGAAGCGCGCACAATAACTTTCATGAACCCTGAACGAACCCGATCGCCCCACGAATGCACCCCAATTCGCGTACGGACAGCAAAGTCACGAGTCAAAATGTCCGAGATGTGCCCGGTCCGTACCGATTAATGTACGGGATGCATCCCGTACCCTTCACTGTGCTTGGTTTTTAGGCAGATTCTCAGAATCGAGAACCGGGCCACCCGGCACCCGGCTTCCCCCAACCTGCCGGTGCGGCTTTTCGTTGACTCTCGGCTGGGATTCGGGTATTCTGGAGACCTTGCGCGGTGTTGCGCCTGGAGTCTGTGTGTAATCACCCGGACTCGACTGGACGATGCCCTGATGGGGGTCGGCTGGAACAGGCCACCGGCTGCTGAATGTGCAGTAAGGCGTGCGATTTCAGTAGAGTGGGAGCCCAGGTAAGGGCAAACGCCGGCAGTTCTCACCCGAACAGACTTGTTTGGACGTGGGTAGAAATCGGGCCCGTGCGCGTTTTGCATGGGCAAATAGGCTTTGTGCGAAGTTTTTTTGTTGAGACGGTTGGCATTTTTTTGAAAGTCGACCGGGCAGGCTCTTTTTAGAGGGCAGGAGAGAGATGGGTACCTTTGTTCCGAGTGGGAAAGACATTCCCCGCAAGTGGTATGTAGTGGATGCCAGCGGTCAAACGCTGGGGCGTCTGGCGACCAAGGCCGCCGATTTGCTGAGCGGCAAGCTGAACCCCCAGTATGTGCCGTACATCGATGTGGGCGACCACGTGATCGTCATCAACGCGGAGAAGGTCCGCCTCACCGGGCTCAAGAGCCAGCAGAAGCTTTATCGCCGCTACACCGGTTTCCCCGGCGGACTGCGCGAAGAAGAGTTTACCCGCCTGCTGCACCGCAAGCCGGAAGCGATTCTGGAGCAGGCCATCAAGGGCATGCTTCCGAAGAGCAAGATGGGCCGCCAGATGGGCACCAAGCTGAAGGTCTATCGCGGCGACAAGCATCCCCACCAGGCGCAGATGCCGGTGGCGATGGAGATCAAGTAGAGCAGCTATCAGCTTTCAGCTATCAGCTTTCAGTTTTTCCTGCTGGTGCGGAAAGTCCGGGGTGGCGCAAAGAATCGAATGGAAGCACGACAAGGCTGAAAGCTGAAAGCTGACGGCTGAGAGCTAAGAGGAAACGAATGGCAGATCTGGTTCAGTATTACGGGACGGGACGGCGCAAGTCGGCGATCGCCCGCGTGTTTCTTCGTCCCGGCACGGGCGAGTGGAAAGTCAACGGCAAGCCCTTCGAGACATATTTTGTTACCGAGCAGCAGCGCGTGGCCGCCAAGAAGACGCTGGTTGTGGCTGAATTGTCCTCCAGCTTCGACGTGGTTACCACGGTGAAGAGCGGCGGAGTTGCTGCGCAGGCCGATGCCGTCAAGCTGGGCATTGCCCGCGCACTGGTCCAGTTCAACCCCGAGCTACGCAAGATTTTGAAGGCGGAAGGCCTCATGACCCGCGATGCGCGCCAAAAGGAGCGCAAGAAGTACGGTCAGAAGGGCGCCCGCAAGCGGTTCCAGTTCTCGAAGAGATAGTTCTCAGTGGACAGTGAACAGTGGACAGCGCCGAAGATCCTGGAACTGCACACTGTTCACTGATCACTGTTCACTGTTTTACCAATCTCCCGCGCAAGCGGGTTCAATCCGGGGAAGGCAAAGCCGGCCCGGATGCAATCCACGAAGGAGGCCAATGGCCACGATCACTATGAAGGAGCTGCTCGAAGCGGGTGTTCACTTCGGGCATCAGACGAAGCGCTGGAATCCGAAGATGAAGGAATACATCTTTGGCGAGCGCAACGGAATTTACATCATCGACCTGCAGAAGACGCTCAAGCTGTTCAAGGATGCGTCGAAGTTCGTCACCGAGCTGTGCGCCAGCGGCAAGACCATTCTGTTTGTCGGCACCAAGCGCCAGGCGCAGGACGCTGTGGCCGAGGAGGCCACTCGCGCGGGTATGCCGTACATCAACCAGCGCTGGCTGGGCGGCCTGCTGACCAATTGGGTGACCGTGCAGAAGAGTGTAAAGCGCCTTCAGGAACTGGACGAGATGGCCACCGATGGCCGGTACGAGCTTCTTACAAAAAAAGAAGTCATCAAGCTGGAGCGGGAGCGCAAGCACCTCCAGGCCAACCTCGCCGGCATCAAGACCATGAAGCGGCTGCCGGACGCGCTGTTCATCGTCGACTCGAACAATGAGGCGATTGCCGTGAAGGAAGCCCGCAAGCTGGGCATCCCGGTGGTTGCCGTGGTCGATACGAACTGCGACCCAACGGTTGTGGACTACGTGATTCCCGGCAACGACGACGCGTTGCGCGCCATTCGCCTGTTCACCTCGAAGATTGCCGACTCGGCGGCTGAGGGCGTGAATCTGGTAGGGGACAAGGCCTTCACTGAAGAGCTGCCTGTTCCCGCGGCGGAAGCGGCTGTGGCGGAAGCGGCTCCGGTTGAGGAATTGGACCTGAACGCGGTTTTGGGCCCCGGAATTCGCAAGGCGCCGGCGGCGGTTGCTGCTCTGGACGAGGCTGAAGTAGCCGAAGGCTGATCTTGAGGACCGCACGCAAGTGCGCAGATTAAGGACAGCGTGGCCGCCAAATAAGTCAGCCACGCTTTTCTTTTGGCGGAAATTGCCGGGTGCCCCATCCTTGGCGCAGTTTCATCGCGGCAAGGGTGGGAGACCACAAACGCCGGCATGAAAATTTCGATAAATCAGGAAGCCCTCGCAAGGGGCTGCGGAAATCAGGAAAAGAGAGATGACTACAGTGAGCGAAAAAATTGATGCCAAGTTGGTGAAAGAGCTTCGCGAGAAATCCGGAGCGCCCATGGGCGACTGCCTCAAGGCTTTGCAAGAGACCAAGGGACAAATGGAAGAAGCCTTTGTCGTGCTGCGCAAGCGCGGCATGGCCTCCGCGCAGAAGAAGGCTGCACGCAGCACCAACGAGGGCGCCGTGGGGACATACATCCACGCCGGCGGCAAGATTGGCGTGCTCATCGAATTGAACTGCGAGAGCGATTTCGTGGCCCGCACCGATGACTTCCAGGAGCTGCTCAAGGACATCGCCATGCACATCGCAGCCAGCGATCCGCGCTACGTGAAGCCGGAAGACGTGACGGTTGACGATCTCGAGCGCGAGAAAGAAATCTATCGCGCCCAGGCTGCCGCCACCGGCAAGCCGCCCGCGGTAATTGAGCGCATCCTTGACGGCAAGATGGCCAAGTTCTACGAAGAAGTCTGCCTTCTCGAGCAGCCCTTCATCAAGGACCAGGGCATCAGCATCAAGGAACTGATCGCCACCAAAGTCGGCAAGCTGGGCGAGAACATCACGGTGCGGCGCTTTGCCCGCTTCAAGGTAGGCGCCCCCGACTGGACCGTGGCCACAACCAAGGCTGTCGAAGTCGCGGAATAGCTGACAGCAGGGACTAGGGACCTAGCGACTAAGGAACAGGAAAGGCCCGGAGCTTTGGCTCCGGGCCTTTGTTCGTTTCGAGAGAAATAGCGATGCGTCGAGGAGGGGCGCCCGGCAATCCTCATGGATGCAAACCCAGCGAACAAGCGGAAACAATACTCCACGATCGCTGCAAAATCTTGCGCACTCATCGGGAAGGGTCGGTGTAAGATCTTTGCTTTTAAATGATTGGAAGTGGTTTCTCAATTGCTTTGTAACGCTTAGATCAGCCGCGGATATTTGTCTTACCCCCCCCAGGAACGACGAATAACAGTCACAGACAGCGTTCTGAGAACCGCTTTTGCGCCTGATCCGCATTTCTCACCTTCGGTCTCGTTCAACACTTTTTTGAGGCACTTTCTCTTCGCCTGACGCTATCTCCAATAGAATGCGGAAATGCTCTTCGGCCTGGCGGTTACCCATTGCGTCAAGTACATGCGTGTTGTGATGCAGGGACGCTGCGAGGCTTCATCTAACCCCCGGTCCCGGGGCTGGCTCCGGGATTGCAACCGCACCAAGGAGGATCGAATGTCGATTACAAGAATCGCTGTCAGGGGCCTTTTGGCAGCCGTCGTGGCATCCCCGCTGGCTGCCTTTGCCGGCCCAGTGGACATTAACTTCAGTTCCCTTTCTCAGTCCGGCACCTATTTGAACCCTGAGGGGAAAAGCATTACCCAGCAGGGCTTCACCGTTGCGGGCGCCTATTTATACACATGGCAGGCCTCGAGTCCGAGTTTGCCCAGCCTGAATCCCGCCGATACCTCTCTATTCGATTACTACTCGGGGGGCGTCGACTCGATCACCGATGCTGGAAATGCAGCGTTTACCATGAACTCCATCGGCCTCGCACCACTGATTGCCGGCAGCGACGGGACATTCGAGGTGACGTTCATCGGCACATTCGCCAACAACTCCACCATCTCCCAGACCTTCACCGTCAGCGACTCGCCAGACTCCCTGCAAACCTTCGACCTCAGCGGCTTTTCAAACGTGGTCAACGTCTCGTTCACGCAAGGATCGAATTCAGGGTTGTTCGGATCGCAGGATACTGCCTATCAATTCGACAATATCGACGTGACACCCGCGACCAACTCCCCTGTTCCCGAGCCCAGCAGTCTGCTCCTTCTGGGCACCGGACTGGTCGGATTGGTGGGCATGGTGCGCCGTAAGATCGGTCTGCGCGCGTAGTTCTTTCAGAGTGGTTAGCCGTGTTTTCCTCGGCCCAGGGTGCAAGCTCTGGGTCTTCCTTATTTGGCTGGGGCGTGCGCGAAGTCCCAAAGGCCGCTGTGCTTCTCGGAACTCTCGCTTAGGCCGAGCTGATGACGAGAGAAACCGCTCTAAAAAGACAGCTTGATCGCCACGGAAGGCCCCGAATGCTTGGGCGCCCCTGAGCCGTTTCCCAGGGACGCAGCCGGATCACCCGCCATGGAATGACGACCGGAGCCAGTTCCGGCGGAAAGAAACATGCCGTTTCCCAGGTCAGAACTGGTAAACATGCCTGTGGCAAGGATGTGGCTGAAATCGGTCACTGGGGAATAGCCAATCGATCCCAAACTCTGCTGGTACGAGAGCCGGAATGCGGCTGGGGATGAGCCGAGCGGCGCGCGGAGGTTGGCGCGCATCAGTTGGCTGAGCGATTGCAGTGTGCCTGGACTGTTGCCAAAAGTCCCATTCACGCCAACTGCCGGGCTGGTCGCAAAGCCGTCCACCGGGAAAAATGTCGCCAGGTTCCCTTGGCGTCCACCCAAGCTTGCGGTGCCGAACTGACTCAAGCCGCCAGCCCCCCGAGCGCTGAAGCGAAAGCCGCCTGCATTGCTGTTAGATCCCGTGCCGCCCTCTGTGGAGCCGGAAGAGATTCCGAATTTAGGCCGGGGCTTGAAAGGATCGAATATCGGACGACTACCTTGGAAAGAGTTGGCAGCAAATGAGTTGGCCGGCGTCGCGGCGGACAGCGGATTGTCAGGCAGCGTTACGGCTGTGGTCTGGCTTGTCGCCAGGACCGAACTCTGTGCCCGGAGCAGCGGCGTCAACCCAGCGCAAACCAGGAATGCCACCACCAACACGCTCCCCCGGCCACGACGTTGCACAAGCGAAGCGAATTGGCCGGATCGGCTCATGGGCGACTCCTCTGGAGCGAGCATACCCTTGAATGGCCTTGGGCGCCAGCCTCAATTACCAAGAGATGTAACTAAAGTCACAAGGTTACAAATTGAGACTGTCCGGGCGCACCAAAAGCCGCCTGTGAGAACGTAACGTTACCAGCTTCAAAGGCGTGAAACCAAGGCAGCGTCCGGTATGCGATACTCGGAAAAGCATGTACAAACGCATTGTCCTCAAGCTTTCCGGTGAAGTGTTGGCTGGCCCGCGCGGTTTCGGCCTGGATGCCGACAAAGTGACAGCGATTACCGACGAAATTGTCGACATACACGCATTGGGCGTGGAAATCGGCGTGGTGGTGGGCGGCGGCAACATCTTCCGCGGCGTAGCCGAGCAGGCCAAGGAAATGGACCGCGTAAGCGCGGACAACATGGGCATGTTGTCGACGGTGATCAACGCCATCGCCATGCAGGACGCCATTGAGCGACGCGGCGTGCAGTGCCGCGTGATGAGCGCGGTTTTCATGAACCAGGTGGCGGAGCCGTATATTCGCCGCCGCGCTGTCCGCCATCTGGAAAAAGGCCGCGTGGTCATCTTCGCCGCCGGCATCGGCAACCCGTTCTTCTCTTCTGACACGGCCGCCAGCCTGCGCGCCATGGAGATCAAGGCCGACGTGCTGCTGAAGGCTACCAAAGTGGAGGGCGTTTACAGTTCTGACCCGGTGCTGAACAAAGATGCCGTGAAGTACGACCAGATTACTTACATGGAGATCCTGCGCCAGGGCCTGAAGGTGATGGACCTGACCGCGGTGAGCCTGTGCAAAGACAACAACCTCCCCATGATCATCTTCAACATGAACCAGCCGGGGAATATCCGGCGCGTCGTGATGGGAGAAAAAGTGGGATCGCTGGTGACGGCGTAAGAACAGGGAATAGGGAATAGGGAACAGCGGCTGTGCTAGAGCTCTAGTCTTACGCGGCTGTACCAGGCAACCGCCTGGGGGCGTCTAACTGCCAATGGATGAGCACAAGCCAGCACGGCTGAATGGACTGACGGGCCTGCGCACCTTCGCGGCAATCAACATCGTCTTTTTCCATTTTTCCAATCCAAACTGGTTTGGCTGGCTGGCGCCGGTGGTGAACGCCGGCTACGCCTCGGTCAGCTTCTTCATCCTGCTGTCGGGATTTGTGCTGGCATATAACTACGCAGGCCGGGCGCGCGCGGGAGAACTCGATAAGGGCCGGTTCTGGGAGGCGCGATTCACGCGGCTCTATCCCGTCTATCTGCTGAGCCTGCTGCTGAGCTGGCGCATGGTCGCGGGAGAATATGCGATGCACTCGCATCGGATGTTCTGGACTGGCATGATTCTCTCACCGCTGCTCATGCAGGGCTGGATTCCGGAGATCGCGACCTTCCTGAACACGCCTGCGTGGACCATGTCGGCAGAGTCAGCCTATTACGTCGCCTTCCCCTGGCTGGCCAAGGGCAAGCGCCCGGATCGCGCAGCGCCCTACCTGGTAAAGATGGCCGCAGTGTGGTGCCTGGGGATGGTTCCCGGCCTGCTCTACATCGTCTTCAACCCAGACGGCATTGCTCACCCCGACCGGTGGAGTACGGGGCCGTGGCTGCAAGCTCTGAAGTTTACGCCGCTGCCGCACCTTGCCAGCTTTGTTTTCGGAGTGATGCTGGCCAACCTCGATGAACTGATTGGGCGCACCAGCCGCCTTCGACTGATTCTCGGTGTATTCGGCTTCGCCGCGACATTTGGCATTCTTACGCTGGGGCCGCTGATTCCGTATGCAATTGTTCACGATGGCCTGTTGATGCCGCTGTTCGGCTGCATCATTCTCGGGCTCGCGGGCAACAACCCGCTGGCCCACGCCATGGGATGGCGTCCGCTGGTATTCGTGGGCGAAGCGAGCTATTGCCTTTACCTGCTGCATTTCAATCTGTGGAACATGATTCACGACTCGCATATCCTGGAGCGCACCGGCCTGATCCGGTTTGACCCGTGGATCAGCTACGTTCTGCTCATTGGGCTGGCGCTGCTGGCGCTTTATGCGGTGGAGAAGCCGGCACAGCGGCAGTTGCGGAAATGGATGGGCGTGAGCACGGTAGTGAAAGTGCGGAAGGCAGAGCTGGTGAGCGCGGACAAAGATGGGCCATGAGTTGACAGGTTACAGATGACGGTTTTCGGGTTGCACCACACCGGAGCGTTTTTTATAAACCAGCTTTGTGTCAGGGCATGAATTCAGTCGTGCCGCAAAAAGCTCAAAATAACGGTGGGCTTTACAGGCTGCGGAAAAACTCAATTCGGCCGGGATTTTCGACGGCTCTGTAACAGGGCATGACTTCAGTCGTGCCGCAAATAGCTGAAAATAAATGTGGGCTTTAGCCCCTGCGGGATGCTTTCTTCCAATTTCACCCGAACCATCGAGTTTTTCCGCAGCCTGTTTAGCCCCTGCGGGGTGCTTTGCGAGAGGACGCTATTGGTCAGGTCTTTAAACCCACTCCCCGCCGCGCATCAGCGGTTCGGCGACATCGTCAAAGGTAATGCCATCAATGTCCAGCTCGCCTGAACCAATCATCCAGTCCACATGAATGAGGCTGTCGTTCGCGCCTTTTGCCGCCAGTTCTTCGGGAGTCAGCTTGTCTCCATCGCGCAGGCACGAAGTGTAAGCCTGGCCCAGCGCGATATGCGACGCGGCATTCTCATCGAACAGCGTGTTCAGGAAGAGCATCCCGCTGGCCGCAATGGGCGACGAGTGCGGCACCAGCGCCACCTCTCCCAATCGCCGCGCGCCGTCGTCGGTGTCGATCAGTCTCTGCAACACCTCCTGGCCTTTGCTTGCGCGCATCTCCACGATCCGCCCTTTTTCAAAGCGAACATGAATGCCTTCGATCATCGTGCCCTGGTGCGAGAGCGGCTTGGTGGCCGTTACCGTGCCATCCGCGCGGTCCTTGTGCGGAGTTGTGAAGACTTCTTCCGTAGGCATATTGGGAATGCAATAAAGCCCGTTTCCTGCCGTCGTTCCCCCGCCCATCCAAAGATGATCGTCGGCAAGCCCAAGACGAAAATCCGTTCCGGGTCCTCGATATTGCAACGCCGCATAGCGCTTCTCATTCAAGCGCTCCGCACGCTTGTGCAAGCCTGCATCGTGCGACTTCCACGCCGCCACTGGATCTTCGCCATTGATCCGCGTCGTCTGGAAGATCGCCTCCCACAGCTTCGCCAGCCCCACCTCGGGAGCATCTTCGGGAAACGTCGCCGCGGCCCATGCTGGAGTAGCACTCGCCACAATGGTCCAATTGATCTCATGCCGCGTAATCAACTCGAGCGCCGGCCGATAAGCCTGCGACACAGCGCGATTGGCCCTCCCGACTTTCTCGCCATCTTCATTGGAGAGCAGCCCCGGATTCCCGCCCGCGATTGCCAGCCGCGCCGCCCCGCTCTTGAATGCCGCGCCCATTCCGTCGTACAGCCACTTGGCCGCGCGATCGAAACTCTCGTCCGGCGCGAAGTGATAGCGCATCAACGCCGCCTCATCGTCACTGTAGAGCGTGGTCACCAGCGAAGCGCCGGCACGGTACGCCTGTTCCGTGATGCGGCGCGCCAGCGGCAACGCGTCCAGCGAGGCTGTCATCACCAGTTCCTGCCCAGCCCTCAGGCCCAGCCCAACCCGCACCGCAACTTGAGCAAGCAGGTCCAGTTTCTCTTCGTGGGTACGGATTTCCGGCGTAACTGCGGCAATACTCATTTGTTCCACCTCCAGCGCTTTCCCAGCATAAATCACGCTGCATATTCATCGCCCCCAAACCTCCAGCGTCTAATGTAGAGAGAGGGCTGGGTTTCTTGCCCTAAAGCTCCGGCATTAGTATCCTTTCCGTGGACCTCAGGACCCCCCCGCTTTGATTCGAGCACTCGTAGATTTCGCACTGAAGAGTCGCTGGCTGGTATTGGGCGGGATGCTGGTGCTGACGGCGTGGGGCATTATTTCCTTCCGCGCCCTGCCCATTGAGGCGTATCCGGATGTCGCCAACAACTACGTGCAGATCATTACCCAGTGGCCGGGCCGCAGCGCCGAGGAGATCGAGCGCCAGGTCACAATCCCGGTGGAAATTCAGATGGCGGGCATTCCGCACCTGACGCATCTGCGCTCCACCACGCTGGCCGGGCTTTCGAGCCTGATGCTCGTCTTCGACGACGACTCAAAGAGCGACGTAAACCGCGAGCATGTGCTGGAGCGGCTAAGCCAGGTGAGCCTGCCCGCCAACCTCACTCCGCAGATGGGAACGGACTGGAGCCCCGTAGGCCAGATCTACTGGTACACCCTGGAAAGCACCAACCCGGCTTACGACGTGATGGAGAAAAAGTCGCTCGAGGACTGGCTGCTGGAGAAGTCCTTCAAGGGCGTCAAGGGCGTGGTCGATGTATCGAGCTTCGGGGGCCCGACCAAGGAATACCAGATCAAGCTGGACCCGGAGAAGCTGGTCTCTTACGGCTTGTCGATCACCCAGGTGGAGCAGCAGATCGCCAACAACAACACCAACGGCGGCGGCAGCTTTATCGAGCAGGGCGCGCAGCAGATCAACGTGCAATCCAAGGGCCTCTACACCAGCGTCCAGGATATTGAAGACACGGTGGTGAAGACGCAGAACGGTGCGGCAATTTCGATCAAGGACATCGCCACCGTAACCCAGGGCGCGAAGATACGCCTGGGTCAGATCGGCCGTGCCTGGCACACCATCGACAGTTCCGGAAACAGCAAGATCGTCGACAATCCCGACACGGTGGAAGGGATCGTGCTGCTGCAAAAGGGCGACGACTCCGACCCGGTGCTGGAGGGCATTCACGCGGAAGTGGAGAAGCTGAATCACGGCATTCTGCCCAAAGGCGTGAAGGTAGTGCCGTTTCTCGACCGCTCCGATCTGGTGAAATTCACGGTTGAGACCGTGGAGCACAACCTGACCGAAGGGATGATCCTGGTCGCGATCATTCTTTTTCTGTTTCTGGGCAACGTGCGCGGCGCGATCATTGTTACGCTCACCATTCCGTTCGCGCTGATGTTCGCGGCCATTTGCCTTGACCTGAGCCACATTCCGGCCAACCTGCTTTCGCTGGGCGCGCTGGATTTTGGAATGGTCGTGGATGGCTCGGTGGTGATGATCGAGAACATTGTTCGCCACCTCTCGGAGAAGGACGACACGCGCACCGCCGGGCAGAGGATTCGTGAGGCGTCGCACGAAGTTTTGCGGCCTGTGTTCTTCGCGCGCGCCATTATCATCGCCTCCTACCTGCCCATCTTCACGCTTCAGGCGGTAGAGGGCCGGTTGTTCAAGCCCATGGCGTGGACGGTGACATTTGCGCTGTTGGGGGCGCTGCTGTTTGCCGTCGTCATTGCTCCGGTTATGGCCAGCCTGCTATTTCCCAAGGGCGCGAAAGAATGGCAGAACCCGATCATGAAATGGCTGATCCAGCACTATCGGGTTGCCGTGCGGGCTGCGATTGTGCATCGGCGGACAACAGTGGGCATCTCCACCGTTCTGTTCCTCATCGCCATTTATCTCACCGTTGGCGGGCCCATCGGCTCGGAGTTCTTGCCGCATCTGGATGAAGGCTCCATCTGGGTGCGTGGCACGTTGCCGCCCAGCGAAGGCCCCACCGCAAGCATCGACTTCACCAACAAAGCGCGGCTGGTCATGGCCTCGTTTCCCGAAGTAACTCAGGTGGTGAGCCAGACCGGCCGCCCAGACGACGGCACCGACACCGCGGGCTTTTTTAATACGGAATATTTTGTCGACCTGAAGCGGAAAGAAGACTGGCGGCCCGTCTTCCACCGCGACAAGGAAGAGCTGATCGCCGCCATGGACAAGGAGTTGAGCAAGTTTCCCGGCGTCATCTGGAATTACTCTCAGCCCATCTCCGACAACATGGAGGAAGCCGTATCCGGCGTCAAAGGCGAACTCGCCGTGAAGCTCTACGGCGACGATCTGCGCAAGCTGGAAGAGACCGCCGACAAGATCCAGGCGCAAATGGCCTCCGTTCAAGGAGTCGGCGATCTCGGCATCTTCCGCATCGTCGGCCAGCCGAATCTCAATCTTCAGGTAAATCGCAAGGCAGCCGGCCGCTATGGCATCAATGTGGCCGACGTGCAAGACGCGTTGCAGACCGCTGTGGGCGCCAATGCTCTGACCCAGGTGCAGCAGGGCGAGGCGCGCTTCGACGTAACGCTACGCTATCAGCAACAGTATCGTGACACGCGCGAGGCCATTGAGAAGGTGCGCCTGCTCTCGCCCTCCGGCGAACGCGTTTCACTCGAGCAACTGACCACCACATCCACCGACGATGGCGCGGAACAGATCAACCGCGAGTCAGGCCAGCGCTACATCGCCATCAAGTATTCAGTGCGGAACCGCGACCTCGGCTCGACAGTCGAGGAAGCGATTTCCAAGGTGGAGCACAATGTGCAGTTGCCCACTGGCTACCACCTGGAATGGGCCGGCGAATACGAGAGCCAGAAGCGCGCCAACAAACGCATGGCCCTGATTGTTCCCATCACCGTGCTGGCGATTTTTCTGATTTTGTACACCATGTTCCGCTCGGCCAAGTGGGCCATGGTGATCCTGGTCAGCGTGGTGATGGCGTCGATCGGCGGGCCGCTGGCGCTGTTTCTCACGCACACCAATTTCTCGGTCTCGTCGGCGGTAGGTTTCCTTGCGCTCTTCGGCGTGTCTGTGGAGACAGGCGTCATCATGATCGAGTTCATCAACCAGTTGCGTGCCCGCCGCAAGGGCATGGAAGAAACCAACGAGGGGCACATTGTGGAGGCGGCCGTTGAAGGCGCGGTGCTGCGCCTGCGTCCGGTGATGATGACCATGCTGGTAGCCACCCTTGGGCTGCTGCCGGCGGCGCTGTCTCACGCCATCGGATCGGACTCGCAGCGGCCTTTCGCCATCGTGATCGTTGGCGGTCTGCTGGCCAACCTGGTGATCGGCATCTTCCTGCTTCCCGCGATCTACGTCTGGATGGCGCGCGAAGACGACATCCTCCCCGAAGTTGAAGACGGTGCGGAATATTGAGGGGTGGTATGCGGGTTTTATCGCAGTCAAGCTTGGGGCCAAGGTCGAATTTGGGGCCGGCTGAATTTGTGCTGAGCGTTCAAACCCGCTTTGCAGGCCGCTTTTCGTCTATAATGTGAAAGAGTCGCGCCAATCGAGAATTGCGCGAGAATTGCGCATCCGTGGTGGATGCCCGCCTGGGAGCCGAGGCCGAATTGGGCCACGCCGGCCGGGGAAGGGCACATCATTCCCGCGCGTAGAGAGTAGAAGGTCCAAGTCCATCCATGATTCGTTTCCTGCAAAGAGACAGCCGTGTTGTGAAGGCATTTTTCGTGGTCATCATCGGGATGGCCTCAATATCAATGGTGGTTTACCTGATCCCAGGCCTCACCGGCCAGGGAGCCGCATCCGCGGATACCTACGCCGTAATTTATCCCCACTGGTACAGCAAGCTGTTTTCTTCCGGCTCCACCGTGAGCCAGCAGATGGTGGAAAAGATGGCGCGGACGCAGTTGCAGCAGCAGCGCTATCCCGACAACCCGATGATTCTTGGGCTGTTTGAGGACCGGGTTGGCAAGCAACTGATTCAGCAGGCGGTTCTGCTGGATGAGTCGGAGAGGCTCGGCATTCGCGCCACCCCCGACGATGTGCGCCAATACCTGCAAACCGGCTCAGCCGGCCAGGTGCTCTTCCCCGGCGGCAAGTTCATCGGTGAAGACAAGTACACAGACATGGTAGCCACCCGTTTCAACATGTCGGTTGCCGAGTTTGAAGAGGACGTACGTCACGACATAATGATCCGGCGTCTGCAGGCGTTTATCACGGGCGGGGTCTCGGTGGGCGACCAGGAAATTCGCGACAATTACCGCAAGGGCGCCATCAAGATCAAGTTCGATTACGCGGTGATCTCCGCGGACGATTTGCGCAAGGGAATCAATCCTTCCGACAGCGACCTTCAAGCTTTCTTCAAGAAAAACGCCGCTCGTTACGCCTCAGCCGTTCCTGAGGAGCGCAAGATCACCTATTTTGCGTTTACGCCGAGCGACCTCCCGGGGGGCATTCCACAGCCTACGCAGCAGGAGATCAAAGCGTACTTTGGCGCCCACCAGAGCGAGTACGAGACGCCGGAGCAGGCGCGGTCGCGGCACATCCTCATCAAGGTGGATGCAGGTTCGGACCCCAAGGCCGATGCCGCTGCCAAGGCCAAGGCAGAGGCGCTTCTGAAGCAGATTCAGGGCGGCGCGAACTTTGCCGACCTGGCCAAGCAGAATTCCGACGACCCAGGCAGCAAGGACTCCGGCGGCGAACTGCCCTTTGCGCAGCGCGGCACCATGGTTCCGGAATTCGACAAGGCCATCTTCACCCAGAAGATTGGCGACACGCAGATTGTGAAGAGCCAGTTCGGATATCACATTGTGCAGGTGGAAGAGCGCAAGCCGGCGCATTCGCAGGACATCGGCGAGGTGCTGCCCACCATTCAAGCCACGCTGTTCCGCCAGAAGGCAGCAGCCGCGGAGGAAGGCTTCGCGCACGCTCTAACCTCTGAGGCCATCAAGAATGGCCTGGAAAAGACAGCGGCCGCACATCGTCTTGAAGTAGTGACTACGCCTCCGGTTGGGAAGCAGGGCGTGATCTCCGCGCTGCCTGACGGCTCGCAGGTCATTGCAAAGGCATTTGAATCCAAGCAGAGCGATCCGCCGCAGCCCGCGCCCACCGGCGAGGGCTATGCCATCTTCCAGGTCACCGGCATTCAGCCTGCGCACGCGCCGGCCTTTGCCGACTGGAAAGCGCACGTGCTCGACGACGATCGCAACGAGCTGTTGCCGCAACTGCTGAGCGCGAAGACTAACGAACTGGCGGCCAAGGCCAAGGCCGGGAACGATCTTGCCAAGGCTGCCAAAGAATTAGGCGCGACGGTGAAGACAAGCGACCTGGTGGGTCCGGATGGACAGGTTCCCGATCTCGGCCAGGTGGCGCAGGTGGCCCCGCAGCTTCTCGATTTGTCGGTCGGAGCCATCAGTGGGCCAATCGACACGGAGCGCAATGGTGTGGTGGCCAAGCTGGTGGACAAGCAAGAGCCCACTTCGGACGAGATTGCGAAGAACTTCGATCAGACGCGCGACCAGCTTCTGGAGCAGCGGCGTTCGGATGCCTTCAACGTCTTTCTCAGCGGCATCATGGCCGACTACAAAAAGAACAATCGGATCAGGATGAATGCCAAGACAAAGGGACCGCAGATTCCGGGCATGTAACCCGATCTGGATCTGACTGAAAATGGGAAGCCCGCAACTGCAAGAGTTGCGGGCTTTTCTCGGTTCTCTGGCTTGTTCCGCTCCTAAAGCTCGTACCACAGCAAACCTGTCATCCTTGAGCAGCCCAACTCGCTTCCAGCGAGTTACGCTTGCAATGAACCCCGTGCTCGATTCGCAACAATAGCTCCGTGCCCCGTTCTTGCGACTTTTTTCCTATCGCAAGGGTGGGAAACCGCGAACCTCAATCGGCCTTGTTCATAGGGAGCGACCGTAGCGCAGCGAAGGGAGCCGAAGGACCCGCTTTTGGTTTGCTCGTCGCATGAAACTCTGCGTCTGGGAAATGCAATGGACTTCCGAAACACTCCACTACCGCAGATTCGTCGTCTGGAAGGGCAGCCCAGTATTGGGCCAGTGACCTGGTTGTGCATCGACGTTTGGGGCGATGGAAACGCCTGGCGCTGACACGGGAGCGACCGTGGCATTCCAGCCGTCGACGACGACCAGCGCGTCCTCTCCGTTGAACGCGCTCGCTTCCGCTTCCAGCATGATGGTGCGGGTTTCGTTCCCGACAAGCGAGATGTAGTTATCGTTTGGGAAGACCGGCAGAATGCGCTCGCCCGTCGTCCTGTTGCGCAGTTGCAGATGCGTCATGAGCGCGATGCTCTTGGTCGGGTTATGGAGCGTCACGGTCACAACCTGTTCGCCGCCGGCGAGACTGCGTTCGACCTTCGCCTCAAGCGTGACCGTGGCCATCTTTTCGAGATCGGTGAGAACGTCGGGATAACCCGGTTGAGCAAGCCAGTAAAAGTTCGACGAGACGAGCTTGCCCTTCTCATCGCGCAAATCGAGCCTGAGAAAGTGCGTGGAAGCGAGCGACTCGGGGAATTTGACCTTGCCAAGATTGGTGACCGACGAGGCCGGCGCAGTCACTTTGTCCTCATACTCTGAAGCCAGCGATCCGTCGAGGTGGTAAATGAAGACATGCGCAGTGGCGCCTGAGAGAGCCTCAGGCAGATTGTTGATGACCTGCAATTCGCCATCCGCTTCGTTGTATTGAATATGTACCAGCTCGCCGGCTTTCTTCACTGCAAAGAGCGAAGAGTTGGGCTCGAGGTCGTAGTGGTAGAGCTGCCACACAAAGCTGGGCTGCGCAGGGTGGCTCATCCACGTGATGACAGCGGTCGTTGGATGGAACATCTGCGCGTTGCGCCCCTCGTACATGGCGCGGTAGGCTTCGTAATTCATCAGCTGAGCTTTGCGGACAAAGTCAGCGAGGTTGGCGATCTTGCCATAACGCGCCGCGAGGACTGCAGGGTACCAGTCGCCGCCTGAAGCTCCCTTGGCCAGGTCGTGCTCGGCCCAATCGTCGGTGATGGTCTCCCAGTCCTTCTTCGGCATCATTCCATGAATGGATTCGAGCGTAGGCACGGAGACACTGCCGGTCTCAGTCTTGAAATAGTCGTCGGTGACTTTGTAATACTCGCGCGGGGTACGCCAGAAGTACGGGCCTCCGGAACGCACGCCTGCTCCATCTGTGGAACTGGGCTGATAGCGCCGTGTGGGTTCGAGTTCGGCCATCAATTTGCGCAGCTCCGCATCAATCTCCCGAGGCGGAAAACCTTCGTTGCGCGCGCACCACAACATGATCGCGGGATGGTTGCGGAAGCGCAGAATTTTCTCGCGCACATTGGCGACATAGGTTTCCAGATCGGTCGGGTTGGGGCCGTCGCTGGGGTTGGGCTGGAAGAACTCATCCCAGATGAGAATGCCGTACTTGTCGCAGAGTTCGTAGAAGTCTTCGCTAGTGCTTTGGCCAACCCAATTGCGAATGAGGTTGACATTGGCCAATTGGTGCATGTGAATCTCGGCATCGAGGCGCGCGCGCGGGATGCGCTTGAGGCCTTCGTCGAGTCCCCAGTCGCCGCCGCGAATAAAAATCGGAACGCCGTTCACGCTGATCGTCAGGGTGTCAGTGCCGGGAACGCTGTACGTGATTTTTCTAACCCCGAACGTGACTTCCTGCGCATCCGAGATCTGCTTGTTTACTTTGAAGCTCAGATGAAGCTTCAAAAGATTCTGCGGTCCATAGCCGTTTGGCCACCAGAGCTGCGGATGGTCCACATGGAGCACCGGGAACTCTTTTGCGTCGAAGGAGACCATCTGCGATACATGCGGTGCGAGCGTGACGGGACGCCCGAAGCTGAAGTCTCCGATGGCGCCTGAGATCTCTCCTGTGACCGGCTTGTCGGTGACATTCTCCACGGTTGCCTGCACTCCAATATCGGTAGAGTCGATGCGTGGCAACGGAAGATCGGTAGTCACGAGCGGGTTCTTCAAAACCACTGGGCCGGTAGTGGAGAGAAATACCTTCTGCCAGATCCCGGTGTCGCGGTCACGGATGGCGGGAATCCAGTCCCAGCCGATGGTGCTGAGGAAGGTGGCTCCGTCGATAGCAGTCTCGCCGCCGTTCTTACCGAGTCCATCGCGCAAGGTGTGTTCGTGAGAGACGCCGGGATGGGGCTGCGGGGAAACAAGCACGGCGAGCACGGCCTTCTGTCCCGGCTTCACGTTGGCCGTGATGTCGAAGATGCCGCGTGCGAATGCGCCGCGCGTCGTTCCAATCTGCGTTCCGTCGATCCAGACTGCGGAGGCATAGTTGATGCCATCGAAGTTGAGCCAGATGTGCTGGCCCTTGTAGGACGCTGGAACTTCAATCAGGGTCCGATACCAGTACGAGGTGTGCGCCAGGCTCTCGGGAATCGTCTCGGGACGGTTATTCTCGCCGTAGAGCGGCTCAGGATAGACGTGGTTGTTCACCAGCGTGGTGAGCACGGTGCCGGGAACGGTGGCAGTGTACCAACCTGTTGTTTTGAAGGCTGCGGCGGAAACTTCAGCCCCGGCTTCCGGCACTTTCGCCACGTCCTGCAACTGCCAGCCGGTGGACAAGAGCAATGGCGAGCGTTGTACTTGTTGTGCCGACGCTGCGGCAGGAGCCAGGAACGCTGGTATCGATACCAACAGGAAGGAAACGAAACGGCCAAAACGAATTTTCAAGGGAGTCATGCCTCGGATTTTTCGGAAGAAGTTGCGGCAGGTTCCGCCGGACACACGGATTATACCGGGTGGCAGTGGGTGGCATCGCGCGGTGGCCGGTCTTGCATCGGATAATGGTCATATGGAATTCAAACGTTCGTCCGGAGTTCTTCTGCACGTGAGCTCGCTGCCTTCCTACGGGGGCATCGGCGACCTGGGTCCAGCGGCCCACGAGTTCGTGGCTTTTCTCGCCGCGGCCAAACAGCATGTCTGGCAGGTGCTACCGCTCTGCCCAACCGGCTACGGCAATTCGCCCTACGCAGGTTCGTCGGCTTTTGCGGGCAACCCATATCTCATCAGCCTTGAGCTTCTTTGCGACTGGGGCTGGATTGCCGTCGAGCGCATCGCCGGGCTGACCGGCCGCGGTGGCAATGTGGAATTCGGCGTGGTGGAAGGGAGAAAGCTCCCGCTGCTGCACGAGGCGGCTGGAAACTTTCTCGACCGCGCGCAGCACGATGCGAAACTGGCAGACCAATGGGCGGAATTCGAGGAGTTTTGCAGCGCGGAAGCGGGCTGGCTGACCGACTATGCGTATTATGCAGTGCTGCGCAGGGAATACAACACCGGCGCATGGACGGCGTGGCCGGAGCCTGTTAGGAAGAGACAACCGGCCGCGCTGGCGCAGGTTGCTGCAAAACATGGCCGTGCGCTGGCACAGGAGCAGGTTCTGCAGTTTGCCTTCGCGCGTCAGTGGAATGCCCTCCGAAAGGCTGCCGCATGCGACGCCATACGCATCCTGGGCGATGTGGCGATCTTCGTGAACATGGATTCTTCAGACGTGTGGGTCCATCCTGAACTGTTCGAGTTGGACGAGGAACTGAAGCCGGTGCGCATCGCCGGTGTGCCGCCCGACTATTTCTCGCCCACAGGCCAGCGCTGGGGCAATCCGCTCTATCGTTGGGATGTTCTGGAGCAGAGCGGCTTCGACTGGTGGATCGATCGTATTCGCAGGGCATGCGAGCTCTATGACATTGTCCGGCTTGACCACTTCCGCGGCTTCGAGGCCTACTGGGCGATCCCTGCGGATGAAGAAACGGCCATCAACGGCAAATGGATCAAGGCGCCGGGCCTCGAGTTGTTCCGCGCGTTGGAAACCGCGCTGGGCCCTCTGCCGCTGGTAGCCGAGGATCTGGGCCTGATTACAGCCGAGGTTGATGCGCTGCGCCTGGAGTTGGGGCTGCCGGGGATGAAAGTAATACAGTTTGGATTCAGCGACAAGAGCGCGCACATGCACCTGCCTCAGCAGTACACGCCCGGCACCGTGGCCTACACGGGAACCCACGACAACGACACAACGCAGGGCTGGTGGAACACCGCCGACGCTGCCACGCGAAGCGCCATTGAGGCATTCGTGGGTCCCGTTGGCGGAAGACCGGTCTGGCCGCTGATTCGCGCCACCGCTGCGAGTGTAGCCGAGGTCGCTGTAGTTCCTGCGCAGGATATCTTGGAACTCGGCTCGGAGGCGCGCATGAATACACCGGCGGTGGGAGCGGGCAACTGGGGCTGGCGCGCGCCGGAGGGAAGCTGGAAGCCGGTGCTTGCCTCGCGGCTGGCGGCGCTTGTGGATGTGACGGACCGGGAGAACGATCCACTGGGAGAGCCTGAAACCGTGCGAGAATAGAGGCATGAAGCGCACATTCGCCGCGACTGTTTGGAAGGAAGAGAATTGGTACGTCGCTCAGTGCCTTGAATTGGACGTTGCCAGCCAGGGCGAGACGGAAGAGGAAGCACTCGATAATCTCCGCGAAGCGCTCGATCTTTACTTTGAGCCTCCTCAGGCTACGCGGCCACCAAAGGTCCGCCTGATCGAGGTCGAAGTTGGGTCGGCTTAGCCCGCAGCCTTTCCGAGAGGTTAAGCGCAGGCTTGAGGCTGCTGGATTCGCGGAAGCCTCCCAGAAGGGCAGCCACATCAAGTTCGTCAGGCGTGACGGATCGATCGTCAATACTGCAATCGTCCCCAGAAAACACGAGATTGCTGTTGGAACCTTGCGCAGCATTCTCAATCAGGCTCATATCGATCCAGATGTTTGGGAAAATCTTTAGATCAGCCGCTGAATGGCACAGATTCTGTGCTTACCGCCGCCTTGTAAGCCGGCATCCATTCGGGAAACGCGAAGACCTCCATCATCTTCGACATCAACGCTTCGGCCTCAGCCTCGGTGAGCCTTGAGCCGATTGTCCATGTCCCGGAAGTGCTGTCGATCTCCACTTGGGTTTGCTCAGGGTGTTCTTTCCCCGTCAAGGAGACGCGCGGATTTGAACGCAGGTTCCAAACGGTGTAGGTCAACTGTGTGCGACCCTCCGCACAGGGATGGGAGGTCGTCACTGTGAGGGCGCCAGAGGTCAGGATCACAAGCCTCTTTCGCCCCACGAGCTCCGTGACGAGGGGTATGGCCAGAAACAACGCAACCGCGCCAACCATCTCCAAGATCCAGCTTCGTGCCGGATCGTCGAATCCTCCAAAAAGACCGTAAACAACGAACGGAGTCCCTGACACAATGACAATTGCCACGATATCCGCGAAGGAAGCCGGTTCAGGCATCTCCACACGAATCCCATCCTCCCTCCGTTCCCACTTCAGTCTTCCGACCAGCGTATCGAGCATCGTGCGCTCCTGGCTACGATGCTAGCGCAAGTTATGGCCGATGAATGTAACTCCGATGGGGAATGAAGTTACGCGAAGGTTGAGTGCGGGATTTAAAACCAGCTCCTCGGGAATTCATAAACCTGCAGCATCTTGTCGATCAGCGCGCGGGCTTCATCCTTTGAAACTCCCTTGGCAAAGCTCTGCGGCCGGTCATTCACAAGGAACTGAATCCTGCTTGAGTTTGGATTCAGAACCGAGCGCTGCGTAACAAATCGAGAGGGCGGGATAAACTTCATGCGGTTTATCTGATTGGTTTGCAGTGTGCGTGTGCTGAGATTAACGCCGAAAACGCAGGTCTGGATTTTTACTTCGGGTGGATTCAAAGTTACAACCGTTTCGCCTGTCGAGGTCCACGCCAGCCAGCAGACGAAGTAGATGAATCCAACTGAGTAAATGCCTATGGCGATCGTTTGCAGGGTGAAGTTGATATCTTCCGGGTGGGGCCCTGCCAGCAGCTTCCAGTAGCGGATGGTCGCAACGACCAGCCAAATCGCAACCAGCGGTCCATACACGGCCGCAAACGGACCGCGGCGCACCGGGATTCCAATGTGAATTCCCTGGTCTGTCTTTTCCCACATCACTCTGCCTTCCAGCTTCTCGTACATTTGGCCGTCTCCTTGCCTTGAGATAGTAGCGCGCTCTACACTGAGGCGGCCAGTCGCGAAGCAGAACGCGCCCCATTTCCGCCAAGAGAGCACGTCTGTTCTGGCTCCAGGTTGAATTCTTCATGCCGCGTCACGACCGCATCAACGCCCTTTTTCCGTCTGTTCTTCCAGTTCTGTGCATGGCGCTGCCGGCGCTGCTTCTGGCGGCGAACAGCCTGCGCGCACAGAACCCGGCAAAGAGCGCCAGCGACAGCATCTTTCGCAATACCGACCCATCGGTGGCCTACGTGGGTTCGAAAAGCTGCGGAGAATCCGGCTGCCACGCCGAGATCAATCGCGATTACATGCCCTCGCCGCACGGCCAATCGATGGCCCCCGCGAACATCCCCAGCGACCTGGCGCGCGTGCCCAAACCGGTCACTGTTTTCAACCCAAAAAACAATCGCCACTACACCGTCTACCAGAAAGACGGCGATCTCTACCAGAGCGCCTACGAAGAGGACAAGAAGGGCAGCAAGACCTACGAGGTTGCCCACAAGATCGACTACGTGACGGGCGGAGAAAGTGTCGGGTACAGCTATCTTTTTCAGGTAGGTCCGTGGATCTTCCAGGCCCCGCTCAGTTACTATGCGCACTCGAAGACCTGGGAGCTCTCGCCCGGCTACGTGGCCGACGATGTTGGTTTTACGCGGGTCATGACGACCGGCTGCCTGCTATGCCACAACGGCCAGCCTGACCCTGTGGCCAAACGCGACGGCAAGTTCAAGGATCCGCCCTTCCGATTCGGCGAACTGGGAGTGAGCTGCGAGAGCTGCCACGGCCCGGGCGCTTTACACGTGAAGGAAATGCAGGCGAAGAAAGGCCGTGTGCTCGCGGCCAACGAAGTAGATACGACCATCGTGAATCCCGCCAAGCTCTCGCCGCGCCTGGCCGACGACCTTTGCCAAGAATGCCACCAGGCAGGCGACGCGCAGGTGATTTATCCCGGCAAGAGCGAGTTGGACTATCGTCCTGGAACTCCGCTCGCCGATACGATCGCAATCGTGAAACGGCCCATCAAGCCGGAGCAGCGCGAGGAAGCCAATCGCCTTGAGACCAATCCGCCCATTCGCGGCAGCCTGGAACAACCTCTCTGGTGGAAGAACTCAACGCTGGAACTAAGCAAGTGTTACCAGGCCAGTCATGGAAAGCTGACCTGTTCGACCTGCCACTCCATTCATCGTGAGGCAACGCCGGGAAACGAGAAGGCGGCCTACCGCGCCGCGTGCCTGACTTGCCATACCGTGAAGAGCTGCACGCTGAAGCCCGACGACAGCAAGCGCATCGCAGCGGCCGACTATTGCGTGGAATGCCACATGGAGAAGCGTCCGGTGGCGGGCATTGCGCACTCGAATGACACCAAGCATCGCATCGTGCGCTACCCCGGCCAGCCGCTCCCCGAGGTCGCGTTTGAGCAACCGCAGCCTGACCTGCCCGGCCTGTTGTGGATGAACCGGCCGGCTGGCGAACCCGATGCGCGCCTGCCCGAATTGGCGCAGTTGGAGGCCTATTTCACCGCGGCGCGCAAGGATCCGAGCCTGTGGCCTCTGTGGTTCCGCAAGCTCAATGAGCTGAGCAAGTCGACCCCCGGCAACCCCACCGTGCTGGCGTCACTGGGCGCTGTTGCAATGGCCCAGACCAAAGACAACGCCACGGCGGCGAAGGATTTCGCGCTGGCCATCGGGAATGGGTCGGAAGAGCCGATCGCATTTCTGAATCTGGCCACTGCGCTTGAGAACCTTGGCCGTGGGCAGGAGGCCGAGGGAGTGCTCGAGAAAGGGCTGGCCGGGTATCCCTATTCGGGCCAGCTGACGGCAAGGTTGGCGCAGCAATACGCGGTGGATGGGCAGGCCGCGAAGGCGCGCAAGCTGATTGGCCAGTACCGGGCGTTGTTTCCTGAGGACCTCGGAGTGCGCGATGTAGAGCACCGTTTGGATGACATGGGGCGTGCGGACACGTTGACGGGGCCAGGGCGTTCGACGCAAGCTCCGCTGCCCAGGTAGGTTGGACTGCCGTGCCGCTTTGTTCTCTATCCAAATGTTGTTATCCTTGCCGCACATGGAAAATGCTGCGATTCAAACGCATGGACTCACGCGGCGCTTCGGCGCATTGACCGCGGTTGAGGATGTCACGCTGAGCGTGGCGTCTGGACAGTTCTTCGGCTTTCTGGGGCCGAACGGAGCGGGCAAGTCAACCACCATCAAAATGCTCACCGGACTGCTGGAACCAAGCGCAGGCACGGTCGAGATTCTGGGCCGTCCCTTCGGAGCCTCCGCACTCGATTTGAAACGCCAGATCGGCGTGGTTCCGGAGGGCATGGCTCTGATGGGGCGACTCACCGCGACCGAATATCTGCATTTTGTTGGTCGCATGTATGGCCTTGACCGCCAGACCACGAATCAGCGGACACAGGAACTGCTTGAGTTCATGCAACTGGCCAATGAGACCAAAAAGCTGGTGACGGACTTCTCGCATGGAATGCAGAAGAAGCTGGCGCTGGCCGCGGCGGTGATTCATGGGCCGAAGGTACTGTTTCTCGATGAGCCGTTCGAGGGCGTCGACGCGATTGCGGCGGGCATGCTGAAGACCATGTTGACGGGCATGATCAATCGCGGCGCCACCATCTTCCTCACCACGCACGTACTGGAAATCGTGGAACGCCTATGCAGTCACGTGGCCATCATCAGCCAGGGGCGACTGGTAGCCAACGGTTCGCTTGAGGAACTGCGCGCCGGTGTGGCTTCCACTCTCCCTGGCGCCGAGCGGGAGCAGCGGCTCACACTCGAAGAGATATTCCTGGCCATCGTTGGGGCAGGCGGGCAGCAGGAGCAGGCGCAGGAGCTGACATGGCTGACCTAGTGGGCGCTGGCTCTGGCGGGACGGGCCAGCCGGCGGCCATTGACATCGGTGGCATGTTCGGGCCATTGGCGCGGGCACAGTACGGAGCCATGTTCAGGCTGCGTTGGGAGATGTTTCGCAGCGGACTGCGCTCCATTCACGGCATTCTCGATCTGGGCGCGACCGGCATCGCGTGGATGATTTACGCCTTCCTGGGGGTGCTCCTTGGCACGGGCATGGGGATCGCCACCTACTACCTTGTCTCCGAAGCCGAGTGGCGATTTCTACCAATTCTCTTCTGGGTCCTTTGCTTCCTGTGGCAGATGATCCCTGTAATGCTGGCCTCTTATCAGGAACAATTCGACCTCGGGATTCTGTTGCGCTTTCCGGTGCGATTCGGGTCGTATTATCTGCTTTACCTGGTCTTCGGGCTGCTCGATGTTTCGACAATTTTGGGTGCGGTAAGCTGCCTCGGCATGTGGATTGGTGTCGCAGTTGCGCGGCCCGAACTGCTGCCGTGGACCACATTCGCGCTGGCGGCGTTTGCGGCATTCAACGTCTTGCTGGTGCGGGCCATTTTTGCCTGGATTGAGCGCTGGCTGCGGCAGCGCAAGACGCGCGAGATTCTGGGCGCGGTGTTCATGGTGGCGCTGTTGAGCCTGCAACTGATGAATCCGGCGATTTACCGGAAGAGGCACTCGGGCCGCAGCCACTCGCAGCAACAGGCGGAGCAGCTTCAAGCGGCAAAGGAGCGGTATAAGCCGTATTTGCAACAGGCCAACGCCGTGCAGAAATGGCTTCCGCCGGGCCTGGCCGCACAGGCGCTGCGCGAATCCGTTGAGCAGAATCCGGCAGCAGGGATGGGCTTGCTGGGCGTTTTAGGGCTCTATGGTGCGCTGGCTGGCGGCATCCTCGCGGTTCGCCTCAAGTCCGAGTACCGTGGCGAAAGCCTGAGTGCAGCTCCCGGCCGCGCCAAGTCAGCGATGGGCAGCAGCAAGGCCTCCGCGGGTCTGAGCGCCTCGGGCAGGGAAAGTCTCGACCGCGGGGGCGCGCGGATGCTGGGTGGCTCCGGGCCCATAGCCGCCGTGATCGAGAAGGATGTACGGGCGCTGATGCGGACCTTGCCGTTGCTCTATGCCATTGGCGCGCCGCTGCTGCTGGTGCTGGTTTTTTCAACCGTCTTCCTCAAAAACGGTGCTGTGCAGGGTCCGGTATTCCCGCTGGCGCTCCCGATTTGCATGGTGTACGCCCAACTCGGATTCACGCAGGTATTCTTCAACAATCTGGGCACCGAGGGAGCGGGGATTCAGGTGTATTTTCTTTCACCAACACCCATCCGGACGGTCCTGTTGGCCAAGAACCTGCTGCACGCCCTTCTGTTTGCGGTGGTGGCCGTTGTGGCCGCTGTGCTCGCCGCCTTCCGGCTTGGGATTCCGGACCCTGCAGTGGTAGCGGCAACGGGAGCGTGGCTGGTGTTTTCATTGCCGTGCAATCTGGCCGCGGGTAACATTTTTTCCATCAAGATGCCTTACCGCGTGAATCCAGGCCGGATTTCCCGCCAGCGCGGTTCGCAGGCCAATGCACTTCTCAGCCTGCTGGTTCAACTGGGAGTTTTGGCCGTCGGCGCATCGGTCTTCGCGCTGTGCTGGTTTCTTGAGAGGATGTGGCTGGCGGTTCCGATCTTTCTTCTTCTTGCTGTGGGCGCCGTGTTTGTGTGGAGGCGGGTGCTGGACAACTCCGATGCATTGGCTAACGAGCGCAGGGACGAGCTGATGGCGGCCTTGATGAAAGAAAGCTGACAGCCGACAGGTGTCTATCGCCCCCGACAACGAATCGTTAATCCGATGGTTTTGACAGGGCATGGCGGGGTACCCTCTAGGTCCTGTGCCGCAAAAAGCTGAAAATGATCATGGGCTTCAGCCCCTGAGATCCTGTCCGGAAACTATGTGCCCTTCATGTACTGGATTCATCCCGTACATGAAGTGCGAGTCTTGGCCTCGGCCTTACATGCTGCGGAAGAACTCAACGGATGAGGCAAGAAGTGTCGCGGCGAAGTTCAGCAACGCGGAAATAGGACACTACCGCAGCTTCTAGGATTGGAAGAAAAGTGGAGTAAGATTCAAGTGTTGAAGTGGCAGCGCACGAATTATCGTCTGTAGTAATCACTATTGGCTGGAGATTGAATCACAGTGGTTCGCTGCGCATCCCTTTGGGCGCCGCGGAGCGTGGCCTCGGGGAATGCTATCCTGCAGCGCGATCCGAGCTTGCCTGGCTCATCATGAGGTGAGAATGAATCCACAAAATAGGCGCGACTTTCTCAAGCTGTGCGTTGCGTCTGTACCAGCGCTGGCCCTGGCGCATGGTGTCGATGCAGGCGCTTCAACGAGCCTGCCGGCCCACCGCAAGCCAGGCGAGCTGGAGCGGTATATCGATCCACTGCCTGTTCCAAAAAGACTGATACCTCAAAGCACAGGCAAGGACGCGGTCCAATATCGCGTTAGCATGTTGGAATTCACACAACAGATGCATTCGCAGCTTCCTCCCACGAAGCTGTGGGGATATGAGGGACAGTATCCCGGTCCAACTTTCGAAGCTCTGCGGGGGACACCGATTGTAGTTCAGTGGGAGAATCATTTACCCTCACGGCATATTTTTGACATCGACCCCCGCATCCATGGCGCAATGTCGCCGGCTCCCGCAGTCAGAACGGTTCCGCATCTTCACGGTTCGCGCAGTGCATCCGACAGCGATGGGCTGCCTGAGAGGTGGTTTGCGACCGGAAATTCGGCGGTCTATCGTTATCCGAATAGTCAGGCGGCCGCGACACTCTGGTATCACGATCATGCTGTAGGCATTACACGCTTGAACGTATACGCGGGCTTGTCAGGATTCTTTCTCCTGCGCGACGAAGCTGAGCGCAGCATGGGCCTGCCTTCAGGCGACTACGAGATTCCACTTTTATTGCAGGATCGCACGCTGGACGACCAGGGACAGCTCGTTTACTCTCCCACGTTCGACGATGGCCAGAAGCCTCCTCCAGGTCTTTGGGCCCCTGAGTTATTCGGCGACCTTCCAGTAGTCAACGGCGCCATCTACCCTTATCTCGCAGTCGAACCGCGCCGCTATCGTTTGCGCTTGCTGAACGGCGCAAACTCCCGGTACTTCAATCTTTTTTTCAATCTTGCCAAGAGTCCAACGGACATCCCATCGCTTGTATCCTTTCACCAGATCGGAACCGACGGCGGTTTTCTCGCAAACCCCGTTCCGTTGAACAAGCTCTTGCTCGCACCCGCCGAGCGCGCCGACTTGATCGTCGATTTCTCCGGCCTTGAAGGCAAGATCGTCACCTTGTCTAACAACGCCCCAGCTCCATTTCCGGGATGGGACATGCTCAAGCCGCACCATCTGGCATTGTATGAGTTGATGCAGTTCCGGGTGACGCTACCGATCTCCGGCAAGGGAAAATCTTTTAACCTGCCACCGGCGATCCCCCTCGCCAGGCTGGATGAGAGTAAATCTATCGCTACAAGGGATTTCGTGCTGGCAGAGGGATTGGATCGACAAGGACGGTCAGTGGGAACACAAATCAATGGCAAGGGATACGACGCCCCAGTCACGGAAGTTGTGAAAATGGGCTCCATTGAGAAGTGGCGATTTATCAACAATACCGAAGATGCACATCCGATGCACTTGCACCTGGTGCAATTTCAGATCCTGCAACGCCAGGGATTCAACCACATGTCTCTTCGAAACGGTACCCTGGAACTTGTGGGAATACCACGCCTGCCAGCGGCAAACGAGGCCGGATGGAAGGATACGGCGACCGTCAACCCACGAGAAGTGCTTACGATCATAGCTAGATTCGAAGGCTATACTGGCCGCTATGTGTTTCATTGCCACATGCTGGAACATGAAGATAACGATATGATGCGGCCATTTGAGGTAGTGGCCGCTGATTTGAATTCGCCTCAGCGATAGTGGACGTACGGTGGGGTGGCATTTAGCCGCTGAGGGAGTTTTTCAAGCAGATTGCAATCCTTCAGCGGCTAGAGCCGGAGACCAAATTCGGCCTTAACGTGCGAACTGAAGCCTGTACGCTTAAACGGCTAGGTCTCTGACCGCTTGTTGTTGTACTAACCCAAGTTCGTCACGAGCGGGGTTGGAACTGGCCTAAGTGGTTCAGAATCAGTTCAGGCAACGGCCGAGTCTGCACTACATTTGCGCTGAAATCGAAGATGTTCAGGCAGGTTGATTCCGAGC
>Ga0302278_10000889_pt1 | contig 37849 bp, 26 predicted proteins | sample III_Bog_N3_2_FD_194543 | JGI IMG/M metagenome (GOLD analysis project Ga0302278, IMG submission 194543) | Peat permafrost microbial communities from Stordalen Mire near Abisko, Sweden - III_Bog_N3_2 | ecosystem: Environmental > Terrestrial > Soil > Wetlands > Peat | place: Sweden: Abisko... | reverse complement strand
GGTCTAAACACTAGTCGTCGTCGGGCAGCCCCGAGTATTTCTGGTGGAGAAAGAATTCGCGCGAATGGCTGGTGTGAATCTGGACGTAACGTTGAGGCGTTTGCGTGTAGTCGAAGCAGTCGCTGAAATCGTCGGAGATGCTGTCGCGTGTGCCTAGCGACGGCAAGTTGAAGACCTCCTCGGTATAGCGCAAAAAGCCGCCCGACTCATGCGTGACATGGGAGACGTAGCCGTGCCTCGCATACGGTGAAACCACGATCACCGGCACGCGGAAGCCGAGCCCCATGTCATCGACCTGCGGCGGAGGCACGTGGTCGTACCAGCCTCCCCAGTCGTCCCACGAGATGAAGATGGCGGTCGAGTTCCAGAAGGGACTTTGGCCGATGTCATTGACGATCGTTGCAACCCAGTCAGGCCCCTGGGGTGGGGCGCCGGGGTGGTCTGAGTTGTTCCAGGCAGGAACGATCCAGGTCACTTGCGCAAGCTGGCCGTTGGCAATGTCGGTCAGCACCTGCGTCTCGGGCGATACGACGTTGTTATTCCAGTCGGGGCCAAAGAAGATGTGCCGAATGGCCTGGTATGCGGAGATCAGGTAATTCGAGTCGCTGGTGGGGCTCGGCGCATAGTACCTCCAGGTGATGCCCCTGGCATCGAGAAGGTCGGCCATCGTCTTGTAGTCGAAGCATGGATAGACGCCGGGAAGGTCGGTCCCATTGGGTCCGACAACAGGTACACGGGCGTCGGGAGCGGCGCCGCAGCCCCAGATTCCGCCGGAGGGATTCTCGGAGGCCTTGCCGGACTGGCCGGCGATCATGTATTGATGCGCCACAAAGCTCGGCCCTGTGTTGGCCTGAAACATGCGATCGCCAAGTGTATAGTTTTGAGCCAGTGTCCAATAAGGAGTCACTTCTTCAGGCTTAACAAATGAGTAAGGAAGCAAGGTTCCATTATTACCGAAGTTATCCATTGCGCCGCCATCCCATTGCTGCCACCAGCCGACGTGACTATGGTCGATATCCTGGCCGTCGCCGAGCGGCACGGGAGTTAGCGGTACCTCGATGCCATGACTCATTCCAGACTGAACTGTATCCGCTCCGGGGAAGCCATTGAATAAGTGATCGAACGACCGGTTCTCTTGCATGATCACCACGATATGCCGGATAGGGGTAGAAGGCGCATGGCCGCCGGGACCAACTGGAACCACTGAAACAACCGAAGCTGGATGAAGGCTGGAACAAGAAGTGCAAGCGATCAGGAGAAGTAATTCAAATGTTAGAATGACTTTGCTTATCATGCGTGCGGGTGAACCGACCTTTCCGGGGGAATCCGGTGCATTCATTAAGTTATTCACATCTTTGAAGCTCCGGCCAGATGTCCCATGTAACTTTTGAAGGAGTACGGGGCTGATCGGTAAAAGAAACTGGAGTACTGTGACCGCGTTCTTGAAGGCTGGGATCAGGCAGCGATATTCAGTTAGATGCCTATGGTCTTTGGAAGGCGGAAATGCAAAGCGGCGGAGCTGTGAAGCTCCGCCACCCGATGTTCGATGCGCTGCCTGTTTGTTGCGCTATTGGTTACCGGTGTCCGCCGCCACCGCCGCCATGACCACCACCGCCGCCGCCAGCATGTCCACCACCGCCGCCGCCAGCGTGTCCACCGCCACCGCCAGAGGCATGACCGCCGCCGCCACCGCTGCTATGCGAAGGCGCCGCATGACCTGCGCTCGGACGCGCCCCACCAGCGTTGGATGAGCTGTGGCTCGCTGCTGAAGCATGCGTTGAGTTCACACGAGCTGTCGAGGCATGGACTCCGCCTGCCCGCTGCACGCCGCCGCCGCGAACGGCCGCTCCACCTCGTGCATAGTTGCTCCGATTGGCCATGGCGCCGCCGCCGCCGCGATAGTTTCCTCCACCACCGGAACTGAAGCGATGGCCGCCCCATCCGTGGCCATATCCCCATCCGGCCCATGGGCCCATGCCCAGGAAGATGCCGTTGTAGAAATAGCCCGGCCCGTAAAAGCCATAGGGCGAACAGGCGTACGGCGCATAGTCGTAGTAGCCATACGAACATACCGGTTGAATGCCAATGCCGATGACGACTTGCGCTTGCGACGCCGGCGCCATGGCCAGCCCCGCAAGAAGCGCTGCAGTACTGAGAATTGCTTTGAGTGCGCGCATATGTGACCCCCCTTAAGGTGTCTGCGGTTGCCTGTGTTGCGTGGGATGCTGCTGTCGCGATCAAGAGCAATCTGGCCACAGCAGCCACCATAAGGATTCTGAATCCGTTCTGGATGTCCCTCACAAAGTCGGGGGCTGTTGTCTATCTATCCTTACGTTTCTCAATGTAGGCATCCTCGTCAAACCAGTCTGAGCAATAGGGAGCACCCACCGCCCCGGCCCAACGATCTCTGTTCCCTGTTCCCTGATCTCGCAGTGATAGCCTGAAAGTTGATGGCAAAGGCATATCGAGTGGATTTTCTGGTAATGGGCGCGGGCGTTGCCGGGCTCCGCGCCGCTATCGAATTGGCTCGCTACGGCGAGGTCCTGGTTGTCACCAAGGAATCGCTCAGCGAGTCGAACACCCACTACGCGCAGGGCGGAATAGCAGTCGCAATGGAAGGCGATGACGACGTTTCTCTGCACTTGGAAGACACCGTAAGCGCCGGCGATGGCATCGTATACCGCCCCGCGGCGCAGGCGCTGGTGGCCGAGGGTCCGGTGCGCGTGGCGGAGTTGATTGAGTGGGGCGCGGCATTTGACCGCGAGGGCGGCGACGGGACCGGCGAACTGCTGCGGACACGCGAAGGCGCCCACTCGCTGGCCCGCATCCTGCATGCCAACGGCGACGCCACCGGCGCTGAAATCAGCCGTTCGCTGGTTGCCTTTGCCCGCGTCCACAAGCGCATCCGCTTTGCCGAGTGGACCATGGTCACCAATCTCGTCGTCGCCAATGGCCGCGTCATTGCTGCCGATCTGGCGAGCGCAGACTCTCTTGTTACCGATAGCGGGCCGCATCGAATCGGAGTCCGCGCTGTTCTGGTCGCCGCGGGCGGCGCTGGGCAGGTGTACTCCGACACAACCAATCCCGCTGTTGCTACAGGGGATGGAATCGCTCTTGCCGCCCAGGCCGGCGCCGAACTGGCAGACATGGAGTTCTACCAGTTTCATCCCACGGCTTTGTCGCTTCCTGGCGCGCCGCGATTCCTGCTCTCTGAGGCCCTGCGCGGCGAAGGAGCTTATCTGCGCAACGACCGCGGTGAGCGTTTCATGGTTCGCTATCATCCTCTGCTGGAACTGGCTCCCCGCGATGTGGTGGCGCGCGCCATTGCCCGGGAAGGCATTGGCGCAATGCCCGGCGAAGTCCGCCTGGTTCATCTCGACATGCGCCATGTCCGCGATCTCGACATCCACCAGCGTTTTCCCGGCATCAGCGCGTTTCTGGCTCAGCGCTCGCTAGACCTGGCACGCGACCTCATACCGGTTCGTCCCGCAGCGCATTACCTGATGGGCGGCATCAGGACCGACCTGACGGGCCGCACGAGCCTGCCAGGCCTTTACGCGGCAGGGGAGGCTGCCTGCACCGGCGTTCATGGAGCCAACCGGCTGGCCTCGAACTCCTTGCTGGAAGGGCTGGTCTTTGGGGCGCGCGCGGCGCAGTCGATGCTCGAGGATGGTCTTGCGTTTGAAACAGTCGTTGCACAGCCGGCGGTCCTGAATCCGCTGAGCGCCGAAGAAGAGGCGCGTTTGGAGGGGTTGATTGCCGGGCTGCAAACGGCCATGTGGTCTTTCGCCGGGCTGCTGCGCCAGGAATCTACATTGATGGAGGGTATTGGCGCTCAGGCGGCTTGTGCGGCCGGTTTGGCCGAGATTGCAGCGCAAGGGAAAGGGAGCCGGCGGCTTGCCGAGGCGTTGGCCATGAACAGTGTGGCCCACGCCATCCTGCAATCGGCTCTGGCGCGCACCGAGAGCCGCGGCGCGCATTTCCGCAACGACTATCCCAAACGCGACGACGAGCGATTCCGCAAGCATTCAGTTCTGAAGAGTGATGGCCAGGTTGTCTTTGAGGAATGGTAAGTTCTTAGAACTTATCCGTAAATAGGTAGCGCCGACCTCCAGGTCGGCTGTCGTGCGGGCCTCCTGGCCCGCGCTGGGATGCTGGCGGCGAGGACGCCGCCAGTACAGCCGCTCTGGAGAGCGGCGCTACTCAAATGCGCAATTCACGGATAAGTTCTTAGCTCTTCGATCCATAAGACTGATCCCTGTTCCCTGTTCCCTGATCCCTGTTCCCTGCTGCTAACGACACCACCGCGCAAACCGTCACAATCGCGCCCATCACCGCAAGCGAATAGACAATCGGCACCTCAATCCAGTGTGCGGCGAGCATCTTGAACGCCACAAAAGCCAGCATCGCCCCTAGCCCGTAGTGCAGGTAGCGGAAGTGATCGAGCAGCGAGGCCAGCGCAAAGTAAAGTGAGCGCAGGCCCAGAACCGCCGCAATGTTCGACGTGTACACGACGAAGGGATTGTGGGAGATGGCCAGCACGGCGGGAATCGAATCCATGGCAAACAGCACATCGGTCACTTCTACGGCCAGAATCACCGGCAAGAGCGATCCTCTTGCCGGTTGCAGCTTGCGAAGCAAGCCTCGGATGGCCGCGGGCGCTTCCGGCACAGCCGCATTTGCCGAGCGGACTCGCACCAGCCGCCAGGCCGCATAAAGCAGAATCAGGCCGAATATCCATGTAATCCAGTCGAAGCGCCTGAACAGTGCAATGCCGGCCGCGATAAACAGCGCCCTCAACACCACCGCTCCACCCATACCCCAAAGCAGGGCCGTGTGCTGGCGGCTCTTGCTGATGCGAAAGCCCTGAAAGATGACCAGGAAGACGAAGAGATTGTCTACGCTGAGCGAGGTTTCAATGGCATAGCCGCCTACGAACTCAAGCGCCGTCTGCCGCCCTTGCGTCATCGCGATCCAGGCCGCAAAGCCGGTTGCGGCCAGCACCAGGACGGCCGTCCATAGCCACGCAAAAGCCTGTGGGTGGCTCGTCGGGCGCCGGTGGCCCGGCAACAGCGAATCCGCAGCAAGCAGCGCCGCCAGCACCGCGTGAAACCCCAGCCACCAAACCCAGGAAACGCCCGCGATCATACGTGGATGCTACAGCAATGCAGGGAACAGTGGACAGTGGACAGTGAACAGGGAAGAGAGATCAGAAAGAGCGGCGCATCCTGAGTTGGATGCGCCGCCGTGGTCTTACAGGCTGCGGAAAGACTCTGTTATGGAGGCGTTTTGTATCAGGGCACGACTTCAGTCGTGCCGCAACTAGCTGAAAATAAACGTTGGGCTTTAGCCCCTGAGGGATGCTTTTCGCCCAACACGACTGTTGTTGGCCTTTTTCGCAACTTCTTCAGGACGGGCGGAGACTATTGAGCGGCGGGTGTTTTTGCTGGCGTCGCCGGGTGGGTGACAGTCGTCTTTTTCGCTGGCGTGGCTTTGGCGGCGGGCTTCTTCGCTGGAGCCGTCTTGGGGGCGGAAGCAGTGTCGACGAGTGCCTGGTCGATCATCTGGTAGAGCTGCTGTTCAGGGTGCTGGACCTCGATGAAAGGCGCGCCTTTGCTGTTTGCAGTGACGATGAAGATGGTTGGGGTCTGGTTGATGCCCATGCGCCTGCCCAACTCGCCGTCTGCTTTGATCGCGTCCGCTAGCTTCCCTTGCGGATCCATGGCAAAAGGTAGTTCGATACTGTGGCTTTTCGCAAACTTCTCAGTGAACTGGCGGAGTATATCCAAGTTGTAAATGGAACGCTGGCTGGCGAAGACTTCATCGCGGTATTCATCGCCGAGAGCCTTGCTCTTGGATTCGAACCAGCGCGCATTGACGGCCGCTGTCGGGCTCCAGATGTGGCCGGGGATCAAAAAGTCGTAACGTACCCAGGGAATGTTGTACTGGGCGACGGCCTGTTTGATGTGCGGGTTGGCCAGAGCGCAGGCGGGACATTCCATGTCGGCAAATTCGACGATGGCGACGCGGGCGCCGGCGGGCGGATGAAGCGCGGAAGCATCGAGTACATGCATCCCAGGCGACGGAGCACCGAACTGGGCGCAGGCGGATGAGGCCACAGCGAGGAGCGAGGCCGAGGCTATGGCGAGGAACAGGGCGGTGCGGTTGCGGCGAACGGGGGAAGGCTGGGCGAGGCGAAGAAATTGGAACATGGCAGTTGGACGGCTCCTATGAGCCATTGTAATGGGAGAAAAACGGGAAGACGGTGGCGTCATTGCCGGTCGCGGCGGCGAGCAGCCATCCAATGGCGCCATTTGTAGTCGGCGAAGACAAAAGCGGCGATGAGAACGGCAGCGAGTATGCCGAGCAATATCTTCATGGCACATTCAGGATCGCATGGGTTGGGGTGGCGCGGGTATGGCGGCCGCTAATAAGCGGGTGGCAAGCTGGGGTCGCGGAAGACAGAGTTGGAGCGGCGAATGTCGCCCACGGAGCCGAAGTTGGCCAGCGTGAAGCTGTAGAGGTACTGGGTTTCGTCGCGCACCGAACCGAGCTGGAAGCGGCGGTAACCGAAGGTCAAGCCGCAGCAGTTCCAGTTATAGGTCGCCTGCGCTCCGCCGTATTGCAACTGGCCGAGAACAAAGTCGTATCCGGCATTGGCGGCAAAGTTGAAGCCCGCGCCGCTGGGCTTGCCGATGGAGAGGAAGGGCTGCAATTGCTGGCTCTGAATAGTAGAGGCGGAGCTGCCGCTTTCGTCCACGGCGTTGAGCAAGGCGTGGCCCACACCAATCGTTGTGCGGCCCCAACTGTAGCCGGCAAAGATGTTATCCGAGTCCAGCCGCCCGCCGATGGGGTCGTAGTCCAGGTCCCACTCGATGCGAAGATTTTCGACTCCTTCGAAGCGCATTCGCGAGGTGACGGGAGAAAGGTTGCGCGCGGACGTGAGGAAGGCGATGCCGGTCAGATCCAGCGTCGAGTCGAAAACGTTTCGCCGGCTGGGGATCAGGGCGCCGCCGAAGTTGGGGTCCATGAAAAACGTTTGCGCAATCTGCCAACTGGCCCACTCGCGCGGTTTTTGGGGGCATTCGCCTGAAGGCTCCACATCCTCAGGTGCGCACCGCCGGGGGGCAATCGGACGAAGGTAGAGCCGCTGCGTGAGCGAATAACCCACTTCGTTTGTATTTGTGGCGATGTCGGTCGTGTCGATCAAGAGTACATTCTGGGCCTTGGCGCCGATTCCTCCAACAAAGCGGTAAGTCAGTTCAGGCTCGATGACGTGACGCAGTTCCCTGTTCCATCCTTTGATGGCAAAGTCGCGCTCCATGGTCGGCGGCCGGATGTCGACCGAGGCCTCGATATCGGCGCGGTTCAGCGAGTCGTGGCTGATGGAAGGAGTGCCGCTCCTTGCGCCGGTCAGGTCGGGGATCTGGCTGATGGAATAGAAAGTGTCGCGTATTGCGGCCTCGGGAACCACGCTCCAGCCTCGGCCTTCAAGCGGCAGCGAGATGTGCGGGTAGAAGTCGACGCGGCCCACGTTGCGGGCATGGAAGTGAGGCTCTGAGCGATTCAGGTAGCTAAGCGACGATGCAAGCCCCCCATACAGCGGCGATGCGAACAATGGCCGGTCCAGTACGTCGTAATGAACATTGGGAAGGTGCATGATCCTAGCTTCGGCGCCGTTGGTTGAGCTGGCAAAGGTCTGGAAGCGGTCCAGCACAACCGATGGAATGACACCGTTGCGTTCGTGAGTGACCGAGACGTCGCTGGCTACCTCGGAGCTGACGGCCTGCGAGTAGTTGTCGTTGAATACCAGGCGGTAGAGATAGCTGGAGAGATATTCGACGATCCCGGCAACGCGGGTATTGGAGGTGAGGTCTTTGCGGCCGAGCGCGACAACGTCCACACCGCCCTGGTTTACGAGTTCGGTGCCGTTGGGGCCAGGCCGGAGAGACTCTGGTTGCAGGATGGCGGCTGGTGGCGCGGCAATGGTGGGGATTGTTCCGATGGGGATGATGACCCCCACCTGCTCTTCCACGCCGCGGTCAAGCAGTGCATTCCAGCGCACGGTCAAGTGGTCGATGCCTGGGCCCTTGTAGCGGAAGTCGCCGTTGGGTGCCCAGCCGCGCTTCGAGTAGTACTCGGCCCCGGCGATCATGTCCATGCTCCGATTGATCACCCAGTAAGCCTGCTCACCGACGATGAAACCCTTGATGGACGAGTTGCTGAGGACAGGGACCAGCAGGCCGCTTTCACGGCCTGTCTCGTCCACCGGATGGCGGAGGTAGGGCAGATAAAAGAGGGGCACGCCGAGGAATTCAAAGAAGGCGTTGGTTGTGGAGGCCTTGCCGTTGGCGAGATCGATAGAGTGGGCGATCAACCGCCAATCCGGCCGTGGCAAGCGGCAATTGGTCATCGAGCCGTCGACGATCCGGTAGTTGCCCTCGCCGTTCTGAAGCAGAACCCTGCCTGAGAAGAGGAACGGGTTGGCGGTTGAGTAAACAATGGCGCGGCCGGCGGCGTGTACACCCTGAGAGCCGCTGACGTTGAAAAAACGCGCCGTGTGCATGTTGAGGCGCATATCGCCATGCGTGGCATGGATGAGCACGTCGTTGGGTCCACCGGCAACCTGAATGTTGCCTTCCGCTTCAAGCTCCGAGGTTGACTGGTGATAGACCACCTTGTCGGCACGGAGAATGTAGTCGCGGTAATGAGCGACGACATCGCCGGTAAGGGTGAGGACGTCACCGGCCCACGACTGGTATTTGGCATCCCATTGAACGGGTGTGGCATTTGAGGGCGCGGGTTCCGGCTGGGCTACGGGCAGAATCTCCTGACCTGGATCTTCGGGAAGGGCCGCCCCTGAATTGTCTTGACTTGCGGTGATTGGGTTGGAACTCGTAGTGTCGGTGGCGCTTTGCGGCGGCGATGGTAACGCATTGGTCGACGTCTGCCCCCCAAGTTCGAGGTGACAGAGGGCCAGAAGCGTAATAAATGCCAACTTGCGAGGACGCATCCCAGGACCAAGACTGCTCTAAGGCTCAGAATAGCAAAAGTAAGCCGCTTTGGATGGGAGGCGCGTTGCGCAGCTCCGGGCTAACCCATCTAATTCTCCCTGATCGCTCTTCGCGATCGATTTTGCAAAGAGGGCGACTTGAGTCGGGCCTCCACGGAAGCATCGGATAATAAGGGTTTTACAGGCTGCGGAGAAACTCCGCTCTGGAGACGTTTTGTGTCAGGGCACGACTGAAGTCGCGCCCTGACAAGAAACAAAACCAGGCTCATGCTGCGATGGGCTGGATCTGAACGGTATATCCGAGGTTTTGCAGTCGTTTGAGCAGGCGGATGGCGTGTTTTTGCTTGTCGGGCAGGTCGAAGTGGTTCGGGCCGAGATCGCGGTAGGGCGCGCCGCTTTTGAGCAAGGGGTAGGCGGCGGTGAGCAGTGAGGCTGCCACAGCGCAGACTGCTTTTTTCGATCCGCGGCGGGAGCGCAAACGGTGGTATTGGGCTTGGAAATAGCTTTCCGTGGCGCGGCTGGCTGCCCAGGCGGATTGCACCAGCGTGGTTTTCAGCCAGGGCGCCCCCTTTTTCATGCGATTGGAGCGGCGGTTGCCGGCGCTTTCGTCGTTCTTGGGACAGAGTCCGGCCCAGGAGATCAGATGGCCCGCGGTCTTGAAGCGGCTCATGTCGATGCCGATCTCTGCGACCAGCACCTGTGCTGCCAAGGGGCTGATACCAGGGATAGCGGTCAACTGTTCGATAGCGGCGCGAAAGGGTTCGACGTTCGCGCTCACCTCCTGGTCGATGTGGGCGATGGCCGCGTCGATGGCGTCGATCTGATCCAGGTGCAGCTTGAGCAGGAAGCATTCATGCGGGGTGACTCCGCCACGCAGCGCCGCCTCCAGTTCATCCGTGGACGCGTGGATGCGCCGATGCGCCAGCGTGGCCAGGACCTGCAGCATGGTCTGGCCGGCGATCAAAGCTTCGAGGATGCGGCGGCCGGACATACCGAGCAGATCGGTCACCACCGAGTCGAGCTTGATGTTGGCGTCCTCCAGCGCCTTCTGGATGTGCTGGATGTGGCTGGCGCGGACGCGCGCCGGTTGCTTGCGGGTTCTGAGCAGATCGCTCATCTGCTGCGTGGGTTCGTCGGGCACCCTTCGGCTTCGCTCAGGGCAGGCTACGCTGGGGCGAATCAGCCCTTGCGCCAGCAGATCGGCCAGCCAGACGGCATCGTTGGCATCGGTATTCCGCCCCGGCACGTTCTTCACATGCGCGGCGTTCCACCCCAGCGACGAAGACCTGTCGCTGGGGACCCCGGCGTTGGCCAATATCAGCTCGAACTCGCTGTCGAAGAGAATGAGCCAGACCGGCTCCCAGTAGACGCCAGTGGCCTTCATGGCGATGTGCGTACAGCCTGCGGACGAGAGCCAGTTGGAAAGAGATATTAACGGCTCGGTGGTGGTCTTGAAGGTCTTAACCTGCGTACTCACATTACCGTCGCCTTTGTGGCGCGCACAGGCCACCACCGTGTCCTTGTGTACACCCAGACCGCCCCAATGCGGGTAGAGAGTTTCCGTCGTCGCTCCTTCTGTGCGCGTGGTGGAACCCCAGTGGACAAAACTCTAACAAGCGTGCTCCGCGGACTAGTGCCTCCTGCTGGCGACAATAAGGGGTACTCAAGGGTTTCTGCTCCGACTCTTACGCGGGCTCTTCTGCACCAGGGATGACCGATCTCTGTGCCGACCGCACAACAAGGCTCGGCGACACTCGACACCCGTTTCATCCATCTCGGGTCGGAAATACCGGTGACGGACTTTTACAAAACTCTTTTTGCAGCATTTTGCAGGAGTGCCGGAGCTACGTTGGATTCCGTCTTGAAAAGTTTTTCTGGCTCCGAATCCGTTATGCTTGGCGGCATGGGTCTGGCGGCGGGTGATTCGGAACTAATTCAGATTGTGGATGTGGCGTTGGCCGATGCGGCGCGGCGCGCGGGAGAGTGGCTCGTGTGCCGCTTGGGTTGTACGCTGTGCTGCCATGGGGCTTTTGCGATTAGTGAGCTGGATGCGTTGCGTTTGAGGGCCGGTATGGAGTTACTTCGGGGCGCGCATCCAGATTTGGCGGCTGAGATTGAGCGGCGAGCGCGGGGCTGGATTGCCGAGCATGGGGCGGAATTTCCCGGCGATGCGGTGACGGGGCTGCTGGGAGATTCGGAGCGGGAGCGGGAGCGATTTGAGGAATTTGCCAACGAGACGGCTTGCCCTGCGCTCGATCAGGCGACGGGGCGATGCGACGTGTACGCCTGGAGGCCGATGACCTGCCGGGTATTCGGCCCTCCGATTCGCATGGAGGCGGGGTCGGGAGCGGACGACGTGCTGGGACACTGCGAGTTGTGCTTTGTGGGGGCGACCGAGCATGAGGTTGCCGCGTGCGAGTTGGCGGTTCCGCATGAGATGGAGGCTCGTCTGCTGGACAAGCTAGGTGGGCAGAGCGAAACGGTGGTGGCGTTTGCGCTGTTGCGGTGAGCCACGCCGCCGGCTCGCGATAAACTGAGGATTGGAAAGCCCGATGCCAATGCGCCCCTGCTGGGTTGAGATTCGCACCCGTTCTCTGGAAGAGAATTATCGATTGCTCATGACACTCGCCGCTGGTGACGCGGAGTTGCTGGCGATCGTCAAGGCCGATGCTTACGGGCACTCGCTCGCCTTGTGCGCTCCGGCGGTAGCGAGAGCGGGGGCCCGTTGGCTGGGCGTCACCAGTGTGGAAGAGGGTGTGGCGGCGCGAAGGCTGTGCCCTGATGCCAGGGTGCTTGTGATTGGCGGGGTCTTTGCAGGGCAAGGCGCTGCGGTGATAGAGCACGGACTTGCAGCAGTGGTTTGGGAGCCAGGTCAATTGGAAGAGCTTGAGGGGGCCGCGCGCGCGGCGGGAGCGCGGCCTGGCTCGGTTCCAGTTCACCTGGAGATCGATACCGGGATGAGCCGGCAGGGCGTGAGTGCGGACGGGCTTGACGCGGTCTTGGCGCTTGTGGGGGCGGGTTCGCCGCTGAGGCTTGAGGGCGTGATGACCCACCTGTTTGCCGCCGACGAAGCCGATGGCCGAGTGACCGAGGAGCAACTTGTCAGCCTGGGCGAAGCGCTGGGACGGATCGAGGCTTTTGGCCTGTTTCCAGATTGGTTGAACGTTGGCAATTCCGCCGCACTGCTGGGAGGTGAGACGGGCAGGATAGCGGCGATGGCCGAGCGCCACGGTATGAAAGCGATGCTTCGTCCGGGGCTGGCCCTCTATGGATTGGCGCCGCAGTTTGAACCTGGGGAGCCGGAGGCTGTCGCTGCGGCTCGGAGACGGCTACAGCCCGTACTGAGTTGGAAGACCAGGGTAGTGGGTGTGCGGACGGTTCCCGCCGGCGCGGTGGTGGGCTATAACGGAACTTTTGTGGCTACAGAGCGGATGCAATTGGCGCTATTGGCCGCAGGTTATGGCGATGGCCTTGATCGGCGGCTCGGAAATTGTTTCAGCCTGCTGGTGCGCGGGCAGAGAGCGCCGTTGGTGGGCCGCATCAGCATGGACCAGGCAGTGCTGGACGTGACTGAGATTGCCGGGGTTGAGGCTGGGGACGAGGTGGTGATCCTGGGTACCCAAGGGCACGAGTCGATTACCGCCTTTGACCATGCCGAGGCAGCCGGGACGATTCCGTGGGAGGTCTTTACGCGAATTGGGGCGCGGGTGCCCAGATTCGCGGTGTAGTCCCTCCACTGCAAGTGCCTGTGGAGTGGATTGCCATACTACTGAGGACCAAGGCCAGATTTCGGGCGATGGGCCTGGGGCAGCGCAGCCGCGAGGTCTGTGGCAGTGCCGAGTTTCAAGACTGGCCCAGCCAGAGGCAATGGCCTTTCGTCATCTCCGGCTTCGCAAGGCACAGCGAAACTACGAACCTCTACCGCTTCTTAGACTTTGCCGGCCGGACAGCCTTCTTGGCAGCGCGCTTGACGGCAGTCGGCTTCAAAGTCTTCAGCACACCCTGATTCTTCTTGATCAGAGCGTACCGCTGTTCGACGCAGGCGTGGCTGCGCAGCGGATCGGCGGGGGTGTTCAGCACATAATCCAGCAGCTTGGGGACGGTGCTGGCGGCCACGTGCAGGCGCGTGTCCGACGAGGCATAGTAAATCAGCACATCGCCGTTCTTGCGCTCGATCCAGCCGCTGCTGAAGACAACGTTGGATACATCGCCCACGCGCTCCCAGCCCTCGGGCGCGATAAAGTAACCTGCCGGCTTGTGAGTGACCACCCAGGGCCGCTCCAGCTCGCAGAGGAACATGTAGAGCACATAGCGCAGACCCGCGGCGGTGTTGCGGACGCCATGCGCCAGATGCAGCCAGCCCTGCTTCGTCTTGATGGGCGCGGGGCCGAGGCCGTTTTTCACCTCTTGAATGGTGTGGTACTCGCGGTTATCGAGGATGATCTCTTCGTCCACCACAGCCTGCTCAATGCTCGACGACAATCCCCAGCCGATGCCGCCGCCCTTGCCGGCCTGAATGAAGTCGTCCTGCGGGCGGGTATAGAAGGCGTATTTGCCGTCAACGAATTCGGGGTGCAGCACCACGTTGCGTTGCTGGGGTGATTTCGACTTGAGATCCGCCAGGCGCTCCCAGGTCTTCAAGTCTTTGGTGCGGGCGATGCCGCACTGCGCCACGGCTGAGGAGGTATCCCACAGCGGCGTCTTGGGGTCTTTGCGTTCGGTGCAAAAGAGGCCGTAGATCCAGCCGTCCTGGTGCTTGACGACGCGCATGTCATAGACATTGGTGTCGGGCTCGGCGGTCTCGGGCATCAGAATTGGATAGTCCCAGAAGCGAAACTGGTCCGTGCCGTTTGGACTCTCGGCGATAGCGAAGAAGGACTTTCGATCTGCGCCTTCGACGCGCGCTACCACGAGAAACTTGCCCTCGTGCAGAATGGCGCCGGCATTGAAGGCCGCATTGATGCCCATGCGCTCCATGAGAAACGGATTCGACTTCTGGTCGAGGTCGTAGCGCCAGGTAATGGGCGCGTGCGCGGCGGTCAGGACCGGAAGCTCGTAGCGGTCAAAAACGCCGTTGCCGCCGGGCGACTTGCGGTTGCGGCGCGTGAGCAGCTTTTCCTGCTGTTTGAATAAGTCTTGAACGCCCTTCTTGAAAGCTGCACGGTTCATCGGAGTTCTCCTGTCGTTCTAGTCTTGCTTTGCGTTTCGCGAACGCAAGGCGTCCACTCGTTCCATCACCTCAAAACATGCGCGGCTATTGTGGTAGGGACACTTCCAGGGATCAACCTTGTAGTGGCCGGCGCATGGCACGCCCGACTGCGATACCAGCCAGAACCATTCTCCATGCTCGTGATCGACGATGCACTTGTCAATGAATGCCCAGCTCTTTTCGGCGGCATTTAGAAAGTGCTGGAGGCCCGAGAGCTGATAGGCGTTAAAGAAGCCGACGACAGCCTCGGCCTGCGGCCACCAATGCTTGTCAGTGTCGATGATTCCCGTGGGGTCGGCTTCGTAAAGCAGGCCGCCATCCGCGCCGAGTCCTTGCTCGAAAACGGCTTGCGCCATCTTCACCGCAATCGCGCGCACACGCTTCAGAATGTCGTGGTCGCCAAGGACCTCGGCAGCCTCGCACAACAGCCAGCTTCCCTCGATGTCATGGCCGAACGATATCTTCTCAGACTTTGGCCACCACTGCTCGTCGAAGAACAGAATGAAGTGGTGAGTTATAGGATCGACGATGTGGTTGAGAAAGACTTCGATAAGTTCGCGGAGCCGCAGGCGGACGGTCGAGTCTTCGTGGAAGCGCAACAGCGCGGCATAGCCCTCCATGAGATGGAGATGAGTATTCATGGACTTTTTCTCGTCCATGTCCACATCGCTGAGACGCTGGTCTACCGCCAAAGTCCAGTCCCGCTCATACGTCTCAAGGTAGCCGCCGTGCCGCGCGTCGTGGCCCGCGGCTTCAATGTTCTCAACCAGACGCAATGCCCTGGCCAGAATCTCAGCGTCGCCCGTTGCGTGGTAATACTCGGCCAGCGCGTAGACGGTAAAGGCCTGGCCGTAAATACGCTTCTTGGTGTCGGTTGGCTGGCCCTCAAAATCGACCATCCAATAGACGCCGCCAAACTGCTGATCCCAAAAGTAACGGACGAGATATTCATACGCGCGGCGAGCCGCGGCAAGATACACCGGGTTGCGATAGACGCTAAATGCCTTTGAAAACGTCCACAGAATGCGCGCGTTCAGGATAAGTCCCTTGTCGGCGCGCGGATCGATTGTCAAGTCATTGGATATCTGGCCACGAAAACCGCCAAACTCGTCGTCGATGGCGTACTTGAGCCAAAACGACAGGATGTTGGAGCGCAACTCCGTCTCTACCTTTTTTCGTAACTCTTGCACTGGAGCGCCTCCTTCAAAAACCGTCCGTTACTACGGTGTAAGTCAGCCGCATACAAGTCAAGCAGCTTGCGCCAGAATCGCGTCGATCCGGCCTAACTCTATCACCGAAAACTCAAGGTTAGCCAGCGCGGCCACGTTCTGCTCGATCTGCTCCACGCGGCTGGCGCCGATCAGTGCGGAAGTCATGCGGCCATCGCGCAGCACCCAGGCCAGCGCCATCTGCGCAAGCGACTGTCCGCGTTCGGCGGCAATGACGCCCAGAGCGCGCACCTGAGCCATGCGATGCTGGTCGATGTCGTTCTTCTTGAGGAATCCGTGCGGCTTGTTGGCTCTCGAGTCCGAAGGAATGCCTTGCAGATAACGGTCGGTCAAGAGGCCCTGCGCGAGCGGGCAAAAGGCGATTCCGCCAACGCCTTCTTTGCCAAGCACGTCCAGCAATCCGTCCTCGACCCAGCGGTCAAACATCGAATACTTGGGCTGATGAATCAAACAGGGTGTTCCGAGTTCGTGCAGAATTTTCACGGCTGCGGCGGTCTGCTTGGCATCGTAGCTGGAAATGCCGGCGTAGAGCGCCTTGCCGCTGCGGACGATCTGGTCGAGCGCACCCATGGTTTCTTCGATCGGTGTCTCGGGATCGGGCCGGTGTGAATAGAAGATATCGACGTATTCAAGTCCCATGCGCTTCAGGCTCTGGTCCAGACTGGCAATCAAATACTTGCGCGAACCCCAGTCGCCATAAGGGCCGGGCCACATCCCCCAGCCGGCCTTGGTGCTGATGATTAATTCATCGCGGTAAGGATGCAGATCGAGCCGCAACATTTCGCCGAAGTTGGATTCGGCGCTGCCGGGGGGCGGACCGTAGTTGTTGGCGAGGTCGAAGTGAGTAATGCCGAGATCGAATGCGCGGCGCACCATGGCGCGGCCATTCTCGAAGTTATCCACGCCGCCGAAGTTATGCCACAGGCCCAGAGAGATCGCGGGCAGGCGCACGCCGCTGCGGCCGCAGCGGCGGTATTGCATGGTGTCGTAGCGCTGTTCATTTGCGATGTACAAGATTCGTCTCCCTAACTCAGAATGCCCAGGATGGTAACTTCCTTTCGTCCATCGGCGGGAGGAGTCACGACGTTGCCTTCGATCGGCGATCCGTCCACTGTCAATGCAATCCGGTTACCCTCGCCCTTGCGCTCGATAGTTATCTTGTAGGTCACATCGCGGAAGACGCGGGTTGCGGTAAAGCCCGGCCAGTTCTTGGGAATCACCGGCGCGATCTCAAGACCGTCGAGCGTTGTGCGGATGCCGAGTATCCACTGCACGATGGCGTAGTAGTTCCACGCGGCTGTTCCGGTGAGCCAGGAGTTCTTGGCCTCGCCGAAGGTGGGCGCGTCCTTGCCGGCAATCATCTGCGCGTAGACATAAGGCTCGCAGCGATGCAGGTCGCCGATCTCTTCGCGCGCCGATGGATTGATGCGGCTGTAATAGTCGTGTGCCGCATCGCCGCGGCCCAGACGTGTTTCTCCGATCATCACCCAGGGGTTTACGTGGCAGAAGATGCCGGCATTTTCCTTGTAACCCGGCGGGTAAGAGGAAATCTCGCCAAGGTTCAAGTAATACCGGGAGTACGCAGGCTGCTGCACGACGATCCCGTGCTTGGTCGCCAGGTGCTCGCGCGTTGAGTCCATCGCCTTCAAAGCAGTGCCGTCGTCGAGTCCGATGCCTGCCAGCACGCAGAAACCATTGGACTCGATGAAGATCTTGCCCTCTTCGCACTCTTTGGAACCAATCTTCGCGCCGAAGTCGTCGTAGGCGCGCAGGAACCACTCGCCGTCCCAGCCATGTTCGCGGATAACGGCCAGCATCTTCTCGGTTTCGCCAATATAAAGGCCGGCCTCGACGTCAAGCCCGCGGCGGGTGGCGATTGCGGCCAGTTCGCGGCCTGCGTAGACAAACAGCCCGGCGATGAAGACCGATTCAGCTACCTTTCCCTCTTTGTTGGTGGTGGTCTGAAAGGACTGGCCGGGAGTATCGGAGAAGCAGTTGAGGTTAAGGCAGTCGTTCCAGTCGGCGCGGCCGATCAGCGGCAGCCCATGCGGCCCAAGGCGATCAAGCGTATAGCGGAAGCTGCGTTGCAAGTGGTCGTAGAGCGGCTGTTCGGAGCCCGGCTCGTTATCGTATTGGACCTTCTCGTCCAATATGCTCCAGTCGCCGGTCTCTTTGATATAGGCCGATACGCCCACAATGAGCCAGTGGGGATCGTCGTTGAATCCGCCGCCGATATCGTTGTTGCCGCGCTTGGTGAGCGGCTGATACTGGTGGTAAGCGCCGCCTGTCGGCAATTGCGTTGCGGCCAGGTCGAGGATGCGTTCGCGGGCGCGCGCCGGCGCCATGTGCACAAAGCCGAGCAGGTCCTGGTTGGAGTCGCGGAAGCCGAGGCCGCGGCCGATGCCTGATTCATAGAACGAGGCCGAGCGCGACATGTTGAAGGTCGCCATGCATTGATAGGCGTTCCAGATGTTGACCATGCGATTGGTGTGAATGTCGGGCGTGTTCACCTGGAAAACGTTCAGCAGGCTATCCCAGTACTGGCGGAGTTGTTCAAAGGCGGCGTCGGCCTTGACGGGGTCAAGATACTTGGCGATGGTCGGCTTGACGAGGGTCTTGTTGATGGTCTGCGAGTTGGGCGGATCGAATTTCTGGTCCACGGGGTTTTCGTGGTAGCCCAGCACAAATACAATCTGCTTTGTCTCGCCGGGTTGAAGGTCAAGCTTGACCTGGTGAGCGCCGATGGGCGACCAGCCGTGAGCGATCGTGTTGGCGAGCTGGCCGGCTTCAACGGCGGCCGGCGAGTCCCAACCCCGATAGCGGCCCAGGAACGCCTCGCGCTGGGTTTCGAATCCGGCGAGAGGTTCCGAGCAGGCGAAGTAGGCAAAATGATTGCGGCGCTCGCGGTACTCCGTTTTGTGATAAATCACGCCGTCTTCCACTTCCACCTGTCCAGTATTGAAGTTCCGCTGGAAGTTGGTGGCGTCGTCCTGGGCGTCCCACAGGCAAAACTCGATGCTTGAGAAGGCAGAAATCTGCGCCCTTGTCGAGCGGTGGTTGGTCACCGTGAGCTGCCACACTTCGAGATTCTCGTCGAGGGGAACGAAGTAGCGGGTGTGCGCCTCAATGCCGTTCGCGGAAGAGCCGATGGTGGTATAGCCCATGCCGTGACGGCAGGAGTAGTCCTCGATGGCGTGGCGCGTGGGCTGCCACGAAGGCGACCAGAACCGGCTCGATTCTTCGTCGCGCAGATAGACATAGCGTCCGCCGAAATCAAAGGGCGCATTGTTGTAGCGATAGCGGGTGAGGCGGCGGAGGCGGGCATCTCGATAGAACGAGTAGCCGCCGGCGGTGTTGGAGATGATGCCAAAGTACGCCTGGCAGCCAAGGTAGTTCATCCACGGCAGGGGCGTATCCGGTTGCGTAATCACGTATTCGCGGTTCTTGTCGTCGAAATAGCCAAACTTCATAACGCTTCTTTCCTTCAGGACGTACCGCCTGACTGCGCGGCCCCCGGTCAACAATGGTCGATTGAACGTCTTTCAAGGAGTTGGCCGGACTTCCTGTTTCAGAAGCCGGTCAAACGTTTTTCCAGACTATTTTGTTACCTTGGAAGGCGAAAGGTGATTATACTTGATGCGGCGCGAACGAGGAATTCCCAGCGCATGGAAAGTGATAGCCCTTGAGGATGTGCCGGGGATCGCTGCCGCGAATTGGCGCGATTTGAGACGATTGGGCGGGTTGCCATCGTTCCGGGCGCCTTCGCGAGGCGAGACCAGAGTAAGATGGCGAGATTGTGTCTCCAGCGGCGCATCCATGCGCAACCCGGTCGAAAGCGGCTGCTTGTCGCATCCCTTCCGAGCTCTTCCTGCGCTTGGCTAATCCGGTTGGCGCCGTTCCGGGTTCCGTTGCCGACGGCCAAGGTCTCTGCCGATCGGACGGGTTCGTATGCCAGCAATGAAATTGCCATCAACTGGCAGGAGTCGCTGGTTTTCCTGCTGGCCGGCGAACTGCAATAATCAAGCGCGGCTGGAACCGTATTCCAACCGCATGAAAATCGATTTTGCCTCCCGCGGAGAGCGGAGAGAAGATGCCAGAGGGCATTGAGGAGTCGCATGCTGCAGCTTCACGTCGTTGACATTGCTATCATCGTGGCCTATCTGCTCAGCACGGTGTTTATCGGCTATTGGGTTTCAAAACGCGCATCGCAGAGCATGCAGAACTACTTTCTCGGCGGCAACTCGATGCCCTGGTATTTGCTGGGCATCTCGAACGCATCGGGAATGTTCGACATCAGCGGCACCATGCTGCTGGTGTCGTGGATGTTCGTATACGGCTTGAAGAGCGTGTGGATTCCATGGCTTTGGCCAACCTTCAATCAGATATTCCTGATGGTCTATCTGTCTGCGTGGCTGCGCCGCTCGAAGGTGATGACTGGGGCGGAGTGGATCAAGACCCGCTTCGGCACCGGGCCGGGCGCGCAGCTTTCGCACGTGATCGTAGTGATCTACGCCTTTGTCAGCATCATCGGATTCTTCACCTATGCGTTCAAGGGCATCGGCAAGTTTGCGCAGACCTACCTGCCCTGGCATCTGTCGGCCAATGAATACGCGTTGATCCTCATTGGCATCACGGCGATTTATGTGATCAAGGGCGGCATGATCAGCGTAGTGATTACCGAAGTGGTGCAATTCTTCATCCTATCGGTCGCCTCTTTCGCCGTTGGCATTATCGCCATGCGCAAGGTGGCCCCGGAGATGCTGCACAGAGTGGTTCCGGCGGGCTGGGACAATATCTTCTTCGGCTGGCATTTGAACCTGGACTGGGCGACGCTGCTGCCGGCGGCTACGGCCAAGATTGCCGACGACAAGTATGAACTCTTCGGCTTCTTCGTCATGATGCTGCTCTTCAAGGGCATTCCGATTTCGGCGGCCGGACCGGCCCCGAACTACGACATGCAGCGCGTTCTTTCGGCGAAGAACCCCCGCGAGGCCTCGATGATGAGCGCCTGGGTGAACATTGTGCTGACCCCGCCCCGCTACTTCCTCATCATGGGCCTCACCGTGCTGGCGGCGGCCTTCTTTGGTCCCGACCTGCGCGCCATGGGAACCCACTTGGATTTCGAACTGGTGCTTCCGCTGGCGCTGGGGCGTTTCGTCCCGGTGGGCCTGCTCGGCTTCCTCATCGCCGGTCTGCTGGCGGCCTTCATGTCCAACTTTGCCGCCACCGTCAACGCGGCCCCGCCTTACTTTGTCAACGACATTTACAAGCGCTACATCAATCCCAACGCTTCGCCCAAAACGTACGTGCGGTTGAGCTATCTCGCTTCCTTTAGCGTGATCGTGATCGGCGTCATCTTCGGCTGGAACGTGACCTCGGTCAATGAGGTCGTGGTCTGGATTGTCTCCGGCCTCTGGGGTGGGTATACGGCCTCGAACGTCCTCAAATGGTACTGGTGGCGCTTCAACGGTTACGGGTATTTCTGGGGCATGCTGACTGGCATCGGCTCCGCGCTTGTGATGCCCAAGATCGTGCCCCATGTGGCGTTCGTGCAGCATCTGCTGGCAACCTACACCATCAACATGGAGGTGGTGATCATCTTCCCGGTCGTCGTGGGGATTTCGTTGATCGGCTGCCTGTTCGGCACGTTTCTCACCAAGGCGGAGCCGGACGAGGTGCTCATGGATTTCTATCGCCGCGTACGGCCATGGGGTTTTTGGGGGCCGGTGCTGAGGAAGGTGCTGGCAGAGGACCCCGGCTTCAAGCGCAACAAGGACTTTGCGCGCGACATGTTCAATATCGCCGTGGGCATCGTCTGGCAAATTGCTCTGGTGGCGCTGCCGTTGTATGTGGTGATTCAAGAGTTTGAGCGCGCCGCCATCGCCCTGGCCGTAATTCTTGGAACATCGCTGATTCTCAAGCTCACATGGTTCGACCATCTGTCGGAGCGCGAGGTCGAAACCGATCTGGCTGCGGCCGGAGACAGTTAACCGAACTCGACCGGCCGGCTGCATTTTTGGAACAGACTGCAGCCGCCATGATCTTCACACGGGGCAGATCGCAGGCCCGCCGCAAAGCCAGAAAGGCCAAGACCCTTGGATCGCCACTCCAGAACCCAGCAAACACAGGTTTTGCCGGCCGCTCAGCGAACTGGGGTGACTGTCGAGCACATCTCCTACCACGGTTGGCCCGACTGCTATCTCCTCGCCAACGGGTGCGTGGAAGCAGCGATCGTTCCAGCGATCGGCCGCGTGATGCAACTGCGGCTGGCGGGGGAAGCAGAGGGTGCGTTTTGGGAGAACCGGGCCTTGGATGGCCAACTGCACGAGGCGGTCTCGAACGACTGGATTAACTTTGGCGGAGACAAGTGCTGGCCGGCTCCACAAACCGTCTGGACGGGGCAGCAAGGCCGGGACTGGCCTCCTCCGGCAGCTTTTGACGCGCTGCCCGTTGAAGCTGTTGTCACGGACCGCGGCGTCATGGTGACGTCGCCCATCGATATGAGTTTCGGCATCCAGGTTGTGCGCCAGGTGGAACTGGACGCCGAGCAGCCCATCATGAGGATTGGGACCGAGTATCGCAAGGTCGTTGGCGGCGCTGTCCGAGTAGGCATATGGACCGTTACTCAGTTGCAGGAACCCGAGCGCGTTGGCATCCTGCTTTCGGCAAAATCGAAGTTCGCGGCGGGCTATGTTCGCTTGCTTGAGGCCGAACCGGCCGGCCTGAAAATCGACGGACGCCTGCTTTGGCTCGGCCGCCATACCCGGCAATACGTGAAAGTCGGCACGGATGGGAGCAGCTTGGCCTGGGTGGGACGAAACTGCGTAGTCAGGATCGACGCGGAGACTGGGCCGGGAGAATATCCCGATGGCGGCTGCGTCACCGAAGTGTACACCAACCCCGATCCATTGAAGTATGTGGAACTGGAAACGCTGGGGCCCCTTACGACGATGGAGGTCGGCGACCGGATCAGGCAGACCACGACGTACACGGTGACGCCGCGGTCGGAACGGGATCCTGAAGCCGAAGCACGCAAGTCGCTTGCCTGAGGGCAGGGGACTTGCACGAGGCCGCGGCGGGCGTCAAGAGGCTTTTGCTGCCTGGGCCATCTTCAAGACTAAATCGACTTACTTGATTGAGCGGCCCCCGCCGTTCCAGGCAGTGCGGCGGGCTCGGAGCTTGACGGGAGATGGGGCGGCGCAAGCCGCAAAAAATCTTGCTTGACAACTGATCGCTCTGGGGCGTGTAATGTGCGCGGCTCTGTAAAAAGAGTTTTTTTGTCATCCAGCTTAAACGTTTGATTGCTAGAAGTGAAACGTTTAAGCGAGAAAATCCAAAAAAGCGGAGAAGTGCAAATTGTCTCTTCCATTCCATGTAGAAGAATCGGGCAGTTCCGGCGCTTGGACTGGGGTTGTTCAACCCTTGGCAGGTAGGCGGGAAGTGAACGCTTGCATGGAGTTGAAGAGTATTCCTGCATGTTCAAACGCAGGCGGCTCTCCGTGGCGGGAACGCCTTGGGATTGGCCGGCAAGACGGGCATGGTGGACCGAAGGATCATGAAGTGAATCGATTCACTTCGTGTGAGGCTCTTCGGTGCACAGCAACGGGTTTCAGTCCTGACCAACGGGGCAGCGACTGGGGCGCCAGACAAAAACAGCATCAATTTGAAAAGGAAGGTCACATGAGACAAGCGAGATACAGGTTTTTCCTGTTGCCGTTGTTCTTCGTACTGGCATGCGCGGGAGCATTTGCGCAGGCCAACTCCGAGGTCACCGGCATCGTCACGGACCAGACCGGAGCTGTGGTCGCGGGAGCGAAGATTACGCTCACCGATCCGGCCACTGGGGCGGTTCACACAAGTGTCAGCGGAGCCACCGGCTTGTACGATATGCCGGGCTTGAACCCGGCCAACTACAACCTGAAGGCCACAGCCAAGGGCTTTGAGGCTTATGCGCAGACGGGCATCGTGGTCAACATTTCCGCGACGTTCCGCGTCGATGTCAAGCTCACGATCGGCGCCGAAACGCAGACGGTAACCGTCGAGGCCGACGCCCTGGCGGTGCAGTCCGACTCCAACGTGATCAGCACGCTGATCACTTCAGAGGATATCGGCGAACTGGCCACTGAGAATCGCAACTTCTCGTCGCTGGCTGCTCTCGGCCTGGGCGTAACCAACAATCTGCCCGATAGCAACGCGGTTGCCGCTGTGAGTTCCAGCTGGGCTATCAGCTTCAATGGCTTGAGCCAGGCGCACAACGTATGGATGATCGACGGCGGCGAAAGCTATGATCGCGGCAGCGGCGGCAAGAGCGCTCTGCAGCCTTCACAGGACGCCCTCAGCGAGTTCCAGGTTCTGGCCAGCAACTATCCGCCAGACTATGGCATCTCGACCGGCGGCACCATTTCGATGGCGGTCAAGAGCGGCACCCAGAAGTTCCACGGCACACTGTGGGAGGAAGATCGCAACACGGACTTCAACGCCAACTACTTCTTCAACAAGCTACAGGGCTCGGCGCGGCCGACCACCCACTACAACATCTACGGCTACAACCTGGGCGGCCCGCTTTTCGTGCCCAAGGTGTACAACTCGGACCACAAGAAGACCTTCTTCTTCTGGAACGAAGAGTGGCGCAAGACGTCGAGTATTGGCGGCACCAATAGCCCCACCATCGATCCCGCCGACAAGCCGATTGCTGGCACGGATCTGACGTATGTGGCTCCCAAGTTTGCCACTGCGCTTCCGGGTGCGCCAACCGGCACGCCGATCCCGCAACTGATTGTTCCAAGCGCAGTTGGCGATCCCAAGCTGCTTGCCACGTTGAAGGGCCTGGGTCTGACCCCCGGTGAATGCTTCAGCAAACAGGCGCCGGTGAACGACACCTACGGCAAGCCGACCTGCCCCGGCACAGCTGTCATTCCGCATTCGCTTTTCGATGCGAATGCCATCCTGTATCTCAATTCGCCCATTCTGCCAGCGCCGACCACCGGCAACGATTATGCCGTTGCCAACGTCCCGCTGCCCACCAGCGCGCGTGACGATATTGTGCGCATCGATCACTCGTTCAACGACAAGTGGTCATTGATGGGCCACTGGATCGGCGAATCGCTGACCACGGCGGCCCCCGGACCGTTCCTGGGCTGGACCTCGTACAGCTACAACACCGTCACCAGCGTCCTGGACAGCCCGTCCAATGGCGCTGTGATCAAGCTGACTGGCGCCATCACGCCCAACATGCTGGTTGAAGCCAGCATCAACTATAACGGCAACCTGCTGATGTTTGCCGACAGCGCGAATGCCAACAAGCCGTCAGGCTGGAACATCACCCCGGTTACCTCGGCCTTCCAGCTCAACCAGAGAACAGTGCTGCCGGGCATCGCTGGCTTAAGCGGAGATTCAAGCGGATTCGGCGCCCCGTATGGAACCAGCGAAGACACCAGCACCTCACCCTATGCCAATGCCGCACGCGACTATGAACCCAAGGTAGACATTTCGTACACCATGGGCAAGCATACGATGAAGTACGGCTTCAGCTACAACCGCTACACCAAGAAGCAGATCATCGGCGGCGATTCTCAGGGAGCGTACGACTTCGCCGCAAATTCGGGCGACGGCATGATGGATATGCTGCTCGGCTTGCCTAACAAGTACAGCCAGGAGCAGACAACGCCCCTCTTCCATTGGTACAGCCAGACGCCTTCGGTCTATGCCATGGACGACTGGCACGTGACCCCCAGGTTGAGCCTGCAGTTGGGCATCCGCTATGACGCCATGCCGCACACCGTGGAACGCAGCAACTCCATGGCCAACTTCGTCCCCAACAATTACCTGTCGGCCAGTGCACCCACATGGAGTGCCGGCGACGGCACCATCGCCTCGACTAGCCCCGGTGTGCAAACCATCGGCGGCGTGCCGTTCTACCTGAACGGTATCGTCCTAGCGGGCCAGAACAAGACTCCGAGGGGCCTGGTTACCAACGACTACAAAACGATCCAGCCTCGCGTCGGATTCTCTGAGGATCTCTTCGGCAACGGCAAAACCGTTCTCCGCGGCGGCTTTGGAACCTTCTACGAGCGCATTCAGGGCAACGACGTCTTCGATATGGACAGCAATTCGCCGTATGCCGCCAACCTTTCACTCAGCAACACCTACTTCAGCACCCCTGGAACCAACTGGCAGAATGGCGCTGTTACCAGCCCCACCTCGCTTCCGGTCTTCGTTACAGGCCTGACCACCATGGCCACAACCTACAAGGCTCCTGGCTCGGCGATGTACAGCCTGGGCGTCCAGCGCGAGGTGGCTCCCGCGCTTATCTGGCAAGTTCAGTATGTCGGCAACATCGACTGGCACCAGAGCATTCAGCGCGCCATCAACACCTTCCCGCTCACCACTCCCAACGCGATTCGCGCCGACGCGGGCGATCCAACCAACAAGGCGGTAGGCGACTCTACCGACGTGTCTTTGGGTAACGCTGCCAACACCTATGTCACCTACCAGGGCTGGGGTGGCATCACCCAGGCCGAAACCACCGCAACTGCAAGCTACAACAGCTTCCAGACTGGCTTGCGCATCCAAAACAAGTGGGGATTGAGCGGTGAAGCCGATTACACCTGGTCGCACCAGATCGATTCCACCATTAACAGCCAGGATCTGGCCACCATCAGCAATCCCTTCAACTCCAAGTACGACAAGGGATCGGGCAGCCTGGATCGCCGTCAGCAGTTAAGCGTCAACTACGTCTACAAGCTCCCCTTCTTCAACAAGGATCAGGGCATTGTCCGCGCAGTTGCGGGCGGATGGGAACTTGCCGGCACGTTCGTCGACAATACCGGTCTGGTTGCAACTCCCAGCGGGAACGGACCCTTTGACTCGGTCGGATTGGGCGGCGGTTATTCCAATCGTCCCAACATCTTCGGCAAGATGGACTACCCCAAGAAGAGGTTGGAGTGGTTCGATAGCTCAGCTGCCAAGGTCACCCAGACCGTTCCAGGGTGGCTCGGCGGCCCGAACCTGGGCTTCGGCAACGCCGGCAAGGACTCGATCGTCGGTCCCGGCCGCGTCAACTTCACCACGTCGCTTTACAAGACGTTTGCCTTCACCGAGCGCATGAACTTCCAACTGCGCATCGAGTCGTTCAACACCTTCAACCATACCGAATATAACGGCATCAGCACCGGCTTTGGCAGCGGCAACTTTGGCCAGGTCACCAACACGTGGGATCCGCGCTCGCTGGAATTGGGCGGCCGCTTCACGTTCTAACTCAACCCTCAACCGGGGCGCGGCGGGCAATCCCTGCCGCGCCCTTTTCCTTTGGACGCGCCGATGAATGTCCTTTGCGGATGGCGAAGAGAATTGGGAACTTGGATATTTTCACCGATGCCGCGATGCGCGCGGCGCGGTCTTTCAGCGTGGGTGCAGCAGTAAAGATGCAGCGTGGAAGGGGCGTCCTCGACCCAACACACTCCATGCAGACGTTCTGGAAATGGCACGGGAGCACACGCAACAGTCAACGGAAAAGTGATCGATGCAGAAATTCAGCCGCAGGTTTCGGATTCGATAGCTTTTCCCTATTGGATGGTGTTACAAAAGGAGTGTATGGTAAAGCGAGTACGATCAGGGCCCAGGCCGCGGCCAGGGCAACCCGTGAGTCTGCGTACGCTCGGCGAGTACCTGAATCTGTCACCAGCCACGATTTCGCTGGTGCTGAACAATGCTCCCGGCGTGCGCTCGATTCCGCAGGATACAAGAGACCGGGTCACCGAGGCGGCGGCGAAATTCGATTACCGGCCCAGCTTCTACGCGCGCTCGCTGCGCAAGCGTCAGACATTTTCGATAGGGGTCTTGATTCCTGACCTGAACGACAACTACGCCGCGCAAGTGCTGACCGGGATGGAGGAGTTGCTCATCGAGGAGGGCTACTTCTATCTGACTGCGAGCCATCGCCGCAAGCCCGATCTGATCGATGAGTACCCGCGCCTGCTGATGGACCGCTGCGTGGAGGGGTTCGTGCTGATCGACACGGTGCTGGAGCATGGGCTGAAGCTGCCGGTGGTGTCGGTGGCCGGGCATCGCAAGATTGAGGGCGTGACCAATGTGGTTCTGGATCAACGGCGCGCGGCGGAACTGACGCTGCGCCATCTTTACCAACTGGGACATCGCAGGATCGCATTCATGCGCGGCGGCAGCCACAGTTCGGATGCCGATGAAAGATGGGAATGCCTGATGGCGGTGGCGCAAGACTTGAAGCTGGAAGTGCCGCCCGAGTTGACTGTGCAAATCCAGACGCGGGTTTCAACGCCGGAGATGGGTTTTTGGCCGGTGAATGAACTGGTCAACCGCGGCGCCGACGCTACCGCGCTGGTTTGCTACAACGACGTCTCTGCCATTGGAGCGATCCGCGCCCTGATGAATCATGGCTTGCGCGTGCCGGAGGATGTTTCCGTGGTGGGCTTCGACGATATTCAGAGCGCGGCCTATCACAACCCCAGCCTCACCACCATTCGCCAGCCGTTGCAACACATGGGGGCGGTGGCGGCGCGCATCCTGCTGCAACGGATTCGCGGCCAGGAGGCCTATCAGGACACAGTGCCGATCCTGCCTGAACTGGTAATTCGAGAATCCACCTGCCCTCCCAATCCAGAGCGCAACCGCTGGAGGCGGGTCTGAAGTTTTCAAGACCGGAACGGCCCGGATATTGAGCGGCAAAGAGATCTATTGGGCGATTGCCGGAAAGGGAACTGGCGGCCTTTCAGAGCCAGACCGCTGTGTGCCCTGGGCATGTATTTGCGGCTTGCGCGCTCAATTGTTCCGTTAGATCAAAGCCATGGCGGGCCAGGAACCAGGCTGCGCCGTGGACTCGCTCTTGTAGAACGCCGCCGGGATAAATCGCTTGGCATATGGCCTCGGCTTGCCGGCCCAGCGCGGCATCTCGCTGCAATTGGAAGCTTGCCGCCAATCTGCGCAGACGATTCATCTGGTAGCGCATCTTGCTGGCAGCCGTCTGGGCTGAACGGCCCAGTCCCGCATCCAGCACTCCCATCCATTCCAGCAGAGGCGTCAACTCGGCGTCCAGCGCCGTTCCCGCCGCCGCCAGCTTGCGCTTTCCTTCGATGGGCATGGCGCGCGCCGCCAGCAATTGCGCCAGCGACCCCGGTGTTTCGCCGAATACCCGTTCCAGCCTCAGGTCGTGCCTGTGCAGCAATTCGCCAATGGCTGGCTCGATGAGCGTCGCGGAGAAGCGCGGCTCGACAGGCGTGATCCGGCCCAGAATTTTCTCGAAGAGCACAGCGGATTGAGCAAAGTATGCTACTTCCGCAGGGCCGCCGATGTTGAGCGAAGTGGACAGCAGAAAATCCTGAAAGACAGGCCGAAGCAGCGCCGAAGGTGAGATGCGCTCCGGCTCGGCGTCCAAGATGCCGAGCAAATCCGTCGTTGAATAGCTCTGCCGGCCGGCATGCCACAAACCGTCGGGCTCCTGCGCGCTGGGCACTGTGCGCTTGAGCGCCAGGCGTGCGCCAGTTTTCTCGTCAAGGAGAAACAAGAGGCTGGATTGCGCGCCCACGGCCACCTGCGCTTGATAGCCCGCAGCCTCGAGTTCGCCCTGCCTCGCGACCAGCGCCGCATGGAACTCGTCGGCGCGCTCCACTGCCGCCCGCAGTACCGGCGCTCCCATGCGGTGGAATGCTCGCCCGCTTGCATCCAGCACCAGCAGCTCCAGCGCGGCAAACACTTTCGCATAAAACTGGGCAAATGCCTGAGCGAAGGTGCGGCCAGGTTGGTATGCGTCCGCCAGAGCGTCCATGGCATCGGATGGACCCAGCAACTCCCAGGCCTGTTCGACCAGGGGCGCGATCCGCTCGTCGAGTACGATGCCGCCCACGGGCCGAGGCGCCTCGGGCGCGCCGGTATAAGCCAGCGTGCGCAGCTCCCGCCCAGCAGGAAAGACGACATGGTTGATTTCAGCAAAGTCATGGTCTTCGCTGGCCAGCCAGAAGATGGCCACGTGAGGATGGCCAGCCGCATTGCAGTGCCTGGCCCGCGCCACGGCAGAGGCTGCCTTAAAGGGCGTAAACAGCGGCCCGCCGAACAACCCCACCTGCTGCCCGGTAACCACCGCCCCCGCGCCCTTGCACAGCGCCTCAAGCGCGGGGTTGGCGGTTGGCGAAGGATTCTGCTCTGCAAGCAGCCGAACCAACTCCGGCCAGTGCGCGGGGACGGGCGGACGCGCCTGCCAGCCGCTGCCCTGGACGTTCTTGCCCGGCAGAGACAGATAGAAAGTCCGCGCAGCCGCGTCGCCGGCGCAGTAGTCAAGAAACAGCCGGTGCAGGCCCGGCACAACGGTAATGGGATAACAGTCCGCGGTCGGCAACTTATTCACTTTCGGTCATTCGCTTCCGGATTATCTGGCTATAAGGAGCCGCTTGTGGTGATAAAAATGGGAACTTGGCTCTGTTAAGGATGCCATGCCGGGCGCAATCGATGCATAACTGTTCAATTCCGCTCCCATGCGCGGACGCGTCGATGCGTATACTCATTATCGGACCGCGTACGCGCGTTTGCGTATGATCGCGCCTTTTAGGAGAGAGACAAGAGATGCCAGCGAAAACGAAAGCCGTGAAGGCCAGCAAACCTGCCAATGCAATGGCCGCAGAACCGACAAATTCGCCGACGAAAGTGAAGTCTGCCGCGCCCAAGAAAGCCAAGCCGTCCAAAGCAAATAAAAACGCGAACGCAAAGCCAAAGCGGGCGAAAGCTGGCAAGCCGACGGTGAAGAAAGCCTCGAAGCCGCGCAAGCCAGCGGCATCCGTTGAAACGGCGCAACTGCTAAGCTCCGAGGTCGTTTATCAGGGGCCGCTGTTCCGCGTGCTCCACGACAAGCTGATCGAGCCCGGCGGGCGGCCAAGCGAGCGCGACGTCATCCGCCACAACGGCAGCGTGGTCATCCTCGCCATCGACAGCTCCAAAAGCAAGAAGAACCCCTGGATCGTGGTCGAGCGCCAGTATCGCCATGCGGCTCAGCAGTTTTTGTGGGAGCTTCCGGCTGGCAAGCTCGATGCCGGCGAAGACGCGCTCACCGGAGCCAAGCGCGAACTGGCCGAAGAGACCGGCTACAGCGCAAAGAAATGGAAGCCGCTGGTGGAGTACTACGCCAGCCCCGGCTTTCTGGGCGAATCGATGAAGGTCTTTGTGGCTGAGGGCCTGGTGGCGGGTGACGCCCATCCTGAGGCCGACGAGCAGATCGAATTCCGTCTGGTCAAGCTATCCGAGGTACTCAAGATGATCGCGAAGGGCGCCATTCTGGACGGCAAGACGCTGACCAGCGTGCTGCTTTACGCGCGGATCAACGCGGGCAAGCGGAAGAAATAGCAGCCGGTTGCACGACTCAATCGCTTCTCGCTGTTCCCTGCTTCTTTTGCGGGGTTTTCTGAGTCCTGGTCGACCTGCAACAGGGTATGCCCCCGGCGATGCGGGCCTACGCTGGCAGGTTGTAGGGCAGGTCCGTCTCATTTTGTGGCAGGGATTGTAAAAAAACCTCCAACCTTTCCGTCCTTTTTCTCGTCATATGAATGTCGGCGTGCGATCCCCTCGTTCGCCGTATCCCCGCAATACCCAAAGAAAGCAGGAGCCTGTGGCCCAGTACAAAGGGAAGGTCAAGTGGTTCAACAACGCCAAGGGCTATGGATTCATCGGACGCGAAGACGGGCCGGATGTATTCGTTCACTACTCATCGATTCAGTTGGACGGGTACAAAACGCTGAAAGAGGGCGATGACGTCGAGTTCGACATCGTCCAAGGTCAGAAAGGTCCCCAGGCGGATGCAGTGATCCGCTTCAAGGACGCCGCCCACACCGCAGCCTAGCGGCGCGCAAGGCCGGGCGTTACCGCAAGACCGCCGCCGGGCGGTAGGGTTGGGGTGCGCCCAAATCCTTCCCGTTCGTCACACGGCGCCGCTTGGGTTTGCAGCGTTTGGTCTCCGATCTCTGTTCTACTGTCTGCGGAGGCTCACGCAATGGACAACCCCGCCATGGCGCGGCTGCTGGCCGAAACAGCCGACCTGCTGGAGATCGACGGCGGAGACAGCTTTCGCATCCGCAGCTATCGCCGTGCCGCCGAGGCCGCCGAGCAAACGACAGTGGACCTCGTGGCCGCCGCGCCGGAGACGACCCGCCTGCTTGAGATTCCGGGAATAGGCAAAGGCATGGCCGCCAACCTCCAGGCCATAGCTGCCACTGGCACACTGCCGTTGCGCGAGGAACTGCTGGCCAAATACGGCGCGGGCATTCTGGAGTTGCTGAAACTGCCCGGCATGGGGCCCAAGACCGTTGCGCTGCTGTGGTCCGCGGCGCAAATCGCCAGCATCGGCCAGCTTGCCGAGGCCATCGATGCGGGGCGCCTGACGGGTCTTCCCCGCATGGGAGATAAGCAGATTGAAAAGCTGCGCAAGGGCATTGGCGACTATCGCCGCAGCGCAGGCCGCTTCCGGATCGACGTGGCTGAGGACGCCGCCAGCCTCATTGCGGCTTACCTGCTTGCATTTCCGGGTGTTGACAGGGTTACGCCAGCAGGTTCTCTGCGTCGAGGCCGGGAAACCGCCGGCGACCTGGATCTGCTGGTCACCGGTCCGGCTTGCGCCTTGGACCACACCGCCCCGATTGTTGCCTATGTTGCGGCTTACCCCGGTATTCAGGACATCATCGCCAAGGGCGAAAACAAAGTGAGCTTTCATTTAAGCGGCGGTCTTCAAGTGGACGTGCGCCTACTGCCAGCAGCCTCCTACGGGGCCGCCTTGCAATACTTTACCGGCTCCAAGGCCCACAACGTGGCGCTGCGCCAGCGAGCCCTGAAAATGGGCTATACGCTCAGCGAGTGGGCTCTGGCCCGCCTCGACGACGACTCGACGGTTGCCGCGGCCACCGAGCAGGAAATCTACGCCGCCCTGGGATTGGATTGGATACCCCCCGAGCTGCGCGAGAATCTGGGCGAAATCGAGGCTGCCGCCCGCCACGCGCTGCCCCGGCTCATCGAGAAAGCCGATCTGCGCGGCGACCTGCATATGCACACCACGGCCAGCGACGGCCACAACTCCATTCACGAAATGGCCGAGGCCGCGCTTGCGTGCGGCTACGGGTACATCGCCATCACCGACCACTCCAAGAACCTGGCCATGACCAACGGCCTCGACGAGATGCGCGCGCTTGAGCATATTGAGCGCATCCGCGAAGTGGATCGACGGATGGAAGGCCGCATTCGTGTCTTCACGGGCATCGAAGTGGACATTCTGGCCGATGGCGCCCTCGATCTGGACGACGAGGTACTGGCGCAGATGGACGTGGTGATCGCCAGCGTCCACAGCCGCTTTGAGCAAAGCCGCGAGGAGATGACTGCTCGCGTGCTGCGGGCCATCGAAAACCCATATGTGCGGATTCTGGGCCATCCCACCGGCCGCCTGTTGCTGCGCCGCGAGCCCTTTGCCCTGGATATGGGTACGATCCTGCGCCGAGCCGGCGAACTGGGCCTGGCCGTGGAACACAACGCCGCCCCCGAGCGCCTCGACCTCAATGATCGCGACCTTCGCCTTGCCAAGGAGTTGGGCTGCAAGATCGTCATCGACTCGGATTCGCACGACGCCCGCAACCTGGGCCGGATGGACTGCGGCATTCGGCAACTGCGCCGCGCCTGGCTGGGGCCTGGGGATGTGCTGAACACACTGGGAGCGGAGGATTTTCTGGTGGCGCTGAGGGAAAGGCCATGAAGCGAGGAATTGATTCTCTGCATTTTGGCGCCTGCGAAATGACTGTTGCGTGGCCGCCTGCACGAAATTCATGGCCCTCCATGCGTTTTTAGCGATAAGATAAGGGCGCTATGAGCCTACTGCATCAAGATTCACCCGAAGCTCTCGATGATGCCGCCCGCGGCGAGGAATTCACCAAAGGGTCCAGCCACGTAGTCTGGGCAGGCGTGGTTGCAGCCGTACTGGTCACCGTCGCAGTCGCCGCATATGTGATTGCTGGGCAAAAGCCGCCCATCGCCAGCGGAGAGATCGAGCAGGTGTGGGTTCATCCGCAACACACCGTGACTCCGCAGTTCGACGCCAACGGCGCCCCGATGCCCCAGGAGAGCTTCGATCAAGTCTATGTGTTTGCCCTTGTCAAGTTGCGCAACGAGAGCAAGGCGCCAATCTACTTGCACAACATCATGGCCAATACCAAGCTGAATGACGGTATCCACTCGAGCTATGCGGCAACCGAGGCGGACTACGACCGGGTCTTTCTAGCTTATCCGGCGATGCCTGTGCCGCACGGCAAGGGGTTGCCCCTCACCATGACCATCGAACCAGGCCAAACCGTTGAGGGGACCATCGTTTCAGCTTTCCGCATGAGCAAACAACAATGGGACGCGGGCAAGGACCTGAACTTCACCTTCGCATTACAGTACCAGCCCAGCCTGATGCTCGCGCCCCACTCCGCGGTTATTGTCCAGTAGAAGCTGGCGCGGGCGCGCTCTTGGGCGTCGACAGGTACCCGGTGATCGAGGAATTCTTTGCCCCGACTGAGTTCACCACGATCTCAAAGAGCACAGGATCCTTACCGCTATAAAATTGCAGCGGCTCGTTGAGGTTCCTGTCCTTCTTTTCGTACTGCTTGTCGTCGGAGTAGACCACCAAAGTGAACTTGCTCTTCTTGGAATCGGCCTTTTTCAACTCGAGGCTTACCGTGCCCACGGGCTTCTTTTCGCCCTTGATCAAAGTGAACTCATAGAAGTTGCGATCGCCCTTGTGCTTCAAGACTTCCAATTCGTCGTGATTGCGAGCGATCAAGCTGCTGTGGCCGCTCAAATCCCCCTTCATCGACGTCAATTGGGCAATAGCGCTGGCCAGCTCACTCTGCGTCTTGGCCACGTCGGTCTTCACTCCGCCCACGTCGGTCTTAACATCGGTAACCGCGCTTGAGACAGCTGTTACTTGCTGCGCAGTCTGCTTCTCTGCGCTGGCAAGCCTCTGGGCGCTGGCTTCGTTGCGCTCTTCGCGTGCGGTAATCTCCTGGGCGCGGCTGTCCAACTGTTTCTGTGTCAACCCTAGCGATGTTTTCAGCTCATCGGTGGCCACTTCCAGCCGGGCGTCTGTCTCGCGCAAGCGAGCTTCAAGCTTGACGTTCTGCTGCTTGGCTTCAGCCAGTTCACTTTGCTGGGCCGTTAACCGGCTGCCGAGTGTAAAGCTCCAGATCAGCCCGGCTATTGCAGCCACCAAGGCCACTGCGATCGCTGCCAGCAATGCGCCGGAATAAGTTCTGGGGACATTTTCGACTTCTTCACTCATTTGATTCCCTTTCTTTTGTGTGGCGGCCGTTCGGCGAACCGCTCCTTGAAGGCCTTTGCGCTGGGCCCAGGCCGTGATGTTGGCGACGCTCCGTCCGGTTGGACGCCTTTGCGAGAATCCGCAAGATGGAACTTCCCGTGTCTTTGGTCAGTTCCAGCCTTTATGATCCAAACTCCAGAGATGCCGTACCGCATGCCTCCGGGGGAACCTCCCGAATATATCGTAAAACACCTGAAACGTGCAGAGCATACTGGATATTCACCGGGGCAATCGCATCTGGTTTTCGCTGAACCTATTTCTCTTGAAGCGGCGAAGCGCCGGAGAAGTAAATCGTACCTGAAGGCTGGCCCGTTGCCGCAAAGCGGCGCAGAGCGGTCAAGCCGGCGGGATGCGCTTTTACGGCGCGGTCGATCTCATCGCCGTCGAAGGCCAGCACGATGGCCGCATGAGCGGCGGGTGCGGCCAATGCTTCGCGATAAAGCTCCCGGTCGCTTTCGTTGATCGTCTGTCGCAACGGAATCCCTGTGAAGGCGACGAGATTGGGATAAACCGAAGTGTTCATCAGGATTACGCCGCCGGGCCGCTGAGCGAGCAGCGCGCGCAGAACCGGTGGAATCAGTTCCTCGAAGGGGCGGCGCGCTTCGATGTTCTTTTTGCCTTCGACGTAAGTCAGCGGGCGCTCGCGCAGCATCGTGGCTGCATTCAGTGCAACGATCACGAACAAAATGGTGGTCGAGTACTTGAGCCACCGGGGTTGGAACTCGATAGGCTTGAATTCGCGGACTGCGGCGACGCCAAACTGCGCGGCAAACCCGAGCCCCAGCGCCAGGGCTGGCAACAGTTCCATGCCATAGCGCGTGTTGTACCAGGAATGGGGCCACCAGACGGGCAGGAAGATGGGGACCGACCCGTAAGCCACCGAATACGCATAGAAAGGCGCCGGCAGCCACAGCAGCATCGCCCAAGTAAATTCCCGCCGGCGCTGGGCCAGCCATCCGCACAGTGTGCCAAAGAGGCTCAGCGCCAGCAGCGCGTTGCCCCATGCTGCCGCGGCTGCGTCCATCTCAGCGGCCTTCAAAAAGAAGAGTAGTGCGACCCACGGATTGTGCCAGCCTGGATGCGGCGGTCCGGCTCCTGCAGATGCGGTTTGAATCTCGATTGCCTTGGCCGAGTAAGGGCCGCGTGCGAAATAAAGCCAATCGCCGAAGGCCGAGGAGTTGTAAATGAACCATACCACCGGCGCGGCGACGACCAGAAGGCTCGCCGCCCAAAACGCCGCGGAACGCAACCGGCCGCGGCGGGCCAGTGTGAGCCCCATGCATCCCCAGGCCAGCAGGGCCATCACCCAGCCGTCATAGCGCGTAAAGACCGCGGCTATCAACGCGGCGGCGATGCACCAGGCAAGGCGGCTGGTTTGATATGAGGCTGCTGAAAAAGAGGGAATGCTTGGAGAAACTGACGAAAGACTTCCCTCAGGGGCTAAAGCCCGCTTTGTTTTTGCGGTACTTGCGGCACGACTCAAGTCGTGCCCTGATACAAAGCCGGATTTTTTCGCAGTATCTTCATCCAGGCTTGATCGCCATTCCACCAGCCAGACGGCGATCCAAATGGTCTCGCACAAAAAGAGCGGCTCGGTCATGGCCGTGGTTTGCAGGTAGAGCAGGTTGGGATTGGTGGCGAAGAAGGCCAGAGCAAGGGCCGCGACGGCAGGCGAAAGCCAGCGGCGCGCCAGCCGGTAGATGCCCGCGCAGGCGGCCAGATAAGCCAGCGCCGACGGAATCACCCCGGCAAATCCGTTGGCCCACCAACTGTATACCTGCACGAAGGGAATCTGAAGGATGTGAGGCAGGGGCAGCCACACCGATCCCAACTGAGTGAGGCGCGGCTGATGCGAGTCGAAGACCCGCCGAGCGATGTGCAGATGGGCAACCGCGTCGCCATAGTTGAGCATGGCGCCGTGTTGCCAACTCCACAGCAAAGCCCCCATGGAAGCCGCCGCACAGCAGGCCAGTACTGCCAGCCACTCTGGCCGCTGTACGCGACGAATGGAACTCTCAGTCAAGGTGGGTCAACTCGCGGAAGAGAATAAAGCGGTCGTCGATCTCCTTGCGGGAGAGTTCCTGCAACCGCTCGGTGCCAAAGCGTTCCACTGCAAACGAGCCCAGCACGCTGCCGTAAAACATGGCGCGCCTGAAGGCGGCCGGAGTGAGTTCGGGCTGAGAGGCCAGATAGCCGAAGAATCCGCCGGCAAAGCTGTCGCCCGCGCCGGTGGGATCGACTACTTCCTCCAGCGGCAATGCAGGCGCCCGGAACGGATGGGGGTCCACGCCCTCACCCCTGGGAGCAAAGCTGCGATCACTGAAGAAGGCCGTGGCGCCATATTCACCGTGCTTCACCACAAGTGTCCCCGGCCCCAGCGTCAGCACCGCGCGCGCCGCCTGCACAAGGTTGTTGTTGCCGGCCAGCATCTTGGTCTCGGTTTCGTTGATGAGCAGAATGTCGAGCCCCTTCAACATGGCGAGAAGCGCGGGGCGATGATCCTTGATCCAATAGTTCATGGTGTCGCCGGCCACCAGCTTCACGTCGGGCATCTGCTCGCGCACGCGCCGTTGCAAGACCGGATCGATGTTGGCAAGAAACAAAAACTCGGAATCTCGATAAGCTTCGGGAATCTTCGGCGCAAAGGCCGCAAAAACATTCAGGTCCGTTTGGTGCGTCTTGGCTTCGTTCAGATTGTCGAGATACGACCCCTCCCAGAAGAAGCTCTTGCCCGCCGCCCGCTCAATGCCTCGCGTGTCGATCTTGCGGGCGTTGAAGACGGCCTCCTGCTCGGGGCCAAAGTCCTCGCCCACCACGGCGATGACGCGCACATCGGTAAAGAAGCTGGCGGCCAAGGAAAAGTATGTAGCCGCGCCACCGAGGCAGCGCTCCCTGCGCCCTGCCGGGGTTTCAATAGAATCGTAGGCAACGCTGCCTACTACGGTAATTGCCATTGTTTCTCCCTCTTTCGTGAAGATGTCTGAAATAGTCTGAAATGAAGGCCCTGGTCTTAAACCGCCTTCAACGAAGAACCGCTGTCTTGATGG
>Ga0302278_10000887_pt1 | contig 37854 bp, 37 predicted proteins | sample III_Bog_N3_2_FD_194543 | JGI IMG/M metagenome (GOLD analysis project Ga0302278, IMG submission 194543) | Peat permafrost microbial communities from Stordalen Mire near Abisko, Sweden - III_Bog_N3_2 | ecosystem: Environmental > Terrestrial > Soil > Wetlands > Peat | place: Sweden: Abisko... | reverse complement strand
GCGTAAAGCAAAACCGTATGAAGCGCCCGCCGCGCCGCTTCCCGGCCAACTCTACGCGCTCAACAAGCCGCTCGCCGAGTGGGCTTACAATCTGACCCGCTCCACACCGCTCGCCGACACCGACAAACTCAAAGACATTCGCACCAACTTTGACGGTGCGGCAGCACAGCGCCCGCCCTTCGTAACGATGGGCGATGAGGTCTCCTCCTCCCGCTACTGGCACGGCAATCTTGAAGACGCGTGGGCCGCCGAGTGGATGCGCTACTTCACCAACGGCCAGGGCGAGTTTGTAACAACGGCGATGGAAGACACCGGCACGCTGCAATCGCTTGAGTACCTGGCCAACGCCGGCCGCGTCGACATCAAGCGAGTCATGGTCCTGCGCACGGTCAGCAACTTCGATCGCCAGCCTCGAGGCATGAGCGCTGCCGAAAGCCTGGCCACGCAGCGCATCGGCAAATACTCCGGCTACCTGCCCTCGCTTGAAGCCGCCTATACGGTCGGCCACGTCGTGGTGCAGGAACTGCTCAATCATTGGCCTCAGTACGCTAACACAACCATCGGGGCTGCACCCGCAGCGGCACCCAAAGAGTAGTTGCCGCCCGTAAAGGCCTTGGCGAGAGCAGGCCTGACAGTGCATCATGCTTGAGTTCCGAAAATCTCAATTCTCCCAGCGCCCTGTCGTGAAGCAATCCTCCCGCAGCCGCGCAAAGGCAAGGTCGATCGCAATGCATTCAGTTTGGATGGGTGAGTTCGTTGGCACTCTGGTTCTGGTTCTCTTGGGTGGCGGCGTCAATGCCGGTGTAACGCTGCGCAAATCGTACGCGGCCGATGCCGGCTGGCTGGTCATCGCCACTGGCTGGGGGCTGGCCGTGCTCTGCGGCGTCCTGGTTGCGCAGGCATTTGGCAGTTCCGGCGCGCACCTCAACCCGGCCATCACCTTTGCCGTTGCCGTCAACAGCGGCGACTACTCGCAGCTTCTAACTTACTGGTCGGCGCAGTTGCTGGGCGCAATGTGCGGGGCGGGGTTGATGACGCTGCACTATGGACCCCATTGGAAGCTCACGCCCGACCCCGCCGCCAAACTCGGCATCTTCTGCACCAATGCCGCTGTGCGCAGTCCGCTCTTCAATCTTTTCAGCGAAGCTCTTGGTACGGCTGTGCTGATTATTGTTGCCGCGGCCATCGGCTCGCATGGAGTTTCCGCAACCGGTCCAGCTCCGGCCCTTGCGCCGTGGCTTGTGGGTTCGCTGGTGTGGGGCATTGGGCTCTCACTCGGCGGCACAACGGGCTATGCCATCAACCCCGCGCGCGATCTGGGTCCGCGCCTGATGCACTGGATCCTCCCCATCCCCGGCAAGGGCGCTTCGAACTGGGCCTATGCACCAATACCGATCATTGGCGACCTCGCCGGCGCAGCACTTGCCGGAGTCTTGCTGCACTACGCGCATCTCTAGTTTGAAAGCAGGTCTGATGAAACTCCTCGATCGCATACTCGCCTGCGTCCTTGGTCTCGGAGCCATCGGTCACGGGCTCGGCTCCTACCTCGGATACAAGCAAGAACCCTTGACCATGCTCTGGGCGCTTTGCGCATCGATTCTTGGATTGCTGCTGACCGCCATCAATCTGCTGCGCAGCGGCCGCCCTGCGGATCGCCCCCTCGCGTGGATATGTTTCGCGGGAACGCTCGCCATGGCCGCATCCGCTTTCGCATTCGGCGCATTGATCGGCAACGTCTTCGATCCGCGCGCGCTGGGCAATGGCGGCACCGCACTAGCGCTTGCTGCATTCAGCCTGAGATCCGCAATGCGATCAGGTCCCGCACGAGCATAACGATAACCGCAGCGTCTACTCCAAACACGAAGCAACCACCGCCAGCGCCGCTATAGCCGCCGTCTCCGCACGAAGAATACGCGGCCCCAGCGACACAGCGCGCCAGCCATTCGCATCAAACAGCGCTTCTTCTTCCGGAGCCCATCCGCCTTCCGGCCCCACCGCGATTTCAAGCGTTGGCATGTCTTCCTTCGCCGCCGCCACCGCCTCTTCAATCGCACGGCGCAGAGTGGTGGTGCGTTCCTGCTCCGCTAGCACGATGCGGGTCGCCTTTGAAGCACCACGCACGCGCGCAGCCAGCTGCACAGGCTCGTAGATCAGCGGAACATCGGACCGCCGCGACTGCTGCGCCGCTTCATGCACAATGCGCCGCCAGCGTTCCACACGCTTCTCGGCCGCAAGCCCCAGATGCTTTTCAGTACGGCGCGCAATCACCGGCGCAATCGATGCCACACCCAGCTCCGTCGCTTTTTCAAGCGCCCACTCCATGCGATCGAATTTATACACGGCCACCACCAGCGTCACAGGCAGCGCGGGATTGGCCTGCACTTCGGCAATCAGATTGAAGCGCACTTCGTTTGGACTGACTGCGGCCACCTCCGCGTGAAACACGTGTCCGCCGGCAACCACGTCGGCCTCCGTGCCCGGTTGCGTGCGCAACACGCGTGCCATGTGTTCCGCCTGCGCACCAACAATTGTGGCTGTTGCTTCGTCCCAGTGTTCGGCTATCCAGCGGCGTCGTGTCATCTGTATCCTGCTTCCCTTCGCAATCAAGTCTAGTCTCTTTGCGGATGCACGAATGCGCAGGGACTTGCGCCCACAAACACTGAGGGGGACGCTTTTAAGCGTCCCCCTCTGAGTGTTGCCTTGTTGTTGGATTGCCGCAATTACTTCTTCTTTGCGGCCTTCTTTGCGGCCTTCTTCGCGGGCGCCTTCTTGGCGGCTGCCTTCTTCGCGGGTGCCTTCTTCGTTGCCATTTTGCCTATTCTCCCTTTTCGATGATTTGCATCGTCCTGCAATAGTTAAATTGCAGTTGATGAATGTATAGATTCACCGCTTGATAGTGTCAAGAAAAAAACGAAGAAAGCGTGGAAAAAAGGACAACAATTATTCTCAAACGAATCGGGGTTCCATTCGCGGTGGATGACTTCCCACATCAGGCCTCAAACACTTTGCATCCATTCCTTCATGAAGCCGATGCGCGTTGCTTCAGAAACTGCGCCGGCATTACCGCGTCGCGCTGCTCAATGAGACCATCCAGAGGAAGCTCGAGGCAATGCTCGTGAGCCCTCGCACAGACCTGCGACAATCGTTTTCGCGCATCAAGAAAATCGGCGCATTACCCTATGAACATTGGCTGATTGCCGTCAACATCAGCACTCGATGATATTCAACGCAAGCCCGGCGAGGCTTGTCTCCTTATAGCGCGATTGCATATCGAGACCCGTCAGGTACATGGTGCGAATCACCTGGTCCAGGGAAACCTTGTGCCCCTCCGTCTCATTCATCGCAATGCGCGAGGCGTGCACCGCCTTGGCCGCGCCCATCGCGTTCCTCTCGATGCAGGGAATCTGCACCAGGCCCCCGATGGGATCGCAGGTCATGCCCAGGTTGTGCTCCATCGCAATCTCTGCCGCATGCTCCACTTGTCCATTGGTGCCGCCGAGTGCCGCCGTCAACCCGCCCGCGGCCATCGAGCATGCCACACCCACTTCGCCCTGGCAGCCAACCTCGGCGCCGCTGATCGAAGCATTCTCCTTATAAAGGATGCCGATAGCCGCGGAGGTTAAAAAGTAGCGCAGGATACCTTCGTCGTCCGCATCGGGAATGAAGCGTGAGTAGTAATGCGCAACGGCCGGCACCACGCCCGCGGCTCCATTGGTTGGCGCCGTTACCACGCGTCCACCGGCGGCATTCTCCTCATTCACCGCCATGGCGTAGACCGTGACCCAGTCAAGCGGAGCCAGCGGATCTGCAATTTTGCCATGGGCGTCCTTCTCTTTCAGGCGCTCCGCCAGACGATGTGCACGACGGCGTACCTGCAACCCTCCCGGTAGAATCCCTTCTGTCGCGATGCCTCGCTCAACGCAGCTTTGCATTGTCTGCCAGATGCGCTCAATCCCTTCACGCACCTTCTCGACCGGCGCGCGCGCATCTCCGGTCGCGCCTCCGCGCACAATCGCGCACTCGTTCTCAAGCATCAGTTCACTGATCGAGAGTTCGTTGGCCTGCGCAGTCGCAAGCAACTCCGCAGCACTGTGAAACGGAAACGGAATCTCAGCCCGGTTCGCGTCCACTGGTTCGGCCGCGCCATCCTCCACAATGAATCCGCCGCCGATGGAGAAAAACGTGCGTTGATTCAAAACCGCGCCTACCGAGTCGAATGCCGTGAGGCGCAGGCCGTTGGGATGCTGCGTGACCGCGCCCGGCGGATACATCACCGCGCGATGGAAGACAAGGTCACTGGCTTCGTCAAAGTGAATCGAGCGGGTTCCGGCCAGATCAAGCCGCAAGTTGTCGCGAATGGCCGCGACCGTGGATTCAATCTCAGCGGGATCGATAGTCGCCGGCTCATGGCCTGACAGGCCAAGCAGCACGGCGCGATCCGTTGCATGGCCGATGCCGGTCAGCGCAAGCGAGCCATAAAGCTCCGCCTGCACCCGCTGCGCACGGCTCAGCAATTCACTGCCTGCGAGGTCGCGCGCAAAGCGGCAAGCCGCACGCATTGGCCCCATGGTATGCGAACTGGACGGCCCAACACCGATTTTGTACAGATCGAAAAGACTCGTAGTCACGGATGCGATTGTAGCTGGAAACAGTGGTCAGTCGTCAGTTTTCAGTTGTCGGTTTTGAGTTACCGATCCACCAGGGCCCGCCACAAGTCAAATCAGAGGGGCAAGTCCGTCTCCTCCGCAATGTTCACCGATCACTGACAACTGACCACTGTTTCCTGCTACACTCGCAGCGAAATCACATCATGCTCTTCAAAGCCCTCAGCGCCGCAGTGTACGGCATCGATGCCAACCTCATCGATGTCGAGGTGGACTATAGCGGCGCCGTGATGGACAAGGATGTCTTTCACACGGTGGGCTTGCCGGATGCCGCAGTGCGCGAGAGCCGCGACCGCGTACGCGCGGCGATCAAGAATTCCGGATACCTGATTCCGCCTACCTTCATCACCATCAACCTGGCTCCGGCCGACATGAAGAAAGAAGGCGCCGGCTTCGATCTGCCCATCGCTGTGGGCATTCTCGGCGCATACGGCGCATTACGCGTCGACGACCTGAGCCAGTTCCTGCTGGTCGGCGAGTTGGGACTCGACGGCAGCGTGCGCGCCGTTCCGGGCATGTTGCCCATCGCCATCCTGGCCCGCGAGAAAGCCATCCCCAATCTTATTCTGCCCGCGGCCAACGCAGCCGAGGCAGCGGTGGTTGAAGGCGTGAATGTCTATCCCGTCTCTTCCCTGCTCGATGTCCTCGACCTGCTCAACACGTCGGTCCTCGGTTCCATTCAGCGCGAGCCTTTTCGTGTGGCCACAGCTGAACTGCTGAATGAGCTGCAGCACTTCGCTGTCGACTTCAAAGACGTACGCGGACAGCAGACCGCCAAGCGGGCGCTCGAAGTGGCCGCGGCAGGGAGCCACAACATATTGATGATCGGCCCGCCCGGCTCCGGCAAAACCATGCTGGCCAAGAGGCTGCCCTCCATCCTGGCGCCGCTCAGCTTTGAAGAAGCGTTGGAGACAACCAAGATCCACTCCGTGGCCGGCGTGCTCGATGCCGCCGCAGGCCTGGTCACGCAGCGCCCCTTCCGTTCTCCGCACCACACTATCTCCGATGCCGGCCTGATCGGCGGCGGCGCCATCCCGCGACCCGGCGAAGTCTCACTCGCACACAATGGCCTCCTCTTCCTGGATGAGTTGCCCGAGTTTCCACGCAACGTGCTTGAGGTGATGCGCCAGCCGCTTGAAGATCACACCGTCACCATCGCGCGCGCCTCCATGTCGCTCAGCTTTCCGGCGCGCTTCATGCTGGCCGCGGCCATGAACCCGTGTCCCTGCGGCTACTTCAATGACAAGTCGCGCGAGTGTATGTGCACGCCGCCAATGATTCAGCGCTATGTTGCCAAGATCTCCGGACCGCTGCTCGATCGCATCGATATACACATTGAGGTCCCCGCCGTGCAATACAAAGAGCTGCGCGGCGGCGCGGCAGCCGAAGGATCGGCGGAGATTCGCACCCGCGTCATGGCCGCTCGTGAACGTCAGCGCGTCCGCTTCAAGAAGACCGGTGACAAAATCTACGCCAATGCGCAGATGACCACGCGCCAGATTCGCACCCACTGCGAATTGGGCGTCGACTCCGAACGGCTGCTGGAACGCGCTATGCAACAGCAGGGCCTGACCGCGCGCGCCCACGACCGCATTCTGAAAGTCGCACGCACCATCGCCGACCTCGAAGGCGCGGAGAACCTTACCGTCTCCCACCTCGCCGAAGCCATCCAGTACCGCACCCTGGATCGCAGCTACTGGGCGTGAAAGAGCAGGGGTTAGGGGTTAGCAGCCTGTGGCGAAAGTCCACATTTAGCGAAAACCATTCTTCAGGGGCTAAAGCCCATCTTTATTTTCTGCAACTTGAGGCACGGATGAATCCGTGCCCTTTCAAAACGCAACCTTCACCACGGGCTGTTAGGGGTTAGGCTAAGGTCTGCTGAAGATCAATTCCAGCTCTCCATTCAACCTGGAACTCTGGACTCACCGGGGCGAAGCTGCTGAAATTACCCATTGCCGCCGTTACTGGCTTACTCCGCATTTCCCTAACCCCTACCCAATGATCCCTAATCCCCGCTCTTGCGTTACTTTCGTCTCTTAACTATTTCTAATCCAAGGCCGATAACCGCTATGTCTGCATGAGAAATCACTCATGCTACCGCTCGCGGCGTACGGAGGCCCACCTTGGACGAACATATTTTGATCTCAGGCAGAGATACCTTGCTGATCGCGATTCCATTCGTACTCCTTTTGCTCATCAGCATCTTTCGTTTGGATGAATTCATTGCCGCGCCCAAAGGTGCGCTCAACCAGCGGCGCCCCGCGTGCGGTGTTGACGAGTTTGGGGAGCCGATTCTGCGCGACCCGGATGGGAGGCTCTCGGGACCACAGAGGCGCCGTGTTCCAAGGCCGCGCCTGAGCCCCCCTGCGGAATTCTCAGCCATCTCCGGCGACTGAAAAGCGGAAGGGCGTCGACGGGTGCAGATTGCAGAAATGCAGGTTGATTCCACCTCAGGCTGCGCCGGGTTGCCGTCGTGCCCACTCGCAAACTGGCGCGAAAGCAAGCAAGTTACTTTAGTTTCGCCCACATTGCTAACGTACCCCTCTTTTCTTGCATCGAAGTAATAAGAGAAATATCGTTCCCCAGGTGAAACTCCTGCAGTTTCGCATTTCAGAGGGTTGCGGAGGCAGAGGATGCATGAGATTTACTTAACTTCAATGCGTGACACCTTGCTCATTGGGGTCCCCTTTCTTGCGATTCTGGCCTTGGCTATCTTTCGCGTGGATACCTTCTTTTTCGCTCCCAAGGGGTCTTCCGTGACAGATAACAAGCACAGAAAGGCCTGTGGCATGAACGAAAAGGGAGAACCCATTCTCGTCGACCCAGACGGACGGCCCTCCGGTTTCAGACAGAAAAGCAAGTAAGACGAGTATTCCCCGTTTTGGCATCCGACGTGCTTCCTCCCCTGTATTGCACATCGGGACGCTCCTCTTGGCAGGCAAGAGTGCCGGCCCCAGGTTTGCGGAGGCTAAGCATGCAAATGGTTTTCATGGGATCCACTCGGGATGCTTTTCTGGTTGCAGTTCCCCTTGTTCTGGTCCTTCTTGCCGGCCTGCTGAGGTTCGATCAGGGCGCCGCCAACACCAGGAAGATTCCCAAACGGCTTCATCCGTCCCGCGGGGTCGATTCTCGGGGACATGCAGTCTTTCTTGATCCCGACGGCCGGCCCAGCGGACCGGAATAATCAGCCAGGTTCCACCTCGGCAGCCACTCGTCCCGCAATGTGGCGCAGTGCCCGCCGATGCAATATCTTCGTTTCCATGGCCAGCCTATTCTGTTTATTTTGAATAGCTTAGCTGCCATATCCAAACACTTGCGCCATTGCCGCCGCAGGGGGCAAAAAAGTGCAGAAAAGAGTTGACCCGGAAGAAAAGTGGGTATACATTGATGAGTGCCATCCTTCACAGGGCAGATTGCGCAGATCGAATGTGCGCGCCCGTCTGTGGTTTCCGCATCATACTGAGCTGAGGCTCACCCTTTGATGTACCCCTGCGTTTACGAACTTTGCTGGGAAGGGAAACACGGGCCGCATCGATTCCTGGAGCGCCAATCTGTATCACTGAATAGGCACAATGCAATTTTCCGGCGCACATGTGCGTCAAGAATTTTGAACTAGACACACGCTTCGTGCGTCTAAGAGTGGTGAACAAGAATGTCGGGATGGCCCAGGCTTCATGGGGCTGCCCAACTGGACCTCGCAGCGCCAGGCTAGTGCTGCAGGACAGGTAATTCAAGCAAGGAGAGAAGTATCATGCGTTCTGATTTAGTTTTTGGGGCACTTTCTCATGTGTCCAACCGCTACCAGCTCTGTCAACTGGCTAGCAAGGCAACCCGCAAGCTTCACAAGCCCAGTACAAGGCTGCAAGACACCACCAATGAAGTTCTGGGACGCTTCCAGACCACCAATCCTGGGTCTCCGGCACCTTTTGAGGCGCAGTCAGCCGAGCTCGTTGAGCGGCGTCGCGCCGCCTAGGGGTTTTCACGCAAGGTATAGTTGATTCAAGGCAACGGTTTCAAGGCGGCTGGCCGGCCAGGTCAGCCGCATTCCTCCGGAGTTTCAGTCTTCCTCATTGATCTTGGGGTGTTGCTACGGGCGCGGCCTGCGCCGGCAGCATGCATTGTCCCCGTACGATCTCCTCCTGGAACACACCTCCATTCCGCACCACCCACTCCCATCCCTTCCCACCGCAGGTGACCATGACCATCGCTGAACTCAAAGAAAAAAACATCACAGAACTGAGCCGCATTGCGCGCACCTTGGAAATCCCAGGAGCGAGCGGCCTTCGTAAACAGGATCTGATCTTCAAGATTCTTCAGGCACAAAGCGAAAAGGAGGGGCACATCTTCGCCGACGGCGTGCTGGAGATTCTGCCCGACGGTTACGGCTTTCTGCGCTCCCCCGATTACAACTACCTGCCCGGCCCCGACGACATCTATGTCTCCCCGTCGCAGATTCGCAAGTTCGACCTCAAGACCGGCGACTCCATCAGCGGCAACGTCCGCCCCCCGCATGAAGGCGAAAAATACTTCGCCCTGGTCAAGATTGAAGCCATCAACTTCGAGTCGCCCGAGGAAACCCGCAACAAGATACTCTTCGACAATCTGACCCCGCTCTATCCCCAGGAACGCATCAAGATGGAAACGGTCCGCGAGAGCGTGAGCGGCCGCGTGATGGACCTGCTTACACCGGTGGGGAAGGGCCAGCGCGGTCTCATTGTCGCTCCGCCGCGCACCGGCAAAACCATGCTGCTGCAGTCGATCGCCAACTCCATCTCCACCAACCATCCTGAGGTTGTGCTGATCGTACTGCTCATTGATGAGCGGCCCGAAGAAGTCACCGATATGCAGCGCTCGGTCAAGGGTGAGGTCATCAGTTCAACCTTTGACGAGCCCGCCGCGCGTCACGTGCAAGTTGCCGAGATGGTCATCGAAAAGGCCAAGCGTCTGGTCGAACACAAGCGCGACGTCGTCATCCTGCTGGACTCCATCACCCGCCTGGCGCGCGCCTACAACACCATCGTGCCTCCCTCCGGAAAAGTGCTCTCAGGCGGCGTCGATTCGAACGCCCTGCAGCGCCCCAAGCGCTTCTTCGGCGCGGCCCGCAACATTGAAGAGGGCGGGTCTCTGACAATTATCTCCACGGCTCTGGTCGACACCGGCTCGCGCATGGACGAAGTCATTTTTGAAGAGTTCAAGGGCACCGGCAATATGGAAATCATCCTTGACCGCAAGCTGGTGGACAAGCGTGTCTTCCCGGCCATCGACATCCAGCGCTCCGGAACCCGCAAGGAAGAACTCCTCATCCCCAAGGAAGACCTGCAGCGCATCTTCATCCTGCGCCGTGTACTCAATCCGCTGTCGCCGGTTGAAGCCATGGAGCTGTTGATTACGCGCCTGGAAAAGGTTCGCAACAACGCCGAGTTCCTCGCCAACATGAACCAGTTGTAATTTCATCGCCATAGGAGGCAACGGAGGTGATCTTCGGTGCTCATGTCGTGGTGTACAGCAAGGATGCAGAGGCCGATCGCGCTTTTTTTCGCGATGTGCTGGGGCTCGCTTCTGTTGACGCCGGCCATGGGTGGCTGATCTTCGCGTTGCCTCCGGCGGAACTGGCCGTTCACCCTGCCGACCAGAACGACCACCATGAGCTTTATCTGATGTGTGACGATCTGCAAGCCGAGATCGCCACACTGGGGACCAAGGGTGTTCCTTGTTCAGATATTGAGGAGGCAAGATGGGGCTCGATCGCCAAAATCAGCCTTCCCGGCGGCGGTGTGGTGGGCCTCTACCAGCCAAAGCATCCAACGGCTTTGGCCTTGGGCTCAAAATGAATCACCCCCGGTGTGCGCTGCACCTTTCCTGATTCGCCGCGCGCTGATAAGATAGTTAAGTCGTGGGGCTGTAGCTCAGCTGGGAGAGCGCCTCGTTCGCAACGAGGAGGCCAGCGGTTCGATCCCGCTCAGCTCCACCAAATCCCTCCAGGTTTCCCCAAAATCCGCAGGTGCCTGCCAGGGTTCCCTGCTTCTGTGCGCACTTTGCGTCTCTCAAATTCAATCCAGACCAACTGTATACTTGGGGTGCCTGCCGATCGCGGGCCCGATTCTCCCCATCGAGGCGCAGTTGCCCCAGTCTGTCCAAGCCGAATTGCCGCGAGCGCCCACCACCGCGCTGCGCCCGCTCTGCGTCGATCTCGATGGGACGCTGGTGAAGTCCGATACGCTGGTGGATTCCCTGTTCGTCCTGGCGCGACTGCACCCGGAACTGCTGCTCAAGCTGCCGATCCGCCTGCTGCGAGGCAAGGCGGCACTCAAGGCCTTCGTTGCTGAATCCGTCTCGCTGGATGTGGTACATCTGCCTTACAACCAACAATTGCTCCAGTTCCTTCGCCAGGAACATGGGCGCGGTCGAGCGCTCTACCTGACTACCGGCGCTGATGACCGCCTGGCCCGGCGCGTAGCCGAACATCTGGAAATCTTTACCGGGGTCCTGGCCTCAGACGGCGCCACCAACTTGACCGGCAACCGAAAACTTGACCTCCTGCGCGCACACCTGGACGGCACCCCATTCGATTACATCGGCAATGACACCCCAGACGTGCCGCTCCTGGCCGCTTCCGCGGAGCCCATGGTGGCCAACCCCAGTCTCCGTCTGCGCATGCACCTCAAGGCTCGCGGCATTCGACCCAGCCAGACCTTCCATGAGCGCAGCGGATTTCTGAAATGTCTGCTCAAAGCCCTGCGCCCCCACCAGTGGTCGAAGAATCTGCTCATCTTTGTCCCGCTGCTGTGTTCGCACGCGCTCAGCGCCGGCAAGCTGCTCACAGCGCTGGCTGCGTTCTTCTGCTTTTCCTTCACCGCATCGTCGGCATACATCGTCAATGACCTGCTGGATATCGAATCCGACCGCCGCCACCCGCTCAAGCGCCGCCGCCCCTTCGCTTCCGGCGAACTCTCCGGTCTCAGCGGCGTCCTCACCGCGGTCCTGCTTCTGGTTGCCGGACTCTCAGGCGGAGCTCTGCTTCCGGGAGCGTTCTTTTCGTGGCTGCTGGTCTACCTCGGCGTCACACTGGCCTACTCCGGCATACTGAAGCGCTTTGCCCTGGTCGATGTCATGGTGCTTGCGGGGCTCTACATTTCGCGACTGCTGGCCGGCAGTTCGGTGACCCAGACACCCATCTCCCACTGGCTGGCCGGCTTCTCCCTGTTTCTCTTTCTCTCGCTGGCCATCGTCAAGCGGTTCTCAGAGTTGCAGAACCTGCGCGCGGCCAACATGGCCCCCAACAACGACCGCGGCTACCTGCTTGCGGACATGGATCAACTGCGCAGTTTCGGCACCGCCAGCGCCTACGCTGCCGTCGTCGTATTCGCCATCTACATCACCGGCCCTGACGTGTCCAGGCTCTACCGCCATTCGAGGCTGCTGTGGCTCAGCGTCCCGCTCATCACCCTGTGGCTTAACCGCGTGTGGCTGCTCGCCTCGCGCGGACAGTTGGACGAGGACCCGGTCGCCTTCGCGCTCACCGACCCCATGAGCCAGGTTATCGGCATTGCGGTGGTCATCATTGCCCTGCTGGCGATTTGAGCCGAACTGAGCCCCTGAAATCATTAGTAGCAAATCGATGTCACTGACATCATAGCCAAAGGGAGCGAAACCCATGCCTGCTGTCACCGTCCGCAATATTCCCGAGGCAACCCATCGCGCGCTCAAACTACGCGCGGCGCAAAACGGCCGCAGCACCGAGGCTGAGATCCGAAGGATTCTCGAGGACGCGGTTTCCACTCCTGCGCCTGCGGGACTCGGTTCGCAATTAGCTGCATTCGGGCGTCGCTATGGGGGCATTGAACTCGACATCGTTCGCGAACCAAGACCCGCCGAACCGGCAGATTTCTCGTGATCGTCCTTGACACGAATGTGCTCTCGGAACCGATGAAGCCGCTCGCTGATCCGGTCGTGGTTGCGTGGCTGGACCGGCAGCCGAAACCAACGCTCTATCTGTGCGCGCCTGTCCTGCGCGCCTGTCCTGATGGAAGTGCTACTCGGCATCTCGCTCCTTCCCGACGGGAAACGAAAAAGCGGGATGGCGACTGTGGTGCAGGCAACGCTCGCGAACTACTTTGCCGATCGATTTCTCGCGTTTGAGCGCGAAGCCGCCGGCGTGCCGGTAGTCAATCCATGGAAGGGCTGAACTGTACCCCAGTCCCTATTCCCTGGTGGAGTTCGCCAGAGATAGAGTCCTTTTTGTCTGGCTCCAAATTTGAATTCAAACGGTAAGAAACCATCCCTCAGGGGCTAAGCAGGCTGCGGAAAAACTCCTTGTCGAGCCCATTCTTGAAGGCTTTGTATCAGGGCATGACCGGGGTACCGGGGAACCCTCTGGGTCGGGGTCCTATGCCAATAAAGCCAATCAAATCAACGTTGGGCTTTACAGGCTGCGGAAAAACTACCAAATGGCCGAAGTTTTGAAAGCGCACGGCTTCAATAGCCTGCCCTGAGCGAAGTCGAAGGGTGCCGCAAGTGGCTGAAAATAAACGCTGGGCTTTAGACCCCGAGGGATGTTCTTTGTGAATCTTGACTCAAAACCCGACTTTTTCCGCAGCCTCTTTAGCCCCCGCGGGTTCTTGGCTATCAAATCCGCACAGATCAAGAGTTTTTCCGCAGCCTCTAAAGCCCAGACCATTTCGGTCCGTTTGCGGCACGACTGAAGTCGTGCCCTTTCAAAACATAAATGACCATCTGCGTGGCGGACACCACTAATCCCTCAGTCCCTGGTCCCTAGTTAAAAAGGTCCTTCATCTTGTCCAGCAGCCCGGCCGACGTCGGCTTGTTGTCCACTGAAAGCGACTCGCCAAGCTTCACCACCAGTTCCCGCTGCGACCGGGAGAGCTTGCGCGGCACCTGCACCAGCACCTTGACCACCAGGTCGCCGTTGCCCTTGGAATTGAGGATCGGAACGCCGCGCCCGCGAATCTTGATCTCGCGCCCACTCTGCGTGCCTTCCGGAATCTTCAGGTTGATCGGTCCGTCGATTCCCGGAATCTCAAACTCGTCGCCCAGCGCCGCCTGCGGAAAACTGATCGGAACCACGCAGTGCAGGTCGTTGCCCTGGCGCTCAAAAAAGTCGTGCGGCCGCACCGAGAGAACCACATACAGATCGCCCCTCGGGCCGCCTGAGCGCCCGGCATCGCCCTCGCCCGTATAGCGAATGCGCGTGCCCTCTTCCACGCCCGGAGGAACCTTCACGTTCAGCTTGAATTCGCTGCTGACCCGCGTTTGTCCGCGGCAGGTTGTGCAGGGGTCGCCAATCACCTGTCCGGTTCCGCCGCAAGCCCCGCAGGTGCGCGCCACTGAGAAAAATCCCTGCTGGTACCGCAGTTGCCCGCGTCCCTGGCACTGTGTACACACGCTCGGACCGCGGCTTGAAGCCGTGCCTTTTCCGTTGCAGGTGGTGCAGGTTTCAAGGCGGCGAATCTTCACTTCAGTCTGCGTGCCAAAAAAGGCGTCTTCAAAGTCGATGGTCAAGTCACAGCGCAAGTCGTCGCCGCGCTGCTGCCGCGAGCCGCGCTGCTGGCTGCCGCCAGGGTTGAACATCTCGCCGAAAAGATCGCCGAAGATATCGCCGATGTCCACGCCGCCGGCAAAGGGACCGCTGTTGAAGCCGCCCTGGCCGCCCAGCCCTGCGTGGCCATAGCGGTCGTACGCGGCGCGCTTGTCGGCGTCGCTCAGCACCTGATAGGCCTCGCTGGCTTCTTTGAACTTCTCTTCCGCGGCGTGATCCCCTGGGTTGCGGTCAGGATGATACTTGAGCGCCTGCTTGCGATACGCGCTCTTCAACTCCTGGTCGCTGACTTCCCGGGAAACGCCCAGAACCTCATAAAAATCTGCTTTGCTCACGTTTGTATTAGAACTCATTTGTTTGTGTAAGGACTCATTTCGTGAATTTCAAGCTTCAAATCAACATACGGATCAGGCTTTACTCGGCGGTCTGTTTCGGATTGTGCGCCACACGCACCATCGCCGGACGCAACAGCCGCTCACGCAGCTTATAGCCGCGGCGAATCTCCTCAGCCACATGCTGGTCGGGCAGATCCTCGCGCTCCACTGAACCCAGCGCCTCGTGTACCCGCGGATCGAAGGCCTCGCCCACGGCCGGAATCGGGTTGACCTGCAACTGGCGCAGAATCTCTTCCATCTGCTTCACAATAAGCTCTACGCCGTGGCGCAGTTGCTCGGCTGTTCCCTTGGCTTTCAGGGCCAGCTCGAAATTGTCTACCACCGGCAAAAACTGCTCAACCACGCTGCCCGTGGCGTAGTCGCGATATTCCACCCGCTCGCGTTCAGCACGCTTGCGGGCGTTTTCAAACTCCGCCTGCAGCCGTGCAATCCTGTCCAGCAACTGGTCGCGCTCGCCCTTGAGCTGCTCAATCTCCACCTGGCTGGTCAGCAGGTCGGCGCCGCCCTGAGGTGCCGCGGAAACTTCTTCGCCCTGCGATGCGGTCCCGGCTTCCTGCGATTCCAATACGGTCAACTCTGATTCGTGTTTTGACATAGCTCTGTGTTTTCTCCGAAAAATCAACTGTGCCTGATTCCATCCTATTTTTAGTGACGATTGCGATTGCTCCACCCTCGGGAACTTGCTTCAGAAAGAGGGCCGGGGCTCGAAACCGATTGGCGTGCCTGAGCCTAGTCCGCCGGCACATCCAAAAGGCGTTCGGACAGGCGCGCAATGTAGCGGACCGCCTGAATCATCTCCTGGTATTGGATGCGCGTGGAAGCGATCACGGCGACTGTTCCCAAATTGGACACGCCCAGCCGAACCGGAGCGCCAATCAGCACAAGATCCTGCATGGCCGGGGAAGTCTCGTCCAGGCCCACCACGACGCGAACCTCCTGCTGGCTGCCGTCCACATACGCCGTCAACAGCTCAACCAGCCGTTGCTTGGCCTCAAGCGCAAGCAGCATCTGGCGCAGCCGTTCGCGGTCCAGCTCGGCGGTAATCAGGTTGGCCATCCCGTCCACAAAAATCTCGGGCATGCCTTCGCCTGCCGCCAGCGCACCCTTGCGGCAAAGCTCTTCCACCGAACCCAGCATTCGCGCGTAGGCCTCGCGCTCCATGTCTACGCGGCGCGCCACCTCGGCGCGGATTCGCTCTACCGGCCAGCCGCGAAAGTTCTCATTCAGATAGCGCGCAGCCGTCTCCAGTTCGAGATGCGTCAGTTCATGGTCCAGCATTAACACCCGGTCCTGCACAGCACCCGCCTGGGTTACCAGCACGGCCAGCACACGGCCCGTCGACAAGCGGGAAAAATGGATATGCTCCAGAATCTGCGTCGCGGTCGCGCTCGCCAGGGCCACACCCAGCCCGCTGGATAAAAGCGCCAGCACCCGCGAGGTGCGTTCAAGGTATTCATGCGAGCTGTTCACGCCTGTAAAGCTGTCTTCAATCTGTTCGCGGCGCGCCTCACTCAACAGACCTGGCGCAAGATTGGCGCCCAGCCCAGACGCAATATTTGTCGCACCCTGCCCCAGCGGTCCCGCCTGCTGCGCTGCCCCGCCCATCCGGCCCGGCTGCGTAATCTGCTCAACGTAGTAGCGAAACGCCGCCGCCGTCGGCACCCGCCCGGCGGAAGTATGCAGCTGCTCCAGCAGACCCGCCTCGCCCAGAGTCGCCATCACGTTGCGAATGGTCGCGGAACTGAACCCCTCGCGATCGACAAACGTATGCGCAACCGCCTGCGAAGCAACAGGCTCGCCGCTAGCGATGTACATCTCGATAATGGCCGTCAGCACCAGCCGTTCCCGCGGGCTGACACGTGGTTCCGCCATGCTTTCCTGCTTCCGGCCTGCGCCGTGATTGCCCCTCGAAACTGCTCACAAGGACAACGCCCAGGCCTGGCCGACTTGCACTAACTTCCAAAGATTCTGCAACTTGCAACAGAAAAATGGTAAAGTATTCCTCTTTAATTCTAGGCAGTGGGATGGGTCGTGTCAACAAGCGGACCACATCGCCCCGCTTGCAACTTGTTGGGCTGCACAAAACATGAAATTATCAACCCGATGGCAACCTTCTACAGGCCGAGCGAAAGACGCAATAAGCGTTGGGTGTATAGGTCAATTGACCCCGACGAGCCGAGGCGCCTGCGACGAGCGAAGTTCATATTCCTGATTGCAGGCATGATCGGATTCGCTGTCATCCGGCTATTGTCACGCTGAGCGGTCTAATTCGGTCCTTTCCGCCGGCCGCTGGAAATGGCTGATAGAAACAGCTCGGCTCAGCATCTACGGCTGCCCGTAATACCCGCTGGTCGTCCGCACCGTCAGCCCCGGCTTGTCCACCACCACCTTCAGGTCGTGGTACTCGTCCGCATGTTCGGCCGCCGGGGGATTGAAGCTCAGCCTGTAAAAAGCATTCGCGTCGGCGATGCAGTTGTTGATCTGCCCCGCCACATCGTTGTCCGGCCCCAGAATTCGCCCGCCGCTTTGCGCAGCCAGTACCTTCAACGCCAGGTTGCCGGTATCCGCCTTTGTGGCCACAGGCACACCCTTCAGGAAGTCCCTGTACAGAAAATCCCTCCCTCCCGGGTCTCCTGAGTTTGCCGGCGAAACGCTGTAAAGCGCCATCCGCGCCTCGCGCATTGTGCTCGAAAGCTCCACAATCGCTTTGAAGTAGCCAAGCTGGTCCCTTGCGTTAAACATGTAGTTGTCGCCGATCAGCATGGGCCAGCCCGGCCCCACCCAGATCAGCAGCTTTCGGCCCGGCTTGCGGGCTTCATTCTCGGCAATCACCGTCATCTGTCGCAGCGACAGTTGAAACCGCTGCATATCTCCCTCGGCTCCCATCGCACCATAAATGCCGTGGACCGACCCTTTGATCTGGTCCAGCACCGAAACCAGCGCATTGCCGTCGCTCGAAGGCCGCGGCTGCACGCGCAAACCAGCGCCGCTGAGCAGCATGATGGAAACGGGCTGGGCTAGTTTGCCGCCACTCTGGCGCAGAAACCGCGCAATCTCCTGGCGAACAAATGAACTTTCCTGAAAGCGCAGGTTCACCGTATCCACCAGCAGAATCACCTCGACCGGCGGATCGGGCTTCACGCTTATCCCGTCGTATGCGCGGAAAGAGAGAACCTTGCGCGGCTTGTCGTTGTCAAGAATTGTGAAGTCCGGCGGCAGCAAATCCATCGCCGGCTTGCCCTCTGCGTCGGAGACCACAACGTCCAGATGGATGCGCCCTTCCGGAGTAACCGGGCTCGGCGGCGCGATCTTCTTTGGCGGAGGGCGAAGCTGCAATGTTGGATTCGGCAGCTGCCCGGCGCCGGCAGGCGCGGTTTGTCCGGCCGCCAGAACCGGCAGGCAAAAAGAGATCGCGAAAAACGCCCGCCGCAGCGTCCGCATGCGTTTCACCCCAGAGAAACCCACAAGCCGATCCACGCTGGCAGTCTATCGCCACACCCATACGGGGGCATAATAGGAGTAGGAGCGACAGAGGCCGCCGCGAGGATTGCCCCCCGTTTGACTCTGCGTCCGGTGCCACAGTTAGGAACTCCACCAACAAGGGCCAAGAACAGGAGACGCCAAATGACCATACGCTTGCGGCGAAAATCGTTACTGGCCTCGATTGCTCTCATTCTTATTCTTGGCAGTTGCATGTTCGCCGCGCATCCCGCCCCTGCGCAAACCTCCGTCACCTCGGCCGAGTCCGAGTGGCGGCAGGACCTGGAAGCCTGGCGCACCCGCCGCTCCCAGGAGATCGATTCGCCCGCGGGCCCGCTCACCCTCATTGGGCTCGAATGGCTTAAGCCCGGAGCCAACTCCATCGGCGCGGCCCCTGACAACCAGATCCAGGTTCATGCGGAGGTGCCTGGTCACATCGGCCTGTTCACCGTGAGCGGAAAGTCCGTGCAGTTGCTGGCCATCGGCGACGGCTTTCCCATGGACCTGGCCGTCAACGGCCAATCCGCCCGCGAAGGTCCGCTGGTGATGGACGGCCCCAAGCCCTCAGTCATCACCTGGCGTGGGCTGTCGATGACAGTGCTCAATCGCGGCGACCGCTTCGCCGTGCGCATCAACAACTCCGACTCCCCCGCACGCTCCGGCTTCCACGGCCTCAACTGGTACCCAGCCGACCCTCAACTCAGCGTTGAAGCCACCTGGAGCCCGTTTACGCCACCGCATACCGAAGCCATTCCCACTGGGCTCGGCACCACGCTCAACCTGCCTGCTCCGGGGCAAGCCGAGTTCACCCTAGGCGACCAGAAACTGGTCCTGGAGCCCGTGCTCGAAAGCTCCAACTCGCAGACACTGTTCTTCATCCTCAGCGACGCGACCGGCAAAGACTCGACCTACGTGGGCGGACGCTATCTGCACGCGCCGTTCCCCAGCAATGGCCTGGACAAGCCCGGAAAATTGATTCTCGACTTCAACCGCCTGGAAAACCCGGCCTGCGCCTACACCGCCAACGCCGGCTGCCCGCAGCCCCCGGAGAGAAACCGCCTCCCCGCATCCATTGAAGCCGGCGAGAAACGCTACACGCCATAGCGCAAGCCGCCACAATCCCAGGGCAAACGCATTTTGAAAATCGACCCAACCACGGAATGTGCCTTCAGGCAGGCCTGCAACCTGATCCCCCATACCCCATCCAAAAAAAAGCAAGCCCCTCCCCCAACTGACCTTGACTAACCTACTTAAATCCAATAACTTCCACCCGCACCATACTTGCAGGCAATTCACCCCTTTTGGCGCACAATCCTTGTAGAGGTGTTTCGCATGCCAAAATCGTCCGGCAAAACGCAACCCGCGCCAATTCCATCGCCCCGCCTTTGCCCCTGTTTTCCTATCCCTGATCCCTGTTTTTCCGGCCTTCAAACCCCCAAAAACGCTGAGACCCCACCCCCCCCCACCCCAAATTCGTCAAAAAATCGAAGGTGGAATCCACTTAACTTATGCCGATTCAATGAGTTACAAAAACCGCCTATTTACCCATTGGTAAACACAAACCCCCATTTTCAGGCAAAAAAACACCAAAAACACCGTCGAAACTGGCACTTTAGAGCAAAAATGGCACTTTTGCACGTCGAAATTCGCCTACCCAAACCATCCCAACTTGCTCTGTTTTTCCACCTCGATTCGCCCCGCAAAAGCATCTCCCTCACAAGGTCAAGAGCTTGTCGTTCCAAATGCGTTTGCCCTGGCCATAATCCTCACCCGTGGGACGCCCGCTCCCGCACCTTATAGAATGCAAGAAAAGTGTCTGTCGATTCCAACTGTCAGAGCCGTCTTCAGGGTCGGTACCGGGTTGCACGACGCCCAAAGCCAAGCCAGGAAGAATACCATGCCGCCAAAGATTGAAGACCTCCGAATCCAGTGGACAAAAGTTGTGCTGCCGCCCGTGTTTCTTGAAGAAGACCTGCCCATCACCGAGGAATCCACAGCCACAATCTTCAACGCCCGCACCGACATTTCAGCCATCCTCTCCGGCCGCGACACCCGCCTGCTGGTCCTCGCCGGCCCCTGCTCAATCCATGACACCAAGGCCGCCCGCGAATACGCCAGGCTGCTCAAGTCCGCCATCAAGGAGTTCGGCGCCGACCTCCGCATTGTCATGCGTGTCTATTTTGAGAAGCCCCGCACCACCATTGGCTGGAAGGGCCTCATCAACGATCCGCATCTCGACCAGTCCTACAAGATCAACGACGGCCTCCGCCTCGCCCGCCACCTGCTGCTCGATCTCGCCGAGATGGGTGTGCCCACCGGCACCGAGTTCCTCGACATGATTTCGCCCCAGTACATCGCCGGCCTGGTCAGTTGGGGAGCCATCGGCGCGCGCACCACCGAAAGCCAGGTCCATCGCCAGCTCGCCTCCGGCGTCTCCTGCGCGGTAGGCTTCAAAAATGGCACTTCCGGCGACGTGCAGATCGCCATTGACGCCATCCAGTCCGCCGCTCACTCGCACACCTTCCTCGGCAACTCGAAGAATGGGCAGTCGGCGATTTTCGTCACCGCCGGCAATCCCGAGTGCCACATCATCCTCCGCGGTGGCCGCAAGATCACCAACTACAACGCCGAGGCCGTGGCTGAGACAGCCGCAAAGATGGAAAAGGCCGGCGTCGCCCCCCGCATCATGATCGACTTCAGCCACGCCAACAGCAACAAGGACCATCGCCGCCAGGCCCTGGTCTGTCACGACGTAGCCGCGCAGCTTGCCGCGGGCGACAAGCGCATCATGGGCGTGATGATTGAGAGCAACCTGGTGGCCGGTGCACAGCCGCTGGTTCCCGGAAAGCCCCTCACCTACGGCCAGAGCATCACCGACGGCTGCATCGACTGGGAAGAAACGCACAAGTTGCTTGGGGAGCTGGCGGCCGCCGTGCGCGCGCGCAGAAGCGCGTAGCCACCAACAGCGGGGGGTGCCCCTGGACTCGATTTTGAGACCAGAGCCGGCCTTATCCTTTTTCCATTTCCCATTCCAAGGCCCCCATGAACTCCACCGCAGGCCCCAGTTTCCGCCTACGCGAAGTTGCCTCCACAATTCCTGAGCATTTTCCCATCCCCCTGCGTCTTGTCCGGTATGAGTGCCAGCCAGGCAGTATTCTCAGGTTGGATGGAGATTCAAAAAGCTGCGGTGAACGAGCCAACCGGTACGCATGCGGATGAAGAGATTCTTGCGGCCCTGGTCAGCCAGTACGCCGGAACCCTCTATCGCGTCGCCTTCTCCGTCCTGCGCAACCAGTCCGACGCCGAAGACGCGGTGCAGGAAGCGTTTCTGCGCGTGCTGAAGCATCGCGACACGCTGGGCGAAGTGCGCGATCAGCGGGTGTGGCTCATCCGCATTGTGTGGAACATTGTGCTCGACCGCAAACGCCGGGCTAAAACCCGGCCGGAGACAGACGACGTGGCAGAATTGGCGCGCGTACTACCCTGCGAGGGTCTCAGTGCCGAGGCGCGTGCCTCAGCCGCGCAGCACCACGCCCATGTTCTCAGTTGCGTGGAGCAGTTGCCACCCAAAGAGCGCGAGGTGATCACTTTGTCGGCCTTCGAGGAACTCAACAGCGTCGAAATCGCGACTGTTCTCGGCATCACGGAGTCAAGCGTCCGATCACGCCTCTTCCGAGCCCGCAACCTGATGGCCGGGCTCCTGAACCATGCACGACCGGGAAGGTAAGAACAGGGACTAGGGACTAGACGTTTTGAACGGGCACGACTGGGGTACCGGGGAACCCTCTGGGTCGGGGTCGCGTTCCGGAAGAAGCCGAAGAGAGCTTGGGCTTTGGCCCCTGAGGGAATGTTTGGGCAGCCTTGAAACAGGGACAGGACGAACGGCAGGAGTTTTCAATGAATCACACAACCAGAGATGGGCTTTCCAACGAATCCGAGACCAGCGAGGCCGAGCAGACTCTGCGGCTCCTCGCCGGCCTTCCCGCCCCCACCGGGCTTGAAGATCGCGTGCACGCGAGTCTGCTTGCCGCTCCGCGCCGGGCCCGCGTGCTTCAGTGGCCGGCAAGCCCACACTCTTCGTCCGGATGGCTTCGCGGAGCCGCCGCAGCCGCCATTGTGCTCGTCGTTGCCGGCGGCTCCTGGGGCGTCTACTCCCGTGTCGCTCCCGGCCAGCCCGCGAAAGGTGTCTCCGGCCCGCACATTGCCGGCCCCGGTGAGTTCTCTCAGGGAGGAGCCGTGCGCCGTCCCCTGACCCTGCAAGGTCCGGTGGTCGCCCCAAAACAAGATCCGGCCGTTGCGCATCCGGAAACGACTCCGAAGCCGAAAGCCAAATCCGCAACCAATGCTGCGAAGATGGGTAAGGACGCGCCCGCAGTTCATTTCGTCAGGCAATAAACGACTGTGGGTGCCCCTGGTCTCGACTTTGAGACCAGGGAGACGGCGACATCCCACGCCCCCGCGCCTACGCGTCCTTCATCACCGCTTTGATCAGCATCCCCAGCAGCGCCATCACCACGGCGCCAAAGAAAGCCGGAACAAATCCGCGCACCGTGAACCCGCGCACAAGGCTCGACGCCAACAGGATCATGAGCGCGTTAATCACCAGCAAAAACAGTCCCAGCGTCAGAATGCTGATGGGGAAGGTGATGATCTTCAGCAGCAGGCCGAGCGTTGCGTTAAGCAGCCCGATCACCAGCGAAGCAATCATCGCCGGCCATAACCCGGCCACATGAAAGCCGGGCACAAACTTTGAAACAATCAATAGGGCGACAGCGTACAACAGCCATTGAACCAGCAGAGCCATGCGTGTTTCTCCTTATTCGGCGGGGAATCGCCAGTCAGGCTACCGTTATAGCATGGTCAACAGAGGCCTGCGGCAAAACCTTTCCTATCCCACCGGGTCCAACCAATCCTCCAATTTCGCGCCGTGCCCCTCATCTTAGTAACGGAACCCCTTCATGACCCGTATCAAATTGCTCAGCGTCGCCGGCATCGCCCTGCTCGCACTGTGCGTTCAGGCGCAGGAGCCGTCCGGCGCTCCGCTCCCCGACGTGCGCAAGCTCATGCAAGAGGTCGAGCAGCATCAGAAGCAGGTCGACAAAATCCGCGAAAACTACACCTACACCAGCCTGCAAACCACCCAGGACATCGACTCCAGCGGCCAGGTCAAAAAAACCGCGAGCGACGAGTCGGAAGTCTTCTTCGTCAACGGCCATCGAATCGACCGCGCGGTGAAGAAAGACGGCAAGCCGCTCGACCCGCACGACGAGCAGAAGGAAACTGACCGCATTACCAAACTCGTGGAGAAGGCCGAGAAGACCCCGCCCGACCAGTCACTCGATGGCCGCCAGGTCAGCATCACCCAGGTGCTCAGCGTGATGGACGTGCGCAACCCCCGCCGCCAGCTTTACCACGGCCGCCCCAACGTGGTCTTCGACTTCATTGGCCGCAAAGACGCCAAAACCCACGGCCTGGCCGAAGACGCTTCAAAGAAAATGCAGGGCACAATCTGGATCGACGAAGCCGACCGCGAAGTTGCCCACATGGATGTCAGCTTCGACGACAACTTCAAGGTCGGCGGCGGCATTGTTGCCACCATCCAGAAGGGTTCCAACTTCCACTTTGAGCAGTCCCCCATCAACGGCGAACTCTGGCTCCCCACCGGCGCCGAAGCCACCGTCGCCGCCCGCGTCCTGATGGTCAAAGGCGTCCGCCAGCACTTCACCGAACGCGACTACGACTTCAAGCGCTTCAACGTCCAGACCCAGCAAACCAAAGACGCCAAACCTGTGCCCGCCGCAAAGCCCTGAACGCTCAGCTGAAGCCGCCTTGCCGATTTTGAGCAGGAGGCGGAGACTGGAGCTGGTCCCCCATGTGATCGCGCCCTGCTGCCGGGGTCGAAAGGCGGAATATGACGCATGACGGGTCAAAGATGGGAGGAGCCCAACCGCAGCCCTCCCATACCAGTTTAGAGACGAGAGACTCGAGAAGCGTGCAATGTCCATTACATTAAAACCATGTTCGCCCGCCGCATCTCCATCCAGCGCATCGACCCCTCCGGACAGTCCCACCCCTGCCCCATCCGCCAGATCGACAACTTCGCCATGCGCAACTTCACCAACGATCCCGTCTTCGACGACACCCTGCCCGCCGCCGACGGCCTGCTCGAAGCCGGTCACCGCGTCCCCCTCGACCGCCTCCAATCCGCCATGGAAGACTGGTTCCGCCGCAAAGGCTATCTCAATTCGGGAGAGCGCCTCGAAGTCCGGGAACTCCTCCCAACCCAACCGTAGCAAGCTGGATTCCGGCTGCCGGACGCCCATCCGTTCTGTGCTACCATCGCTCCACTAGGCCCCTCCCATCCATGCTGTTCCCCACCGTTGAATACGCGCTCTTCTTTCTCACCGTACTGGCCATTGCCTGGAGCCTCTACCGCCTGCCGCGCCTCCACAACGCCTTTTTGCTGCTGGCCAGCTACGTCTTCTACGGCTTCTGGAACTGGACCTATCTCCCGCTGCTCATCGGCATCTCCGTCTTCAGCGGCCTCGTCGCCCAGCGCATCCAGCGCAGCCCGTCGCCCCTCGCCCGCAAGCGCTGGCTCATCGCCGGAGTCGTAGTCTGCCTCGCCACCCTCTCCTTCTACAAATACACCGCCTTCCTGCTCACCACCCTACTCGACATCTGGGGCCGTTTCGCCCCGCCGCCGCACATTCCCGTCTACTCGCCGCTCTTGCCCCTTGGCATCTCCTTCTTCGTCTTTCACGCCATCTCCCTCATGGGCGATTGCTACCGCAACAAGGTCAAGCAGCCCGTCACCCTGGCCGACGCCCTGCTCTACGTTGCTTTCTTCCCGCAGCTCATCGCCGGCCCCATCCTGAGAGCCTCGCGCTTTCTGCCTCAACTCGCCATCCGCCGCGACCCCGACCATCTCCGCATCAATCGCGCTTTCCTGCTCATCGTTGGCGGCCTGTTCAAGAAAGTCATCATTTCCAACATGCTGGCCACCCGACTGGTGGAGCCGGTCTTCGCCGTGCCCCAGTCCTACGGCTCGTTGGATACCCTGCTCGCCGTCTACGGCTATGCCGCGCAGATCTACTGCGACTTCTCCGGCTACACGGACATCGCCATCGGCTGTGCGCTCTTGCTGGGTTACCGCTTCCCGCGCAACTTCAACGCGCCTTACACGGCCACAGACCCGCAGGCCTTCTGGCGTCGCTGGCACATCTCCCTCTCCACCTGGCTGCGCGACTACCTCTACTTCCCCCTCGGCGGCTCCCGCAAAGGCTCGCTCCGCACCTACGTCAACCTCATGATCACCATGCTGCTCGGCGGCCTGTGGCATGGCGCGGGGTGGACCTTCGTCGTCTGGGGCGGACTTCAAGGCACTTACCTGGTCACCCACCGCCTCTGGGCGCGCATTGCCTGGGCGCCGCTCGTTCAACTTCGCCAAACCGCCGCCTGGCGCTGGGTTTCGCGCCTGCTGCTCTTTCACGCCGTCTGTGTGGGATGGGTCTTCTTCCGGGCGTCGTCTTTCGAGAACGCCTTCCAGGTCTTCGGCCGCCTCGCCGTTCCCGCCGCCGCAAGCCTCGCCACCGGCCCGGTTCTCATCGTGCTCTTTCTGGGGCTCGCAGGCCAATACATGCCGCCTCGCTGGCGCAACGGGTTTGAGGTGGAGCTAAGCCGCTGGCCAGCCCTCGCCCGCGGAGCCGCCCTCGCCGCTGCCATCACTGCAATTGAAGTCCTGGGGCCCACCGGCGTGGCGCCCTTCATCTATTTCCAGTTTTAGGAACGAAGATAGACGAAACCCATGCGAAGCAACACGATCACCGCCCCAATCCGCCAGCTCTTTCTGCTCCTCACCGGATTTGTCGTGGTCATTGCCCTGCTTGAATCCGACGGCCTGGCCAGTTGGGCCAACCATCTGGACATCGGCCCCCTCCGCACCGTCGCCGTTCCCGCCACCGTTGCCCTCGAAAAGACCCTTGCCCCGCTCGGCATAGCCAATCTCCGCGGGGACACACTCCTGAATCTCGCCCGCGTCGGCTGGAGCGACGACCCCGCCCTACTGGCCGCTGCCGGACCCCTTCCCGCGCTCACACCCGATCTGCCCCGCGTCTCGGCACCTGCCGGCTCTCCCAAACCCACCACCCCCACCGCACCCCACAGCAGCTTCCCCCACGCCGCCGGCTCTGAAGCCCCGCTGCTCTCTGATCTGCCCCACACCACAACACTCACCCCACTGCCGCCCATCCAGCCCGGCAAGCCCCGCGTCGTAGCCCTGGCCGGCGACTCCATGATGGCCGTCGGCCTCAGCGCCACCCTCATGCGCCAGGCCGCCACAGACAAAAACCTCCGCATCGTCAAAGCCTTCAAGTCTGGAACCGGCCTTGCCCGCCCCGAAGTCTTCAATTGGATGGACGAGTATCCCGCAATGCTCGGCACTGAGCAGCCCGACGTGGTCCTCGTCGCCATTGGAGCCAATGACGGTCAGGGCTTCGTCGTCGATGGCAAGGTGCTGCCCTATGGCAGCGACGGGTGGCGCAAGGTTTACCAGGACCGCCTCGCCAGCTACCTGGCCATGGTCAGCGCCGGCGGAGCGCGCGTGGTCTGGGTGGGCCTCCCGCCCATGCGCGCGCCCTCTTACGACGAGAAAATCGCCGCCATCAACCGCATCGCCTACTCGGTAGTCAGCCAGCAGCCCCAGGCGACTTTTTGGAACCCGGTCACCCTCATCGGCGACGACCAGGGCCGGTTCCACGAGTTCACCACCCTGCCCAACGGCCAAACCATGCGCATGCGCGCCACCGACGGCATACACCTCTCCGATGAAGGCGCCGGCCTGCTGACCAATGTCCTGCTCAAGTGGCTAGACCCACCCAGCCCCGCCCCTGCAAAACCAGCCTCACCGAGCCCAACCCCGCCGAAGGACGCCGCTGCAACCACCACCAGCGCCGACAAGCCACCCGCCAAGCTCAAGCGGCGCGTACACCGGGCGATTTCCGGCTGACCTCCGGCCCAACCTCCACCGCAACCACCCCACCCCACAGCGCAGACTCCGCCTCGCGCCGCGCCTTCAGTCCCGCCCGCACCTGGCCCCCGGCCTGGTCCCAACGCAGCAACTGCTCCCGCGCAGCCTCATAGCGCCCCCCGTTCAGAGCCTTCAGTAGCGTAGACGAGGCCAGCCGCCCCGACCCAAGGTTGAAGCAAAAATCCACCAACGCGTCGAACTGCCCCTGCGCCAGCGCCACCTTCACCAGCCGCTCCACCGCCTGCTCCGCCCCGTGCACATCGTCCCGCAGCATCGCCGCTGCCTGCGCCTCGCTTACCCCTTCAGGAAACGCCTCATGCGTCAGCAGCCTGTGCCCGTACCCGATCGTCAGGATCCCCGCCACATCCAGATACGTCCGCTCGCGGAAACCCTCCGACCGCTTGATCAGATTCAAACCCGCCTCGCTCAGTTGCATACGTTCTCTCCATCCGCGGATCACCTATCCGGAATCCGCTCCTGATTCGACGCTAGCAACTTCCGCGAATTAAACTGCAAATCCCAGCACAAATTCTTATTCCTGCCTGACGCCCCCGGTGCCACCCTCGTCCCGCTGCCCCGCAATCCGCGCTCCCACAATGGCTTAGAACCGTTTGCACCGTTTTTGGTGCAAATCGTAAACGATAGAGAAGCAATGACTTATCGGCATTGCCCCGCACAACTTTAGGCTATTCCGCGAAATACCGACCATTTTGGACCTATTTCGTAGGCTTTTTCCTACAAGTTTAGTAAAATTGGCAGATGGTGAATCGAACTGAAACTCGCAATACGAGTATCAAAACCCCTTTGGGGATTTGCATACTCGCCGGCGCTGCCACAGGGACGCTTGTCGCCATGATCACGACGATCTCGACACCCGCCGTGCATGCGGATACCGATTCCAATCGGCCAGCCGCAATTGTGCTTCCTGCATCCAACCAGCCGGTCTCCCATTGGAAGACGGCTCCGGCGATTGCAGCAGCAGCCAGTCCAACGCCGGCTTCCCTGACTCCCCAGAAGGCCGCTCCTCCCCAAATGCCTGTCTTCGCGACGGCGGCAACCCAGCGACCCGCTGTCCCGGTGGCTGTGCAGGCGGTCGCAACCAAGCCGACCGGCAAAAAGCACTTCGCCTTCTTCCATGGAATTGCTTCCTGGTACGGGGGCGTTTTCAACGGGCGAAAAACCGCAAGCGGTGAGACCTATGACAAGACAGCTCTCACCGCCTGCCATCCAACTCTGCCCTTCGGCTCCCTGGTCAAGGTCATCAACCGGTCCAACAAGCGTTCGGTGGTGGTCCGCATCAACGACCGCGGCGACCTGGGCGATGGCAACCGCGTCATCGATCTTTCCTGGGCCGCTGCCAAGGAACTGGCCATGGTCCAGTCCGGCGTCGCAAGGGTCGATATCGAGGTCCTCAGCATGGGCCACGACGACCCGGCCAAATAACCCTAAAAAATCTAAAAGAAAGAGAAACGGCCAGCCCCTCAACACTCAGCGGCTGGCCGTTCTGTTTGCCGTGCTCGACGGACCGGCATCGGACGCAGGCGACCCAGCGCATTTTCAACTCAAGTGCTAATAGAGCCTCCCGTGCCCCATCCATTTCGCGCATTTTGCGAAATTGGTGAGAGAGCACGAAGCATGGGAGAGCGGTAAGCAGTTAGGCCGAAAATGCTCTAAACGCGAAGATTCTGCGTCGCGCTGCCCAACCCACTGCGAGCATCCCCGCGCCGAAAAGAAACAAGCTGCCTGGCTCAGGAACGGGCGACTCAGCGAAGCCGGCTGTGACGGAAACGTTACCCAGACCGGATTCGGGGTCGAAAAACTGCATTTGGCCGTCGTCGACGGTGAACCTCACCGTCTGTTCGTCTTTCGGGGCGTTTGGATCCTGGAAGCTCATCTTCCCGCCCGCGCTGGGATCTGCCGGATTGTAGGTGATGCTATAAGGCGCGATCACGTGGCCCAGGCCCGCCGAGTTGTAAATGAACAACTGGATACCTTCGTGGTCCTTCAGTTGCGGCGCAAGAAACGCCTGCAATATTCCTGCGCCGTCGGATGGAGTGTAGGACACGACCGAAGTCGTTTTCGGCGCATAGGCGTTTAGCCATTGGTTGAGGGCAAGGGTATAGTCGGCTGTAGCGTTGCCCTTCATGTTGTAGTATCCGGTCACCCCATCCGCGCCACCGAAGGCAAAATCGGCCGCCGCCAAAGCCGGCGTGGTGTTGCCCAGAGCGCCAATCGTGATGCGCGTACCGTTGTAGACCTTGGGGTAATAGTTGTCGAGAAAGATGAACACGTTCTCCGCCTCTGAGGCGCCGCAGATGCCCTTGCCGCAATCCCGGTTCTTCACGGTTCCGTAGTCTTTGAACGCGTTGCCGTAAGTAACGGAACCCGCAACGGCATGCGCTGCAAAGGCGAGGAACAGAATGCAGACGATGACCGCGGGGACGGTCGAATTCAAGCGCAGGGATACCCTCATTGTCATAACCTCCATGCAGCGGAAGGAGTGACACCTGGTTGGCGCGGGCTGGTGCCGCTGATCAGAAGCTCCGCGTAGAACGCGAACGATTGGAGGGGGAAGTCGAAACAATTCGCAGTCCGATTCCGAGGATACCGCACAAGCGTCTCTCGCGGCTGGTTATTGTTTGGGAAATTGCTCTGGGAAAAAGAGCTGCCCCGTTAGTTCGACTCCGGCAGTTTATACGGCCGCTGCAGCCACTGCCGCGCCTCGTTCACCGCGCCCTGCGTATTGTCGTTGGTCTGCACCGCCAGCCGGTACTCGTTCACCGCCCTGTCCCGCTGCCCGGTAATGTCGAAGATCTTTCCAATCGCGATGTGGCTCCAGACTTCCGTCCAGCGCGGCTCGTCGTCGCCCCTCAGCGAATCGCGATAGGAGTTCACCGCCGCCTGGTAGTTCCGCTGCGTAAACAGCAGCTCCCCAATGCGGTAGCTGGCCAGCGAACTTTGCGGGTTGGCCTCCAGCGCCTTCTGATACTCGGCCAGAGCTCCCACCGTGTCGCCCTGCGCTACCAGTTGCTGACCTTTGAGAATCGCGATACGCACCTGCAGGTCCGGCGTCGATTTCAGCACCCAGTCATTGGGATCGATCGAGATGTGTCGCGGCCGGCCGAACGTGTCAACCACATACTGCGTGTCGGTGCCCACAATTTCAATCCGCTGGTTTTCTGTCTTGCCGTCTGTCTCAACCTTCAAGTCCACCGGCATCCGGAACAGGTCCAGGTCCTGCTGAATTTCGCCGATCGTCCGGAACCCCTTGTTGTTTCCCAGCCGATAGACGGCGTACTTGTCCGTAAACTGCGGGGCACCTGTGCCGTCAATCCACTGCGAAAAGAACGGCGTCAACTGCTGCTGGCTTTGCGCCTCAGCCACCTTGATAAAGTCCGTCGTGCGCATGCTCTTATCCGTGTACTCGCTCAGTGCGCCCTTCAGCGTGGCCAGAAAAGCCTTGTCGCCGATCTCCCAGCGCAGCATGTGAAAGACCATCGCTCCCTTTTCCAGCGTCTCCGACTGGAACTCCGGAGAAAACGGATTCAGCCGCGTATCGCTCGACAACGGAATCGAGTCGTACGCCAGTGCGCCGGCCGCCACATCCTGCAGCGCCGTATGCATGGCGTTCTTGCCGTTCTCATCCTCCACATACATCAGCTCGCCGTATCGGGCCATGCCGTTCGTAATCCACGCATCGCTCAGCGTCTTCGGGCTCACCTCGCTGCCCCACCACTGGTGCGCAATGGTGTTGGCCAGCAGCCGAATGCCGCTCTTGTCTCCCACCCGCGAACCAAGAATCGCCGCCAGTTCCGGCGCCCAGACCGCGGGCAGCGTGTCGTCGGGCAACTCCACCACATTCAGGCGGCTGGTCTCCGACGTTCCAAAGTCGTCGGTAAAAAAGTCGTACTCCTTGGCTGCCGTCTGCGCCAGTTGGTTGGCGCTCGCCTGGTGGCTCACCGTCAGGTACACCTTCACATTGCCCGCGCCTGCGGATTCCGGACCGACATACCGCCCCGCGATCACCGTGCCCGGAAATCCCGGCTTGTCCCACTTGAAGGCAAACTCGTCGCCCGCCTTGCCGTTGGCCAGTGTCACCGGCTTCGACTTGCCCACCTGGCCGCTGGCAAACACCTTCATCCCCTGCGGCACGCGGAAGTGGATCTCCGCCGTGAACCGGTCCGTCATGTACCCCGTCATCGGAAACCACCGCGCCGGGTAAAGCAGATAGGTAATCGGCTCCTGAATCGCCGCCAGCTTCAACCCCTCCACCGGCCCGTCTTCATTGCCTGTAATGATGCCGTCATAGGCGAATGTCCAGCGGTTCACCTGGCCTTTGACGAACGGCGCACCCGGAGTCACCCGGATCGTCCCGTCCGCCGACCGGTCGCCGGTCAGCAGCTTGCCCGCGTCGTCCGTAATCCTGGTCACCTTGAGCGCCGGATGAAATCCAAAGGACGCCAGTTCCAGCGTTTCCGGCGCGGTGAAGCTTACCTGTGCCGTCGCCGTCAGGTGGTGCGTCGTGGTGTCGATCTCAGCATCAATCACATAGCCAGTGATATTGAGCGTCTGACGATCAAAACGCTGGGCCCGCAAAGGCGCCGCCGCCAGCAAGGCCAACGCCAGCAATCCAGCCGCTGACAAAATAGCAGGAAACTTCAACCACATATTCCGCCTTGATTCACGCATCGAAGTCATTATCGCAGTCATTGGCCGTCTTTCATTGCAAGCGCTATCGGGTGCTCCCTTTGTCTTAGTACGTGCCACAAACTCCTCGTGCCCCACCCTTGCGATTTTTCTTAATCGCAAGGGTGGGAAATCAAAAATCTCAACCAGCCTCGTTCAGCGCGAGATCCGGGGAAGCGGATTGAAACAGATCCAGCGTAATCTCCGCCACCCGTTCGATTGCGCCTATACCCTGGTGCGCTGCGCCCGCCTGCCGGGAACGCAGGAGAACCCCAACCCTGCGCAGCTCTTTCTTCATGGACTCACGAGCCGGCCCGTCTGGTAGCAGGCGCTCGATCTGTTGGACGATATTTGCCGCCGTGAAGTCATCCTGAATCAATTCCGGCACCACCCGCTTGTCTGCAATCAGGTTGGCCATGGCCACATGGGGCACCGACACTACCCGCTTGGCAATGGCATAAGTGATGGGCGAAACCCTGTAAACCACCACAAAAGGGTTCCCAATCAGCGCTGCCTCCACCGTTGCCGTGCCGCTGGCCACCACCGACAAGCGCGCATGGAACAGCGCCGCCCGCGCATCCTCCACCAGCCGTATCGGCAGCCCAAACCCGCGCCGCTCCAACAGTTCCCGCACCGCCGCCCGCTGCAGCCCGTTCAACGTCGGAGCCAGCGGAATCAGAAACCGGTAATCGCGCTTGTCCGGCGCAGTCCGCTCCACCAGCGTCCATGCCGCCTCCAGCATCTCCGGCAAATTGTCCCGAATCTCCTTCGGACGGCTCCCCGGAAGCAGCGCGATCCATGTTTTCGCCGGATCAAAACCAATTTCCTTGCCAAACTCCTCGCGGCTGATTACCGGCAACGGCAGCTCGGCCAGTGGATGCCCCACAAACTCCGCCGCCACCCCGCGCTCGCGATAAAACGCCTCCTCGAAGGGAAAGATCACCAGCATCCGGGTCACATATTTCTGCACCAGCTTGATGCGATGCTTCTTCCACGCCCAAAGCTGCGGGCTCACAAAGAAGACCACCGGCACACCCATGCGGTGAAACTCCTCCGCCAGCTTGAAATGGATATCGGGAAAGTCGATCAGCACAGCCACATCCGGCCGGTTGCTACGCGCAGCCTGCTTCAGTTTGCGAAACTCCCGGTAGATCCGCGGCAGGTGGCGGATCACCTCGGTAATGCCCATCACCGCCATATCTTCCGAGCGCACCACGCGCTTGAGCCCTGCGGAAACCATCCGCTCCCCACCCATGCCGAAGAAGTTCCCCGCCTGCCCCGTGGAAGCAAGTTGCCGCTTGAGCGCCTCAATCAGCAGCGCGCCATAGTGCTCGCCGCTCGCCTCGCCGGCCGAAATAAAAATCGTTGGGGGCATCGATTCGCTTGCTTGGCCTCTCGGGAATCCCGCTTTCCATCATAGCGGGGGATTCTCCTTCACGTGCACTGAGACTCTGAGCGCGCAAAGTGGCTCGTCTTGTATATATTGAGGCGATGCGGCTTTGGCGTCTCCTCCCAGCTTCTGTGCTGTTGCTCCTGGGCGCTGCCCTGTCGGCTGCCGGGGCACACGCGCAGCCGAATCTCCAGGGCTTCCCTGACCCGCGCCACTTCGACGCAACCGCATTCGGCCAGCGCATCGAACTCGGCCCCAACTGGCTCTTTGCCCCAGGCGATAACCCAGCCTGGGCCTCGCCCGCCTTTGACGACGGCGACTGGATCACCGTCAGCAGCGAGAAAAATCTCTTCGACTACGGCATCCGCGATATCCACTACGCCTGGTATCGTGCTCACCTGCATCTGCACCCGGATGCGCGCGATTTGGCCTTGGCAACAGAAGGGACTTTTGGCAGCTACCAGGTGTTCGCCAACGGCCAGAGCATCGGCGGGAACGGGGATGCGCCTGGTGGAGAATTTCGCATACAGTCCCGTCTGATTGCCTACTCTATTCCCGCGGGTTTGCTCAGCCGCGACGGATCGCTGGTGATAGCAATCCGCTTTGCCGTCAATCCCACCGGGGCGCTCGGGGCCGGGACCTCCACTCCCATTGGTTCAGACAGCGGGGTGTATCTGCTGAGCGGGGCCGGCGCAATGCACGAGGCAAGCTATCGCGATGCGCATCTGGCCGGACCTCCCATTGTCCTCTGTGCACTTAGTTTTTTGATTGGCCTCGTAGCTCTGGCGCTGTTCGCCGCCTTACGCAGCCACGCCGAGTACCTGGCAGCGACCGCCTATCTGCTGCTGTCAAGCTGCCTGTTTTTCATGGATGCGTGGTTGATTCTTGCCGACCGAACCCATGCACGTGATTGGTTGACATATGCAATGTTCGGCGCCTGCAACTTTGCCACCATTGAGTTCGTGCGACTGGTACTTGGTCAGAGGCGCACGCGGTGGCTCCTGGGCCTTGAGGTGGCCGTCGTGCTGTGCGCGTTCTGGAGTCCACTGGCGGCCTATGCGGTGGGAACCTTTTTTCTGGGCTTCGCCGGCTATTTTGTGCCTATTCTCATTGTCAACGTGGTTCTGCAGTTTCTGCTGGTGCGCGCGTTGCGGGATGGCAACCTGGAAGCGCGCGTCCTGCTACCCGCGGTTCTGTTCGAGGGATTCTATCGCTACTGGACTTTTACCAGCTTTCTGGTCTTCTACCTGCACTTCTCGCGCCAATATAAGCCACTACCGTCACTGCATTTGGGGACATATGAACTTCATCTCGGCAGCCTTTCCGACTTCATCTTCCTCATCACCATCCTCCTCTTCCTCGTCTTCCGCACCGTGGGCATTGCGCGCCGTAACGCCCAAACCGCAGCCGAAATGGAAGCCGCGCGCACCGTCCAGCAGGTCCTCATCCCCGAGGAAATCCCCTCCGTCCCAGGATTCTCCATCCAGTCTGTGTATAGACCGTACGGCGAAGTCGGCGGCGACTTCTTCCAGATCCTGCCCACCAAAACCGGGGGCGTCCTGGCCATCATCGGCGACGTCAGCGGCAAAGGCTTGCCCGCCGCCATGACCGTTTCATTGTTGGTAGGCACCGTCCGCACCCTCGCCCACTTCACCCAGAGTCCCGGTGAAATCCTCGCCGCCATGAACCTCCGCATGCTCGGCCGCAGCCACGGCGGATTCACCACCTGCCTCGTCCTCCGCGCTGACCCCAACGGAACCCTGACCATCGCCAACGCCGGCCACATCGCTCCGTACGTTGCTGGAAAAGAGGTGCCACTCGAAAACGGCCTTCCGCTCGGCCTCGCCGCCGATACGGCCTACACCGAAACCGCATTTCAACTCGCCCCCGGCCAGCAGCTCACCCTCATGACCGACGGCGTAGTTGAAGCCCGCGGCAAGTCTGGCGCACTCTACGGCTTCGACCGCACCGCAACACTGAGCACTCAACCCGCCGAAACAATCGTCCAAACCGCACAGGCCTTCGGCCAGGACGACGATATTACCGCCCTCACCATCGCTCTGCTAAGCTGAGAACGCTTTCCCCGGAACGAATCCCTAGCCAAGATTTGAAGCTAAAACCTGAAGGAGCATCCACCATGAACCACTGGAAGACAGCAGCAGCCTGTTGTGTGTTGGGATTGACCACCCTCGCCGCATCGGCACAGATGAAAAACCCTCTGCCCGCCGGCCCCCCGGTTGGATCCACTGCAACGCCTGCGGAAGCATTGGATTCGCAGTTGAGCCTGATTGAACTGGAGATGATGGGCGCGGTCAAGACCATGCCCGCTGAAAAGTTCGACTTCGCTCCCAGCCAGGCCATTTTTGTGCCCACGCAGAAGACGGAATTCCCCAAGGTCCGCACCTTTGCCGAACAGGCCACCCATGTGGCGGAAGCCAACTACTTCTTTGCCATGACATTCAGCGGACTCAAGCCCGATGTGGACGTTCAGGGACTTGAAAAACTGACCAAAAAGGAAGACGTGGTCGCCGCACTTGCCGGTTCCTTCGCCTTCGCTCACAAGGCCGTGGCAACCCTCACACCGCAAAACGCCTTCGTCGTTATCAAGTCGCCTGAGCCGGGATTCGCGACGAATGCGACGCTTGCGGCATTCCTGGTCGCGCATGCCAACGACCACTACGGCCAGATGGTCGAATACCTGCGCATGAACGGACTAGTTCCCCCCGCCAGCGCCCGATAAAAAAGGCGCATCGACAGAGACGGACGTGCCAGTCTATGTCGATGCGCCCCTATGCTCCTCAAGAGCACCGAGATGGTTACTGCTTTCCAGCCAGCTTCTGCGTAGCAATGTTGCCGGCTGCGCCGTCCTTGTCGCCGTCCTTCACCTTGGCCCAAAGCGCCTTGGCCTGCGCCTGGTTCCCGGCAGCCGCGTAAAGATCGGCAAGATCAAGCTGCGCAACGTTGACGGATACCGTCTCCGAAGGCTTGGCAATCAGTTGGTTATAGATGTCGATCGCCTGCTGGTTCCGCACCGTCTGCTGATAAACCCCGGCAAGCGCCAGCTTCGCCAGGTTTGAGAGTTCGTGATTCCACGACCCTGCGGCCACCTTCAGCTCAGTCTCAGCTGAGGCAGTCTGCCCCAGTTCCTGATAGGTGATGCCGGCAAAGTAGTGTGCCTTCGTGCCCTCGGGCAGCCAGCCATACTGCTGCGCAACAGCAACAAACTCCTTGTTGGCCGCGCGTGAGCGATCAGCCGCCGTCGCGTAGATACCGGCATCGAGCGGTTGCCCTGGTTGGGCAAGCGTCCCGCCATAAGTGTCCAAAGCCGCGCCAAGAGCAGTATCGGCCGCAGTGGTGCGCACGTTCCAGAAAATCAGGCCGCCAACCACCAGGGCAATAACCACAACTGCAACAATGGCCCAGCGAACCACGCTGGAACGGTGCCCGCTCAGCCAGCCAACGCTGGTGGCTGTAGCCTGGGCAAACGTGTCCTTCTTCAGTGCATGACGGGTTTGTGTGTCCACGGGGTCTCTTCTTGTCCTTCGTTGATTAGACTCGGCAGGGGGTATGTACTGTTTACGGCACTTCCACTGCAACCTATCTAGTCTATCAGCGCGCCAAGAGCAGCGTCCACCGCGTCAGCTTTAACGCTTGCCCTCAACCGTCGGAGAACGCAGTGCCCGTATCCGCTCAATCGCCGAATTCAGCACCGGCCGAGCCTTCGATTGCGCCAACCCCTTATCAATCAGCGAATCGACAAAGTCAATGACTGGCATCCCGCGAACTCCGGCTTCGCGGACGATATCGTCGGAAATGGTGAGTGTAATCTGCATGGTTGCTTCTTCCCCTGCCGGCTTCATCGGCAGCCGGCGGCAGAAGAGTAGGGATTTTCAACGCTGAATTTCGATGAGAAGCACCCACGCGTCAATGAGCGCTGCAATGAAGGAGAAGATCGTAGCGGCAACCAGCCAGTAGAGGCCGCCTCCAAAACCGAGCAGGAGTGAGACTCCTCCGGCAATGAAGGGGACGGCGGACAATTGAGTCAGGATAACCTGAAGGACTCGTTCCTTCTTCTTGACGTATAGGTTGTTGTGCGAGGCGGCATGCTGAGAGAGAGTAGTGCTCAGCCACACGAGTAGGCCCAGAACTGTCAGTTCGCAACCGAGAAACACCATGGCCTGGCCAGGCACCATGCAGAGCGTTGAAGCGAGAAGAACCCCCATCAGAGTGAAGAGAGCCTTCGCTGCACGCATCACTAGCTGGCTCATTTTTATGATCTCAGCCAGGTTGATGGATACGGCTACAAAGAGAAGGCCGACCAGGGCGGCCGATGCACCTGCCTCCGCCGAGAAGAATGTCGACCAGACCGCGGGATTGTATGCGGGCGCCATGTTTGAGATATGGGCAAGTTACCATTGCCGCCAACACAAAGTGGCATCTGACGGGGGACAGATCAGGGCAAACGCATTTGGAACCAGAAGCTGTTGACCTTGTCAGGGAGATGCTTTTGAGGGGTGAATCGAGGTGGAAAACAGAGCACGTTGGGATGGTTTTGGGTACGCGAATTTCGATGTGCGAAAAGTGCCATTTTTTGCTCTAAAGTGCCAGTTTCGATGGTGTTTTTGGCGTTTTTTTGCCTGAAAATGGGGGTTTGT
>Ga0302278_10000886_pt1 | contig 37861 bp, 36 predicted proteins | sample III_Bog_N3_2_FD_194543 | JGI IMG/M metagenome (GOLD analysis project Ga0302278, IMG submission 194543) | Peat permafrost microbial communities from Stordalen Mire near Abisko, Sweden - III_Bog_N3_2 | ecosystem: Environmental > Terrestrial > Soil > Wetlands > Peat | place: Sweden: Abisko... | reverse complement strand
GCCGGGGACGCTACCGCGTACACGCCCCGCGTTGTGGCCGAGAGCGCAACGGTCTGAGTAGAACTCGCGGCATTCAACGAATTGGTGGTGAACGTCAGGGCGCCGGTGAAGCTGCCTGGATGGGGCGACGTAAAAGTGATTGCAAGTTCACATGCTGTTCCCGGCTCCAGCACCATTCCGTCGGTGCAGCCAATCCCGGCGACCGCCTGCACGGTAAAGACCGGCGATCCGCTGAGAACGATGTTGGAAATCGTCAGCGGCTGGTTGCCGCCGTTATAGATTCCCGTGTCCTGCGCGGGGGGCGTAGGGTCGCCGAAATTTGTTCCAAAGGAGATGGCGCCTTGCGAGCGGATGTATTGAACCAGGTTGAAGTATTCGCCGGCATTGACGGTGCCGTCGGCCCCGAGCGAAACGCCGTTATCGCCGCCGATTTGGCCGCTCGGAAACTGATAGATGGGCGTGGTGTAGTCTGCCGGCACAAGCTGGACAAGTGGACCGCCGCCATACGATGCCGCGTACAGACTGTTCGCAGAATCCACGGCGATGCCGAACTTGTCGTTGTGGACGTTGATGGTGCTCTGCACGAAGGTGTTGGAGTACTCGTTCATCGTCGAGTAACCGCCGAAGAAGAGGTTCTCCGCGCTGTCGACCGCGATTCCTTCGGGAGTGTCAGCCTGGCCGGTTGAACTGTTCGCCAGCGGGGTCAGGGTCACAGCGCCGGAGGGCGCGATGGTGCCCAGCACCTGGTAATAGTTTTGGTAATTGGTGTCGACCGCGTAAATGTTGCCGGTATTGCCCACGCCAACAGTCTCGAACGTTTCTGTCCCAGGCAGCTTATAGGTGCCCGAGATCCCCTGAACCGTGTCGTAAGTGACAAAGCTGTTGCTGCCGTTGGCGTAGGAAATGTAGACGACGCCGGCGCCGTCCATCGCGATGCTGGCGAGACCGGAAGTGTACAGGCCGGTGTAGGGAATGTTGGTGAAGACGCCGGCTGTGGTCACGCTGGTCAGCGTATCCTGGTTGCCGCTGATGCTCCAGACCGTGCCGTTCTCATCCGTCACCGACTGGTAGAAATAGGAGTTGTTGCCGCCTCCGGTGGAGTAGTAGGTATTCACCACACTGCCCGGCTGCACCAGCGCCAGCGGTGATTGTCCAACGCCATAGAGCAACACCGTTGCAATGCGGGTTGAGCCGTCCATCAGGAAAAGTGCGTCCCTGCGGCCGCCCGGATATTGCGGCTGGAAGGTGATGGGGACAGTGCAGTTGTCTGTTCCATCCCTTTGCGAACAGGTGACAGTGCCCGCGGTGTAGCTTAGCCCATAATGCAGCACGGCGGTGGGGTCGGGGCTGCCGGCGTATCCCGTGATGCGGAAGGACAGGGTGAGCGTTTGCGCCGATTCCGCGGAGATACCAACAGCCGCTGGATTGAACGTAGCGACGGACGCCGCCGGATTGGCCTGCTCGACTTCAGGCCTTGCTGCTTCAAGTGAGGCGAGAGGGATCGCGCGCAGCGAAGAACTGCCGGCCCTGTTTGTGCTTCCAACAGCAGAGTCCTCGTAGGCTCCGAGGTAGCGTACAGTGATATGCGTGTTTGAGCTTTGTTGAGCGATTGAAGGCGGAAGCAGTCCCATCAAAGCCGCAAAGCCGGCGAGCAAGCGAAGGGACCGGCTGCCCATGGCGCGGCAGCCGTCTCCAGATCGCGAGCACGCGGTCTCCAATGCGGCAATTGGTTCGGCCATTGCTCCTCTCCTTCGACCGGATCATGGCGCGGATGCGGGTCTCAGGAGAAGCTGATGGTCACGCTGGCTTGAATCTGTTGGCCGGCCGTAACCGAGATCGGCGTGGCGAGTTGGGTGCCCGTAAGTATCCCTCCCAAAGAGCCTGTATTTGGGACGCAGGCAGCAGGCGAGAGGGTGGAATCTTGAACAGTGGTGCAGTAGGCCACTTCCGAGAAGACATTGCCGATGGTTCCTGTTTGGTTGGCGATCACTGTGCCTGCCAGCACAATGCTGGTCGTATTTACCGCATATGTGAGCCCAGTCGAACAAAGGCTGGTGACACAGTCATTGACTGCCGGTTGAGTTGTAAGGACACGAACAATCTCGCATCCTTGAGTCGTACCGCCCCCTTTCACCGTGTAAGTGAAGGAACAAGGCCCGTTTCCGCTCTCCGGGGTGAGGACAATTGCCCAATCTCCCAGAACATTGGCACTCCCAAGCAAGCCCGTCAGTATTTTCTGTCCGGTGGGGTTGAGAGAGTTCTCGAACTCCCGGTGCTGCGCCAGCGAGCCGTCCGGGTTTCTCACGTCGATGACCCAGTGACCGTGAACAGCGATCCCCTCGTGACCCGGCTTTGCAGGGTTGGTTTCGCCGGCTCCGGTTGCAGTTTGCGCCGCCGTCGGCTGGCTGGCGCCCGAAGCAGAAACGGACTGCGGCTTCGCAGCGGCCTGTTGGCCCAAAGCAGCCTGGCCCGCAGGCGCCATCAACACCAATGCGAAGGCCGCCAGCGACAGGCGCGACCACACAGGGAAAGATAAATCCATGACTCGTTTCATGCTTGACCTCTTTCTTTTGGGTATCGGCCGCATCTTTCGCGGACCTTCAAAGCAGGGCAGCGCGCAGGCCGCCGGATTCATGCGCCCGTGTTCCGGGCAGGTCAGGAGAAGCTGATGGTCACGGTGACGGCCACGATCTCGCCCGTTGTCACCGACATGGGCGAAGCCGTTGTGCCCACCGTAACGGCCGTCGACGTCAAAGCACCCAGGACCTGAACGTCCACGGCTGTGGGGGTACCGACGCTATTCAACGTACAAACCAACGGTGCGTTATCCTCTGTGAGAAACGTGGCCGGCCCCTTCCCATAGCCAATCCCATACACACCGTTCAGAGGAAAAAACCCAGCAAGGCCGGATTGGGAGGGAGTTGCGCAACCGCCAAACAACGTCTGCACTGCGGAGATCGAGGTCAAACCTACGGGCACAGTGTAGTTTCCACTGAACACCAGACTGGCCGTTGGCGTATACGTCGCCGACAAGGCCAGCCCAAGCTGCAGGGAGACATCTCCGGAAGTACCGGAACTCAGCGTGCCGTTGTTCCACAGGCTGTTGGTTGTCGTATAGGTGTAACAGGTGATCTTCGAGTTGGTTGGACCGTTGGCCGCAGGATCACACCACAGGCTCGGGTCGCCGGTCAAGGTCCCCTGAACGAAGCCAATGGCCGGATCGCCGGGTACCATATTCCCCGCTAAAAGCGCCGCCAGATAGGCTGCCCCGGACGTCGTAACGGGAGTTGGAGTCGTGACGGCAGGATTATTGGTGTAGGTGGTCACCAGCGAGTTATCAAACTCGCGCCGGTCTCTCACCTTTCCATCCGCGCCCTTCACCTCCAGCACCCAATGCCCATGAATCTGGATGCCTTCGCCACGCGGCCTGGCCGGCCCTGCTGCTTCGCCGTTTGATCTCTCTGCCGGCCCCTCAGCAACATTCGCTGCCTTGGGGGGAGTGGGCGCCGCGGAGTTTGCCGGCAACACGGCCTGGGCCGGCGATCCGCTATGCGCCCCTGGCTGCTGACCAGCGCCCGCCAGCGCACTGGACACGATCAGAAGATATCCGCATGCCGCGGCCACCGCGTGCACACCATGGGTTTTGCTTCTCGTGATGCGTTGTCTCATCGAGTTCCTCTTTGAATTCAGTGTTCAGTGCTGTGGAGAAAGGTCACGTGCTGTCGATAAAAGACAGGGATGTCAGATCGTGAAGAAAGTGGACCTAAATGCGTTTTCGGGTACCGAACCACGCGGGGGAATTGGCGGCGGGCTATTCCAGCCTGCGGTGAAGCCATCAGAATCCGCCAATGGATTGGATGATTGGGCCGTAGTGTAGCAGAACTCCAGAACCTCGGAACAGCGATTTCAATCGCGACAGAGAAGCTTTAACAAAATGCTAAAGACCTATAATCTGATCTCCGACAACCAGGCCGATGAAGCGTCCGTATGAATTTGCCGGATTTATGCCGATAAGGCCGAAAGATGCGCCGACTTTAGCCCCTGCAAAAATCACATGAAGCCCCCGCCGCAATGGCAGAATAGTCCAGAGGTCCCTTGTGAGGCTCTGGTTCGCCCCCAGCAGTGAAGTCCCCATCTATCGCCAGCTCGTTACCCAGGTCGTCCTGGCCATTCTCAGCGGCGACCTGCGTCCCGGCGACCGTTTGCCCAGCACGCGTGAACTGGCCCGCCGCTTTGCCATCAACCCCAACACCGTAAGCGCAGGTTACCGCCAGTTGGAGAGGGAAGGCTGGACCGAGCGGCGTCATGGCAGCGGTGTTTATATCCGGGCAAACTCTGAGCCGGCCACCACCCCTGAGCAGATTCTCGATCAGCATATCGCCGGCTTCTTCCGCGCAGTCCGCGAGCTCAGCCTGCCCGCGCCTGCCATCCGCGCCCGCGTTGCCGACTGGCTCATCGCTCCGCCGCCCGATCACCTTCTGCTGATTGAGTCAGACGCGGAGTTGCGGGAGATTCTGCTGGCCGAAATTCGCGCCATCACCACCTGCCCGGTAGAAGGGGTTTCACTCGGAGACTGCGCCCGACCCGAGGTTCTTGCAGCCGCAATTCCCATGTGCCGTCCAAGCAAAGTGAAGGTCACGCGAACCGCGTTGCCTGCAGGGGTCGAGTTAGTAACGCTGCAGATCCGTTCCGCCAATGCGTGGCTCTCACCACACCTGCCCAACCTCAAAGGCAAGCTCATCGGCGTCGCTTCGGCCTGGCCGGAGTTCATTACCACGGCCCGCACCATGCTCATCGCCGCCGGCCTTGATCCGGAGACGATCATCTATCGCGATGTCCGCAAACCGCGCTGGAGCCGCGGCCTCGAGCTATCCAGCGCCATTATCTGCGATGCATACACCGCGGCGCTCCCTGCCTTCCCCAAACAGGCCAAAGCGATCATCTTCCCTCTGCTTGCCGACTCCATGCGCGCCGAACTTAGTCGATACCCCGACACCCCCGCCGCTTTATGACACTCCCGAAACTGTATTAGGCTTTCAGACTGCACTTATATACACCCGTATGCTCACCCTCGTACGCTACTCCATTTGTGGGGTGCGAGATTTGGGAGGGTTCGAGAGATGACGAGTTCAGCCAACGAAAACGCATTCACCGGTGCCGATGTGCCGTTGACCGTAGAAGCGCCCACGAAGACTCGCGGCTTCTGGTCGCTGATTGCCACCCAGTTTCAGGGCGCCTTCAGCGACAACATTCTGCGCAACCTGCTGCTCTCCATCATCGTCGGCATGGGTCTGGCCAGGAACGAGCGGGAAACATTCGTTTCCGTGGTCACAGTCATCTTCTCCGTGCCCTTCCTTCTTTTCAGCATGCCCGGTGGCTGGCTGGCTGACCGCTATAGCAAGCGCCAGATCACCATTCGGACCAAATGGATGGAAGTGTTCTCCATGGTCCTGGCCACCGCCGGCCTGGCGACACACATCTTGCCTCTCTCGCTTGGCGCGCTCACTCTCGTCGCCACCCAGGCAGCGCTGTTTGGACCATCGAAATATGGCCTGCTACCGGAACTGCTTCCCGCAAAGCGGCTCTCGTGGGGTAACGGCGTCATCGAGTTGGGCACCTTCCTCGCTATCATTCTTGGCACAGTCACCGGCGCAACCATGGCGGAGAAACTGCATGGCCGCGAGGTGTACGCGGGTTATGTCCTGATCGCACTTTCCTTCATCGGTTTGCTCACCAGTCTGGGCATCGACAATGTCCCCGCCGCCGCTCCAACCAAGAAGTTTCAGTTCAATATCCTCGGCGATCTCTGGCAGCAGATCCGCTTCATGCGCCGTGACCGCGCACTGTTTCTCGCAGTTATTGGCAACACCTATTTCTGGTTCCTCGGCTCGCTGCTGTTTTCAACCATTGTGGTCTACGGTCCTGACGTACTGCACATCGGCCAGGCCAAGACGGGCTACCTGAATGCCACGCTTGCCGTCGGCATCGGCATCGGCAGCATGGTTGCCGGATGCCTGAGCGGCAACAAGATTGAGTTTGGCCTCATCCCCCTGGGCTCCATCGGCATGACCTGCACCGGCCTGTTGCTGGGCGGAACGCATCACGGACTCCTGGGCTCCGCGCTGCTTCTCGGCTCGCTCGGTTTCTGGGCCGGCTTCTATGCCGTGCCCGTCAACGCCCTCATCCAGCATCGCCCGCCGGAGAAAGACAAGGGCGGCATCATTGCCGCTGCAAACCTGCTCTCCTTTGTGGGCATCGCGCTCTCCGCCGGCGTCTATTACATCTTCACCACCTTCATTCATTTTGATCCTCGCGAGGTGATCCTTGCCGCCTCCGTAATCACCGGCGCAGGCACAGTCTATGTGCTCATGCTGCTGCCGGAGTGGTTCGGCCGCTTGATTCTCTTTTTCATGACGCACACCATCTACCGCGTAAGAGTCGTGGGCCGCGAGAACTTCCCCGAGAAGACCGGCGCGTTGCTGGTGTGCAATCACATGTCGTTTGTCGATGCGGCATTGCTAATCGCCTCCACCGACAGGCCCATCCGCTTCCTCATGTACCAGGGCATCTACGACAACCCGATCGTGAAGCCCTTCGCCAAAATGATCAAGGCCATTCCGATCTCAGATGAACTGCACCCGCGTGACATGATCCGCTCGCTGCATACGGCCAGCGAAGCGTTGCGCCAGGACGAGATTGTCTGCATCTTTGCCGAAGGCCAAATCACCCGCACCGGCCAGTTGCTGCCCTTCCGCCGCGGCCTTGAGCGCATCATGAAGGACGTCGATGTGCCCATCATCCCCGTAAACCTCGACGGCATCTGGGGCAGCATCTTCAGCTTCGAACGCGGCCGCTTCCTGTGGAAGAGGCCGCGCCACATCCCCTATCCGGTGACCGTCACCTTCGGCAAGCACATGCCCTCCACATCGACAGCCATTGAAATCAGAAGCGAAGTACAGGAGTTGCAGGCCGCGGCATTCGAGCGGCGACGTGAGGGAATGAAGACCCTCGATCGCGCCTTCGTTCGCTCCGCGCGGCTCCATCCCTTCCGCTTCATGATGGCCGATGGAAAGTATCCGAAAGTTTCGTTCGGTTCAGCGCTGGTGAAGACCATGTTTATCGCACGCAGGCTGAAAAACGAGATCGGCCGCGAACCGCTGGTCGGGATGCTCTTGCCACCGTCTGTAGGTGGAGCACTGACTAACTACGGGCTGATGCTCCTCGGTCGCGTGCCCGTGAACCTCAACTACACATCGTCAAGCGAGATCATCGCCGCATGCGCCAGCCAGTGCAACCTGGACGTAGTCATCACCTCGAAGGCATTCGTCGAGCGCTTCCCCAACCTCGTGATTCCAGGAAAGACGCTCTTTCTTGAAGGCGTACTGAGTTCCCCGCGCATGGCAGAAAAACTGGCCGCGCTGGGGCTGGCCTGGCTCACGCCGAGCGCATTGCTGAGAAATGTCTTGAACGGTGGACCAACAGTTTCTCATCCCGGAATCACTGAAAGTGCAAACGGCAAACCAACTGTCGACAGCCTGGCCACCATTATCTTCTCCAGCGGCAGCACCGGCGACCCCAAGGGCGTCATGCTCACGCATTTCAACATCACCTCCAACATTCAGCAGGTGTCGCAGGTCTTCATGCTGGGAAAGAACGACAGAATCCTCGGCATTCTGCCCTTCTTCCACTCATTCGGATTCATGGCTGCTCTATGGCTGCCGGCGGTCAACGGCGTTGGCGTTGTGTATCATCCCAATCCGCTCGATGCGCAAGTAATCGGCGCGCTCGTAAAGCAGTACAAAGTCACATTCATGGTGGCCACACCCACGTTCCTGCAGGCCTACATGCGCCGCTGCCCGCCAGAGAGTTTCGGTTCTCTTCAGTATGTGCTGGTGGGCGCGGAGAAGCTCCCCGAGCGCCTGGCGCAGGCCTTCGAAGATACCTTCGGCATTCGCCCACTCGAGGGTTATGGCTGCACCGAATGTTCTCCCGTGGTCACCGTTAACGGACGCGATTTCCGTGCCCCAGGCTTCCGCCAGGTTGCCGCAAAACGCGGCAAAATCGGCCATCCTCTGCCTGGTGTCACGGTGAAAGTGGTCGACATCGACACCGGCAAACCGCTCGAGTTAGGCAACGCGGGAATGCTGCTGGTGAAGGGCCCGAATGTCATGAAGGGCTATTTAGGCAAGCCCGAGAAGACAGCGGAAGTGCTGCACAACGGATGGTACACAACCGGCGATGTGGCCATGGTGGACGAAGACGGATTCATCGCCATCACCGACCGTCTCTCGCGCTTCAGCAAGATCGGCGGCGAGATGGTTCCCCACATCCGCATCGAAGAAAAGCTGCACGATCTGGCCGGCGTCACCGAGCAGGTCTTCGCCGTAACGTCCCTGCCTGACGAGAAGAAGGGCGAACGCATCGCCGTTCTCACCACATTGCCGGACGAAGCCTTGGCCTCAGTGCTGGAGAAGCTATCGCAATGCGACCTGCCCGCGCTATGGAGGCCGAAGGCGAATCTCTTCTTCCACGCAGACAAGCTGCCGATGCTTGGAACAGGGAAGACCGATCTGCGCGGAGTGAAGCAACTGGCAACAACGCTGGCCCAGGAAGCCGGCGTGGGAGAACCGGCCTAATCGTCCAGCCTATTCGTCCAGTCGGGATCCGCCATCGATGCGCGCCGCCAAAGTGTGCATCGCCTCGTAGATCTCATCGAAGCTTTCAATCGCGAACAGCACGCGATTCATCTCATCCACTTTCACCGGCGTGCGAAGCACTTCATCCAGTTGGAAAGGCCGCACAGAGCATCCACCCGCCAACAGGTTGGAACACTCGCCGTTGGAGCTGATGAGCCCGCTGCCGTAAACCTTCACGCAACCGTCCTGCCGAATCAGGCCGAACTCTACCGTGTACCAGAACACGCGCCCCATCCGCTCCAGGATTTGCTCGTCGCTGATGCGCGAGCAGAGCTGCCCATAGTGCGCCAGAAAATCCGCAAACACAGGATGAGCGTGCATGGGAACATGGCCGAACACATCGTGGAAGATATCCGGCTCGGGCGTGTATTCCAGTGAGTCGCGGCTGCGCAGCCAGGTGGTCGTGGGAAAGCATCGCGCAGCCAGCATCTCAAAGAAGGCTGGCCCCGGCATAAAGCCACTTACCGGGGTCGTGCTCCAACCGGTACGGCGATTCAACTTAGCCGAAACCGCATCCAGATTGGGCAAGCGATCAAAAGGCAGACAAAGCGACTCAAAGCCGTCCAGATATTCCCGCGCGGCGTCTTCCTCAATCTGCGGCATGCGGCGGCGCACCAGCTCAGCCCAAATGCCGTGCTGCTCCGTGGTGTAAGCCGCATAGTCCTGCTCAATCAAATACGGTGCCGCTTTCGGTAACGCGATCGATGTAGCCATCAGAGATTTCCCCGCAACGCTTGTTCGCGCTCAATGGCCTCAAAAAGCGCCTTGAAATTCCCTTTGCCAAAACTACGGCTGCCCTTGCGCTGGATGATTTCGTAAAACAGCGTGGGCCTGTCTTCTACCGGCCGCGTAAAAATCTGCAGCATGTACCCTTCCTCGTCGCGATCGACAAGAATCCCCAGCCGCTCCAGTTCCTCAATGGGCTCATCGATGTGCCCCACCCTTCCGGCCAGCTCCGTGTAATAGCTGTGCGGAACATTCAGAAAGTCCACGCCCTGCGCCTGCATCCGCGAAACAGTGTCGAGAATGTCATCCGTTGCCATGGCGATGTGCTGCACGCCGGGTCCTTGGTAGAACTCGAGGTACTCTTCAATCTGCGATTTCCTGCGTCCTTCGGCAGGCTCGTTGATGGGAAACTTCACGTAGCCATTGCCGTTGGCCATCACCTTCGACATCAGCGCGGAATACTCAGTGGAAATATCCTTGTCGTCGAAGTGCTGGTAGAGTTGGAAGCCCATGACGTGGGCGTAGAAACTCACCCATTCGTCCATCGAATGCCAGCCGACATTACCCACCATGTGATCCACATGCTTGAGCCCGGTCGGACGCGCCACCGTGTCCGCAGTGACCGCGCGAAAGCCGGGCAGGAACGGCCCGTTATAGTGTCCGCGATCAACAAATGTGTGAATCGTGTCGCCATACGCGGCAATCGACGAGGTGGTCACGTGACCACGTTCGTCGCCCATCTCCGTGGGTGCGGCAACCGAGCGCGCGCCGCGACTCGTGGTCTCAATCCACGCTTGGTGGGCATCGTCCACCTCAAGGGCAATGGCGCGCACACCATCCCCGTGCTTTGCCACATGCTCTGCGATCGGGCAGCCCGGCCGCAACGACGTGGTCAACACAAATCGGATTTTTCCCTGTTGCACCACGTAGGATGCGCGATCACGCTGGCCTGTCTCCGGCCCGGCATAGCCCACCAGGCTCATGCCAAATGCGGCGCGATAGTAGTAAGCCGCCTGGCGTGCGTTGCCTACGTAGAATTCAACGTGATCGGTGCCTCGCAGGGGAAGAAAATCCTGCCCTGCCATTGAGGCGCTGGGTGCGATAGTTGCCATCGGTGACCTCCGGCGAACAGTGGACTGGATCAAGAATCAGGGTGATCCAAATCACAACTGACCCAGAGCATATGCCTTCAAAGAGACAACATTGAATACCTATTGAAAGAAACTATGGGGATTCGCCTTCTTTTTCTATGGTAAAAATACGCTCTGGCCTAATGAATGAAGGTCGATTCAGTTCGATGCTGCCACAACTCCGCGACACTCGCCGAATGAAACCGCAGGGAAACCTTCCCGCCTGCAGGTCCCGCGCAGAATAACCTCGTCTCCGTCTTCAAGTCCTGTGCGGCTTTCCCCGTTCGGCAGTCGAATCGTAACTCCGCCACCGCGAGTCAGTTCCAGCAGGCATCCCGCTTCACCCTCCTCCACGCCAGACACCGTACCGGTAGCCAGCAGATCGCCGGGCAGCAGGTTGCACCCGTTGCTGGTATGGTGGGCAATCATTTGTGCGGGGGTCCAAAAGAGACTGCTAAGGCTGGCCTTGCTTAAGCGATGAGCCGCATCGCCCGTGGAGCGCATCTTTGCGGTCAGCAGAAATGCCTCCAACGTGAGGTCGATCGCGCCGGCCAATTGATCGTCCGGGTCGTGCAAATACGGAAGCGGCGCAGGATCTTGCGCAAGGCGCGGCGCAACCGGTACTCGAAACGGATGCAGAGCCTCCATGGGAACAACCCACGGGGAAACGCTGGTGGCGAAGCTCTTAGCCAGAAACGGCCCCAGCGGCTGATACTCCCACGACTGCAAATCCCGCGCAGACCAGTCATTCACCAGCGAAAGCCCAAAGATGTGTTCGCCCGCTCGATTGATCGGTATCGGTTCCCCGAGCCGGTTACCCGATCCGATATACACGCCGGCTTCAACCTCATAGTCGAGAAACCGAGTAGGACCGAAACCGGGAATGCCATCCGCAACCGGCTTCGTCTGCCCCTCCGGCCGGCGAATCCGTGTTCCGCTCACCACCAGCGATGAAGCGCGCCCTTGGTAAGCGATAGGCACAAACTTGTAGTTGGGAAGCAGAGGCTGCTCCGGGCGGAACAGGCGCCCAACACGCGTGGCATGGTGAATCGATGCGTAAAAATCAGTGAAGTTCGCTGATTCCACGGGCTTGTAAAGCACAACGTATCGCATGGGCGTCAGCGCCGCGCCCACAGCGTTTCGCGTCGCGTCGTCGGCCTTCGCATCCAGCAGGTCCATCAATCGGCTGCGCAAAGCGCCGAGCGCTTTCACACCACACTCCATTAGCGAATTAAGAGTACGAGCCTTGCACGCGGATTGAATTTCAACCGGCTTGCCCTCCAGAAGTCCGCTGCGGCTCAATCGTTCAAGATCCAGCACGCATGCCCCAATTCCCACGCCGGGCCGCGGACGCGCGCCGTCATCGCCAAAAATGCAATAGGGAAGGCTCTGCAGCGGAAAGCCGTTCTCCAACTCGTTGGCCGAGTCAACCCAACTGCGCCGCTCCCATACGGCCCGCAAAAAGTCGTCCATCAATCCCTGCTCTCAACTCGAAACGCGCTCTACGGTCTGATCATGCCGCGCCCGTGAAATTCTTCTTCAGACTCTGCCAGCACTCGTAGTATTCGTGCTGCAGAATCTTCTCTTCCAGAGCAAAACGAGTCGGCCGAACCGGCAAACGCGTCTCGAACATGAAGGCCAGCGTGCCATCGATGTACTGCGGCTTCAAGTCCGCGCTGCTGGCCCGTTCAAACGTCTCCGCATCCGGACCGTGACCGGACATACAGTTGTGCAGGCTGGCGCCCCCGGGCAGAAAACCCTCCGCCTTGGCGTCGTACTGGCCCAGAATCAGACCCATAAACTCGTTCATCAGGTTGCGGTGGAACCACGGCGGGCGGAACGTGTGCTGAGCCACCATCCAGCGCGGCGGGAAGATCACGAAGTCCACGTTTGGCGTTCCGGGCAAGCCGGAAGGCGCGGTCAAGAGAGTAAAAATCGACGGGTCAGGATGGTCGAAGCTGACCGTGTTAATGCAGTTGAAGAGCGCCATATTGTATTTGTAAGGCGCGTAATTGCCATGCCAGGCCACCACATCCAGCGGCGAATGATCAATCTCCGCGCGCCACAGCCGTCCCAGAAATTTTGAGATCACCTCGAACGAGCCCTCGCGATCCTCATAAGCCGCGACAGGAGTAAGGAAGTCGCGCGCGTTCGCCAACCCATTGGCCCCAATCGGTCCCAGGTCCGGCAAGCGGAAGCTTTGCCCGTAGTTCTCGCAGACATAGCCGCGCCCCGGGCCATCTGGGAATTCCGCGCGGAATTTAATGCCGCGTGGAATCACCGCGAGCTCGCCCGGCGATACTTCCAGAATGCCAAGCTCGGTGCGCAGCAGGAGCTTGCCCTGCTGCGGCAGAATTAGCATTTCGCCATCGGCGTTGTAAAAAAAGCGATTCAGCATGGATGCGTTGGCCACGTAAAGGTGAGCGGCCATCCCATCCTGCATCGCCGGATCGCCACTTCCGCCCAGCGTGGCCAGCCCCTCCACAAAGTCCGTCTCAATCTCGGGGATTGGAAGCGGGTTCCAGCGCATCTGGTTGGGAGGCGTGGGCAATTCATTGAATGGTCCGCTGCGCAGCCGGGTGATCGCGGCGAACTCGCGATAGGGTTCGTGCATCACCGAAGGCCGGATGCGATAGCTCCAGGTACGCCGGTTCAATGCGCGCGGCGCGGTAAATGCGGTGCCGCTGATCTGTTCGGTGTAGAGACCAAGCGGGGCATGTTGTGGGGCATTCTGGCCCTGCGGCAACGCGCCGGGATGCGCCTCGGTGGCAAATTCGTTTCCAAATCCTGATTGGTATTGAAGCATTGGGGAAGCTCCATGGCGCAATTACGCCTCGATGCCCGGCAGTATCGCACTCGTTTCCCTCGAATGACAATTCAATTCGATAGCCACAGGCCTCATACGGATTTACCTTGTTAAGAAAAGGAAGCGAATGTCTTTTCAAACGAAGGGAACAGAAGATGAAGCCAAGCCGCTACAACCATCCGTATGAGCCCGCCGAACTGGACCGCATCGCCTGGAGAATCGTCGAGGAGTTGCAGCAGGATGCGCGCGTCTCCTGGGCCGAGCTAGGTCGCCGCGTTGGCCTCACCACCCCCGCCGTGGCTGAGCGTGTCCACCGCCTCGAGAAACTCGGCGTCATCCGCGGCTTTCATGCCGACATCAGCCTCGAGCGCCTCGGCATGCCCATACTGATCTTCGTCCGCCTCTCTATGGCCGGCCCGGAGTCCCTGGTACGCACCTTCCAGCAACAAGTCAAAAACTGGGAGGAAGTCCTCGAGTGCCATCGCGTCACAGGCTCAGATTCCTTCATCGTCAAGGCGCGCGTCGTCTCCGTGGAACACCTTGAAATCTTTCTTGACACCCTCGGCCACTACGGAACCACTTCCACCGCAACCGTTCTCTCCTCTCCGGTTCTCCAGCGCACCATCACCGAAAAAATCGTCGAGCGGTTTCATCACCGCAAATAACAGCCGTCAATCTTGTCCGTATCGCGTGCTTGCCTTCCCCTGCTCAAACCGACTCCACTCCATTGATCCGTTCCGCGACTTCTTCCTGCAGTTCTTCCACCGCGGTCGGCAACACGCTGCGGCATTCCGGCGGCAGCAGCTCCAGCAACTCCTCATACGGTGTCACTTCGCATCCCGGAAACGCGCAAAAACCGGCGCAGTCCGCCAATCGGCAACACACCTTGATCAACTCACGCATGTTCCAGCAACCGTCCGCCCCCGCCGTCTCCCGCGGAGAATGGTGCTCCGACACAATCGCGTCGAACTCGGATGAAAGCTTCCATTCCACAATCAGCCGTTTTCCGACTTCGCAATGATTCTTGCCGAACAGTTCCGCTTCGCTTTCCAAAATGCTCGCGGATGTGCCCTTGTGCGCGCCGAGCAGGGCGGTGTACTCCTTGGGCCGGATGACCGCCAGCGCAAGTCGCCCAACATCGTGCAAAACCCCTGACGTGTACGCGCTGTCCTTGCTCATCCCTCCCGCGCCCGCAAGCCGCTCCGCTATCACCGCGCAAGCCAGGCTATGACGCCACAATGCGCGCATCGCCGCATCGCTCAGGCTCCGTCCAAGATACGCTCGCATCCCCACCGTCATGCACATTCCCTGCAGGTGGTCCGCGCCCAGCACCGAGATCGCCTGCAGTATGCTCGTCGCAGGAAAGCGCGGCGCATACAGCAGCGAATTCGCCACCGTCAAAACCTCGCTGGCAAATGCCGCATCCGACGAGATCAGCTCGCTCAGCTGCGCCAGCCGCACCCTCTCATTGTTCGCCAGTTGAAGCACCCGGATCGCCACCTGCGGAAATGGAGGGATCCGCAAATGCGCCCAGGGCACGCTGACCTCATCTTTCTTGCCCGGAATCTGCACCCTCTGAGCTTCCTTTCCTCCCTGCAAAAGCCGCGTCGCAAGGCCCCGGCTTCAGGCCAGCCGCTTCCCACGCCGCCCTCGCCGCCGCTAACACCTACATCGGCGGATCGCCGCTTTCTATACAGGGAAGAAATAGAACCGTGGCCCGGCCGCGCCCTTTAATTACGGCGCTCTCCGCCCGATCTGCCGCCGTAGCTTGAGGTCCGCTCAGCCATCTCGGGGCGCCTGCTCGCGTAGGGAGCCATCCAAATTAGCCAAGGGGAACCCTTCGCAGAGCGGAGGGGCACCCCTGGGAAGGGAATCAACAGAGCCCTCCGCCCCGTAGGGCGCGGAACGAGCCCAACCCTGACCTTCCGCGTTTCGGCAATTGCCCTGTCTGCACCCTGCGATCCCCTTCCGCGCCGGGAAGCGATACGATGGGTTCTTGGAGTAAGTGATGTCTACGGTTCTCGATGGCGCGGCGATTGCCGCCGAAATCAAGCAGGAAGTCGCGCAAGAAGTTAAGGCGCTCGCCGCCCTGGGCATCCGTCCCGGCTTGGCTGCGGTGCTCGTCGGCCACGACCCCGCATCGCAGATTTATGTCCGCAGCAAAGTACAAACTTGCGCGGAACTCGGCATTTACAGCGACCTGATAACGCCGCCCGATACCGTGACGACCGAGGAAATGTTCGACCTGGTCATCAGCCTCAACGACCGCGACGACATCGACGGCATCCTCATTCAGTTGCCGCTGCCAAAACAGGTCGACGCCAAGGCCCTGCTCGATGCGGTTTCCCCCGACAAGGATGTGGACGGCTTTCACCCCGTCAGCGCCGGCCGCCTCCAGGCCGGAAGACCGGCGTTCGCGCCCTGCACACCGGCCGGAATCATTGAAATCCTCAAGCGCAGCAACATTCCCATTGCCGGCAGACACGCCGTAGTCGTGGGCCGCAGCGATACCGTAGGCAAGCCCGCCGCCTTGCTCCTGCTGCACGAAAACGCGACAGTTACGATATGCCACTCCAAAACGCTAAACCTCGGAGAGGTTACCCGCCAGGCGGACATCCTGGTAGCCGCCATCGGCCGCCCCGGCTTCATAGCGCCCGACATGGTCAAGCCCGGCGCAACCCTCATCGACGTCGGCATCAACCGCATCACCACCCGTGAGGAATTCCACCGCTACTTCGCCGGCAACGCCAAGCGCGAGGCCAGCTTCGCAAAAAACGGCTCCGCCATCGTGGGCGACATCCACCCCAAAGCCTTTGAACTGTCTGGCGCGTACACCCCCGTTCCAGGAGGAGTGGGCAAGCTCACCATCGCCATGCTCATGGCCAACACCGTCCGCGCCGCCAAATTGCGCCGGGGCCTTTAACCATGCTGCGCGTCGGCCTCACCGGCGGTCTTGGCAGCGGAAAAAGCACCGTCGCGAGCTTGTTGCGCTCGCTGGGAGCGCAGGTCATCGAAGCCGACAACCTCGGCCGCACCCTCATGGAGCCCGGCCAGCAGGTCTACTCCGACATTGTTCGCGCCTTCGGCCCCCAGGTCGTCGCGCCCGACGGCCGCCTCGACCGCGCACGCCTCGCCACCCTCTCCTTTCAGGGCGGACGCCTCAACGAGCTGAACGCCATCGTCCATCCCGCGGTCATCGCGGCCCAGCGCCAGTGGACGGAATCCGTCTTCGCCAACGATCCGACAGCCGTAGCAGTAATTGAGTCGGCCCTGATTTTTGAAGTGGAGCGCGATGCCCGCGCCCGCGGAGAAAGCGAAACCGTCCTTGCCGATTGGAAGCACCGCATTGACCGTATCGTCGTCGTCACTGCACCGGACGAGCTCAAGATCACCCGCTACGCCGCACGGGTCAGCCCATCCCCTGCCGGCATGGCCATCGCCCGGGAAGATGCCCGCGTCCGCCTCGCTCACCAGATCCCCGACGCGGAGAAAGTCCGCCGCGCGGATTATGTGCTTGACAACACGGGAGATGAAAGCTCTCTTCGCACTCAGGTGGAAGCGCTCTGGCAGCACCTCCAGTCCGAGAGCAACAAATCCCAGGAAAAGTTGTCTTTAGAATAGGATCAGGCGGACGCGTCATTCCCAGGGAACCGGCCCGCGCGCCAGGCGTATCTGTTCTCAGCGGCAGGTTGTCAGGCATAGTCAGCTTTCGCCGGGTTTTTCTGAGAACTGACAACTGATCACTGACAACTGTTTTCAGGAAGGTTTACGAGCTTACAAGCCATGAAGCAACTTCGCCCTCTTTTTCTGGTTGTCCTGCTGGTGGGTGGTTTCTGGGTTCTCACCACCCACCTGCCTGCTCACCTGAGCAGTATCTCGCTCTTCAATGTGCATGGAGCCGGATCGCCCCTTCAGCTCACCGAGGCCGAGGCCGCGCCCACTTACGACGCCGAAGAACAGAACAACATTGCCGTGTACAAGCGTGTGCTGCCCTCCGTCGTCAACATCACGTCGACCACCCTGGTCTACAACTTCTTCTACGGAAGCGTCCCACAGCAGGGCCAGGGCTCCGGCTTCATTCTCGACAAGGCCGGCCACGTGCTCACAAACTTCCATGTAGTGGAAGGCGCTAACCGCGGCGTTGAGGTCATGCTCAGCAACAAGCATCGCTATGCAGCCAAAGTCGTGGGCACTGACAAGGTGCACGATCTGGCGCTCCTGCAAATCAGTGCCCCTGACCTGCAACCGGTCACCCTGGCAGACTCCTCGGACCTCAATGTGGGTCAGAAGGTCTACGCCATCGGCAATCCCTTCGGACTCGCCGGCACCATGACCCGCGGCATCATCAGCTCCATCCGCACCTTGCCTTCTGCCAGAGGCTCTGATAGCGCGCCCATTGAAGACGCCATCCAGACCGACGCGGCCATCAATCCCGGCAACTCCGGCGGCCCGTTACTCAACTCCCGCGGCGAAGTCATCGGCATCAACACCATGATCGCCTCAAACGGCGCCGAACAAAGCTCCGGCATCGGCTTTGCCATCCCCATCAACACCGCCAAAGCTGTATTGGCAGACCTCACCCGTTACGGCCGAGTGAAACGGCCTTCCCTGGGCATCGTTTCCTTTCCCGTTGGTCCCGACTTGGCCTCAGAAATGGGCCTCGCCGTCGATCAGGGCGTCCTCATCCAGAAGGTCATCCCCGGCGGTGCGGCAGAGCGTGCAGGCCTCCGCGGCGGCAGCCAGCAAGCCTACGTTGGCAACACCCTCATCCTGCTCGGCGGCGACCTGATTGTCGCCATCGATGGCCACGAAGTGGCCGATCCTCAGGAGATCAACGCCCTCATGGACAAGCACCAGGCCGGCGACACCATCAGCGTCACCATCTATCGCGGCCGTCACCAGATGACCCTGAAATTGATCCTCGGCGAAGCCCGCGAAACCAGCACTTAGAGGCCCGCGAGATAAGTACCTGATCTGGTTTTTTAGGTTCGAATCAGCAAAAAAGTTGGGTGCCCCCGGTCCCGCTTTTGGGACCGGGGATAGCACAAATCAAGCCAGCGCCAAGGGTTTTACAACTTACCACCAGTGTCCTGTCTCTAACGTCCATAACAAAACAAAGGCTGTCATCCTGAGCATCAAGACTCGCCGTGCCGAGTTCCACCTGAAATGAACAGTTGTCGGAGATCCGGTCCTGCGCTGACTCGCTAACTTGCTATCGCGGCGAAGCCGCAGCTAACTTGCTGATTTTGTCCAACCGGATTTCTTGATCATAGGGCTCAAGTGATAGGACCGCACTAGTTCCGAAAGTGCTCTAGAATCCCGCCTGCTCCGCGACAGACTCCGCCAATCCCACCTGCATCCGCGCCATCTCAACGGGCTCGCCATAATGCCCCGCCACCACGCGCGCCGACAACTCCGCATCCATATACCGCTCAACACTCGCCATCTTCACGGTCGAACCGGCCGCCATCTGCGCCACCGCCGTCTTGCTGCTCACCGATTGAACCAGCGACAGCATCGCACTCACAATCGTTTCCACTGCCTGAATCGCCGACAAAGCATGACGCTGGCTTGCCGGGTCCACCAGTCTTCCCGCCTGCAGCAACGCCCCATGCACCTGCTGCTGGAAGGTCACCACCTGGTTCTGCAATTGCGCCAGTGTGCTTGCCCCCGGATTGGACAGGTATGCCTTCGCCTGCACAACAAGAACATTGGTTGCCGCGTCGAACCCAACCGTAGCGGCAGCAAAAACCGGCGCATCCACAGGCGCCAGCAGCGCAGCGGTCGAATCCACCGTAGCCACCGCGCTCTGCAAGGTCGGCGTCCAGTTCACAATGTCCTGCGCCACCGTCACACCGGAGCAGCCGGTCATGAACGGCAACGGCAGCAGCAGCGCAATCAGCGCCCACGCGCCCAGCTTGGAGCTCGCCGCGCCTCGCGACGTCGCGACGGCGGGAATCACGCTCACCGGATCCTGCGCCAGCAGCCCCAGAAGTGCAGTCGCAATCGCGCCCACCAGCGTTACCACCGTGCCCGTTCCGGCAGACCCCAGAGTCACGCCTTGCTGCGAGAGCGTCCCCGCAATCGTGGCGATTGCAATCAGCAGCCCCGCCGCCGATGTCTTTGGATGATTCCAGATATTTGAGATCGAATTCATGAAGATCACTCCTTTCAAGTGCGGAAAATACGCCAGCCTCCGTGACGGCAAATTCAAAATCCGCCGCGAGCCTCGCCGTGGTTGCAGCCGAGGCTCGCCGCTGGAAGTTTGCGCGCTCAAATGCAGACGGTCCCGCGCCCCGGCGCCCCCCGTTTACAGGAGAGGGCGTACTCATTCGCCCGGCGCGGCGTCTCCGTCATTTATTTGGTTGTCTTTAAGGTTAGGCAATCCCGCCCATATTCTCTGCAAATAAGCTTTTTCAATAACCCGTTATAAATAAGATTCTTACGAAGCATTCCAGGCGCCAGGCGCTTGACATCTCTAAAGCGGAACCGGAACCCCAGCCCCTGATCCCTGATCTCTGCTTCTATTCCCTATTCCCTATTCCCTGCTTTCTCACATACCGCCGCTCCAGAATCTCGTACTCCCCGCTCGCCACTAGTCCAATCGCTTCGCTGTAGGCAATATGCTCTTCAGCAAGAATCCGAACCGCCAAAGAATGCCCATCATCGCTCTCCAGCACCGGAATCGCTCGCTGCAGCACGATTACCCCGTGATCCAGCCGGTCGTCCACAAAATGAACCGTGCACCCGGCCGTCTTCACCCCATATTCAAACGCCTGCTGTTGCGCCTCGAGGCCTGGAAACGCTGGCAGCAGCGAAGGGTGAATATTCAAGACGCGATTCGGAAACGACGTGACAAATACCGGCGAAAGCAGCCGCATGTACCCTGCAAGGCAAACCAGGTCCACGCCGTGCGACCACAGGCACGCAATCATCTCGGCATCGTGTTCCTGGCGCTTGCGCCCCTTGGAGACAAACACATGGCACGGCAATCCCATCTCCTGTGCCTTTCGAATGCCATCCGCCTCGGCCACATTTGAAATCACAATCGCAATCTCTACGCCCTTCAGCTTCCCTGCCCGGATCGACTCCGCGATGGCCAGAAAGTTCGAGCCCCTGCCCGAAAGCAGAATGCCAATCCTCAACGGAGAATGCGCAGATGTGTGAGAGTCCATTCCCAACGGCCCGCTACCCTGATCCCTGACAACTGAAAACTGTTCTTACGTGTACTGCACCCGGTGGTCACCCTTCACCACCCGCCCAATCACAAAAAACTTCTCCTCTGCCCGGTCCAGCAAGGTCTTGGTGCGCGTAAACTTCTCCGCCGGAATCGCCGCAATGAGCCCCACGCCCATATTGAACGTGCGCATCATTTCGTCGTCTGAAACCTGGCCCAGCGCCCGCAGGTGCTCAAAAATCGGCAACACTGGCCACGACCCCATCTCGATCTGCGCTCCCAATCCTTTCGGCAGAATACGCGGCAGGTTCTCAGTAATTCCTCCCCCGGTAATATGCGCCATCCCCGTCGTCACGCCCGCCGTCACCAGCTTCTGAATCACGTGCAGATAGCTGCGATGCGTCTTCATCAGAGCCACGCCGGCCTTCTCCTTGATCGCCGTCACATATTGCGTAGGCTTATACCCGGCCACCTCAAACAGCAGCTTCCGCGCCATCGAGTAGCCATTGGTATGCAGCCCCGTCGAAGGCAATCCAATCAGCACGTCCCCCGCCTTGATCCCCTCGCCCGTCACCAGCTTGTCGCGGTCCACCGCGCCCACAATAAAGCCCGCCAGGTCATACTCGCCGTCCGCATAAAACCCCGGCATCTGCGCCGTTTCGCCGCCAATCAGTGCGCACCCATTAGCCTTGCAACCTTCCGCGAGGCCGGTCACCACGCTTTCCGTAACCTCCGGCTCCAGCTTGCCGCTCGCAAAGTAGTCCAGAAAAAAAAGCGGCGTCGCCCCCTGCACAGCAACATCGTTCACGCAGTGGTTCACCAGGTCGATCCCCACCGTCTGGTGCATCCCCAGCTCAAACGCCACCTTCAGCTTCGTCCCCACCCCATCTGCCGAGCTCACCAGGATCGGGCTCTTCCACCGCTGCAGGTCCAGCCGGAACAGCGCGCCAAACCCGCCAATCCCGCCCAGCACATTCCGGTTGAAGGTCTTCTGCGCCAAATACTTGATCCGTTCCTTGGCGCGGTTCCCCCCGATGATGTCCACGCCGGCATCGGCATACGTCACGGATTTCGATTTCGCTTGATCAGGCACGATGAGGGCTTTCTGCAGATGGATTAGCTGTACGGCGCAACGACCCGGAAAGGTCGATTCTAGCAGCATTCAACGTGAACAATCTGTGGAGGAAAGCACGGAAATCTGCTTTCAACCGCAAATCCATACACACAACAATGGAAAGCCAGCTTGACACTGCCCCGAATCCACGCTAGTCTTTTCTGGAAAGCCGACTTTACATGCCGCCCACCGTCACAAACCGAGTCAAAGAGCTCCGCACCCTCCGCAGCTGGACCCAGGAGCAGCTAGCCGAGGCCGCGGGCGTCTCCCGCCAAAGCATCAATTCCATCGAGCGCAACCGCTACGTACCCAGCCTCGAGCTGGCACTCACCTTCGCCCGCATCTTTTCTTGCCCCACCGACGAAATCTTCTATCTGGAGAAACCGCTATGATTCGCAAGCTTACCTATCGCCTTCTCCTGCTCGACCATGTCGCCGACGAGCGCTTTCAGGAACATGGCCGCCGCTCCACTTCGGCAGCCGCCGTCGTGGGCGTGTTCACCCTCTTCGTCCTGCTGCAATACCGCCTGCTGGTCGAGCACCGCCTCAGTTGGGATCTCATCATCGTGATCTATGCCATGGGCGCTACCAAAATCGCCCTCATGCTTTGGTACCGCTTCAGCAATTAACAGGAGAAAACCATGCGCCCCACCCATCGACGCAGTCTCGACCCCAAAACCCGCCGCATCTTTGTTGCCGGGCAGCTTTCGATCGTAGCAGCCAACCTGCTCTTTCTCTTTGGTCAGCCCTTCGCACATCTCTATCCAGACGCTGTGCATGCCCTGCGCGGGTTTCTGCTCGGCCTGGCTATCGTTTTCCTATTCTGGTCCATCCGGCGCAACCGCCCCTGCGCTTCATCCCGCGCATAGAAGGGAATCATGTCCATACTCGATGAACGAAATCCTGCAAAGACCATTCCGCTCCTGATCCTTCTTCTGGTTTTCGCGCAGCTCGATCTGGCCAGCGCCGCCGCGTGGCCGCTCCCGCTGCTCAACCTGCTTCATCTCACGCCTGCGCCCAACGATCTCGTCCGCGGCTGCTGCGCCGGCATCGGCGCCTCCATCGACTTCCTCGCCGTCTTCACCATCCTCCGCATCGTCGCCCGTCGCGCCCTCAACTCCGCCAACCCGAACAACTAAATCAAACCACCCCGGAAAGGAACTCAATAATGCTTCTCAGCTCTCACAACGGAAAATCACCCGCCGCCAGAGTGCCTATCGCCATGGCGCTCATCTCCATTGGAATGATGTTCACTGTCTTTGGAATCGTATGGCCCCGGATTGTCTCGCCCACACTTGTCCCGCTCGGCGGCACCGATTGGCACGACTTCCTGCGCGGCCTGTGCTACGGCCTCGGCATCTCCTTCGATATTGGCGGATTGGTGCTTGCCGTCACCGCTGTGGCTGCGCAGAACCCCAAAAAGCTATAGGAAATGCGCCCGATCCTCCGCCGTCGGCAAAGGGCAGCTCTCGACCCGTCCCCAGATCCGGTACCGCCAGCGCGCCACCAGCCGATAGCCAAGATCGCGCACGCTACGAGGAATCCAGCCCAGCACAACGCCAGCAGCCCGCCACGGCTGCGACAAATCGAGCAGAATCTCCCTCGTCGCGTCCGACCGCGTGAACACCCGCTCATTCGCACCGTCCAGGCCCCGCAACACCACCACCGTGTCCAGCCCCGGGTCCGAACTGTTCGCCCCCAATCCGTGCCGCGCCATCAATTCGCTCACCTTCGACGACTCCGACGCCACAAACCGCAGGCGATCCTTCCGGTCGTGTCGCAGGAACCACCGCACTGTGCCGATGCAGAAGCCGCAGTGGCCATCAAACACCACCAGCAGCCTGTCTCCGATCCCGTCCAGTCCATTCACACTCATCCAGATGCACGCGCCAGAACAAGTGATTCAACTCACTCAAGCCGCAGCCTTCCACCTTCTATACTGAACCCACCATGAGTCCCGAAACCAAGCCCCGCACCCGTTCCCAGGCCCTCCAGCAGCGCGCCGAGCGTTTCTTTCCCGGCGGCGTTAACTCCCCGGTTCGGGCCTTCCGCGCGGTCGGTGGCGCACCCCCCATCGTCGAGAGCGCCCAAGGGGCCTGGATCACCGACGTCGACGGCAATCGCTACATCGATTACTTCGGCTCCTGGGGCCCAATGATCCTCGGCCACGCCTTCCCGCCTGTCGTTGAAGCCATCCAGCGCGCTGCCTCGAAATCCTCCAGCTTCGGTGCATCCACCGCCGCTGAGGCCGACCTCGCCGAGCGCGTCATCGCCTGCTACCCTGCCATTGAAAAGCTCCGCTTCGTCAGCTCCGGTACTGAAGCCACAATGTCCGCCATCCGCCTGGCTCGCGCCGCAACCCGCCGCAACATAATCATCAAGTTCGAAGGCTGCTACCACGGCCATTCGGACGGCCTCCTGGTCAAAGCAGGCTCCGGCGTCGCCACCCTCGGCATCCCCGGCTCCGCCGGTGTTCCTGACGAAATCGCCCACCTCACCCTCGCCCTGCCCTACAACGACCTCCCCGCCGTCGAAGCCGCCTTTGCCGCACACCCCAACGCTATCGCCGCCATCATCCTTGAGCCCGTCGTCGGCAACGCCGGCTGCATCGCCCCCGCCCCCGGCTACCTCGCCGGCCTCCGCGACCTCACGCAAAAGGAAGGCACTCTGCTCATCGTCGATGAAGTCATGACCGGCTTCCGCGTCGCCCTCGGCGGTGCCTGCCAGCTTTACTCGCTCGATCCAGATCTCATCACCCTCGGAAAAATCGTCGGGGGAGGCCTGCCCGTGGGCGTCTTCGGCGGGAAGCGCCAATTCATGGATCTGCTCGCCCCCCTCGGCCCCGTCTACCAGGCCGGAACCCTCAGCGGCAATCCACTAGCCATGGCGGCCGGCATCGCTACTCTCTCCTATCTCCAGGACAACGCCGCAGAGGTCTACGCAAAACTCGAATCCACATCCAAAGCCGTTTTTGAAGGTGTAGTCGCCGAGGCGGCGAAGGTGGGCATCCCACTCACCACCAATCGAGTCGGTTCCATGGGCACCTGGTTCTTTACCGGCGACCCCGTCACAGACTACGACGAAGCCGCGATGTCAGACACTGCCGCCTTCGGCCGCTTCCACCGCTCCATGCTCGACCAGGGAATCTGGCTCCCGCCCAGCCAATTCGAAGCCCTTTTTCTGTCGACGGCCCACCGTCCTGCCGAAATCGAAATGACCATCGCCGCCGCCAAAGAAGCATTCAAAGCCGTAAGCGCAGGCTAGTCCCAACATCGTGGGTGCCCCATTCATTCCGCAGCTTTTCGCGGAATGAGTGGGAAGCATCAAGTCCATTCTCCGACCTTTTGCTCTCCTGCAATCGCACCGTGCCCCGTTCTCGCGCTTTTTGTCTGGCGCAAAGGCGGGAGGCAGTCCGCCAGTGCGAGCCTCCAGCGATCGCCTGACCCACCGCAGGTGGTTACTCCCACGCATCCAGCCGGACAAACGTCCGCTTCCCCTTATATTTCTCCATCAAATGCCCCGCCGCCGCCACCGAAGGCCCGCGATTCGCCCCCAATCCCCGATGCCCCCCATCATGCAGCACGATATTGGCCGCCCACCCCTGCCGCTCCAGCACATCGATTGTCCGCGCCAGCCGCCCCGCAATCGCATCCGCTGAAGGCGTCTCCCAATCGGTTGTCATCGCATTCCAAGTCACCGGAACCATCCCCATTCCCTGCGCCGTCTTCAGCACAAACGGCCTCCGCGCCCCGAACGGCGGCCGAAAAAATCGCACTTCCGCCCCGATAATCTGCTGCAGAGTCTCGCTGGTCCTCGTCAGTTCCTCCGTCACCTTGCGCGCCGCCGTAAGCGCCAGGTTCGGGTGGCTCCACGAGTGATTCCCAATCAGGTGTCCCGCCTCCGCAACCCGCCGCACCAACTCCGGCTCTGCCTCGGCAAAGCTCCCGACCATGAAGAACGTAGCCTTCACCCCATGCTTCGCCAGCACGTCCAGCAGTTGCGGAGTCCACGCCGGATTGGGCCCATCGTCAAAAGTCAGCGCCAGTTCCCCCCGCTTCCGCGGAGCCGTCAGCGTCTTCCCAAAAATCTGCGACCCCGGCCACAGTGCCGCATACGCAAAACCGCCGCACGCCAGCCCCGCCGCGCCCAGCGCGCCCAACCCCGCGTAAACTCCAGTTTCGATGGAGGAAAGCATTCTGCCTTCCAGTTTCAGCCCTGAACCGCACCCGCAGCAACCTTCCGCGAATGGAAACAAGCCCTACTCGGACGTAGTCGGGTCAATCGTCGCCCGCACCTGCGACACCCGGTTCGCAGGAAAACCACCCTTGGTCGCATGCTCCCGCACGGTCGCTTCGTCCGGCGCAATGTACACGCAGTAGATTTTGTCGTCTGTCACGTAGCTGTGCAGCCACTGAATCCGAGGGCCCATCTCGCTCAGCACGCCGCATGACGTCTGCGATACCGCCTGCAACTGTTCCGGGGTCAGCTTCCCAACCTCTGGGATCTCCCTCTCGATGACAAACTTCGGCATTCAATCCACCTCGTAGATCGCCGGGTCCCCGGCTTGGGGTACCGGAATTCTACGCACCCATCCCGACGCACACAAGCCAAAAAACAAGGCCCGCAAATTGCGTATGCCCCCGCTGCTGACCACTGATAACTGACAACTGCCTTTCGGCGTATACTCACAACTGTTCGGGTCGCATCCTGAGTTTACCGGGGTCCCCGGCGACAGGTCTTCGTCGCTGGGGTGGTTCTACGGAGCGGCACTGGAGACAATATGAGCCTCACCAGCTTCCCCGGCGGCGCGAATTCCTCGCCCCACTCCACCCCCATCACAAAAGTCACCATGCCCGCGCTCTCTGACATGAAGCGCCAGGGCAAGCCCATCTCCGCCCTCACCGCGTATGACTACGCCACCTCCCGCCTCGCCGACGAAGCCGGGATCGACTTCATCCTCGTGGGCGACTCCCTTGCAATGGTCGTCCTGGGCCACGAAAACACCCTCGCCGTCACCGTAGACGAGATGATCCACCACACCCGCGCTGTCCGACGCGCCGTCCACCGCGCCCTCGTGGTCGCCGACATGCCCTTCGGCAGCTACAGCACGGTCGCCGAAGGCCTCGCCAACGCCGTTCGCTTTGTCAAGGAAGCCGGTGCAGAAGCCGTCAAAATCGAAGGCCCGCGCATCGAACTCGTCCGCGCCCTGACAGATGCGGAGATTCCCGTCGTCGCCCATCTCGGCCTCACCCCGCAGAGCGTGCACCGCATGGGCGGATACCGTGTCCAGGCCCGCACCACCGAAACCGTTCTTCAACTAAAATCAGATGCCCATGCCCTCGCTGATGCCGGCGCAGGCGCCATCGTTCTCGAAGGCATTCCTCGCGAAGTCGCCGCGCAAATCACCGCCGAGCTGCCCGTGCCCATCATCGGCATCGGCGCAGGCCCCGACTGCGACGGACAGATCCTCGTCTTCCACGACCTGCTCAACCTAACCTTCGCGCCGCCCGCCAAGTTCGTCCGCCGCTACGCCGACGCGGGCACGCTCATCCGCTCGGCCATCGAGCATTACCGCGAAGACGTCGAGCACCACGCCTTCCCCTCCGACGAGGAGAGCTACCACCTGCCCGAATCGGTCCGCAACACTTTGGACGAGGTGGGGGCGAAGCGAAAAGTTTCAGGGCACGACTTCAGTCGCGCTCCAAGGACTGCTAAATGAATGCAGGCTTTCGAGCTTGCGGAATAACTCCCTGGGACCACAACAAGTGTCAGGGCACGACTTCAGTCGTGCCGATATGCCCATAAAGTAAGCAGGGCTTTAGCCCCTGAAGGACGCTTTCAAATAATCCGATGCAAATCCTCCGCACCGTAGCCGAACTCCGCCAATGGTCTCGTTCCCACCGCAACGACTGGGTGCCCCCGGTCCCTCGCACTTGGGGACCGGGGAATGACCAACCCACCATCGCCCTCGTCCCCACCATGGGAGCACTCCACACCGGCCACGCCTCCCTAATCCGCGCCGCCAAATCCTCCTGCGATCAAGTCGTAGTCAGCATCTTCGTCAACCCCACCCAATTCGGTCCCAATGAGGACTACTCCCGCTACCCCCGCACCTTCGACGCCGACTGCGCCCTCGCCGAATCCGCCGGCGCAACCGCAATCTTCGCGCCCTCCGTTGAAGACCTCTACCCCAACGGCCCCGACTCAACTTTCGTAGAAGTCGAAGGCCTAAGCACCCGACTTGACGGCGCATCAAGACCCGGCCACTTCCGCGGCGTAGCCACTGTCGTCTCCAAGCTCCTCATTGCCGCCGAACCCGACCGCGCCTTTTTCGGCCAGAAAGATGCGGCCCAGGTCGCCGTCCTCCGCCGCATGACCACCGACCTCCTGCTCCCCGTAGAAATCGTAGTCTGCCCCATCGTCCGCGACCCCGACGGCCTCGCCCTAAGTTCCCGCAATATCTACCTCAGCGCAGCCGAGCGCTCCCAAGCCCTCGTCCTAAGCCGCACCGTCCATCAAATTGAGTCCCTCGCGGCCCAAGGCGAACGCCGCGCCACCGTCCTAGTCGAAGCCGCGAACCAACTTTTCGCCGCAGTCCCTGAAGTCCGCATCGACTACATCGAATTAGTCGACTGGGCCACGCTTTTACCTGTAGAAGTCGCCGCTCCCGGCACGCTCTTCGCCGTAGCCGCCTACGTAGGCAAAACCCGCCTCATCGACAACACAATCCTTGGCTCCGATGCAGTGCTGGAACACCTGCGGAGGGTAGAGGAGAACGCCTTGGAGGAACGCGATCAGGAAGGTTACTCGCTACACCCGCAAACGAACGAAGAAGCGCGGCGATGTGAGAAAGAAGCTTCAACGGCATTGCGGCGGGTGCCCATGAATCGCTTCTGAAACAAGGGAGATGGTGAAGCCCGGGCTCGACTCTCAAGTCTTCCCTTTACTCGTCAGGCGAGCCTGTAATGAATTTCCGCTAGCCGCATACCAATCCGTGGTATAGATATTCACCGTGGATCGATTCCTCTTCACGCTTGTTCTTGCCGCATGCTCCATGCTGCCCGCGCTCGGTCAGCAGTGTCCACAATCCAGCAAAGACGGCCCGTCCGCTCCTTCTGAAGTGCGCACGCTTGAAGGCACGATGATCTACCACGACAGCATTCGGCAATGGTTTGAATTGAGGTTCGAAAAGCCTGATTGCAATCAGGCATCTATTCAACTTCTCGGTGGGGAAAAACTCGGAACCCACCTTGAGGTGCTGCGGGACTGTCGAGTCCGAACAACCGGACAGCTTGATATATCGGGCACAGGCTACTTTTCACTCGACACGTTCCAATCCGTGCAAACCATCGCGCCTGTTGGCCAATGCGTCGCAAAACCGGCTTTTCCGGACTATTCCCGCGCAAAACCAGACAAGTCGATTCGCGCATTCCGGGTGGACATGCACATTGATTACGAGCCGGGCGATCATCCGGTTGTCTTCCGCGTGACGAGCGCAGGAAGGGAGCTTCACCCCTGGCAGGCCTATGCGAATTATTGGCTCACCGGTGGCTTCGTTCTCTACGGCGAGTGCGCTAAAGGCTTTGTTGTTGACCGGGTCTTTGGCAACCCTCAGGCAAACCCGGCTCACTTCGATGAACCGAGAACTCCCAGCGATATGGCGGCGTTCGATCCTGAAAGCGCGGCCGCATCGGGACAGAAGAAGCTGGACTTCGGATATACCTGCCTACGCATGAAGTAAGTTCAGTCCTAAACCATCCATCGTCCCAGAAAGCGAACAAATGCCGGAACTCCCCGACATAGCCGCCTACATCACCGCCCTCGAGCCCCGCATCCTCGGCCAGCCCCTCGAGCGCGTCCGCATCGCCTCTGTATTCCTCCTCCGCACCGTCGACCCACCCCTCGCCTCCGCGGAAGGCCGAACCGTAACCGCCCTCCGCCGCATCGGCAAGCGCATCGCCATCGGCCTTGAAGACAAGCAAAACGGCGATCTCTGGCTAGTCCTCCACCTAATGATCGCCGGCCGCCTCCACTGGAAGCCACCCGGAGCCAAGTTAGCCGGACGAATCGCCCTCGCCGCCTTTGACTTCCCCTCCGGCTCCCTCGTCCTCACCGAAGCCGGCAGCAAACGCCGCGCCTCTCTCTACGTCCTGCGCGGTGAAGCCGCCCTCGAAGCCATCGACCCCGGCGGCGTAGAGATCTTCTCCACCGACCTCACCAGCTTCCGCGTTGCCCTTACCGCCGAGAACCGCACCCTCAAGCGCGCCCTCACCGATCCACGCCTCATCAGCGGCGTCGGCAACGCTTACTCCGACGAAATCCTGTACGCCGCCCAGCTCTCCCCCATCACCCTCACCCAAAAACTCAAGCCGGAAGAGTGGGACCGCCTCTTCGCCGCCACTAAGTCCACCTTGAAGCTCTGGACAGACCGCCTCCGCGCCGAAGCCGACAAAACTTTCCCCGAAAAAGTCACCGCCTTCCGCCCCGACTTCGCCGTCCACGGCAAGTTCGACCAGCCCTGCCCCCGCTGCGGCCAGAAAGTCCAGCGCATCCGCTACGCCGACAACGAAACCAACTACTGCGCCCATTGCCAGACCGGCGGCAAGGTCCTCGCCGACCGCAGCCTCTCCCGCCTCCTCGGTTCCGACTGGCCCCGAACCCTCGACGAGCTCGAAGCCCTCAAGCGCCGCTAGCGTGGTCTCTCAAAGCCCGCATCCGAAAAGAGCTGCCATCCTGAGCGAACGGGGCCCCAGGCGTCTTTCAGCCCCGGGGTCCCCGCAGACAGGTCTTCGTCTGTGGAGTGGAGTTCGTGGGCGGTAAGCCGAAGGATCTGCTTCTTCTTGTCATCCGCCCTCAGCGGCCGCATTTTTCCTTGACAAGGTTTTCTTTCTCCCGCAAAGTCAACAGCACCACTCCCCTCCGCACCAGCCACTGTTCAAGGAGCCTCATCCATGCACCACCTCCATTTCAATCACCTCGCCATCCTCGCTTCGGCAATCCTGCAATGGCTTCTCGGCGCCATCTGGTACTCGCCCGTCCTCTTCGCCAAGCCCTGGGCAGCCATGGTCGGTATCACCCCCGGCGGATCAAAGAAGAACGCGATGATCGCCGGCATGATCACATCCTTCGTCGGCAGTCTCGTCCTGTCCTTCGTGCTGGCACACCTCATTCTTTGGTCCGGCGCAACCACCGCCGCCTGGGGCGCGCTCATCGGCTTTATCGCCTGGGCTGGATTCATGGCCGCCCCGTTTTCCGCCAGCTACATCTACGAAGGCCGTCCCTTCAAGCTCTTCGCCATCAATCTCGGCTATTGGCTGGTCGCCCTGGTCGCCACCGGCATCCTGCTCGCCCTCTGGCATTAACTCTGACCGTCCGCCCTTACAATCGACCTATGAGCAAAACCGTCATCGCAACCGGAAAAGCTCCCGCCGCCATCGGGCCATACTCCCAGGCCATCCGCGCGGGAAATCTTGTCTTCACTGCCGGCCAGATCGCGCTCGATCCGGAAACGCAGCAGGTCGTCGCACCCGGCATCACGGAACAGACCGAGCGCGTCCTCGAAAACCTCAAAGCCATCCTTGAAGCTGCCGGATCCAGCCTCGCGCAAACCGTCAAAGCCACGGTCTTCCTCAAGGATTTCAATGACTTTGCGGCAATGAACGCGGTCTACGCCACCTACTTGGCCGCGGATGGCGCAACGCCCCCAGCTCGCAGCACAGTTGAGGTGTCCCGTCTGCCCAAAGATGTCTTGGTAGAAATCGAACTGATCGCGGAAGTCTAGAAGATTGCGGAAAACTCGTTGCGGACAGGCTTTGTAACAGTCCTCCACCGGCGTAGCCGACCCGCAAGAGATGAAACATTGTCGGACCGCTCTTTCTCCCGGAGGGAGAAGCGAAAATAGCCCAGGACAAGCGGAGGAGAACTGGCGTGAATTGACTAAGCCCCGTAGGGGCGACCGAACTCATTTGGAGACGCAAGCGGACCGCTCAAGCCCAGCGAGGATCCCGCGAGTGTTTGAGACCTCGGAAGCTAGAATCTCATCTAAGAGTCATCTATGAGCGAAACACCCGAAAAAATCGTACGCAGCGAAGCCGAGTGGCGCACCCAACTCACGCCCGAGCAATATCACGTTCTCCGCGAAAAAGGAACCGAGCGTCCCTTTACCGGCGCGCTCACCCAGAACCACGAAACCGGCAATTACCGCTGCGCCGGCTGCGGCGCGCTCCTCTTCCTCAGCGGAGCCAAATTCGACTCCGGCTGCGGCTGGCCCAGCTTCATGATTCCGGCCGAATCCAAGGCCATCGTCGAGCATGAAGACCGCAGCTTCGGCATGCGCCGCATCGAGGTCACCTGCGCCGGCTGTGGTGGCCATCTCGGCCACATCTTCCCTGACGGCCCCAGACCCACCGGCCTGCGCTATTGCATCAACTCCGCCTCGCTCACCTTCAACCGCGCCGGAGAATAGTCGGGCAGCTCGCGGACCGCGAAAACACACCGGGACGCCGCTCGGAAAGCGGCGTCGCGGGCGTTCCAATCAGGTTGTTGGAAGAGGTTGGCGAAACTCTACGCCTTGGCGACAGCAGGCGCTGCCTTGGCCATGGTGGGGCCTGCCTTGGTGATCTTGCCCGTCTTGATGCAGCTGGTGCAGACCCGGATCCGCTTCGATGCACCGTTCACCAAAGCCTTGACCGCCTGCAGATTCACATTCCAGCGGCGGCGCGTAACGTTGTGCGCATGAGAGATGTTATTGCCGAACTGCGGGCCTTTCCCGCAAATATCGCATACCTGTGCCATGACTTAGCTCCAAATCCTTTGCTGTTTCTGGTGCGGCATTCCCGCCGCCGCTTGCGGGGCGCAAAACTCCGCCTGCTTGCCGAACTTCCAGTATACCCCGAATTCACTCCCGCACCAATCCCCCACCCCTCAAAACAGCCTCAGCCTGTCTCCCATCGCACAACTGAGGGTGCCCCAACTGCCCGGAGTCTCATCGCGGGAAGGGTGGGAAGTATGAAGCCCCGTGCCCCGTTTTCGCGCCCTTTTTCTGGCGCGAAGGCGGGAAGCAGTACGACAGGTGCGAACCTCCCGCGAGCGTCTGCCCCACCGCATGCGGTTATCCGGGCGGAGGAGCGCTTGACGGCGGCGGCGCCACTCCATCAATGGTCCTCGGCTCCATAACCTCCGTCCGCGTGCCATCCGGGTCAAACAAATTCGCCTGACGCTTCCGGTTCTTGCCCAAATGCACCTCGATCTCGCGCGGGTACTCTTTCATGTACGCCGTCGCTTTCAGCTTCACCACCGCCTCCGGCACATCGGGAACAACAAGGCACAGATGGTGCGCCCCTCCGCGCGCATTTTCCGCCGGCGCCGTCTTCGCCAGCATCAGTTCAACATAGTCGTCGCTGTCCGGAGCCTTCAGGTTGATCCACGAAAGCACCGTTCCATTTGAGCTCCCGCGCCAGGTCTCCGTGAACCCCAGCACCTCGGTATAAAAGCGGTACTCCGGATCAAGATCCGTCACCAGTAGCCCCGCATGCGTCATATGCTGCGAAATGCGATTGCTCCCCAGACGCTTGCCGAAGTTAAGCATCGTTTGTTCACTCGGCATGTATTGCACCATCTCCACCGTATGCCCGGCCGGATCGGTAATATTGAAGGCCAGGTTGCCGATCCTGCCCCGTTCCGCGTGGCTGGGCACTTTCACCCCTTTTGCGGCGAGATACTGCCGCAGCCCGTCAATGTCATCCGTCTCAAACGCAATGTGGCTCAATCGATCCGATCCCGCAGTCTTCTCCGGAGACAGTTCAATATACTGTCGGTCATTGATCTTGAAGAAGGTCATCGACGGTGTTCCATCCGTATTCTTCAGCGGAAAGACCTCGTCAAACCCCAGAAACTCGCCATAGAACTTCCTCGATTGGTCAAAGTCATGCGCAAAGAATGCGACATGAGCAAGCCCCAGAATCTTTGGCCGCTTCGGCGACTGCGCGCTCAGCAGCGAAACCAGCAGGCAACCGCCAGCCAGAATCGCAAACACTCTTGAATTCAGCCAGCGCATCTCCATTCAGCACCTCCTGTGTTTCCCCGCCATCCGTCACTCTCTGGCTCGGTAGCTCTGTTTCGAACTGGTGATGCGGGTTCCCGCCTGCCAGAACCAGCGACTCAGGATAACTCCCTTTGCTGGTTACCGACGAAGAAGAAAACCTGGGTGGACATCGGTATCGATGACTGCCGGAACTTTCAAGGCCAGGTCGCCTTCAATTGTGTGGCCCGAGTGACATGTTCATCCGGTCAATAGGAAAAATGTAAGAATGATCAATTTTGACCGCTCCTTCATGTTCTGATTGAAGGAGTGAGGCTGAAAATGGCGGGACGCGACCCATCTTTGCAGTACGTTTGCCCTGTTTGTGAGGCATCGCCGCAAGAACGGTGTCACGTCATGGTCGGCGTCATCTGCTTCGAATCCCATCGCCAACGTAGGGAACTCGCTAGGAATACGCCCCCTCCAGAGCACGCTTCCGGCGATGTGCCTCATTTAAAAAGACGGTGGCAGGCTTCCTGATCCGGCAAAAGATTCCTTCACGGGTCTTCTCCCCCAATGTAGCTTCCTTCACTGCTATCCCCGCCTCGTGATCGCGCGCCCAGCATCGGGCCATTGATGCTGCGAGTGCGCAGAATCGGCGTTTATGGGTTACCGCGTCCACCAATGTCGGTAGAGTAATCACGGCTGAATCTGCGGTATTGTGGATTGCATATGGCCAACAAAATTGCACACCCCAGGTCGGGAGCAGGGTGAGCGAACAGAATGTCAGTGAGTTGACACGACAGTGAGATTTCGTTCGTTTCGAACAAGAAAGAAGAACTTACCTGTCCGACCCACGACCTTGAGATTCGCAAAAAGATAACGCACCAGTGGAGAAGCTGGTTCCATCTCCCCCTTGGGATCCCAAAACCTTACAAGATCCGGGTTATAAATCGCGCAGGCGTTTGGGTGTCCAGAAAGAACTGACGACACTGCCAACTGTTGTTGGTCGGAATCATCTAACATCCAGTCATCCATCTCCATGCCTTCCAACGGGTCTTTTCCAGTCCATATGTGTAAGCTTGGGACTTCCGGCAGGCCCACGAATACGTCGCAGTGGTCATCCAGTTCCCGAACCAGCCAACGGTAATCCTGGGCCTCCGCCTCTTGAACATGGATTCTGTCGGAACCGGGAAGCTGCAAGGAAGGCAGGGAATCGTAGTCTTTGCGCGCAATGCGTCCGATTGCAATGTAGGATGTGGCTACACAAATTAACAAAACAGGGATAGCGGCACCCATAAGTATCGGGGAAAACGAACGCATTCTTTTCTGTTGCCACGCCAGGTAATCACTCCAGCAGATCATGGCCACGATGACGGGCAAGACCTGGACAAATTGAAATTGGCTACCGGCAATTGGATACGCATAAAGTGTTTGCAACACGGTTACGATGCAGAGCAGAGTCCTGGGAAAAGCATGCGGCCTGCTGCCCCGATCGGGAGGCCCATATAGAACCAGCCAGCAAAACGGTGGCAGGAGGAAGAAGAAGAACGGAAGCAAAATTTGGGTCGGCCCGAATTTAGAAAAGAAAAGCCCCAATAAGACTTCGGAAAGGAAAAGCACCACTGTCAACAAAGCGAGCACGAGCTTCAGAACCGCTAAGTAGCTCTCCATACGCTCTATTCTCAATGCGCTGCATGAGACGTATCCAGCCATAAGTAGTCCGCTGACGATACAGAAATACCATCCTCGTGCGAACGGGATCGGCATATACCACGACCCACGAAAAACAAAGTGACTCAGGCTATCGAGCAGCAGTGCATGCAGCATGCGGGTCAGAAAGACGCCTTGCGCTTTCAGAACGAAGACTATTGCAATGAATGTCGATCCAAAGGCCCCCCCTGCAATCAACGAGTCACGAAATAGGAAGCAGCAGGTCCGCGACACTCTGAAGAGCACCAGCAACACTGTCATCATCGAGACGGTGACGAGAACGGCATAGAGCCTCGCAGACGGATCGCCCAAATGCGCCTTCATTAGAACCGCCGGGGCAAAGACACCCGCAGCGCCAAGTGCGATGCAAGAGAGTCGCGATAACCTGGTTTTAGGAGAATGCGCCAGGATAGCCAAAGACGTTGCAAGGAACGCAAACGCTCCGATGTTGACTTTGACGAACACGAGTAAAGCAGTAAGCGTGCCAAGCAGAACGATGCCCAACAAGTGCCAGCGCGGAATAGAAGATAGGATGCCCGCCGCCGGTAGGCAGACAAGCAGGAGAATGCATAATTCCTGAGGGTGACCAGGCTCGTTACAGAAAAAGGTTAACGTAAAAAATACCAGGAGATGGGCGAAGGAGGACAGCACCAATGAACCAGTGAGTCGATAAACGATCCAGGCGCACACAAACGCGGTCAATAACCAGGGGAGCAGCGAACTCATTCGGACTACATCGTGAGTTACAGCCGTCGCGGAAAGAGTTCGCAGTAAGTAATTATAGAAGTAATATATGGGTCCGTACGAGACTGAGATTTGATTGTAGAGTTTCATCCCGCCCAGGTACTGCTTGACAGTGACCATGAGCGCGCCTTCGTCGTCCCAGTACGAGAATCCGGTAAACATGCGGTAGTACGCAGGAATGCTCGCCAGCACGCTTAGGAATAGGAACCAGAGTGTGACAGCGTAACCATTGGGCGACTTCGTCACAGGCGTGGTTATATCTTCCTCGAGGGGCGTTCTTGGGGTGGTCTCCATTCTAGTCAGTTTCTCACGGTTTTCATTCTTCCGTGTTGGGGTCATAGCGATACGAGTTTCACTTCGGGGCACCGCTCGCAAATACCGGTTCCCAACTTTCTCTATACTCCTCCGCGCATTTTCTTAAATCGATCCCCGTGCATCTCCTTGTCAGCAAACACAACCCGCTGCGGGATCATAAAGGGTTCAAGTCTGCCGGCGCAAAACTCTCGCATCCTCCTCCGAAAGGTCGCCAAGTCTTCACCTGTTCCCACCAAAACCCTCGCCGTAACTATCTGGCCAGTGATTGCATTCGGAGCGCCGACAACAGCAACATCCTCGACACCCGGCATCAACTGAATGACGCTCTCAACTTGAGCTGGGTAAACTTTCAGGCCACCCACGTTTATGAGTTCTGAAGCCCGCCCCAATATACAAAAGAATTCCCCGTTCACTAAAACCGAGTCTCCGGTTTTGAACCAACCATCCTCGGTAAACGGGCTGGGAGCGTTGAGATACCCTAACATAGCGCTCTCGGCCTTGATCTCCAATAAGCCATCCACCACTCTGGTCTGAAATCCTTCTCCACCGATCTTCACCCACAGAGAGTCCGACGATAGTGACTTCGACCGCAGGATGCCCACTTCCGAGAGTCCGTAGGTCTGTTGCAGGCGGATGTCGGGAAAAAGGTCGTGGAACCTTTGCAGTGTGCTCTCTGGCATCACCTCCGTCCCATATGTGACCACCTTAAGGGAGGAAAGATCGTGGCGCTTATATGCCTCGCTGAGAAGCATAAGGTTGATGAAGGTCGGGGACGTCGGCAGGACTTCCGCCTTGTGACACGCGATGGATCTGCACACCCCATCCGGGGATCGATCCTGAACGGTAATCAAGCACCCCCTATTTGAGAGCATATGCATCATCGTGTTGAAGCCGCCGATATGGTCGAACAGCAGGAATGCAATCGAGCGCAACGCTGGACGCTCTGTCTTGAATTTTTCAAGCAATGGAACCAGGTCGTGTACCGCCGCCTTACTGTCACCTGTAGACCCGGAGGAAAACAGAATCAGGCCGGGATGCGATTTTGACTTGAGCCCCTGAAGAAGAATGTGACTCGCTTGATTTCCAGTAGGTGCCATCGTCGATCCACCTTCGGAATCCAGCGCGATCTCCCACTCCACCTCAGCGAGTTGTTTGAACCGGCTCTTCTTCTCTCCAAGGGTGGCGGAAAGAGGAACAACGACACAGGATCTGTCGATTAGGGCCATCAAAAGGGCTATGGGTTCAGGAGCAAAATCCGCCTCAACCGAAACCACCGCCCCGCGAGGCACGGTCGATTCTTCGAGACGCGCCTTCCAACGTCGAATGGCGCCTGCCAGCCATTCATAAGAGAAGCAATCGTCTTTATAGACGATCGCGTCGTGCTGCCTAAAGATATCGAATCGCCCCAAAAGAAAATCAATG